>Ga0068859_100003147_pt1 | contig 16781 bp, 14 predicted proteins | sample KBSSwiS22_FD_66585 | JGI IMG/M metagenome (GOLD analysis project Ga0068859, IMG submission 66585) | Switchgrass rhizosphere microbial communities from Kellogg Biological Station, Michigan, USA - KBS Switchgrass S2-2 | ecosystem: Host-associated > Plants > Roots > Rhizosphere > Soil ...
CGACGATTCAGCGACGGACATGGGCGCGAAAGTGTAGCAGCCGGTCAGTCGGACGCAGGCGCCGGCTCGCCGTCACCGGCGCGCGTCAGCGCGAGCGCGAGCGGAGCGAGCACCAGGCTGCAGACGATCCCGATTCCGGTGGTGAGCCCGATGGCCCGCAGCGCTGGCGTCGTCGACAAACCGAGCAGACCGAAGGCCAGCAAGGTGGTCGCCGAGGAGGTCACCAGGCTCATGAGCGTGGTGCCCCAGGTCCCGGAGGGGGCCGACTCGACCAGGAACACGCCGTAGTCGGTCCCCATGCTCATGACCAGCAACAGCGCGAGCACGTGCAACAGGTTCGTCTCCACGCCCGCGATCCCCAGCAGCGCCAGCGTCGCCGAGGCGGCCAGCACCGCCGGCAAGAGCCCGGCCAGCGCGTTGCGCACGTTGCGGTAACGGACGTAAAGGACGATCAGGATGAGAACGATGCCCACGCCCATGGCCTGCAGGGTCTGCACGCGGAAGCGGGCGTAGGTCTCGTCGAGGAAGGCGGTCTGATCGAAGAAGCGCGCGCCCGGGAGATCGGCGAGCGCGGCAGAGAGCGTGGCGGGCCGCTTCACGCCGCGCACGAAGGTCAGAACACCGACCTCCTTGCCGACGGTGACGACGAACGGGCGCACGAGCGGGGCGAGCGGCCCGCTCCGAAGATCGTCGAGCGTGAGCGGCGGCGTGGCGGACGGCTCGTGCAGCGCCTCGGCGGCGCGCTTGAACCCGGCGAAGGCCTCGGGCTTGAAGCCCTGGCGCTCCAGCGCCGCCAGGGTGCGCGTGCCGAGCTGGGGGACGGCCGCCAGGGCAGCACGGTTGCGGCGCTGCAGGTCGGCGGACCAGAGGAAGGCGTGCAGCGACGTCCAGGCCTCGAGCACCTGAGCGGCCTGGGCCGCCTCCAGCCGGGCCGCGATCTCGTCGTTGGTGCGGAGGGCGCGCTCGACGTCGGGCGCGGTCGCGATGACGAACCGCCCCTCGTCCATCCGTGACACCTGGGCGCGGACCCGGTCGGTCTCGTCCTTCAGAGCGGGCGGTGCCGGGCTGAGCGCCGCCAGCGAATCCAGCCAGCGCAGTCGCGGCAAGCCGATCGCGCACAGGATCAGCACCGGGAGAACGAGGGCGATCCGCATCGGGACGGAGACCGTGATCCTCGCCGGCGCAAGAGCCGGCCCGCTGTGTCTCCGCGCGCCGGCGCCGAGCCATCCGAAGACCCTGCCCGCCAGCGCCGATCCACCGCGCAGCAGCGGGGTTCGCCGCACCCGCCCCCCCATCAAGGGCGGAAGGACGTAGCGGGTGGCGGCGAGCGCGGCGAGGATCCCCACCGTCGACGTCACGGCCATCTCCCTGACGCCCGGGAACGACGTCCAGGCCAGCGCCGCGAAGCCGGCCGCCGTCGTGAGCCCGCCGAGCAAGATGCCCATCCAGATGCGGCGCACGACCGACTCGGGCGACTCGGTGGGCGGCGCCATGGCGCGGTTGGTGAGGAGGAGGATCGGATAGTCGTCGGCGACGCCGATCAAGGTCGACCCGATCGCCAGCGTCATCCCGTGCAGCCGCCCGAACAGCAGCAGACCTGCCGTGGTCCCCGCCAGCGCGCCCACGAACACGGGCAGCATGGCCAACAGCACGCTGCGCACGGAGCCGAACATGAGCAGGAACACCAGCAGCACGCCGGCGGTCGAGAACACCGAGATCCGCTCGAGGTCGCCTTTGATCCGCCTCTCGGCGTCGAGCGCGATGGGCGCGGCCCCCGCCCGTTCCAGCGTCAGCCCGCCGCCGGCCGCTCGAGCGACGTCGTCGAATGCCGCGCGGATCGCCTCCATCAGCGGCGCCTGCGCCGTGCTGTCGAAGGGCGAATGCTTCGTCGATACGAACAAGATGGCGTGCTTGCGCTGGCTTCCGGGATCGCCGGTGTGCGCGATGAACTGGTCCCCCTCGACCTCGAGGGTGCCGCCTTGCGCGCGCTGGAAGCGGCGGAGAATGGCCGGGAACCACTGCAAGGGATCGGCGCCTGCCATCCGCGCGAGCAGCGGGCTCAGCGGTGCCGCCAGGCTCTGCTTGAGCGCGGCCGCCGCGCGGTCTAGCCCGGCGTCGCTGAGCGCATCCGGCACCTGCGTCTCCGGCCTGTCGGAGACGAAATACGCCAGCCGCGAAGCGTAGAGCGCGTAGACCGCCTCACCCATCGCCTGGGTGGGACCGCGCTGGATCGACGCGACCTCGGGGTGACCCGCCAGCCGCCCCGCCAGCAACTCCGCCGCGGTGCGGACGTCGGCGTCGTCGCGGGTCGCCCCCACGCTGAGGATCAGGGTGCGGGTGAGGGGCGAATCCGCCAGCTCGCGCGACAGCTGCGCCATCCGATGGTCCCCGCCCGCCGGCAAGAAGTGGGTGATGTCGGTGGTGACCTCGAGACGCAACGACGAGTACGTCGCCATGCCCGCGATCAGCACGGCGGCCGCGATCAGGCGCGCGCGGGCGCCGGTTGGCTTCGAAACGTCGCTGCCGATGAGGCCAGAGAGTACATCGTATTGGCTCGGCCGAAAGGGCCTCGGGCCTCGGGGAAGAAACCGTCTTCGACGGAGAACCTCTCGTGATCCGAAGCCCGGGGTCCGAAGCCGTCTGCGACAGGAAGCTTCGGGGGGAAGGTTCTCCGACGGAGAACCTCTTCGTGATTCCGGAGCCCGAAGCCCGAGGCCCGAGGCCCGAGGCCCGAGGCCCTTTCCTTGCTAGGCATATCGTCGGCGGACGCTTATCCTACTGTCGCGACGGGACGACAGCGCATCATGTCCGACGGAGGAATCACAAAACGCAAGGCCGATCATCTCGCGATCGCGGCCTCGGGCGAAGCAGACTTCGAGCGGTCGACCCTGCTCGGCGACGTGCACCTCGTTCATGCGGCCCTCCCGGAGCGCGCCTTCGACGAGGTCGACCTCTCCACCTCGCTGTTCGGACGCACGTTCCGAGCGCCGCTGATGGTCACCGGCATGACGGGGGGGACGCCGGAGGCGCGCGCCATCAACCGGATCCTGGCGGCCGCCGCCGAGAGCGCCGGCGTCCCGTTCGGGCTCGGGAGCCAGCGCGCCATGGTCGAGCGGCCCGAGACGGCCGCCACGTACGAGGTCCGCGACGCCGCGCCCGGGGTCTTCCTGTGCGCGAACCTGGGGGCGATCCAGCTCGCGGCCATGAGCACCGCGGTCGTGCGCGAAACCTTGCGCCGGGTCGACGCCAACGCGCTCTGCGTGCACCTGAACGCCGCGCAGGAGCTCGCCCAGCCGGGCGGCGACCGCGACTTTCGCGGCGCGCTCGCCGCCATCGCTCGCGTCACGGGCGAGCTCGGGCTGCCCGTGATGGTCAAGGAGACGGGGTGCGGGATCTCGCCCGCCACCGCCCGCGCGCTGCGAGACGTGGGTGTCCGTTCACTCGACGTCTCGGGCGCGGGTGGAACCTCGTGGACCGCGGTCGAGGCCCATCGCGCCGCCGGCGACGAGCGAGCGCGCGCCCGCGAGCTGTGGAACTGGGGGATCCCGACGGCGGCGGCGGTGGCGTGGCTGGCCGCGGCCCTCCCCGACATGGAGATTGTGGCGTCGGGCGGGATCCGCAGCGGCCTCGACGCCGCGCACGCGCTGGCCCTGGGCGCGCGGGCCGCAGGCGTCGCGCAGCCGATCCTCCGCGCCGTTCGCGCTCCAGCTCAGCCTCAGCCGACTCAATCGACGACCGGCGGTACCCCAGGCGCGGACGCCTCCTCGGATGCCGGGCGGGCCGGCCGGTTCACCGCCGATGACTTCGAAGCCGGGCGCGACCGCGCGCGCGCGTTCCTCGACCGTCTCTGCGACGGCATCCGCACGGCCGTCGTGTTGACCGGCGCCGCCAGCGCGCGGGACCTCGCCGCCGTTCCGCGGGTCATCACCGGCGAGCTCCGCGATTGGATCGAGCAGAGGCCGGCGACATGAAGGGCGCGACCGGCGGGCCGGCGCCCTCGGCCGCGCAAGGTGATGTCGGTGCGCGCCCCCTGCGCGGCACCGCGTTCGGCCACGGCAAGGTCATCCTGATCGGCGAGCACGCCGTCGTCTACGATCAACCGGCGCTGGCCGCCGGCCTGTCGTTGGGGGTGACGGCGACGGCCACCGACGGCGCGGGCCGTCTCAGCATTCCCGCCTGGGGCCTCTCGGCGACGGCCGCCGACGGCTCGCCGGTCGGCCGCGCATTCGGGGCCGTCCTCGCCCGCTTGCACGTGGATGACGTCGACGTCTCGGTCGAGGGCGCCCTGCCCGCGCGCTCCGGGCTGGGCAGCTCGGCCGCGCTGAGCATCGCGGTGGCCCGAGCGGTCGCGCAGGCCCGCGGGCGCGACGACGAGACGGCCCGCGCCGCGGCGGCCGAGGCCGAGACGGTGTTCCACGGCACTGCCTCGGGGATCGATCTGGCGGCGGCGGCCTCGGGCGCGATTGGACGCTTCCGCCGCTCCGAAGGCTGGCGCGAGATCCCCGTGCTGCAGGCGATGCCCCTGTGCGTCGGCCTCACCGGGCGGCCCCGCGACACGCGCGCCCAGGTCGAGGCCGTCCGCCGCCTGCGCGAGCGCACCCCCGTCGTCACGACTGTCATCGAGGCGCTGGGCGCGCTGGTCGCCCCCGCCGAGCGCGCGCTCGCCGTCGGCGACATCGATGATCTGGGCCGCCTCCTCGACGTGGCGCACGGGCTGCTGGCGGCCCTGCGCGTGTCCTCGCCCGAGCTGGACACGATGGTCCATGCTGCGCGCGCCGCCGGCGCCGTCGGCGCGAAGCTGACCGGCGCGGGCGGCGGGGGTGCCGTGATCGCCCTGGCGCCGGGACACGAACGCGACGTGCTCGCGCGCTGGAAGAGCGCCGGCTTCGAAGGCTTCGCTACCGGCATCGGAGGCAAGCTGGAGTGGCCGCTTTGACCCCTCTCCCCTGCACGGCGGTGGCCGGCACCAACATCGCGCTGGTCAAGTACTGGGGCAAGCGCGGCGGCGCCGCCCTCAACCTGCCGGCGGCCGGCAGCCTCTCCCTCACGTTGCGCGAGCTCGCCACGCGGACCACCGTTCGATTCGGCGCGCCGCACGCGCCGGCGACGCCCGGGGCCGCGCGCGACCGCGTGATCCTCAACGGACGAGACGCCGACCCGAAGACCCAGCGGCGGGTGGGCGCGTTCCTCGATCTGGTGCGGGCTCGGGCCGGCCTCGACGAGCCGGCAGAGGTCGTCACCGAGAACAGCGTGCCGACCGCGGCCGGGCTCGCCTCGTCGGCGTCGGGCTTCGCCGCGCTGGCGCTGGCCGCCTCGCGCGCCGCCGGCCTGGCCCTGCCGCCGGAGGAGCTGTCGGCGCTGGCGCGACAGGGCTCGGGCTCGGCGGCCCGCTCGATCTTCGGCGGCTTCGTCGAGATGCGGGCCGGCGCGCGGGACGACGGCGCCGACGCCCACGCGGCCCCCCTCCTGGACGAAGGCGCGTGGCCCCTTCGGATGGTGGTCGCGGTGACCAGCGAAGGCGAAAAGGCCATCGGGTCGACCGAGGCGATGCAGCGCACCGCCGCGACGTCTCCTTATTATCGCGGATGGATCGACTCGGTGGAGGGCGACCTGCGCGACGCGCGCGCCGCCATCGCCGAGCGCGACCTGCCGCGCCTGGGGGCGGTCGCCGAGCGGAGCGCGCTGCGAATGCACGCCTGCGCGCTGGCGGCCGATCCGCCTATCCTGTATTGGTCTGCCGCGACCATGGCTGCCATGCACACGGTTCGGGATCTCCGCGCACGCGGACTTGGCGCCTTTTTCACCATCGACGCCGGCCCGCACGTCAAGGTCCTGTGCGAGGCGGCGCAGAGCTCGGCCGTCGCCAGCGCCCTCGAGGCCACCCCCGGGGTCCTCCGCACCATCGTCGCCTCGCCGGGTCCGGGCGCGCAGCTCGTGCCGGAGGCCGCGGGGTGACACCGCCGGACATCCGCAACACGCTGCGCGGCAGCCCGGTGGTCGCGGCGCCCGGGAAGGTGTTCCTGCTCGGTGAATACGCCGTGCTCGAGGGAGCGCCGGCGGTGGTGAGCGCGGTCGGCCGTTACGCGGTCGGCCAGTTCATCCCGGGCAACGAGCCCGAATCGGACTTCGTGGCGCTCGCCGTGCGCGGCGCGCTGGAGGGGATCGGAGACGTAGCCGCCGCCCTGCCCGACGGTTCCGTCATGGTCGACAGCAAGGCTTTCTCGACCGACGGGCGAAAGCTGGGCCTCGGGTCCAGCGCGGCCGTGACGACGGCCAGCGTCGCGTCGGTCATGGAGCTGGCCGGGCTCTCGGTCGCCTCGAACCTGGAGCTTTGCTTCTCCATCGCCGAGAACGCCCACCGCCAGGCGCAAGGCGGGCTCGGCTCGGGCGCCGACGTGGCGGCCTCCGTGCACGGCGGGCTGATCCAGTACCGGCGCCCCCCCGGCGGCTACCCGATCGTCGAGCAGCTGCGTCATCCGCCGGGCCTGAAGATCGTGGTGTTCGCCGAGGGGAAGCCCGCCTCGACGCCCGATCTGGTCCGCGCCGTGCAGGAGTTCGCCGAGCTCGACGGCTCTCGGTACACCGCCACGCTGCGCCCGCTCAAGGAAGCGGCCGAGACCTTCGCGGAGGCGTTCGCCGAAGGGAAGGTCACCGCGCTGATCGCCGCCGCGCGCACCTTCCAGAGCGCGCTCGGGGAGCTGGGCGCCCGCGCCAAGATCCCCATCATAACCACCCGCTTCGAGCTGGCGGCCGATCTGGCCATCAACCTCGACGGGGTGGCGAAGCCGTCCGGAGCCGGCGGCGGCGACATCGGGGTGGGGTTGTTTCCGAACGAGGAGACGGCCGCCCGTTTCTCCTCGCGCATCACCGAGCTGGGTCTCCGCGTCCTCGACACGCCGCTCGACGCAAAGGGCGTGCACCGGCGGATGCCGTCAGCCAACCTTTAGGTCTACATGGCTTCACCTGGCTTCACGCCCGAGTCTTCGCCCTTGCCCGCGTCCGCACCTGCCTCCGTCTCGTCTTCTGGGTCGTCGTCGGCGTCCGCTTCGGCCGTCCCGTCCGAGGTCCTCGTCACGGACTCGGCCCGGTCGCGGATTCCCCGCTTCTACCAGCTGAGCATCGGCGAGCGCCGTGAGCTGCTGCGCGAGCGCATCGAGCTGAGCGAGGACGAGGTGGCGGCCCTCGACAGCGGCGGCATCCACCCGTCCGTCGCCGATCGGGTGGTCGAGAACGTCGTCGGCGTCTATGCCCTGCCGCTGGGCCTCGGGCTGAACTTCCAGGTCAACGGGCGGGACGTCCTCGTGCCCATGGCCATCGAGGAGCCGTCGGTGATCGCGGCGGCGTCGAACGCCGCGCGCATGGTGCGCCAGGGCGGCGGCTTCGCGGCCGACGCCGACGAGCCCATCATGACGGCGCAGATCGAGCTCCTCGGCGTGCCCGATCCGGCGGCGGCTCGCGCGCGCATCGAGGCCGCCTCGGACGAGCTGCTGGCGATGGCCGGCGCCACGCTGCCTCGTTTGCTGGAGCGGGGGGGCGGTCCGCGCGAGCTCGAGGTGCGCCTCGGTAACCACCCGGCGCGCGTGATCGTTCATGTCCATGTGGACTGCCGCAACGCCATGGGCGCCAACATGGTCAACACCGTCGCGGAGTCGCTGGCCGAGCGCCTGGCCGCGCTGGCGGGCGGCCGCTCGGGGCTGCGCATCCTGACGAACCTGTGCGATCGCCGGCTGGTCCGCGTGCGGGCGCGCGTGCCGGTGAGCGCGCTCGGGGTGAGAGAGGGGGCCGACGCCGCGAGCGGCGGCGGTGGTGAGACCTTCTCCGGCGCCGACGTGCGCGACGGGATCGTGGCGGCGTCTCAATTCGCTGAGGACGATCCCTATCGCGCCGCCACCCACAACAAGGGCATCATGAACGGCGTCGACGCCGTCGTCATCGCCACGGGCAACGACTGGCGCGGCGTCGAGGCAGGGGCCCACGCGTTCGCCGCCGCCAACGGAAAGGGGCAGTACCGCCCGCTCGCCGTGTGGCGTGCCGGCGACGACGGCAGCCTGATCGGCAAGCTCGAGATGCCCATGCCGGTGGGCGTGGTGGGCGGGTCCCTCAAGGCCCACGCCGGCGCGCGCCTGGCGCAGCGGATCCTCGGTCCCGCTGCGACGTCGGCCACCGAGCTCGCGATGGTGATCGGCAGCGTGGGCCTGGCCTCGAACCTGGCGGCGCTCCGGGCGCTCGCCACCGACGGGATCCAGCGCGGTCACATGGCCCTCCACCGCCGCTCGGCCGAGCTGAAGCACGACGGCCAGCCGGCGCGCGCCGCGGAACGTACCGTCGAGCACGGACGGGCGCGCGCAACGAAGGAAGACAGCCCATGATTCGACAGGTCTTGAAAGGCGGACGCAGCGAAGAGACTGACGCGGCGGGGGGCGGAGGCGGAGCATCCGGAAAGTCCGGGCCGCGGCCGGCGATGCCGTGGCTCGATCCCCCGCCCGGCCCCTGGACGGTCGAGCGGGCGTACGCGTACTGCGAGGAGTTCGTACGGGCGCATCACGAGAGCTTCCCGGTCGCCTCGCGGTTCGTGCCGGCGCCGCTGCGACCGCACATGATGGCCGTGTACGCCTTCGCGCGCAGCGCGGACGACTTCGCCGACGAGCCCGCCTACGAGGGCCGGCGCGCCGAGGCGCTCGATCGCTGGAGCGAGGAGCTGCACATGTGCGCCCACGGCGAGGCCAGCCACCCGGTCTTCGTGGCCCTCGGCGACACGATCGAGCGGCGGGATCTGCCGGTGCCGCCGTTCGAGGATCTCCTGTCGTCGTTCCGGTCGGACATGGACGTGCGCCGGTACGCGACGTTCAGCGCGCTGCGATCGTACACGTCGCGCTCGGCCGATCCGGTGGGGCGCACGCTGCTCGCGCTGTTCGGGTACCGCGAGCCGGCGCTGGTGCGCTACGCCGACGAGATCTCGACGGCGCTGCAGCTGACGAACTTCTGGCAGGACGTGGCGGCGGACGCCGCACGCGATCACATCTACATCCCGGCCGAGGACCTGCACTTCTTCGGCGTCACCGAGGCGGACCTCAAGACGCTCCGGCCCACCAAGCCCATCCGGGATCTGCTGCGGTATCAGGTGGCGCGGACGCGCGCCATCTACGAGCGGGGGCGCCCGCTGCTCGGCATGCTCCAGAACGACCTCAAGCTCGAGCTGGCCCTCATCTGGCTGATAGGGACCGCGATCCTCGAGAAGATCGAGGATGCCGACTACGACGTGTTCACACAGCGCCCCTCGATCGGCCGGCGCGACAAGGCCAAGATCATGGCCAAGGCGGCCAAGCACTGGGCCGCGCACCTCGATCTGAGCGCCCTCAAGCGAATCTGGCCGTAGGACCTGAGAGCTGGTAACGCGGCTCTCGCGTCAGTCGGCTCGGGAGGCGACGGGCGAGTCCAAGGGCGCGCCGGCGTCGATGTGCAGAGGTTCCTTCGACGGGCGGCGCGGGCGACTGCCGCTGGCGCAGCCGTGCTTGATGGCCGAGCCGAAGCGGCCCCACAAGCCACGCTTGATCGCGGTGGCGATCTTGGGCGTCGTTCCGGAAAATGTCGCCGTCGCGATCGGCTGACCCGAGACGCCGCTGCGCAGCTGAATGCGCGCGGCCTGCCGGGCCCCCTCCCCCTTCACGTCACCGTCGATGATGGCGCCGAGGCCCAGGGTGGCTGACATCTCGCGCAGCTGAGCGGGCGAGTCGACCGGCCGCAGCGACGCCAGCACCGTGAACCCCTTACCTCGCAACAGGCGCACGACCTCGGCCCGCATCGGCTCGTAGACGTCGTCGCCGGCGATGGGGAAGACCGCGACCTTGCCCTTCGACTTGACGCCCGGCTTCTCGGGCGCGTCTTGCAGCCACGATTGATCGGGGGGCGCCAAGCGCACGATGTCCGTGCGGGGAAGGCGAGCCGCGCCCCAGAGCGCGTGCGCCCGCGCCGGAAGCAGGGCGACGAGCGCGCCCGCGGCGATCAGAAGGCTCCTCGAGACAACCCACGATGCCGTCGAGCCGCAACGCATGGGAGGGTTCATACACGAAATGAAATGACCCTGTCGCGTAATCTGCCACACATCGTTCCAGTATTGGAAAGTGAAGGAGCGTTAGTGCGGAGCGATCCGGCAAACCGTCAAACGACCTCACAAATCGGCCGATCAGACAGCCGGGTTTCGATCCATGGACAGCCGACTCTGGCCCCGCCTGTTTTGACGCTCGAGAACGCGCGTGCTGTAGTCGCCGCGGGAGGACGAGGCCGGCGTGCGCAGCCCAGAGAGTCCCGTCGTCGTGGTAGCACCCGATTCCTTCAAGGGCTCGCTCTCCGCGCGCGAGGTGGCCGACGCGATCGCGCGAGGACTAAAGCGGGCCTTGCCTGGCGCCACCATCCGCGCGCGCCCGATGGCCGACGGCGGCGAAGGGACCGTCGAGGCGGCTCTGGCGGGCGGCGGCGAGCACCGCACGCACTTGGTGACGGGCGCGAGCGGCCGGCCGCGCCAGGCGACCTACGGGCTGGTGAACCGCCCCGAGGGCCCCACCGCCATCATCGAGGTCGCCGAGATCGTCGGAATCACCGACGGCGACGGCACGTCGGCGCCGATCGAAGCGCGATCGACCCGCGGCGTGGGCGAGCTGGTTCGGGCGTTGCTCGACGCCGGCCTGCGCCGGGTGATGATGGGCCTGGGCGGCAGCAGCACCAACGACGGGGGCGCCGGGATGCTCGCCGCTCTCGGGGCGCGCTTCCTGGACGAGGCGGGCCGTCCCGTGGAGCCGACGCCCGCCGGGCTCTCGCGGCTCGCCACCGTCGAGGCCCGGGACCTCGACCCGCGGCTGCGCACGTGCGCGATCACGATCCTGTCGGACGTCACGAACCCCTTGTGTGGCGCGATCGGCGCGAGCGCCGTGTTCGGCCCGCAAAAGGGCCTTCGCCCGGAGGACATCGCCGGGGTCGACGGCGTGCTCGCCCGCTACGCCGCGCTGACCGAGCGCGCGCTCGGCGCCGCCACCGCGGGCGCCGGCGCCCAGGCGGGAGCGGGCGCCGCGGGGGGCCTGGGCTTCGCCGCGCGCGCCATCGGAGGCACGTTCGCGTCGGGCGCCCAGGTCATCGCCGATCTGATCGGCCTCGACGAGGCCCTGGTGGACGCCGACTGGGCGATCACCGGAGAAGGCAAGAGCGACGGACAGACCCTCTCGGGAAAAGCGCCGTTCGTGGTGGCGGCGCGCGGCCGCGACCTGGGCGTCCCCGTGACGTTGCTGTCGGGCGCGCTCGACGACGCCGCGCTGGGTGCGCTGGGCGACGTCTTCGCCGGTTGCTTCGCCCTTCCCTGCCGGCCGATGTCGCTGGACGCATGCATCGCCGGCGCCGATCGCCTGCTCGCGGACCGCGCGGCGGCGCTCGGCGCTCTGTGGCGGCGTTTGCCGGCCGCGCGGCCTGCGCGGTAAACGAAGCCGTGCCGAGCGCGCTCCGACGATACGCCGCGTTCTTGCGGGGGGTGAGCCCGCAGAACCTGTCGATGCCGGTCTTGAAAGCCTGCCTCGAGCGGTGCGGGTTCAGCGACGTGCGGACGCTCCTGTCGAGCGGAAACGCCACGTTCACCACACGCGCGCCCACCCAGGAGGCGGCCCTCGAGCGAAAGATCGAGGCCGCGTTGAAGGAGGACGCCGGCCGGCCGTTCATGACCTTCGTCCGTTCGGTGGACGCGTTGAACGAGCTGCTCGACTCCGATCCCTACGCGCGCTTCCCTCCCGTCCCGGCGGCGAAGCGCGTGGTCACCTTCCTGCGCCACGCCCCGGCGGTCGCACCCAAGAACGCGCTTCCGCTGGAGCGGGAAGGCGCGCGTATCCTGTGCGTTCGGGGAGCGGAGGCGTTCGGCGACTACATCCCGGGTCCACGCGGGCCGGTCTTCATGACCCTCTTGGAGAGAACGTTCGGCAAGGCAATCACCACCCGTACATGGGAGACGGTCCGCAAGTCCGCCGCGGATCCTCCGGCCAAGCCACCGCGTCGGTGACGCCGGGCGCGCCGCGAGATCAACCGAGCAGCGGCAGGGACGGGCGGACCTCGCCCGCGATCGCCTCTTCGATGACTTCCTCGTCCTGGCAGGCCTCGATCCGGTAGTTCAGGACCAGGCCCATCACGATGTTGCGCGCGCGCTCGCGGATCTGCAGGTCCGAGAGCGGAAAGCCGTCGCGGCGCTGGAGCACGCGAATCCCGTCCTCCACGTCCGAGAGGAGCCGCTGCATGGTGAGATCGACGGCGCTGCGCACTCGGCTTCGATCGTAGGGTCGAACGACCTCACGCCCAAAAAAACCGCCTGTTTTGCGAGCTCGGTTGTGCGTCGGCCTGCGCGCTCGTGGTCGGCTGTCGGCGTGCGTCCGACACCCACCACCGCCGGCCCTATCAGGGTCCCGGTGGCGATGGCGGCGGCTGGGGCGCGACGGGCACGGCCAGCGACCGGCTCCACAGCTGAAAGCCGGAGGCGCCCGCCACCGCGACATACGGCGCGGGGAGCGCCGGCGCGCAGGCGGCTTCGGTGACGACGAAGCGAGGCACGCCGGCCGGCGCCCCGCCCGACACCGGCGCGCCGGCCATGACGCTGTTGAGGGCCTCGAGCGGGATTTGCCCCCGCCCGCGGCAGAGCCGCATGTCCACGACGGCGTCGGGCGGCCAGTCCGGCAGTTGATCGGGCACGTGCGCCACGAAGTACCCGCCCGCGGCACGCCGGTCGACGGCGTAGTGGGTGACGAAGTCGTAGAATGCGAGCTCGTCGCCCCAGTCGATCCACAGCCCAGGCGTCGGCGTCCACACGATGTCCGTGACCCCGATCTGCTTCAAGTGGCGCAGGACCTCTGCCGGCGACGGCCAGGTCCGGTAGGCAAACGCCGACTGCTGCTCGATGACATCGGTGACGGCCGCGCGCCCGATGCCGAGACGCTCGTGCTGCCCGTGAATCAGCACCCGGGCCCCCTTGGGCGTCAGCGCCCCGACCGCCTCGAGCCCCGCGTCGACGGTGAAGCGCGTCTGCCACCGGCCCTGCGCCGAGAAGCCGCTGCCGAGGAAGTCGATCGTGTGCTTCAGCACCGCCTGCCCCACCATGGCGTGGCTGGGAATGAAGGGATGGTTCGAGCCCCAGGCGAATTGCACGAACAGCACCAGCCCGAGCGCGATCCGCACCGGGAGCTTCATCTTCCAGAGACGATTGATTGTGACGAGCACGCTCGTCGCCATGAGCGGCATCAGCACCTGCAGATAGCGGTCCTGGTGAAACGTGAAGTACCAGATGAGCACGCCCCCGAGCGCGAGCAGCGAGATCAGCCGCAAGCGAGACGTCTCGGGAGAGCCTGGCACCTTCGGCAGGAACAAGGGAATCGGCCACAGCAAGTTGAAGAGAAACCCCGTGACCGGCCAGACGCCGTGGAACTCGGCCCAGTCGTGGGCGCGAAAGCCGAACCGCAGCGACTCGAGCACGGTCTCGCCGAGGCGCGCCAGGCCGGTCGCCTGGGTGACCCACCGCCCGTCCTGGTAGTCGCGCGAGATGCGCGCGTCGGCCGACCACGGGCGCGTCGGAAAAAAATCGTGCAGGAAGGGAAAGACCGGGTTGCCGTACCAGATCCAGTTCTTCAGCCACAGCGGCGCCGTGGTGATCAGCCCGACCGCCGCCGCCGCAGCGACGGCCAGGGCGGCCTCGCGGCGCGCGCCCGGGGCCAGGCCGCGGGCGCGTCCCGCCGCCACCCACGCCGCGCGGCCGAGGAACAGCCCGATCGCCGGGAGCACGACGTACATCGCCTGGTACTTGGTCATCATGGCGGCGCTCGCCAGCGCGCCGACCAGCCCGCCCCAGCGTCGATCAGGACGCCGCCAGAAGCGCCGGAGCGCGAGCGCAATCGGCACGGTCCAGAACGCCAGGACATGGTCGGCGCCGCCGTTCAAGTTCGCGTCGTAGACGAAGATCCCCGGAAACAAGAACAGCGCCGCCCAGGACGCGGCGATGCGCCGTCCTCCCGTGACCCACGAGACCAGCAACGGCAGCGCCGCCACTGTCCCGAGGAACAGCAGAAACTCCATGTGAGCGGCCAGCTCCACGTGCCCGAAGAGCTCCGCTCCGGGCGCCAGGAACGCCCAGGTGTACAGATACGTCGTGACCTGCGGGACCGCCCCCAGGAACGAGCCTTCGCCGAAACGGCGGACGGCGCCGCTGGCCGCGTAGTCCTCCGCCAGGCCAAGGTGGTACCAGCGCGTGTCGTACGACAGGTTCCCGGGCGTGAGGATGTCGAGATAGAGGATTGTGAGGCCGAGGACGCCGAGCAGAATGCCGCCCATCGCCGCGGGGCTCGGCGGCCCGCGGAGCGCCACCGGACCGAGGCGACGCAACCCCCGCCACGCGCGCCGCAAGTCGCGCCAACCCACCGCCACACCGGCGAGCGGCAGCACGAAGAACGTCGCTGCGAAGTAGGCATGCGAGATGCCCAGCACGAACATAGCCAGCGCGTAGGCGAACACGCCGACCGCGCCCCCCAAGAGGAGGCGCTCGCGGAAGGGAGCCGGCACCCCGAGCAGGCGGACCAGCCGAAGTCCCGCGCCCGCGCAGCCGAGCAGCCACAGGAGCGCCCCGGCCCAGACCCCGAGGTAGATGAAGATCAGCCAGTGGCGAACGGGGTAGTAGGGGTCGAGCTCGTGCAGGGCCACGGCGGCGGCGGCCAGCAACCACGCCGTCAGCAGCGCGGGGCGCACCCAGGCGCGGCTCATCGTCGGGCGGGGCGTCGCGCGGTGATCTCGACGACGTGGTCCCCCGGCAGGGGGACGTGAGCGATGGCCATGACGGTGGGTCCTCGAGCGCTGGCTGGCGAGGATAGGCGGAGGTTTCTGGAAGCGTCAAGGCGCGTCGATGGAGACGGGACCGCGAGGCGCGTGCCCCTGCGTGCAATCGTCGGTGGAAATCCCGTAACGCTCGCGGGCCGCAACCGGTCAGTAACTTGCATTTTTGTGCCTCCCCCTATAGAGAGCACCCGCCGACCCGCGACCAGAACGCGCGCCGGCCCGACGAGGTTGCCCCCATCGCCTCGGAAGGCCAGCGGCGATGAAGTGACGTTGAATACCCTTTCAGGTTCGGACCGTCGGATGCACCTAATCGCCCGGGATCCATCGAGGCCAACCGGAACGCCGAGAGCGGGTCGTAGACCAGAACAGACAAAAGGGAGGAATCATGAGCTCGATTAAGAGGATTTTCGCCGTCACCGCTATCGCCGGGAGTGTCCTGTGGCTCGGGTGCGACCAGTCAAAGGCCGAGCTCGACTCGACCAAGACGCAACTCCAGACGGTCACGTCCGAGCGGGACGGTCTGAAGACCCAGCTCGACTCCGCCAACCAGCAGGTGGCGAGCCTGCGCCAGCAGGTGGCGGACCTGACGGCCAAGGCGGCGGCCGCGGCCGCGCCGGCCCCGACGCCGCCTCCGGCCGAGGAGAAGAAAGATACGAAGAAAGGCGGCAAGCACGCCGCCGCCAAGCCCGAGACAAAGCCGGCCGCCGAGGCCGCCAAGCCGGCGGTCGCTCCGTCGACCGGTCCGGCGGCCGAGACGCGCAAGGGCCGCGGACACTTCTAGACGTTGAAACGAAAGACTAAGGGAGAGATACGAAGATGCAGACTACCAAGACTACGAAGATCCTGATGATGTTCTCGGTCGCGGCGATCGGGCTCGCGGCCGTCGGGTGCGACAGCACCACCACCTGCGCCGACGGCGGTGTCTGTCCGGACGGGGGCGCGGGCGGCAAGGGCGGCGGCACCAGCGGAGGCGCGGGTGCGGGGGGCGCTGCGGGGGGCTCCGCGGGCACGCTCTACGCGGTGACTCCGGGCACTTACTGCTTCGACATCACGGCCGCCGTGCCCACGTCCGACGGCTGTGATCTCGGCATTGCCAGCTACGTTGGCACGCGCGTCCCCGTCACCTACGTGGCGGCGACCGGACAGATCACGGTGGGCACCATGGGCTCCCTGGGAACGGGGCTCGTGAGCCAGAACAAGGGCACCCTCCTGCGCGAGAACACGCCCTTCGATCCGGCGATGCCCACCTGCACCTGGCACCAGACGGACACCACGATGCTCGAGCTGATCGCGTAGAACAGCTTCACTGCGGCCGTCACCGAAACGGAGTCGATGTTCGCCGCGGCCTGCAATCCGCCGCCGCCGAGCGATCCCTGCACCTCGACCTTCACGTTCACGATGGCCATTCACTCGCCGGCATTGATGCCGGATGCGACGACCGGGCTCTGCCCGTAGCAAGTCTCTCGGGCCCCGACACAGCAAGCGAAGCTCGGGCGACGGAAGTCGCCCGAGCTTTTTTGTTTTTCAGCGTCTGGACCGACGGTATTCTCTCGACCTCCCGGAGGACCTTCACCGTGAAAGCTCAACGCATGTTTCGACCTCTCCTAGGCAGCCTCTCATTCGCAGGTCTCGTGGCGGCCGCGTCCTGCGCGACTTCCACCACCCGGTCGGTCGAGACGGGGGTGGCCAAGGCGCTCATCTCGCCGGAGCAGGAGAACCAGCTCGGGCTGCAGCTCAAGACCGAGCTGGATACGAAGCAGGGGATCGTCTACCTGAACGATCCGACCACGGTCACCTACGTGCGGGGCATCGCCGACAAGGTCATCGCGTTCGGGCGCAAGGATCGGCCCGAGGTGACGTGGCAGGTCTTCGTCATCGACGATCGGAAGACGGTGAACGCCTTCGCCACGCCAGGCGGTTACCTCTACGTCTACCGCGGG
>Ga0068859_100003148_pt1 | contig 16780 bp, 32 predicted proteins | sample KBSSwiS22_FD_66585 | JGI IMG/M metagenome (GOLD analysis project Ga0068859, IMG submission 66585) | Switchgrass rhizosphere microbial communities from Kellogg Biological Station, Michigan, USA - KBS Switchgrass S2-2 | ecosystem: Host-associated > Plants > Roots > Rhizosphere > Soil ...
GTCGTCAGCGTCTTCCGGTCTTCTTCAGACTCGGCCGACATGTCGACGTAGACGTCCAATCCGACCTTCCGCAGTTTCACGATCATCGCTGCACTCTTTACCTCTTCTGTGCCACAACCAAAAGCTCGTGGCACCCGGGACAGTCAATGTGGCTCACGCCCTCGGGCGCCAGCGTTCTCAGAGCCTCGTGCGTATCGTCCTGCCGACAGCACCCCTCTGCACTACATCCGAATCGGCCGACGAACTGCTGAATGAGGAAGTCGAACGCTTCGACCTTGTTCATAGCCTCCGGCATTCTTTACCTCTTCTGCGCCTTCCTGAAATCACTCACGATCGCACGACGCGTCCTCACTGCCCAGCAGGACGTTGCGGCATCGAACCCAGCACAGAAAGCCTCGGCCTCATCTCTGGTTGGAAACTCGTAATTACAGACGTGCGTCTTGTTCTTCCACGGTTCCCCAATACCGCGAGGAAGTCCCCAGCGGATCTCAACCACATACCCTTTGATCTTCTTGATGATGATCGGCTTCTCTGCGATCACATTTCCTCCTGGCTTCTGTGCCGTCTCAATTAGATTCGATGGTATGCTTTCGAAGTTTTTCGGCCGCCTCAAGGATCGCCTTCGCGCCTTCCTCGCCATAGTAGATCTGCCCACCAAGCGATTCGACCCCTGACGCCTCGTACATCTTGTCCATCAAGTCGCACATCTTTTTCATCAGCTTTCTTTCGTACTTCGCTCTCCTGGATCGGCAGCGCGTCGGTCGGTTCCGTCTAATACCGCAGCAGTTCACTGTGAAATTGAACACGGACCTCTTTACCTCTACGGTTCCAGCATCGCTGGGCAATCCTCCAGGAGGTGTCCCTTACCGCACTCAGCACACTCAGGCGCCGCCTGGACTACACCAATCTCGACTACGGTCCAAATGTCGCACGGATCGCACCGAACCATCCAGTCTCCGCCTCGAATGGGATGCTCCACCTTTGCGGCAACAGGCCGTTTACAGTGCGGACAGCGGACATCATCCGCCAGCGCCAATGCCATGGATCACGCTCTATCCGGCCCGTATGAATCCACCCACCGCCGTGCCTTGCCAGGGATCTCGTCGTACTGGAGTTTGATCGACTCCCGGAGTACACCGATGGAGTGATCTCGCTCAAGAGACTGCGGAAGCTTCATCAGTTCCGCGATGTCCTCTTCGATCAGTCGCTCGTAGGCAGCTCGATTTAACGTCATCGACATTCATCTTCTCCGGATAGCTCATCCATCTAACTCGGATCGCTGGGTTTGCTATTCGCATTACGAAACCACTCGGCGCGACCGGGGAACGTGGGGGACGTTCCCCGCTTACGGGCGGGCTTCGCTTTGCCCGTCGCCTCATAGGCCTCCCACGTTGCCCGACCGTTTCGCACTTCTCTGAGCGCAAACCAGTAGCACGAACGGCAGATGCCACGAACCTTGGCGTCGTTCCCGCATCCTTTGGTCAAGCACTTCTCCTGAGCGGGCAGCTGCTTCTGCGGCCCCAGATTTCGCGGCTGGTATTTCCCGGTCCCGGAGTATTCGACGCAACGGCATCCAGTAGAGAAGCAATCGCCCGTCGCGTAGTGATACCGGTCTAGATGCCCACACCTACAGAGCTCGAAAGTCCTCATTCGATCACCCACCTTCCGCGACGTCTGACCTTGAACTTGGAGCAGCCTTCACAATACTTCTGGCCTCGAACTGTCCTCGCCGTGGTCCACCTGTGCCGATGCCGTTTCATCGTTGTCACGGCTGTACCTTGACCTTTCCGTACTCAGACTCGCCTATCGCCACCATCCGGTTTGCCATCGTCTTTGCCCACGCCTCGTCATAGGCTTTCAGGCAAGCGGGGCACATCTTGGATCGCATCTCCCTTTCGATGTCCATCCGCTCGACGGCAAGTTGAGCCAGCCTAAGTAGCTCTGGGTCGTTCGTGTTCGTCATATAGCTCTACTTACGTTCGCGCTTCTTCCTGTTCTCTACCTCGTGCGTCGATCCCTCGGCCGAACAGCCGTAGCGCGGCGTCCCATCCGACCATTCCGGGTTGTGCCGTACGTCGCACCCTAGCGTCTCGCACTTCACCTGACCGCATTCGTCCAGGACTCGGACTCCGTCGTCGGCTAGATGAACCCGCTTTTCGGCAAGAGCTGCTTGCGCTTTGTCGAGCAGCGTATCCACGGTTGGCTCGTCATCAGTGATTGGACGAGGCCACGAAGCGATGTCTTGTAGCGCCTTTCGATAGCGATCATTCTGAAGATTCATGGCATCAACGGCATCGATCAGCTTCCGAACGTCAGCGATAGCTCCGCGCCACGCCGTTCCGACATAACATGATGCCGCCCGATGCTTGATCTGCTCCAGCTCGTCAGCCGTCATCGTTTCACCGTTGCTCTCCGACGTGCGCCGTTCACGATGAACCTCATCGTCCCTTCGACGCCAGCAACGCGGATCTCGAGGTCCTTGATCAGATTGTTGATCCTCTGCGCGTTCTTGTTCTTCCGGATCCTGGACGTCGGCAGCATGTTCAGCTTCGCCATGATGCAGTCCATCAGCTTGTAGGGATGGCTACTGGAGGTGTCGTACTCCGAGGCGAGCTCGGCAGCGACGAAGATCCCGTACTTGAAGCTCGCCTGATCGAGCTCTCTCGGGCGAAGCACTTCCAAAGATTGCTTCTTCTTCATGTCGCTTTCTTCTCCTCAGTTCTAGGCGCCACGCGAGGCTCGTCGGCATTTCTGTACATCATCCAGTGGCAGAGGCCACGAACGCACTCCCCGCACATGTCGACCTCGGCTATGACGATTCGAGTGCCCTTCAGCAGCGGCATCTTGTTCGTCAGGCCGACAGCTCCGGCATCGGCAGTCGGACCGTGCGGAACGTCCAGTGGACCGCTCTCGGCAAACGAGACGCCGCACCGATCGCACTTGTAGATCTTCACGAACGCCCCTTTCGGTTACGTGCCTTCGCGCAGAGGATTGCCCAGACGAGCACGGCAACACCGAAGCCGAGCGCAGCGTGCGTCCACCAGGGGATCTCGCGCACGGTCAGTCCTTCCCGCCGATGAAGTTCTTGATGAGCTTCCCGGCGATCCCGACGATCTTGTTCTGATCCTTGTTCTCGCCGTGCGCGATCGCCTTTTCGACGAGCTCCAGGAGGTCGTCTTTCAGCTTCGGCTGACCCGCTCCGTACTTCGAAACGAACCCATCGATCGACTTCATAAGCTCCGTCAGCATCTCATCCTCCGTGCTATAATTCCGTCAACTACCCACCCCGTCCCGCATGGGGAGGGGCTGCGTCCGGCCGTACCGGCCGTGGCCCCTCCTCTACCCTTAAAAGTGATCCAGACAGATCCGGTTCCACTCCTCGACCAGACGCGGCAGGACGATGTCGGAGCGGAACCGAGCGGCGTTCATGACGGACGTGACGGCGGCAGCCGTCCACTCCGCCTGCTGGAAGGCCAGCACGGTTCTGATGAGCGCCTCGGCCTCGTCGAGCGTCGAATAGAGCAGGTCCCCGCGGCCCAAGTAGTCCGAAACGACCTTGCCGTCAGCTCGTGCAATGACGACGGCGCCGGTCGCCATCGCTTCGGCGATCGAGATCGGGTTCCCGAACGGATGCGCCGCTGCGTTGGCGGTGGACATGTAGATCCCAGCCCGACGGACGAGCTCAGCTACCCCGTCCTTTGAACGGTTTTTTACGATTCGAACCCGTCCACCGTTCTTCCTGTTGTAGTCGACCATCTGGTCGAAGACAGACTCTTTGCTGTGCGCCAGATTCAGCGCCAACGTGAAGTCAGCATCGTTGCCTAGCCGATTCCCGACAAGGATGAAGTCCTCGAGTCGCTTTGTCGGAAGGCAGGCGGCGACGCGAACGACCGATCTCCGGTCCTTATCCTCGCAGCGGTAGTAGCGCTTCGGATCGTAGGCGACCGAGAGCGGTCCAACCCCAGGAACCAGGGCGGCGAAATGCGGGAAGGCGAAGATCTTCCGGACGGCCGGATGCTTGATGAGCTTCAGGAGAAGCTTGCTATCCCAGTCGAAGGAGTGAGCCCTGATCGTCACCCGATCCCGCGGGCACTGGTCGATGTAGGAGGAGGCCGTCGTCATGTGATGGATGTGGATCACGTCTGGAAGGAAGCTGTGAATAGCGCTGGAGATCGATCCGCGATGAACCTTGACTACCGGATCATCCCCATAGCCGCTGACCGGCGACCAGACCTCGACCTTGATCCCACGCTCGAGAACGTACGAAATCTCAGCGTCGACGTACGACTCCGAGTTCTGAGGGAAGTGCGCCAGGATGTAGAGAACCTTCATAGACTGTGCTTCCGAGCAATAGCCTCGCGCGCCTCCTGCTCCGGGATCCTTGCGCTGACGTTCTCATCGAGAACGTACTTGTCGAACAGCGTTTTCGAGATGTACACGCCGCGAGCGCCACGCGTCGACAACGTCAACCAGAGGTCCCAGTCCTGGAACCTCCGGATCGCCGGATCGAACCCTGGGAACGCTGACCGGCGAATCAGGCTGGTTGTGTCGATGTAGTTCTCACGGCGGAGTCGATCTGGATTCCACTTTCCAGGGTACGTGTCCCGACTGTACTTTGCGCGGTTGGCCTCATGAAGGATCGTTCGATAGCCTGAGTAGGCGATCGACGCCTCCTGGTGAGACTCTAGCGCCCCAACCATATCCCTCAGAATCTCCGAGCTGATCTGGGAATCGTCGTCCACGAAGAGCAGATACGGCTGGGTTGCTGCCCGAGCTCCGGCATTCCGCTTCTCGTTGCCGTTCCCTTCGCCGAAGATCACGATGAGCTGAGCTGGATCTGCGAGCTGTACAGACGGGAGGCAGTGGTTGAAGAGGAAGTCGCGACGTGAGTCGATTGTCGGAATCACGACGGAGACGGGATAGCTCACTTCGGCACTTCCTTTTTTACGCGCTCCGCCTGCTGCTCAAGACACATCGGGCAGATCGGCCGGTCGAACAGGAAATGAGTCGCCATCGCCGCCGCCCGACCGATCGGCTCCGTAATGAGCTCTGCGGCGATGTGGCTTCCTAGAACTCGCGCGATCGCAAGATACTCCTGGTGCGTCTTCTTAGGCTTCTCGGTCGTCATTCGTTCGACATCCTGATGATCTTGCAGCCGCCACACTTAGGGCAGCGTACAACGATCGTCGCGCAGACTTTCGCAGCCATCATAAGCTCGTCGGCACCCATCTGCTTTGGAGGCCAGAACTTCCGTATTACCTCAAGCTTACTTGGAAGCTCCGTCTTGTCGACGAGCTCCCAGGCGTGAACGCACCGTAGGAAGTGGTACCAGATAGATGCAGCCGCGGCGACGAGGCTCCACGCGAAGGTCACGACAAGAACGATGTTCATCAAGTCCTCGTGTACACGCTCACTTCGAACGCTGCATGTCCCGAGCAATCTCCGCCCGGATCCGGTCGATCGTCTTGAGCGTCGTCCGGATCATCGTGTACGACAGCGGCGAGTTCGGAACGGCCGGACCGACGATCTCGTAGTACGGCTCTTCGGTCTTCCGGAAGATCGTGAACTCGCCGACCTCGGCAATCTTGTCGTCAGGCTTTGGCATTCGCCCCTCTCACGATTTCATTCTTAAGGTCTTCGATCCTCTTGCCGAGATAGTAGTGCGCCTTCTCCAGGTCCCGAAGCAGAGTCGCGCCAGCCTTCTTTCCGGCCCTAGAGATGTACTTCGCCGCGTTCCAGCAGAGCGCATCCACTTCGAGTCCCCACGCGTGGAGACACTTAATCGTCTCGTGCGGATTGTCGGCGCCGCCGTAGTGCGTCGAGTCGGCCTTACCGTCAGAGCCGACCTTCTTGCGTCGCTTCGAGATGTTGTCGCCGAGCGCAGCCTCGATCCTCTCGCGCACCATCATCGGGCACTTCCTGTAGTGCTCCGCCCTCTTCGAGGGCTCATACGAGTGACCGCAGGCACGATGAATCCACCTGACCTTCTTCCTCCTGGACATCCTTCTTCCCCTTTCAGATTTTTGAATACTTCGGAACCCATTCACCCTTGTCGTTCTTGCCGAAGTCCTGGAGCAGGGCGGGCCACTTCTCGCTCGCGATCCAGGCGATCTTGTCGAAAACGTGCCGGATCTCGACCTCGGCGCCCTCGGCGGTGCGGATCTCCAGGACGTGACGCATCGCCCGGAAGTTGATCGTGATCCCGATCGTGGTCGCCATCCCCTGCGGGGCGAATCGCCGGATGAAACTCGTCCACTTCTTCTTGTACTCGAAGTTGCGGCCGGGATCGTCGAGTCCGAGCTTCCCGGCCAGCCACACGCAGAACCGCTCGTCGGCACGGAACTGCTCCTCGCAGGCAGCTTCGATCTCCGGCGTGAGCGCGGGATCCTCCGGCAACCAGAGGCCGAAGTCGTCCATCCGGACGTACCGAAGCGACTCCTGGGACGGCGAGAGGCCGGTCCGATGCCGGACCAGCTCGTGTGTGAAGACGCGTGAGACGTCTCGAATGATCCAGTTCGTCGACCCGTGCTCGATGACGGATCCATGCCGCGACTTAATGATGTTCTCGATGTACCCCTTGTTGCCTTCCCGGATTTTCGAGATGTTCTTGTTGTGATCGCCAACCCCGAAGGAGCGGTAGCAAAGACGACCCATGAGCTCGGTCAGGACCTCCGAGTGGCTCACCTCGGCCGGGCGCTCGGCAACGTTCTTCTGGTACCAGTCGTCGCCGATCTCGCCGTATGCCTCTTTGAGGAATCGCTCGATCTCATTCTCGTCGATCATCGACTCGCCGACGAGGTAGACTTCCGGCTGGACTCTGTGCATACCCTCTTCTCCTTCTTCCTATTGGTAGAGCTTCACCAGCGCCCGATCCACGGCAGGCAAGACCTCCTCGATCAACTTCCGGAACCGCTCCTGGTCCCGCTTCGGAAGTTTTCCGACACCGGCCAGAAGGCCGTTTACGACACCTGAGGTTGAGGCTCGCACGAACGATCTGAGCAGCTTCTCGACATCCGTCTCGAAGGCCTCAACTGCGCCTCCGGCGGTCGCCTTCTTCGCCCATCGGACCAAGAATTCCTTCTTCGTCAAATCGCCTCCCATGGATCCAGCTCATCCGAGAAAAATCGACCGAACAGCGGATGGCCGTTTCCATTCACGGAGCGACGCTCTTCTATCAGAAGATAGACGCGCCCCAGAAACACCGGCCCCCACGGCGTCGAACCACCAACCATCTCAATCGGCACGAACCGGGCTCGAATCCGTCCCGTGCCCCTATCGATCCAGCACTTGTACGGCATCCCCAGCCGTACTTCCTCCGGTCGCACACTCCCTCATCTTCCCCCGTTCCCCGTTCCCTCCCCGCACTGACATCAGCACGTTGGCTTCCCTGGTGCCAGCAGCTGACCCGTCGACTCCGCCTCGGTCAGAATCTCTCGAATCGCCCGGTACGGCAACCCCTTCGGCATCTTCTCGACGACCGCACGCGCCAGCGTCGCGTCGTAGTCGAGACCGAGGACCCGACAGAGCCTCAGAATCATCTTCTCGGATGGCGGGTCAACCTTGCGATTGCAGATGCCGGAGATGTAGCCCTTGTGGGTGCCGGTGGACTTGGCGACCTCTCTGAGAGTCAGCCCCTTCGCAAGGATCGCTGCGCGAAGAGTCTCTCCGAATGTACGCATACCGTTCCCTCTTTTCTTCTTCCCTGCCCGTATCGAACGCCAGACTTACTTCTTCGCTCTGAGCGCGTTGTGGTCCTTCGCGATCGGCTTGGTGTTGCGCTTCTCCAGCTCGGCGACCCTGGTCTGAGCCTTCTTCGCGCGGTCTTCGGCATCGACCATCTTCCGGAGAGCGTCGAGGCGGTCCTGGTTGGCCTGCTCCGCCTTCTCAGCGGCGGCGTCTCTGCCTTTTTGGATCGTCTCGATCGTGTTCTGGAAGATCTTGATCTTCTCTTCGGCGACCGTTGCACGGCGAAGGATGCTCACCTGATCGCTCTGAAGCGTGTCGATACGGCGCCGGAGCTCGACGAGCTCCTTATCCTTCTTGCCGACCTCGGTCCGGAGACCGTCCACCTGCTTCGACAGCTCGACGTCGGTCCGCTGCATCTTGAGGCGGATGTTCTCCGCCTCCAGCCTCAGGATCTTGTCGTTCTGGAGCTTGACGCGCTCTTCGGCGGAGCGGACGTCGCCCTCCACCGACTTCAGTCGTTCATTGAGCGCCTCGATGATGAGGATCTGATTGAGCTCCTGCGGACTCATCACCTCGGATTTAAGGCCGGGCGGAAGTGCCGGAACGGCGACAGGCGCTGTGGAAGGACCGACCGGATCGATACCCATGCTACCCTCTCTTCCTCTAACTATTTCCTACTTGGCCGTTGTGATCGTGAACGAAGACACTTTCCAGGAGCCGCCTGCGGCACACACAAACAGCCGACGCTTCTCCGGAACAGGGATATCACCAAAAGCTGAGACGGCATTCCAGTCCAAACGGCTCTTCCAGAAGTCCTTTCCGTCGAGCTGGACGAGCATCGCATCTCTCCGGACCGAAACCCTGACGGTTCTCGACTTTCCAGAACGGAAGACTTGACCGTCCATCTTCGAGCCGTACTGACCGCCGATCATTCCGAACATCGAGCAGCCGCAGTTGAAGGCATCGAACAGAAAGGTCCCCGTCACGTCTCCGTGGACGATCCCGATATCGAATCCGAAGTTCCCGGAGATGCGCTCGACCTGGAGGGTGAGATCGTATTCCTCGGGCAGCTCGTGATCGAATGAGACGGACACGCGGCCGGTGTTCTCGCCGGTATTGACGAGCGTCTTGCCGACCTGCTTCCACCAACCGTTCGTCGTCTCGACCTTCGCCTTCATGATGAGGTCGGTTGTGACCGTGCGCTTCAGGTCGATCGCGAACGTGGCGCCGGTCAGGGGTTTCGCCTCGGGCGCGGCGTCGTCCATCGAGAACCGCTCGATCTCGACCCGCTTGAAGGTCATCTTCTTCCCGTCCTTCGTCTCGACGGTGTAACCCTCTCCGTCCATCGAAACGGACTTCCACGGGATCCGACGACCGTCACGGAGAACGAGCTCATCCGCGGCGCACGGAAGAGCGAGCAGTGCGACCATCACCAGCGTTCTCACGAGGCACCTCCCTTATTTCTTGTGGTCCCAGTCCCGACGCTTGCACTTCGGGCATTCGACCGGCTTTCCCTTCTTCCGGCCGATCCACTCGTACAGGCACTGAAGGCACTTCCAAACCGGCAGAGAGATACTTTTCATACTATCATCATATACACCGCCATCCGGCGGGTGTCAATCTAAAAAGTGAACAGACGGCCGGACACCGCTCTCCGCCCAGATACGGACCGGATCCGGCCATGGGCACGCATTATCGACGGCCATTCCCACCGGCCAACCGTCGATCGTCGCTTCCGCGGTCTCGGTGAAGTGTTTCTTTTCCCCGATCGCATAGTGAAGGTGGTAGTGGACCGGCCGGTCAATGCGCGTCTCCTGGAAGAGCGCTGCTTTCGGAGACAGCAGCGGATGATGCTCGGGGTTGCCGTTGTACTTCGGAGCAACTTCCCACGCCAGATTCCGGATAACCTGCACGTCAGCACGAACGTCCCAGGCGCGCATATGCCATTCGGACGAACCAAACCTCAACGCCCGGCCGTCCTTCCAGTGGATCGTGTTGAAGACGAAGGTCTGCGGAACGAGAGCGCCGTGACGGCGGTCGAGGAGATGGGCGAGCGCCTCAGCGTCGTAGTACTCGTCGCAGTCAAGATGGACGAGGAACTCGGTGTCCGGGAACTGGTTGAGCGCGAGTCTTCTGGCATCTTCGAGAGCAGTCGCTAGACGAAATGTCCTCCAGTCGCCGGATCCGTATTTCTGCCCATCCTCCTCCCGGATCCACAGAACACTGTCGGGAAGCTTCTGGAACCGACGCTGCGCTCTGGAGACATCCAGGACGAGGTGGCGGCCGACTTTGGCATGGTGCTCGATCGAGCCGAGAAGGAAGTCGTACTCCTCGTCACCGCCGCAGACCGTGAAGAAGGTGATCTTGCTCATACACGAACCCAGCAGCTCTGGAAGTGATCCATCACGCAGACGAAGTCGTTCTCGGCAAGGAAACCTTTGGCGAGCTCACCTTTACCGCCGCCAACCGGATCGTTGTCGTCGATCAGAACGCAGGCCTTCGGCCCAAGCTTCGGAAAGGCAGCCATGATCTCGTTGAGAGCGTGGCGCTGCGCGGGGCCCGGGTCGCCGCGGTTGTAGTCGAACGAATCCAGGTAGAGCAGGTCGATCCGGTTCGGAAAGGCCTTCAAGTACTCGATGGAGTCGCCGACGGTCAGCGTGATAAGGCCGTGGCTTCCAACAAATCCTCGAGCCAGAGCGATATGCCTTGGCTCGATGTCCACTGACCAGAACTTGACGATCCCGTTCATTCTTCTCGTCAAGTCAGCGAAGAGACGCGTCGACGCCCCGTCCTGGTAGCTCTGGTCCCGGATGCAGCCGGTCTCGACGATCGTCAGACCGTTGGTCTGCACGAACCAATTGATTGCGATCTGGAAGGTGCGCCAGCGTTCGTGCGTATTGGCTCGGTAGACCTCAAAGGTTGTGTCCCGGAAGTCGAACAGGTCTCCGATCATTTGATCGCTCCATTCTTCAAGGCTAGATCCATAAAAGCAGAGAACTGATGGTCCGTGTAGCCGGTCTGCGAGCAGCCGCTGTTCTCGGGATACGTCAGTCCGTACGCATAGCCGTGCAGATCCAGGCGCTGGATCTTCGCGTACTCCGCCCATTCGTGATCGGTGGCGATGTAGAATGTCGGCTTCCTCATCCTCCAGGAAGCGTGCATGATCGCGCTGTTGCAGACGACGGTCGCGAGCGAACGGCGGACGGTCTCCAGGCTCCCGGACACACTGAAGCGGTCGATCGCTGAGATCACGCCGTCGAGCTCCGGCGGGTCGGCCTCGCTGTGCGGCGTAGACGGATTGTGGTCGTCGAGGATGATGTTCCCGTACCGCTTTCCCAGGAAGATCGGAGTGAGCCCCTTCTGCAGGCAGACCTGCGCCGCTTTCACATAGATGCGAGACGGGATGGACCTACCCTCCCCCTTTCCGTTGCTCGCAGTCATGGAGAAGGCGACGAACTTCTCCGGGAATGTGTCCAGAACCGCGCGGTCGCTCTCAGAGAACCTCGGCTTATACGGCGTGTAATTCAAGACAGTGTTGTGGAAGAAGGGCTGCGGCGGGAGCCCGTGCTTCTTCCGGTAGACCCGGTCGAAGCAGTCGTGGAAACCAAGGGACAGGATGATGAACTGATCCGATAGGTGATGGTAGAGGAACAGATCCGGAGCATCCGGATTGTGGCAGATCAGGATGATCACAGCCCGGTCGCCCGGCTTCATGGCATCGAGCTTCCGGAAGACGTCTGTCGTGATCACGCCGTTGATGATGTCTCCAAGGCCTCCGGAGAACTCGAAGTAGAGCCCTCTGCTGAGGGCTGCCGGGATCGCGGCGGCGAGGTCTTGACGGCCACCCTCTGGGTTGTCGCGACTCAGAATTAGTGTAGGGCTCATTGGTGTGATTTCTCCTCAATCAGCTTAGATCCGAGAATCTTGTTGATCCGTTTCTTGATCGCTGCGCGCTTGTCGTTGTCGACGCAGACGCGACGCGCCAGGGTCATGAAGTGCTCGTCGAACCGTCCAGCTGTCTCGCACTTATGAATGTCCTCGACAGTGTCCCATAGGGACGCGTTCACGAATTCGAGATCGCGCTCCTCCGTCGAGAGCTCTATGCTGGACTGGACGGAACGTCTCCAGATAGCCTCAAGCAGAGACAGTTCTCGGATTACGTTGACGACCTTCTCGCGGTCGTCAATTCTCTTCGCCTTGATCCTCAGGATCGTGATTTTATCAAGCAGCTCCCCGTGGGATATCGGAACGAGAATGCTCATAACCTCTCCAGCCATTTCGACAGCCGGTTGTCCGTATATGCCGAAAATTCCATGTGATCCGTGTCCAGCCGATCGATCCCCTGCATGTAGCCGCCCGGTCCGCGCGGTACAAGGTTCTCAGCTGTCCATCGATTGTAGAGAAGGAAGACCGGCCGGTGCTCCTGCCACGCCGCGTGCAGGACCGATGTGTCGGCCGAGACGACACCAGCGGCGCCCTTCACCGCTTCGATCATGCCAGGGACGCTCAGCTGGTCGACGGCGTCGATGACCCCGAAGTCTGGTTCGGCGTCGCGATCGCGACCCTCTCGTTTCAGGTACATGCTCCGGCCGACAACGAGACACTTGAATCGAGCTTTCGTAATGGCGCGGATCACGGACCTGCGAACCTCGTCGGGAAAGGACTTCCCGGTGCCTCCAGCTGTCGCTGCCAGCACGATGTAAGGCTCGCTGGACATCAGCGGTGTCAGAAGCTTCCAGTCTGCTATCGATGGATGAAACTCCATCGTCGCGGCTGGAGCGTGCGGAGGGCAGGGCGCCTCCGGCGGCAGGCCGTTCGCGACGCGCCACTCTTTATTTTCCCACGGATGGAACGGCGTCGTGAATCCGAGGTCGACGACGTGGATCTGCTTCCGCATCGGATGCCACTGCCAGATCTCGGCGAGGTACGGATTGTGGCACATGAGCGTGATGACCGCGTGTTCCTTCGGAGGTAGTTTCTCCAGGAGCTTGTACCAGACCTCTCCGGAGAAGTACATCCGCAGAATCGCATCCCCGAGACCGCCGACATACTCCTGGTAGGAGAAAGCGCTCGCGATCAGTTGTTCACGCTTCACGGCTGCACCTCGATCAGACGGCGGGTCACGTTCGACGCGGTGGCGTCCCAGGTGAGCGACGAGAGCCGGTCGTTGAGCAGTTGGACCTTCGAGCGGACTTTGTGGCTGTCGTCCCGGACGGCTAGCATCGCGTCGGCCAGATTCCTCGTAGCCTTTGTCCGGAGAAGGGAGAATTCCATGCCGACGTACCAGGGCGAGACCGGCTCAACCTCCGGCATCCGTCCGACGCCGTCGACGTCGAAGACGAAGGCGTCCTCGCCGAAGATCTCCGGATGAACGGAGTTCCGTGGAACGATGACCGGCTTCAGGCACGCAGACGCTTCGTGAGCCGGGAGGTTCCAGCCCTCGCCGATCGATGCGGAAACATAGGCGTCGGAGGCTGCGTAGATCCCGGACATCTCGTGCTCGTTGAAGCGGCCCTCCAGGATCCAGACGCGCACCTTGCTTCTGGCGACATGTGCGGCCAACTTCATCGTCCATGCCGTCTGCCCATGCGTGGACGCTACGACAAGGTCGACGTCGGCTCGTGGTCCGAAAGCCATCTCCAGGGCGTCGGCTATGACCTCAAAGCCCTTCCTGGGTGACGGGAGACCGACCGACAGGAAGATGAAGCCGGACGGAGATGCGATGGTTGCACGCTTGCCGGTTGAGAGCAGTCGGCAGGGCGGAAGCTTCCGACGCTTCTGCGGCCGGTAGACCGCTCGATCGATACCGAGCGGGACGACCGAGATCGGGACGCGGACGCCGCTGGCTTTGAAGGTCGCCGCATTCCACTCCGTGCAGACCCAGAGCTCGTCGTAGGAGTCGTTGACTTGCTTCGCCATGTCGGCGTGGACCTTGCCGTGCGTCTCCATGAGCGTCCAGTTGATCCGGTGGCGGCCGGTCGGCGGCCGGAAGTCCGGTCCGAAGAAGCGTAGGAAGGGCGCCCGCGGTCCAATCAGGGTCGCCTTGTACGGATCGAGGCGCGCCCGCGTGTACTCGTCGACCAGAACTATCTCGGATGTTGATCCGTCGATCTTGACCGCGACGGAGTTCGCCGTCCTCAGCAGTGTCTCGCGGTTGATCTTGCCGTAGCTCGCGTAGCTGTAGAAGTGGCCGTTCCAGAGAACCTCCGGTCCGCGCGGCTTGTGAACAGGAGGAGGAGCAGGCTTCGGCGGTGGAGCTGGCGCCAGATCCTGCTTCTTAGGTTCAGATGCGACGATTGGCGCATGTGGACTGAAGTCGATGACGGACTCCGCGACCGGATCCAACGATCGCATCTCCTGCTCATTCCAGATCCAGGTACGCGGAAGAAACTGGAAGCGTGTCTCCCGTACTTCGGCGAGCGAGATCGCGAGGTTGATTGCCTCCCGATCCAAGGTGATCGCATTCCTAGCGCGCCAGCGCTCCAGAACCCGAAGGGATGCCGGAGTCCTTTTAAAGAGAACCGTTCTGAGCGAGATACGACCAACCCCGTCGAAGGTGCAGGGGTTTTGTGGGATCCGGCCGATACGATCGACATGCGCGGCGACGTCCCAGTCAGCCGCGCACATGATCGGAAAGGTCCGGGCTGACCGGATCCGGCCGCCCGGCGTGACGAAGATCCATCCGTTCGGTTCGTTCTTGAAGCGATCAAGAGCGGAGGCGATCGCCTCGGCAACGGACGAACCTTTTTCGTAAGAGACCGCCCAGTCGCGGATCTTTCCGACCAGGGGCGCAGGCGCCCCCTTAAAAGTCACGACGATCATCGACGGTTCCTTTTCGTAGGCTTCTGGTGTTTTCCGTTCCGGCCCTTGAAGATCTCAACGAAGAGGTCCTGCTTCGCCTTCTCCTCGGTCGACTTCTTCGGAAGCTCCCGGCTTGCGGCAGCGTAGGCGCACTTCGATTCATGGCGGCCGGAACAGTTCACGCCGTTGTAGCCGAAGTCGTGATGAACGATGGCGCCGCACGGACACATCGAGATCGCAGGCTTCTGGCACTCCGTGCAGACCTTCGGAGCGGTCGGAAGAAGGCAAGGCTCTGCGTACACCATCTTGGTCTCAGAGACCGGTACCGGAATATTGTGTTGCATCTTTGAGGCAACCGCCTTGGCGGCCTGAACCGCCGCCTCGGTGGATTTGGCGATCGGAGGATGGACGAAGATCGTCGGAACGTGTACTTCCTTCGGAAGCTGCGCCTCCTTCTCAACGCAGCGATCGTGCGCGAGAGCCATCTTGTCGTCGGCAAGCATCCGCTCGCCGACCTGGATGTCCATCCCGCATAGGACGCAAGTGAACGCCATCTTCCTCTCCCTTCAGTTCGACTCCTGGACCGTCTCGAGCAGGTGGACGACCACTGACGCGAGGTCGTCATTCGTATCCGGCTCCTCCTTCGGAGGTTCAAAGCCCAACTCGAGGATGATGTGGATCAGCTTCGCATCGATCGGGAAGTCCGGTTTGTTGAACGAATCGAGCGGCCAGCCGGTCAGCCTCCCGTTCGTCTCGAGATCGTACTTGATCCATTTACAGAGGAAGCAGGTCGTCTCCTTCGAGCGGATGAGTTCTCGAAAGGCGACCGACGCCTCTACTTCTTGAAGGACCGTTCCCATTTCTCCCTTGCCTCGTTCTCACGTAACTTGATCTGGACCCCTAAGGCGCTGTGCTCCTCGCGTTCCTCCGAGGTGTAGTCTCCGGCAGCCACCTTCTTCTCGAGCGTCGCGTAGCGTCTCCGAATCTTGTCGAGCTCAGTCCATCCGCGCGGCGTTCGAGCCTTCTTCCCGAAGAGGTCTCCCTGAACCTCGCCGTGTACACGGTTACTTTTCCCCATCGAAGAAGTCTCCGTACTCGATCTCGTACTGGTTGCACATGCGATGGAGGATGTCGAGCTGCGTCTGGTTGAGCGGCTTCTTCTGATCGAGCTGCTTCAGGACACCGTTCAGGAAGTCCGCCTCCCACGGCGTAACGTCGATCTCCATCCCGTCGAGCTCCTTGACGATCTCGAGCTGACGGGCGATCGCCTCAGCGACCGCTTTTTCGATGTCGTCGAATCCAGCTGCGTCGTTGTTCGTCGTCACAGAACCGCCTGAATTTTCACGACCGCTTGAACGGCCTCGTTGTACACGGCCGGGTCCGATTCGTAGATCGACTCCAGATCCAGGATCGTCTGAAAGCTGGTTCCCTTCCGGCCAATCCTGATGGGGACCTGTGAGCCAGGAACGCTCCTGACAATCGTCAGGCCGGAGGCGACGAACATCGCCTCGCTCATGCACTCCAGGACCAGGAACCCCTCCGCCCCGGAAAGCCCGTGAGGATACTTGCCGTCGTAGAGCTCCTTCACGAGGCTGAGCCATTTCTTCTTTCCCAGGCAGAAGTCGTTCGGCGACTCGCACGGGCAGACCCCCGACCATGCCGAGACGCAGCGGACACCCTCCTGCCAGAGGCGCCCCAGGACCGCAGCGCCCTTCGCCAGTCTCGACGGGATCATCGAGTTCTTCCTGGCCTTGATGATGTCCTGGATCGACCCCTCGCCCATGCTTCACCCCCGTAACGGATTTAAAGGACAGTTAGGACAGTTGGACAGTTTTTCGGTTAAACGGTCCCGCGCGCGCACGCGCGCGCGCACGCGCGCGCGTAGAGATGATGAATGGCGAAATCTGTCCAACTGTCCTAAAAACTGCATTTCCTGCATAATTTTGCGGTTTCAGCACCACAACTGTCCTTTAAATCAGAAGTCGTTTTCCCTAGAAACCTTTACGTGCGTCTGCGTCAGGCCGATCCCGAGTCTCCACTTCACCCCGCCAGCCTTGTCGACGTTGTAGCCCAGATCGGTCAGCCGCCGTCCGAATGCCGTACCGGACATCGGATCTTCGTGCCCCATCTCCCGGCGGTGCCAGTCCACGAACGTGTCGTAGAGGTCGGACGCCTTCGCTCGAAGCTGCGGCATCAAGACACAGCAGTCGGCGAAGAAGCGGCCGACGACGTCGGCATCCGATCGGTACTCCGCGGTCGCCGACAGGACCTCCGGAGGGTCGGCGAGGCCACC
>Ga0068859_100003149_pt1 | contig 16780 bp, 14 predicted proteins | sample KBSSwiS22_FD_66585 | JGI IMG/M metagenome (GOLD analysis project Ga0068859, IMG submission 66585) | Switchgrass rhizosphere microbial communities from Kellogg Biological Station, Michigan, USA - KBS Switchgrass S2-2 | ecosystem: Host-associated > Plants > Roots > Rhizosphere > Soil ...
AACCAGGCATATACAGGATAGATAAATACTTATTGCACTGATGACGGATACAATAATTTAAAGTAATTTCATAGTCGCAAAATAACCTCTTATCTTATAAATTCAAAAAGTAATGAACCAGGTTTCCAGGCGTGTGTTTATTAAAAATACTGGTGTGGCAGGCATTGCACTCTGGCTGGGCATTTCTGCAAAAGGTCATCCGGTTAAAATGCCCAATGGCATCGACGCAAAAAATTTTACACCCTATATTCTTGTAGAATCTAACGGTAACATTACTATTTACAATTTCAAACCCGAAATGGGTCAGGGTACTTTTCAATCCATACCGGCACTTATTGCAGAAGAGTTTGAAGTATCGCTCGACCAGGTGACGATTAAATTAACGAATGGAGAAAAAGAATTTGGTACCAGGCAAAGTGCCGGCGGTAGCTCATCCGTTCGTTCCAACTATACAGAATTAAGAAAAATGGGCGCTTCTGCAAAAGAAGTTTTTATAAAAGCGGCAAGCAATCAATGGCAGGTAGATGCAACAACTTGCTTTGCCGAAAACGGAAAAGTGTTTCATACACCTACTATGAGATCACTTGCTTACAGTGCATTGATAACAGAAGCAGCAAAACTGGAATTGCCTAAGGAGCCTAAATTAAAAGATCCCAAAGATTTTAAAATTTTAGGTAAAAAAAGTAAGCGGCCCGATGTGCCTTTAAAAACAAATGGTAAAGCACAGTTTGGTATAGATGTGCAGTTGCCCGGCATGTTGTACGCAACAATAGAAAGATGCCCTGTTATTGGTGGAGCTTTAAAAAGTTTTGATGCTGCTGAAGCACTTGCCACGCCGGGTGTTGAAAAAGTAGTGGAAGTAGAAAGAGTAATGGGCGTATATCATTCTGTTGGTGTGGCGGTAATTGCTAACTCTTACTGGACCGCAGTACAGGCACGCAAAAAATTAAAGATTGAATGGGATACCAAAGGATTTGAAAAATTTAATTCTGCCGAATACGAAAATCAGTTACGCACTCTTGCAAGTGAAGAAGGATTGATCGACAAAAATATTGGTTCATTTGATACCCTTACATTGCTGCCACAAAATACCATTGAAGCATTTTACGAAACGCCGATGGTGGCGCATCATGCAATGGAGCCCATGAATTGCACTGCACAAGTAACTGGCGATAAAGTGGAAATATGGACTTCAACACAAGTGCCCAGTTCAATAACAGGAGGCGGCAACAATAACCTGCACAAGCACATTGGTTTTACCCCTGAAAATATTAAACTCAATACAACATTTGTTGGTGGCGGATTTGGCAGAAGGCTCAACATCGATTATGTGATAGAAGCAGTAAATGTTGCAAAGCAAATTAATAAGCCGGTAAAATTAATTTGGTCAAGAGAAGATACCACACAACAAGGCCCTTTCCGGCCAATGACCTTTTCTCAATTAAAAGGAAGTTTTTCTGAAGATGGAAAACTGGTGGCGTTGCAGCACAAAGTGATCAGTCCTGCAATGAACCCCGGCTCCGATAAAACCAAAGTGGAACGCACGATGGTGGAAGGCATTGGTGAACAACCTTATGAAATTCCCAATCTTAAAACAGCTCATGTAAGAGCAGAATTTCCCGTACCCGTTGCGGCATGGAGATCGGTAACCAGTTCGACGTTGGCATTTGCCCACGAATGTTTTATTGATGAACTGGCCAATAAAGCAAAGCAAGACCCATTGGATTTTCGTTTAAGTTTGCTCACCAAACCATCCGATGTTAAAAGAGTTTTATTGAAACTGAAAGAAGTATCCAACTGGACTAATACTTTACCAAAAGGAAAAGCGAGGGGCGTGGCAACATGGGAATTTTTTGCAGGCTTATGTGGGCAGGTGGTGGAAGTAACTTATAAAGAAGATAAATCCATAACAGTAGATAAGGTTTACGCAGTAATTGATTTGGGTGAAGTAGTTAACCCCGATAATGTAAGAGCACAGGTAGAAGGCGCTATCGTTATGGCATTGGGCGCAGCTACAAAACCAGGCATTACATTAGAAAATGGAAAAGTGGTACAAAGTAATTTTTACGATAACCCGCTTCCAAGAATTTATGAAATACCAGAAATTGAAGTACATATTCTTGCCGAAGGCGGAAAGATAAAAGGCGTGGGCGAACCCGGGCTGCCTGCATTTGCACCGGCTTTGGCCAATGCAATTTTTGCAGCTACTGATAAACGCATTCGTAAAATGCCTTTTGGTTTAGATAAGGTGTCATGACGGTTCAAAACCGTCTGACACCTCATCCCCTGGTCGGTGTCCCACCGACCGGAAAAAAATGAAGCATCGCCAGGAGTGAATGACTTACAAGTACGAACGAGCTACTGTCGTCTGTTGTCTGCGGTCTGTCGTCCTTGCAAAAACAAATATTATTGACTAACTTTCTAAAGCTATGATCACATTAAATATTAATAAGAAAGAATACAAGGTACAGGCAGAGCCTGATATGCCATTACTATGGGTGATAAGAGACCTTGTTGGCCTTACCGGAACAAAATATGGTTGCGGTGTAGCACAATGCGGCGCTTGCGTGGTGCATTTGAATGGCGAAGCTGTTCGTTCATGTGTAACAAAAGTAAGTCGTGCCGAAGGACAGAAAATTGTAACGATTGAAGGCCTGTCAGAAAACAATAATCATCCGTTACAAAAAGCCTGGCAGGAAATTGATGTACCGCAATGCGGCTATTGTCATTCGGGCCAGCTAATGTCGGCAGCGGTTTTACTAAGAGAAAATAAAAATCCTACCGACCAGGATATTGATGATGCCATGGCAGGTAATATTTGCCGCTGCGGTACGTATCCGCGTATACGCAAAGCTATTCACTTAGCAGCGGAGATGCAGCGAAAGGGAGGATAACTATTGAACTGTCAGGCTTGAGGCATACATAATTTTTTTTTAAGCTCTTTTATAATTACAATAAGAAGTATTTTTTTCGCCGCTTTGCTGCGAAAAACGGTTGCCACGAAGACGCAAAGACCACGAAGCAAAAAAATGCGTAGCATTTCTCTTTTGTGCCTTAGTGCCTTCGTGGCTGAATTCAATTTTTGTAAAAAATTGTTTACCCACCGTTTAAAATACTTGTCATTAGCAAATTACTGAAAGATAGTTTTAAAAATAACATTCGAAATTGATAAACTCATTTGATCAATATGAAACAGCATCAGAAAACTAAAGGAAAATTTTTTCTACCAGTAAAAACAATTACCGTTTTGATCATCGTGGTATCAGTAATTGGCTTCATGAGTTTCAGGATACAAGCTGTTCCTTCGGGCAGCAATGCAACTATTGAAGATGGTGCTAAGGATAGCATTGAATCCGTTAAGGCTTTTATGAAAGTGTATAAAGTTTTAATGAGCCCCCGTTGTATGAATTGTCACCCGGCAGGCGATGTGCCGCTGCAGGGAGATGACAGTCATTTGCATGCAATGTTTCCAAAAAGAGGGAATGATGGTAAAGGTTTGTATGCGATGAAATGCACCAATTGCCATCAGCCGGAAAATACCGCAGGCGAACACACGCCACCGGGTAACCGAAACTGGCATTTACCACCTGCCAATATGAAATTGATCTTCCAGGGCAGAACACCCAATCAACTGGCAAAGCAACTCATCGATCCAAAACAAAACAACAATAAAACAAAAGAGCAACTGATCGCACATGCCGATGATGCCCTGGTGCTGGCTGCATGGAACCCCGGTAAAGGCCGCACACTCCCGCCCATGAGCCACGAAGAATTTAAAAAAGAATGGATCAAATGGATTAATACAGGGGCGTATGCTCCTAAACAGTAGTCGTGAGTGGTGAGACGTCAGTCGTGAGTGATACAGCGCTTAGGATTCACCCACTCACGCCTCACGTCTCACCACTCACGATGATATTAGTACAAACTATCAAGATTGTCAACCATGCCGCAACAAACAGATACCAAGCAGTTATCCCGGAGGAAGTTTATCAAATTGTCCGGCTTAACCGGTACAGCGCTTTGCCTGGGCTTATACTTTCGGGCAAGTGCAAAAGAACCCACAATTATAAAAGGCCCGGGTACAGAAGGCCTCGGTGTTGAAATGAATGCCTGGATATATATTGATATAACGGGAAAGGTTACACTGGTAAGCCACAGGGCAGAGATGGGCCAGGGCGTATATCAGTCTTTAGCGCAAGTTATTGCGGAAGAACTGGAAGTGAATTTAGATGAAGTGAATATCATATTCGCCCAGGGCAATGGTAAAAAATATGGCAGCCAGATCACCGGCGGCAGTTCTACCATTCGTGGTTCTTACAAAAACTTATTAAAGTTAAGTGCTACTGCCCGCCAAATGCTCATTGCGGCAGCGGCAGCAAAATGGAATGTGGCTGCAGCAGATTGTTATGCGGAAGGAGGACATGTAATACACAAGCCCACAACCAGGAAGTTTCATTATGGAGAACTTGTTCTTGCGGCATCAAAATTGGAAGCACCATCAAATGTTCAACTCAAAAAACGTTCGGAATATAAATTAATAGGCAAGCCGCTGCTCCGCCAGGATACACGTTTAAAAACCAATGGCACTGCCATATTTGGCTTGGATAAAAAACTTACCGGGATGCTTTATGCAGCAGTGGAACGTAACCCCCGGCTACACGGAAAAGTTAAAAGCTTTGATGATACGGCTGCAAGAAAAATTCCCGGGGTAAAAAATGTTTTCAAAGTAATCATGAATGTTTACAGCACACCCCGTGAAGGTGTGGCGGTGGTGGCAGATACCACATGGGCTGCTATACAGGGAAAGAAGGCCTTGCAAATAGAATGGGATGACAGTGGTTTTGAGCATGTGAACACTGAAGATATTTATATCCAGATGAGGGAAGCATTAAATACAAAAGAAGGTTTGAGTTTTAAAAAAGTAGGTGACCCGGACAGCATCATCAGCCAGGCAGCTAAAAAAATTGATGTGGTATACGAAACACCTTACCAGAGCCACAGCTCAATGGAACCTTTAAATTGTATTGCTCATTACCAGGGAAACAAACTTGAAATATGGGGGCCGATACAAGCGCCCGACTGGGTACAGGATGACCTGAGCAAACAAATGGGATTGCAAAAAGAAAATGTTATAGTGAATATGACTTTTCTTGGAGGCGGCTTCGGCAGAAAAGCATTCCTGGATTATCCGCATGAAGCAGCCGTTATTTCGAAAGAGATAGGAGCACCCGTACAGGTGGTTTGGACAAGAGAAGATGATATGACGCAGGGCCCGTACCGCCCGGGTATGTGTTACCGTTGCGAAGGAGTGATTAACAATGGAGATATCAGTGCTTTTAAAGTAAGATTAACCGGCCAGAACATTGACCACTGGATGGGTGCCAGTAAAGACAAAGCTAACAACAGCTCGTCCGAAGGTTTTTTAAAATCTTATTTTGAAACGATACAAAATATTAGTGTTTCCGAAGTGGTTTTTGAAACACCAATAATTATCATGTGGTGGCGCTCGGTATATGCCTCTACCAATGGCTTTGCTTACGAAAGCTTTATTGATGAACTGGCTGTTGCAGCGAGTAAAGATCCATTGGATCTAAGAAGGCAATATTTAACAGAAGAGCGTTTGCACAAACTGATTGATAAAATGGAAGAAGTATCAGGATGGAAAAAAAGAAAAGCACATGACGGATATGGAGTAGCTATTACAGAATGCTTTGGCACTACAGTTGGCCAGGTGGTAAAAGTTTCCAAAGGAGCAGGTACAAAAATAAAAATAGACCAGGTGTGGGCTGTGATGGATTGCGGCTGGTATGTAAACCCGGATACGATAAAAGCGCAGGTGGAAGGATCGGTGATCATGGCATTGGGCGCTGCTACTTTGCATGAGATCAGTTTCCAGGATGGTATGACGGTGCAAAAAAATTTTTATGCCTACAACATGCCACGCATTACTGATATACCTCCCATTGAAGTACACATTATGGAAAATGATGCAGATGCCGGCGGCGTGGGCGAACCCGGGTTACCTGCATTTACACCAGCACTCACCAATGCAATTTACAACCTAACGGGAAAGCGTATAAGAAAACTTCCTTTTAGCCTGGATATGGTGTAGCAAAGACATTTTGAGTAATGACGAAAGAAATCAATGATATTCTTGCAGCTTTTAAAGAAGCTCAATTGCATGGAAGACGAACAGCACTTGCAACCGTTGTGCATGTGGAAGGTTCATCCTACCGCAGGCCCGGCGCACGTATGCTGGTGGAAGATAATGGCAGGATTACAGGTGCTATAAGCGGTGGCTGCCTGGAAGGTGATGCATTACGAAAAGCATTGCTCGCCATCAACCAGGAACAAAATAAACTGGTTACTTACAATACGCTTCACGAAGATGAAATTGAATTTGGTGTGCAACTGGGTTGTAATGGTATCGTACATATTTTATTTGAACCCATCGATCTGCAACAGAAAAATAATCCCATTGTATTACTGGAAGCATGTTGCCGCAACAGGAAGGATGCAGTGATGGTTACTTTATTTTCGCTGCAGCGTCCCAACGATCCTCAGCCGGGCACCTGTTTCTTTTTTAATGAAGAAAATATATACAGCAACATACCTGAAAAATATCTTGAAGCAGAAATAAAAGAAGCCGCAGCAACAGTGCTAGCCGGCAACAATTCTTTGTTAATGCAATGCAAGAGCAATGCACTTACTGCATTTGTAGAATTGCTGCAGCCGCCGGTTTCGCTGCATATTGTTGGTGCAGGTAATGATGCACTACCTCTTGTTGAAATGGCGGCAGTGCTGGGCTGGCAAATAATAGTGATCGATGGAAGGGCAACACATGCAACAAGTCAGCGTTTTCCAAAAGCAAATAAAATTATTGTGGGCAAACCAGTGGAAGCAATACAACAGTTACTGGTAGACGAAAGAACAGCCTTTGTGCTGATGACCCACAATTACAATTATGATATAGAGATGATGCAGCTGCTGCTGCAAACACCATGCAGGTACATTGGTGCACTGGGCCCCAAAAAAAGAATGGAACGCATGTTCAACGCTTTACAGGAACAAGACTTGTACATATCATCCGAACAAAAAGAAAAAGTATACGGACCAACCGGCCTGGATATTGGTGCAGAAACTGCCGAAGAAATTGCTTTATCAGTAATGGCAGAAATAAAAGCTGCAATGAGTGATCGCAAAGGCGGCTTACTTCGCAACAGGATGGAAGATATTCATGTACGTACAGCACCTGTTGCACAATAAATGAAAACATCAGCTTTTGTCATCTTGAGCTTGTCGAAAGATGTCAAAGGCGATCTGCGATTTGAAGAGCGGCTTCTTTTTGAAAGTAGCCACTCTTCGGGAATAACCCGGTTTCGGCAAGCTCAACCTGACAACTTTTATTATAGTAAATTTTCAAACTGATGCACTATCATAATACCGGCATTATCATACTTGCTGCAGGCAGTTCCTCACGTTTAGGTACAGCAAAACAATTATTGCCTTACGCCGGCACCACTCTTTTACAACACTGTTTACAAACAGCCATTGCCTCAAGCGCAAACCCAATTGTGGTTGTATTAGGCGCTCACGCAAATGCTATACAAGAAAACATAAAAAACACAACAGCACATGTAATGATAAATGAAGAATGGCAGGAAGGGATGGCTTCATCTATTCGTTGTGGCATACAAGCGTTAAGTAAGATCAATCCAAATGTGGAAGGGGTTATCCTGGTAGTTTGCGATCAACCTTTTGTAAGCACGTCGCTGTTAAACAACTTAATGATAACCCACCAAAACACGAGAAAACCGATTGTTGCCTGCAGTTACGAAAATACATTTGGCCCTCCTGTGTTTTTTCACAAAAGTATTTTTCCGGAATTGCTTTTACTAAAAGGCGATAAAGGAGCAAAAAATATAGTAAAGCAACATGCCGGTGAAATGGAAGCTATTTTATTTCCCGAAGGCAACATAGATATTGATACTGCAGATGATTATCAAAGGCTTTCTGATGGTACGTAGAAAATTCTTTTCGACCGTTAGTTATCAAACCGAAAAGAAATTTCGGTGTACATTAAGATTGCTTTTTCATTTGCTGATGCAGATATTCCTTTGCGCCTTTAAAATGGGTCATCCCAAATATTGCTATGGCTTCAAGCACAGGCTTAAGATCCAGGCCAATCTTTGTTAAAGCATATTTTTTCCTCGTATCACTACCTGTATAAACAAGCATGCCTGTTGCAGTAAGTTTCGTTAACCTGTCTTTGAGAATATTGGTGGCAATTTTTTCAGACGAACTTAAAAATTCATTATAAGTGGTTTTTCCAAAGAACATAATATCTCTTATGATGAGCAGCGACCATTTATCACCTATCAGCTCAAGCGTAGAGCTGAGGGGACAGTCGGATCTCTTTTCAGAGAGGTACTTCAATTTTTTCATTTATTTGCAGATAAGGTTAATACAAAAGTAACCATAAACTTGCATTTTGCAATCTTAAATCTCTACCTTCGTTTTTTAAAATCAAAAATTCAATTACATGAAAGAGTATTTATTATTGCTGAGAGGCGGAAAGCCAATGACCAGCAAAACCGAAGCAGAAGCTAAAGCCGAAATGCAGGCCTGGGGAGTTTACATGGGTAAACTTGGGCAAAACGGAAGTTTAGTAGGTGGGTTACCGTTAGTATCTGGCGGTAAGGTAGTAGCTGCATCCGGCACAACTGCCGAAGCGGTAACATCAGCCAGGGAAGGCATTGTTGGCGGTTACCTTATCCTAAAAGCCGAAAGTCTTGAAAAAGCTGCGGAGCTGGCTAAAGAATGTCCGCATATTACAAACGAAGGCAATATTGAAGTGAGAGAAATTGCTCCAATGCCTGCTATGTAAGCGTGAGACGTGAGTAGTCAGTCGTGAATGCTAAATGCTGCAGCTTTCCTTACTCACCACTGACGCCTCACGTCTCACCACTGACGATTCACCATTCATCACTTATAAAAAATACACAAATGGAACTAACTTATCAAGCGCCGGAAATTTATCCGTCATCAATCATCTTTAAATTAAACCACCGCTTATTTTTAAATACTCTTGAAGGAGTTACTGAAGAACAGGCAAAAGAAAGGATCAGCGGGCATTCCAATCCCTTTATATGGATAGCCACACATACTGTTTGGGCACGTTACAATACGCTGGGCTTATTAGGAAGTCCGGTGGAGAATCCATTTAAAGGTTTATTTGAAAATTTTAAGGCCTACGATACTAATGATAACTATCCAACATTGGCCGAAGTAAAAACAGCGTGGGAAAAAGCCGGCGGATTGTTGAAAGAGGCATTGCACAGCGTAACACCTGCACAGCTTGCCATGGATGCACCTTTTAAAAACCCCATCGGTGATTTTACCATTGGCGGAACCATCATCTTTTTTGCGCAGCATGAAAGCTATGATATTGGACAAATGGGATACCTGAAAAAATATTTTACAAAAGAAGCGATGAAATATTAGTGAGTAGTGAATGGTCAATAGTGAATAGTCAATGGTAAATCATTCACTATTCACCATTGACAACCCTTTATAATTAAAAACTACAAACATGAATTGGAAACTGATCTTTAAACTATCGCTTTTCGGTTTGGCAATGGCCATTGCAACCGTTTATTTTATTCCTTCTGGTGTTGAGCCATTTTGCTGGCTGGCTATTTTTATTATCTGTGCTTATCTCATTGCAAAAAATTGTACTTCAGGGTATTTTTTACATGGGCTGATGGTGAGCATTGTAAATGCTGTCTGGATTACTGCCGCACATATTTTATTGTTTGATAAATATATTTCAAATCATCAGCAGGAAGCTGAAATGATGGCAAAGATGCACATGACGGATAACCCCGAATTAATGATGCTGATAGCCGGCCCCATAGTGGGTGTTATTTCAGGGCTTATACTGGGGTTGTTTGCTTTTATTGCTTCAAAAATTATAAAGAAAAACTAAGCCCAAAAAAATGCCGGATCATTTTAGTAAAGCAAAATGATCCGGCATTTTACGGGTTTGTAAATAGTAAGACTGCATCAGCTTTTACAAATACCCTGTTATTTTAACTGACTAACATATACGCTTAACTGTTTTTCAACACGGATATATTCTGCCGCTGCGTTTTCAACCAGTAAAGCAAGCTCACTAACTGCGGCACCTTTTTTTCCAAGTGTTTCAATATCTTCCAGTAATGCGGTTAATCTTTCTGCCTGTATAATTCCGGCACTGCTTTTAAGCTTATGCGCTTTTTTGCAAACCATATCAATGTTACCGGATCTTAAGACATCTTTCATTTCTGTTAGATCTTTTGGCGCTTCCTGCAGTAAAAGTGTAAGTACCTCCAGCAGGTATTCGGTATCATCCATTTCTTCCAGCATGGTTAAATCATACAATCCTTCGGCGGTTGTAATAGTGAGTGTGGTGTGGTTTGTTTCAGTATTTTTCATGTGGGTATTTTAGCGGTTTATTTTATCAGGCTCTTTTTTCTTTGCTAATGTTGGACCATTTAGTAAGCATGCCCACCAGCTCTTCCAGTTTTACAGGTTTACTTAAAAAATCATCCATGCCGGCTTTCAGGCATTCATCTTTATCTTCTTTCATGGCATTGGCGGTCATGGCAATAATGGTGGGTTGTATTTCCATACCCTGTCTTATGATACGGGTAGCTTCCAGTCCGTCTATTTCAGGCATCTGTACGTCCATCAATATCACATCATAAGTTTTTAGGCTGGCCATTTCTACAGCTACTTCACCATTTTCAGCAAGGTCTGCTTCAAAACCCAGCTTGCTCAATATTTTAAGCGTTAGTTTCTGGTTTACCAGGTTATCTTCGGCTACCAGTAAACGTAAGGGATGCTCTTTTACAAAATCTGCAGATAGTTTTTGTTTAGCCGGTTGAATTTCTGCAGTAAATTTTGATTTGCCTCTTAATTCATTGATGATAAGCTTGCACAGCATTTCCTGTTTAATAGGCTTGGTCAGTATCGATTTAAATAAACCAGCGTATTCCTTATTCCTTTCGTCTCCTACAGAACTTAATAAAATAATAGGTAATACAGGATAAAGCCGTTGCATGCTTTGTGCTAATTCACAACCATCCATATCGGGCATCTGCATATCGGTTAATACCAGGTCAAACTGTTTACCCTTTTCCAGTATTTCCAGGGCTTCTGCACCACTGCAAGCCATTGTGGGGATCAGCTTCCATATCTCCAGCTGGTTTTTAAGTATAGAGCGGTTAGTTAAATTATCATCCACCACCAGTACCTGCTTTCCTTCTATACCAGAAATATGATTGGTTACATAAGTACGTACCGATTGCGAACTGATAGCCGATTGCATTGTAAAACTAAAGGTGGTGCCAATGTTCTCCATGCTTGCTACATTGATCTGTCCACCCATCAAGCCTATTAATTTTTCGCAAATAATAAGCCCTAAACCAGTGCCGCCATATTTACGGCTGGTAGATGAATCCACCTGCGAAAATGCTTTGAACAAGCGTTCCATTTTGTCTGCAGGAATACCAATACCTGTATCACGTATCTCAAATTGCAATTCAATTTGTCCGTCTTCTTTTGTTTTCTTTAAATGAACACCCACAAATATTTCTCCCCGCTCAGTAAACTTAATGGCATTGCTTACTAAGTTTACTAATACCTGCCGCAGCCTTAAACTATCGCCGATAATTTGTGCCGGCACATTGTGATCAATTTCATACACCAGGTCAAGCCCAAGCTTACCCGCTTTATTTGCAAATACATCCAGTACTTCTTCTATACAGGTACGCAGATCAAAATCCCTGTGTTCCAGTTCCATATTACCCGATTCTATTTTAGAAAAATCAAGGATATCATTGATCACTTTAAGCAAAGCCTCTCCGCAGGTGCTGATGGTTTTTGCATATTCCTGTTGTTCTGGTGTGAGGTTTGTTTCATTTAAAAGCGAAGCCATTCCAATTACACCGTTCATGGGTGTACGAATTTCGTGGCTCATGGTAGCAAGAAAAACACTTTTCGCTTTATTAGCCTCATCAGCTTCATGACGGGCCTGTTCTGCTTTTTGATAAGCTACTTTTAATGCTTCTTCATTTAAAACTCTTTCTTTATGAAGTTGCGCTTCCCTGTCCAGTCTTCCCATTTCACGCACTTGTTCCACCTGTATCTTACTGTATTTTTTCAACAGGTAGGCCCATAAACCGCAGGTAAAAAATATGATTCCGCAAAGTATAATATGTATAACGAAAGTGCTCCATTCCAATTTATCCAGTTGGCTAAAATAAACTGCTTTTACACCCGAGTTATGCAGGTAACCGAATACTGCATACTGAATAAGTACTACAACTACCAAAGGGATCTGCAACTTCCAGTTTTGATAAGTGATGAGTATAGCGCTTGCAACAAATGCTCCAAAGTACATTTCGGCAAGGCCATGCATCTGGTAAATGCCCTGCGCCGTAAAAATGCCCAGCACTGTACTTAAAACATATTGGTACAAAATGGAATCGGGCATTGCAGCCTTAGCAAAATAGTAAGCAAAAAGCAAAAGTCCACCTGAACCAAAAGCTATTAACCAGGTATTGTAAAAAGGGGCTACCAATAAACCACAAAGAAAAAAACAGAAGAGAAAATAATTCACCAGCTTATCCGATCTTTCTTTTATCTGTTGTGCAAATGAAACAGCGCCTGCCTGTTTTATTTGTTTTAAATTTTTCATTGTTGTGATTGGGTTTAGGATTTTATAGGGTTTTATCTTTTACAGTTTGTGAGGAACGTCCATAAGCTGTGAGGGCATAATTGTTGCATACCGGCGCTTGCCTGCCGGTTAATAATTGTACAGTTATGGTAATGGTTTTTTTAAGAAGTGCTGACATGGATTTGGTTTCAGAGGATATTATCCTTATCAAAGAACGTAATAAGAACGCTCGTCGTGTGAGACGATTTACCAATCCTGTGTAGAAAGGCTACTACTAATGTTGTATTGACCATATTTTTTACCACGCTGATACAATTTCTGTACGCATAAATAGTTCTACAATTATTACCTGTAATTAAAATAAATACAACTTACACGGTTCATACAGTTAGATTCAATTTCACCCTAATGAAAAACGTTTTACCAGAAAAGATCGACATTTTTCTTGTTGTAAATCCTGAAGCTATTGAAGAGCATTTTAATAAAAATGACCCCTCGCCTTTTTATAAGCGGCAATTGAGCCACGAGTTTGAAGAATATATCAACCGTATTAAAGCACCGGCCAGGCGGTTTACTGTAATTGAATATAAGGTTACCTGCAAAACAGAAGATGACAAGCAGTACACTGAACCACTCATGTATGCTATTAAACGACATTTTTCCAATGTGATGCTGGCCAAACAAGGTGAGTTTGAGCGCTTTAAACGCCGTAATTATATTGTACTTTTTATTGGCCTTACCATCGTATTGTTATCTCACATTCTTATACCAATGATAATAAAAGACCAAGGCGGTATAGAATCTGCCATACTCACCGGCATTGATATTTTTAGCTGGGTAATGATGTGGCAACCGATAGACAATTTACTTTTTCACTGGAACGGACATCTTAAAGAAATAAGTACAATAAGAAAATTAACAGAGGCGCCCGTGGTTTATACCGAGGAGCTGCAATGACGGTAATATAAAACATTAAAACCCAAACACGTTGTATGGAAATAGTTGGACATATTTTTTTAACCGGATTCCTGCCACTTTTTGTGCTGTCTACTTTTAGTACTTGTATATTTTTAGTAGTTATCATTGCCATGGCATTGGTACTGTATGGTTTTTACAGATCAAACGTAACAAGCTACCACAACAAAATAATAGCGCTCAACCAGCAGGTAGCAGATATGCAGCAACACCTGGATTATGCCAGCCGGGAAGAAGCAAGGGCCAGGGCAGATGCAAAAAGAATAGCCGCTGCAAGAGATAAATTACTTACTTCGCTAAGCCATGAAATACGTACACCCATGAACGGTATATTGGGTATGGCCATACTTTTGGAAGAAACAAACCTTAGCAACGAGCAAAAGGATTATATGGATACCATCATCAGCTCCGGCAAAATACTCTTAAATAAAGTAGATGAAGTAATTGCCAATGATATGCTGGAGCAATCTAAAATTGACCGTACCATTACTGCAGCACAACAAAAAAATACCGACCTGCGTAACTGCGTGGAAGAAGTGATGGACACATTTGCAGTAAAAGCATCGCAAATGGAAATGGAGTTGTTGTACGACCTGGATCAAAATGTGCCGGCGCAGGTATTAACAGATAATAACCGCCTGCAGCAGGTATTAACTAACCTGGTAGAAAATGTAATGGAAGATAAACCACAACAGGTTTGTATTGGTGTTTACGTTATTAAACATGATAATACAACCGTTCCGCCTGTATTGGGTTTTACCGTTACAGCAAAGCCTTTAGGTAATACCGCAGCAATAGCAATATTACAGGCAGAAGGGAAAATATTACCCGGCGATAATGCTGCTGATGATCAAAATGTAAAATATCTTGGCCTGGCTATAAGTAAAAAACTGGTAGAAGAAATGGACGGGGAAATAAAAGCAGTGGATGATAATAATGCCGGTTTTATTTTCACTATACCATTACTTGCAGGTACATCACTTGCGGGTACAGCTGCTGGTTACAGCCTTAAAGATTTTGAAGGAAAATCTGTGCTGATCGTAAATAGCAACGATGTTTCAGCAAGTGTTTTAATGAAACAGTTGCGGCGCTGGAAATTATTACCTGTTGTGGTTAGCAGTGGTAAAGAAGCATTGCAACTGGCAGCTGAAAATGACTTCAGCCTGGTAATAACAGAAATGAACCTTACAGATATGACCGGCATACAACTGGCTGAAGAGATAAAGACTGCGTTTCCAAAACTGCCATTGCTGTTATTAAATCCATTAAATGATAACCGGTACAAGCAACACGAAAATGTAACAGCACAAATTACTGTATTGAATAAACCTATTAAACAGCATGCTTTATTCGATAATATCCTGAGTAATATAAGGGCTGTAAAAAAAGCCGGGCAAATGCAGGATATGCCGGCGAATAAATTATCGGCTGACTTTGCAAAACAATATCCATTACGTATACTGGTAGCCGAAGATAATACAGTGAACCAGAAATGGGCTTTAAAAATTCTGGCCAGACTGGGATACGAAGCAGATATTGCGGATAACGGACATATTGTACTGGATATGGTAGGCAAGGTTGCTTACGATTTGATACTGATGGATGTGCAGATGCCTGAAATGGATGGACTTGAAGCAACAAAAATGATAAGGGTATGCCTGAATAAACAACCCACCATTATCGCCATGACGGCCAATGTAATGCATGGCGACAGGATGGCTTGTATGCAGGCTGGTATGGATGACTATATCAGCAAGCCTGTACAATTGGGAGAGCTGGTGAATATGCTTGAAAAATGGGCACAGGTAATTACTGATAAAAAACTTACTTAAACTAATACACCCCTTACCGGCTTTACAGGGTAAAAAATAATAACTTCTTTTTATACAAGCAGGGTACTGCTTATTGCTGCTGTAACTCAATAGTAGTAAATGTACCTAACAGGTAGCCCTGTTTCTCCCAATGAAAATAAAGTTTTCTCTTATGGTGCAAGGTGCATTTTTTTGTACCGTAAAGGAGTATATGCTGGTTTTTTATCTTAACTTACATAGTAAGTGCAAAAACCACTGTAAAAGAAGATTTTTGCATCGCCAAACCTTATTTTTAACCTAATAGCTTGTTATGCGGTTCAGGCTAACGACTACAAAAGTATTAACTTCAGTCATAGCCCTGGTGGTGCTTATTTTTATTGCCATTGTTGCGCTTTTACTGCGCCAAACAACAGAGGCAAAAAATACGGGGGCAGTTGTATCCCACACCCAGGAAGTGCTGTTACAAACTGCAAAAGTATTAGCTACCATCACCGATAATGAAACCGGTTCAAGGGGATTTGTACTTACCGGCCAGCAATCCTTCCTGCAACCGCAGGAAACATCCAAAAAAAATATTTATAACCAGATAGAAGTCCTCAGGGAACTTACTAAGAGCAATCCTGTTCAGCAGCAACGCCTGGATTCATTGACTATCTATGTAAACAAAAGAATACTGTTTTCGGATAGTATTGTTACCCTGAGAAAAGAAAAAGGACTGCAGGCCACCATAGAACTTGTAGCAACAGGTAATGGTAAAAAGTATATGGATAATATACGGCAACTTTTAAATGCTATGCAAAATGAGGAAACAGCAACATTACTGCAGCAAAAGATAGCAACAGAAAAAGCAACAGTGGTTTTAGACAGAACCATATTTATCATTATTATTATCAGCCTTTTTTTAATTATTGTTTTTTTAAGAAAAGACAGGTTACATATTACAGCACAAAAAAAAGCAGAGGAAACGCTTAAAAAGAACGAAGAGCATCTTCACCTGCTCACCAGTAATATAAAAGATTACGCCATGTTTATGCTTGATACCAATGGATTGGTGATAAGCTGGAGCAAAGGTGCAGAATATATAAAAGGGTATACCGAAGCTGAGATTATTGGTAAATCGTTTGAAACTTTTTATACCGCAGAAGACATAAAAAAAGGTGAACCTCAGCGCAATCTAAGCATGGCAAAACAATACGGCCATTATGAAAGCGAAGGCTGGCGCAAACGTAAAGATGGTTCCCTGTTTTGGGCCGATGTTATTTTTACTGCGCTT
>Ga0068859_100003150_pt1 | contig 16776 bp, 17 predicted proteins | sample KBSSwiS22_FD_66585 | JGI IMG/M metagenome (GOLD analysis project Ga0068859, IMG submission 66585) | Switchgrass rhizosphere microbial communities from Kellogg Biological Station, Michigan, USA - KBS Switchgrass S2-2 | ecosystem: Host-associated > Plants > Roots > Rhizosphere > Soil ...
CCATGGCTGGTTCGGTGACGCACTGAAGGACGCCGGCATCCAGATCATCTTCTCCACACCCGGCATGGTGCTCGCGACCGTCATCGTCGCGCTGCCGCTGATCGTGCGCGAGGTCGTGCCCGTCCTGCAGGAGGCCGGGATCGAACAGGAGCAGGCGGCAGCGTCCCTGGGCGCGAACGCCTGGCAGCGGTTCGCCCGCATCACCCTGCCGACGATCAAATGGGCGCTCGCCTACGGCGTGGTGCTCTGCCTGGCCCGCTCGATCGGCGAGTTCGGCGCGGTGCGCGTGGTGAGCCAGAGCGTGTCGGGCGAGTCGCAGACCCTCACCCTCTTCGTGAACCGCGAGTACGAGCAGCTCGGCCAGGTGCACAAGGACAACGCCTTCATCGGCTCGTTCGTACTCATGGTGGTCGCGGTGATCTTCATCGTCGTGATCGCCGTGCTGAAACCGAAGGAAAAGCAATGAGCATCTCGGTGCAGGGTGTCGGCAAGAAGTTCGGCGACTTCGTCGCGCTGGCGGACATCGACCTGGACGTGACGAGCGGGGAGCTAACCGCGCTGCTCGGCCCGAGCGGCGGTGGCAAGTCCACGCTGCTGCGCGTCATCGCGGGCCTGGAGTACGCGGACGAGGGCATCGTCCGGATCGAGGGGCAGGACGTGACCTGGCTGCCGCCGCAGAAGCGCAACGTCGGCTTCGTCTTCCAGCACTACGCCGCGTTCAAGCACATGAGCGTCTACAAGAACGTGGCGTTCGGTCTCGAGATCCGCAAGCGCCCGAAGGCGGAGATCAAGAAGCGGGTGCACGAACTGCTCGAACTCGTGCACCTCGAGCAGTTCGCCGACCGGCTGCCGTCGCAGCTGTCCGGCGGGCAGCGGCAGCGCATGGCGCTGGCCCGGGCGCTGGCCGTCGAGCCCAAGCTGCTGTTGCTGGACGAGCCGTTCGGCGCCCTGGACGCCAAGGTGCGCAAGGAACTTCGCGACTGGCTGCGCCGCCTGCACGACGAGGTGCACGTGACCACCGTCTTCGTCACGCACGACCAGGAGGAGGCGCTGGAGGTCTCCGACGAGATCGTCGTGATCAACCACGGTCGCATCGAGCAGGTCGGCTCGCCGGACGAGCTCTACGACCAGCCGGCCAACGACTTCGTGATGGGCTTCCTCGGTGAGGTCACTTCGTTGGGCGGACGGGCGGTCCGGCCACACGACGTCGAGATCTTCCCCGCGCAGGTCGACAACGGCATCGAGGCCGAAGTGGTGCGCCTCAACCGGATCGGCTTCCAGGTCCGTGCCGACCTACAGGTGCCGGGCCGGGAGGAGCCGACCGTCGCGCAACTGACCCGCGGCCAGTCCGACTCGCTCGGGCTCACGCCGGGTGACCGGGTGTGGCTCCGTGCCGCGCGCTGAGCGGCTGGACGCGGCGCGCGCTGATCCATCGGTCCCAGATACACCCCAATTCCGGTAGTAAATGCAACAATGCAGGCGTGCAGATCTCGGCAAAGACGGACTACGCGGTGCGTGCCCTGTTGAACCTCGCCGCCTGCGCGCCGGAGCTGGTGAAGGTGGACGTGATCGTCAGGGAGCAGCAACTGCCCCGCAAGTTCGTCGAGGCCATCCTCGGCGAGCTGCGCCGGGCGGGCCTGGTACGCAGCCAGCGCGGCGCCGAGGGCGGCTACGCCCTGGCCAAACCCGCCGAGGAGATCACCATCGGGTCCGTCCTACGCGCCGTCGACGGACCGCTCGCCGAGGTCCGCGGCCTCCGGCCGCACGAGACCTCATACAAGGGCGTCGCCGAGCACCTTCCCGAGGTCTGGGTCGCCGTCCGCTCGTCGCTGCGGCGCGTGCTGGACGAGACCACGCTGGCCCAGGTGCTCAGCGGCAAGCTGCCCCCGCACGTCAAGAAGCTCAACGAGGCCCCCGACGCCTGGCTGCCGCGTTAGTCGACGCCACTACGATGGGCGGATGCCTTCCGCCAGAGCAGTGACCCGCGCGCTCCCCGCGTCCGGTGGCGGTGTCATCACCCGCACCACGCTTCCCGGCGGCCTCCGGATCGTCACCGAGGCGATGCCCGGCGTGCGCAGCGCGGCCGTGGGCGTATGGGTACCGGTCGGCTCGCGCGACGAGACGCTGCCGCTGGCCGGGACGAGTCACTTCCTGGAGCACCTGCTCTTCAAGGGTACGAGCACCCGCTCGGCACTGGACATCGCCAGCGCGATGGACACGGTCGGCGGCGAGTTCAACGCCTTCACCGAGAAGGAGCACACCTGCTACTACGCGACCGTCCTGGACCGTGACGTCGCGCTGGCCGTCGAGATCATCGCCGACGTCGTGCTGAATGCGACGATCACGGCACCGGACGTCGACGTCGAGCGGGGAGTCGTCCTGGAGGAGATCGCGATGCGGGACGACGACCCCGCCGACCTGGTCCACGACGTCTTCTCCGAGGCACTGCACGGTGATACCCCGGTCGGACGGTCGATCCTGGGCACTGTCGACTCGATCACGGCCCTGACCCGCCGGCAGATCCACGGCTACTACAAGCGGCGGTACACGACCGACTCGATGGTCGTCTCGGTAGCCGGCAACGTCTCGCACGCCGAGGTGGTGGCGCTGGTGCGCCGCGTCTTCGACGGGCGGCTGGACCCGGCGCGCACCCCCGTTGCACCGCGCCGTGGCGGCGTGGACCAGGGCGCCGACCCGGTCACACGGGTCACCGTCGTCAAAGACGACACCGAGCAGGCGAACCTCGTGCTCGGCAGTCACGGCGTCTCACGCCACGACGAACGGCGCTTCGCCGTCAGCGTCCTGTCCGCGGCCCTCGGTGGTGGCATGAGCTCGCGCCTCTTTCAGCGGGTGCGCGAGGAACGCGGCCTGGCGTACTCGGTCTACTCGTTCAGCTCGTCCTACGCCGACGCGGGCCACTTCGGTGTCTACGCCGGCTGCCAGCCGACCAAGACGGACGAGGTGCTCGGCATCATGCTCGCCGAACTCGACGCCGCGGCGAAGGGCGACCTGCGGCCGGATGAGATCGAGCGCGGCAAGGGGCAGGTACGCGGCGGTCTGGTCCTCGGCCTGGAAGACCCCGGCGCACGGATGACCCGCATCGGCAAGAGCGAACTGGTCTACGCCGACATCCTGGGCGTGGACGAACTGCTCGCCCGCGTCGATGCCGTGACCGCCGACGATGTCGCCGACGTCGCCGCAGACCTGCTCACCCGGCCGCGCAGCCTGGCCGTGGTGGGACCGTTCGCCGAGACCGATTTCAACGGGGTGATCTGACCATGGGCGAACCTATCCGCGTCGGGGTGCTAGGCGCCCGCGGCCGCATGGGACAGACAGTGTGCCGCGCGGTCGACGGCGCTGAGGACCTCGACCTGGTCGCGCAGGTCGACGTCGGCGACTGGCTCTTCGGCGTGGCCGACGCTGGGGCGCAGGTGCTCGTCGACTTCACGCACCCCGACGTCGTCATGGACAACCTGCGCTTCGCCATCGACAACGGCATCCACTCCGTCGTCGGTACTACCGGCTTCACCGCCGAGCGGCTCGCGACCCTGCAGGAATGGCTCTCCGCGAACCCGTCCGTCGGTGTGCTGATCGCACCGAACTTCGGGATCGGCGCCGTGCTGGCTATGAAGTTCGCGGCGATCGCCGCGAAGTACTTCGACTCCGCGGAGGTCGTCGAACTGCACCACCCGAACAAGGCGGACGCGCCGAGCGGGACCGCGATCAAGACCGCCCAGGCGATCGGCGCCTCCCGCGCCGCCGCCGGACTGCCACCGATGGCCGATGCCACGAGCCAGTCGCTGGACGGGGCGCGCGGCGCGGTCGTCGACGGGGTGCACGTCCACGCCCTGCGCATCGCCGGCCTCGTCGCGCATGAGGAGATCGTCCTCGGGCGGGAAGGGGAGACCCTCACCATCCGGCAGGACTCGCTTGACCGCATCTCGTTCATGCCGGGCGTGCTGCTGGGCGTGCGCGCGATCATGTCGCGCCCCGGCCTGACCGTCGGACTCGACCCGTTGCTGGAGATCTGAGTGGGGCTGTTCCGCCGCAAGAAGGATGTCCCGGCGCCGACGGCACGCGCGATCGTGCTGATTCTGGTGCTCGTCCTGCTCTTCTACTTCATCCTGCTCGGCGAGAAGGGCGCCCACCTGATCGGGGAGCCCAACTGGGCCCTGAAGATCCTCGGGGTCGCGGTCTTCGTCTTCCCGCTCATCGGTGTCGGCCTGGTCGTCGCGGAACTGCGCTTCGGCATCGCCACCCAGATCATGGGTGAGACCCTCGTCGAGGAGGGCGCCGACCCGGAGCCCGAACTGCCGTTACGACCGTCGGGCCGTCCCGAGCGCGAGGCTGCCGACGCCCTGTTCGCCGAGCGGCAGAAGGCCGTCGAGGCGGCGCCGGACGACTGGCGCAACTGGTATCGGCTCTCGCTGGCCTACGACTACTCCGGCGACCGGCGTCGGGCCCGCGAGGCCATGCGCACCGCCATCACCAAGTGCGAACTGCTCGTCCGCCCCGCCAAGGGCCCCTGAGCCTCAGCCGCGGCCGACGTGGGTGTCGAGCCAGGTGATGAGCGGGCTCATCGAGCGCCAGGCCTTGACGATCTCGGCCTTCGCCTTCAGCGTAGCCAGCCACTCGGGGGCACCGAACTCGCGACCGCAGGTCATGGTCTTGTAGCGAAGCAGGTCGGCGCGCGGATGCTCCTTGTCGAAGCCGGTCGGGACGCGGGTGACCTGGTCGCCACCGATCTCCAGCTTGGCCTTGGTGACGGCCTTGACCGCCCGCTCGAGCCCAGGACCGGCGACGTCGTCCGCCACCGCGCGGCGAAACCTGGCGATCTGCTCGGAGGAGGTCTGCCAGTAGCCGCCTGCCACGAACAGCCCTGCCGGACCGATATGCAGATACCGCGACGAGTCGCCGAACCACATCCCCTGGTGCGTCTTGTACGGCGTCTTGTCCTTGCTGAACCGCACGTCCCGGTACGGCCGGAAGAACTTGGCTGCGCCGAACTCCTTCTCGAGTTCGGCGGCGAGCGCCAGCAGGGGCGCCTTCACCGACTCCTCGTACACGTGCTTGTTGGCCGTCCAGAACGACTTGCTGTTGTCGTTCTCCAGGTCCTCGTAGAAGTCCAACGCCGCGACCGGGATCCCACTGAAGCTCACGGGTCCGAACAGTAGCGTCGCGACTGGTCACACCGGAGTTGAGGGTGCAGCGCACCGGATTTGTACTACGGGCGTACTACAAATCCCGGACGAGGGTATTTACGACGGGTCGGCGTGGCTGTCGAGGGAGGGAAGGTCGAGCACGGGCACGTCGTCGGCGGGTGGGGCCGGCGCAGGGGCGAACCGCGGTGTGGACGGGGGAGGTACGGCCGGCTTTTCGCCGTCCTTGAGCGCGAGTTCCCAGAGGTAGTTGTTGTAGGCGTCGTGCAGGCCGTCGCCGTGGCTGCGGACAGGACGGTCGCCGACTTGCGGCATGACGTAACCGCGGTACACGGTCGGTGCCGCGTCGGGGCTCGATGCCGGCGCGAGCAGATCGACGGGCCCGACGAGAGCGACGCCGCCGCGGGACGTCAGCGCCAGTCCGGTGCCGGCGCTCACCGATGCAGGCGGACGCAGGTAGTGCTGCACGACCCGCAGCCAGAGGAACAGGCTGAACACGGCGAAGGCCCACCACTGCAGGGTGTAGCCGAAGTTCTGCAGGTCGAAGTGCTTGCGGTTCGAGACGTCCAGTTGCCAGTGGCCGAGCCAGGCGGCCGCGCCGGCCACGCCCCAGGCGATCAGGTGGAACAGCAGCCAGCGCGGGCCGAACAGGGGTCGCAGCGGCTTGCGCGGCGCCGTCGGCGCGTCGAGGGTCGTGACGCTCTGCACGCGGCGCGGCCTGAGCACGTCGCGCAGCCGGTCCATGCCACCATTGTGCCTTCCGGCGACCGCGAACCTAGAACTCGGTGTGCAGGCGGATCTCGCGCAGTTCGCCCGCGCCCGTGTCCAGGGCGCGCACCAGACCGTCCGGCGCCCAGCCCGCACTGGTCAGGAAGGCGAAGGAGGCCTTGTCCGCCTCCGGGATCCACGCCACGGCAACCGAGTAGCCGTCCTGCCGGGCGTGGTCGATGGCGGACGCCAGTAGCCGCGAGCCGTGCCCGCGGCGTCCCCAGCGTGGCTCGACCAGCATGGGCGCGATGGCCACCGTGACGGACGGGTCGGTGACGTCGGGCTCGCCGGCCCCGACCGGTCCGAGCGCGGTGAAACCGACCGTCCACTCCTGCTCCAGCGCCACCAGCAGGTGATGCCGGGGCGACGGCGCGGACGTGATCGCGTCCAGCCACACAGGAGTTGCCGTCTCGACCGACAACGACGCCAGGACGGCGGCGGGCAGGATCTCCGCGTACGCGACCCGCCACGTCTCGATCTGGATGCGCGCGATCTCGGCGGCATCGTCCCGACGGGCCGGCCGCACGCTCACATCTGCCACGAGGACGAACGCTAGTGCAGGGGCAGTTGCACGCCCCCGGTCGGGGTGAACTCGTCCTTCTCCCGCAGCAGCACCGACAGCACCCAACCGCCGACCGAGAACAGCACACCGGCGGCGGCCAGGATCGCGCCACCGAGCGGGGCGTCCACGTCGCCCTCGTCGAAGATCTTGAAGATGACCAGCACCAGCCCGAGTGCGGCGCCGGCGGTCCAGAGCCAGGTGGTGAAGCGGCGGCCGCTGCGGGCCGCGAGCGCCGCGACCACCGTGCCCAGGACGAGCAGGAGCAGCCCGGTGCCCAGCACCTCCAGGTGACGGGCCGAGGCGATGAGTCCCTCGATGAGCGCCCCGTACGCCCCGTACAGGAACGGCAGGGCGACCGCGTGCTTGCCCTTCGCGTCCAGGACGAAGGCGATGGCGTAGTAGCCGGCGCCGAAGATGTAGCCGACCACGATCAGCTTGTCGAGCAGGTTGTCGGCGGTACCGGCGAGGCCGAGCAGTTCGCCCGGGTCCGACGAGCCGCCGCCGAGCCCGCCGAGGCTGCCGACGGCGCCGAGCGCCAGTCGCGCCACATCGTCGGCGATCACCTTGTAGGTGACGTAGCCGAAGACGCCGGAGACAGCCAGGGCCAGGTAGAAGTTGTGCCCGCGCACGACAGGCACCACGAAGTAGCTCACCAGCCAGACGACGACCGACACCGGGTACACCACGTCCAGGTTCAGGACGCTGTCGATCGGGTTGCCGGATCCCAGGCCGCTGAAGTTCAGGTCGAGCACGCAGAACAGCAGCAGCAGCGGGACGCCGATCGCGCTGGCCGCCACACCGAGGGTCACGAGCGGGCCGCGTTTGGCGATCAGGGCGATGGCGTAGCCGCTCAGCACCAGCGCGGCGGTCAGGACGATGCCCAGCACCTTGCGGTCGGTGAAGTCGGACCCGCCATCGGAGGCACCCTCGATCAGGTACGAGACGCTCCAGATCAGGACGCCGAGGATCGCGATGGCGACACCGGCACCGGCGAAGGCGGTACCCAGGCGCGCCTCGGGTCGCCGGGACGCCCGCTCCCCGAAGTACCCCGGGCCGCCGGCAGCGCCGGGACCCGCCGGCGGCGGACCCGTGGGCGGGAACTGGCCGGTCGAGGCGTACCCCGTGGGCGGGGCGGTCGGGGGCGGCGGGAAGTACCCGCTGGACGGCGGGGCGGACGGCGCGGCGTGCGCACCCGGCGCACCCTGTGCCTCGGGCACCGAGCGCTGGTACGGACTCGGCGGCGGCGGCTCGTACGAGACGGTCGGGCTCTCGCTCGGCGGGACGTTCGAAGGTGTGGGCTGCTCGGGAGCCGGGCCGCCGGTCGTGCCGTCCTGATCGGTCATATCGGGGACCCTAACGGGAACCACCCCGGTTTTCCTGCCGTGTCGGTGGGGAGTCCTACCCTGGCGCCGTGCGATTCACCCTGCCCCAGGCCCGCCGGATCGCCCTCGCCGCGCAGGGGTTCGCCGCCCCGCGTCCGGCCGGTCCGGTCACGACGCGGCACCTGCGCAAGGTGATCGACACCCTGGCGATCATCCAGCTGGACTCGGTCAACGTGTTCTCGCGGACCCACTACCTGCCCTTCTTCAGCCGGCTCGGCCCGTACGACCGCGAGCTGCTCGACCGCCTCGCCGTGCACACGGACCGACGGGCGCCGAAGACCCGGGAGCTGTTCGAGTACTGGGCGCACGAGGCCTCGCTGGTGCGCACGGACCTGCACCCGTACCTGCGCTGGCGCATGGCCAGTGCCCACAACTGGGGTGGCGTGAACCGCATCGCCCAGGACAACCCCCAACTACTCGAGCAGGTGCGCGCGCACGTGGCGGCGGACGGGCCGCTGCGGGCGAACGCGATCGAGGTCGACCGTCCCACCCGCAGGCCGGGCGAGATGTGGAGCTGGGACGACGGCAAGGTGATGCTCGAGTACCTGTTCTGGACGGGCGAGGTGAGCGCCGCGCGGCGGGTGAACTTCGAGCGCCATTACGACCTGAGCTCGCGCGTCCTGCCGCCGGAGGTCCTCGCCGCCCCGACGCCGACCGACGAACAGGCGTACCGCGAGCTCGTCCGGATCGCCGCGCGGGCCTACGGCATCGCCACCGAGCCGGATCTGGGCGACTACTTCCGCCTGCCACGCGCCGCCTCCAAGCAGGCCGTGGCGGAGCTGGTCGGGGCCGGCGAACTCCTCCCGGCGGCCGTCGACGGCTGGCGGGCACCGGCCTACCTCTGGCCCTCCGCGCGCGTGCCGCGGCGGGTCTCCGCGCGGGCACTGCTGTCGCCGTTCGACCCCCTCCTCTGGTTCCGCGACCGCACGTCACGGTTGTTCGGGTTCGAGTACCGCATCGAGATCTACGTCCCGGCGGCCAAACGGCAGTACGGCTACTACGTCCTGCCGTTCCTGCTCGGCGACCGGCTGGTGGCGCGGGTGGACCTCAAGTCCGACCGACAGGCGGGGGTGCTGCGCGTCCAGGGCGCGTACCTGGAACCGGGACATGACCAGGCGTACGTGGCCGCCGAACTGGCAGCAGAACTGGAAACGACCGCCGTATGGCTGGGACTTTCCGATGTGGTCGTGGCCGGGCGCGGGGATTTGTCGGGACCTTTGGGAACGGCCCTCGGGGGAAAGGGTCCGCTGGCCGAATCGGCTGGGTAGAGGCGGTAAATTTTTCGTCATGACATCCGTACGTCCCCGTCCGTTCGGCCGGCTGCTCACCGCGATGGTGACGCCGTTCGACGTCACCGGGAGCCTGGACCTGGCCAAGGCCGTCGAGCTCGCGGTGCATCTGGTGGACGTGCAGCGCAACGACGCCCTCGTGATCAACGGGACGACCGGGGAGTCGCCGACCACGACGGATGCGGAGAAGTCCGAGCTGATCACCGCGGTCAAGGACGCCATCGGCGATCGCGCGAAGGTCGTCGCCGGGGTCGGGACGAACGACACCGTGCACACGATCCACCTCGCCGAGCAGGCCACCAAGGCCGGCGCCGACGGGCTGCTCGTGGTCACCCCGTACTACAACAAGCCGCCGCAGGCGGGCATCCTGGCGCACTTCCGGGCGGTCGCCGACTCCGCCGAGTTGCCGATCCTGCTCTACGACATCCCGCACCGCGCCGGGGTGCCGATCGCCACCGAGACGCTGCTGGCGCTGGCCGAGCACCACCGGATCGTCGGGGTGAAGGACGCCAAGGGCGACCTCGCGGCCAGCGCGAAGGTCATCGCCGAGACGGACCTGGCGTTCTACTCCGGGGACGACGTCATGACGCTGCCGCTGCTGGCGATCGGGGGAGTCGGCGTCGTCGGCACCTCGACACACTTCAGCGGTGCCGGGATGAAGGCGCTGATCGAGGCGTTCGAGCGGGGCGATGTGGCCGAGGCGCTGCGACTGCACCAGAAGCTCCAGCCGATCTTCACCGGCATCTTCCGGGAGCCCGGCACGATCCTGGTCAAGGCCGGCCTGCGCGACCGCGGCCTGGACGTCGGCCCGGTGCGCCTGCCGCTCGTCGACGCCGACGACCACGCCCTTTCCCACCTGCGCGAGGACCTCGCCGCCGCCGGCCTCTGACCGAGTCGTCACACCTGTCACACGAGACACTCGTGTTGCTACCAGGAATGTCTCAAGCTCGGATCTAGGGTTGTGAGGTGGCATCCACCGGAACCCGCACCAGACCGCCGGCTCGTAAGGCTCCCGCCTCCAGGCGTCGCCCCGTGCGCAAGGGGACGCCGGTCTACCTGCTCCCGTTCGTCGCTCTCGGCAAGGCCCTCGCGCTGATCTGGCGCAGCATCGCGTCCGCCCTCGGCGGGCTCGCGCGCGCCGCCGGACACGGCGCCGTCACCGCCAAGGAACTGGACCCGTCCCACCGCCGTGACGGCGCCGCCCTCGGCGTGCTCGCCCTCGGCCTCGTCACGATCATGGGCGCGTGGTTCCACGCGGCGGGCCCGGTGGGCCGTGGCCTGGTCGACGCGATCCGTACCGTCATCGGTAACGGCGCGATCGTCCTGCCGCTCGTCCTGCTCGGCGCGGGCGCGCACATGCTGCGCCAGGCCCGGAACCCGCAGGCACGCGGGCGCATCGTCGTCGGCACGGTGGCCATCACCGTGGCGATCCTCGGCCAGTTCCACCTCTGGGCGAACTCGCCGACGGCCTGGGACGGGCGCCGGCACGCAGGTGGAGCCATCGGTGCCGTCGTCGGCGGGCCCCTCGAGCGGGGCCTGTCGGCCGGCGTGGCAGTGCCACTGCTGCTGATCGTCGGCATCTTCGGCGTCCTGGTCGTCACCGCCACACCGGTCAGCGCGCTGATCGACTACGTACGCGAGGTCGTCGGCGGGCGGCATGTGCAGGACGAGCCCGAGACGGAGCCGGGCGCCGGGGCACAGAAGCGCAGGCGCGCTCCCAAGACGCCCGCCGAGGCCGACCCGGCCTCGGTGACCGTCGACCTCGGCTCGGTCACCGACGATCCCACCGCGGCCATCCCCGACCTGGGCGAGGCCGTGCCGGTCGCGAAGCCCGCGCGCAAGCCGCGGGTCGTCAAACCGGTCGTGGAGGAGGACCTGCCGCCGGTCAGCGTCCCGACCCAGATGGAGCTCTACAGCGGGGCCGAGTACACCCTGCCATCGCTCGCGGCGCTGGCCGAGGGGCCCCCGCACCTTGCCCACACGCGCGCGAACGACGAGGTCATCGAGGCACTGACCCAGGTCTTCGCCGAGTTCGACGTCGACTGTGCCGTGACCGGATTCATGCGCGGCCCGGCCGTCACGCGCTACGAGGTCGAACTCGGCCCCGGCGTGAAGGTCGAGAAGATCACCAACCTGACCCGCAACATCGCCTATGCGGTCAAGAGCGCCGACGTGCGCATCCTGAGCCCGATCCCGGGCAAGAGCGCCGTCGGTGTCGAGATCCCGAACACCGACCCCGAGGTGGTGATGCTCGGCGACGTGCTGCGCAGCCCGGTCGCCCAGCGCGACCAGCACCCGATGCTCGTCGCGCTCGGCAAGGACGTCGAGGGCGGCTTCGTCGTCGCGAACCTCACCAAGATGCCCCACCTGCTCGTCGCCGGCGCGACCGGCGCCGGCAAGTCCTCCTGCATCAACACGCTGATCCTGTCGGTGCTCACCCGCGCCACGCCGGACCAGGTGCGCATGGTGCTGATCGACCCCAAGCGTGTGGAATTCGCTGCCTACCAAGGGATTCCGCACCTCGTCACGCCGGTCATCACCAACGCCAAGAAGGCGGCGGACGCGCTGCAGTGGGTCGTGCGCGAGATGGACATGCGCTACGAGGACATGGAGCACTCGGGCGTGCGGCACGTCGACGACTTCAACAAGAAGGTGCGGGACGGGACGCTGGTGGCGCCGCCCGGCTCCGAACGCGTCTACACGCCCTACCCCTACCTGCTGGTGATCGTCGACGAGCTCGCGGACCTGATGATGGTCGCCCCGCGCGACGTCGAGGAGTCGGTCGTCCGCATCACCCAGCTCGCCCGCGCTGCCGGCATCCACCTGGTCATCGCCACCCAGCGCCCGTCCGTGGACGTCGTCACCGGCCTGATCAAGGCGAACGTCCCGTCCCGGCTCGGCTTCAAGACGTCCTCGGTCACCGACTCCCGGGTCATCCTCGACCAGCCGGGTGCAGAGCGGCTCCTGGGCAAGGGTGACGCACTGTTCATGCCGATGGGCGCGTCCAAGCCGGCCCGCATGCAGGGCGCGTTCGTCACCGACGCCGAGATCCACTCGATCGTCGAGCACTGCAAGCAGCAGCTCGAGCCGACCTATCGCGACGACGTCACCGTCGCCCCCGCGCCCGCCCCGGCCAAGAAGGACGTGGACGAGGAGATCGGCGACGACATGGACCTGTTCCTGTCCGCCGTCGAGCTCGTCGTCTCCACACAGTTCGGCTCGACCTCGATGCTGCAGCGCAAGCTGCGGGTCGGGTTCGCCAAGGCGGGACGACTCATGGACCTGATGGAGTCGCGCTCCATCGTCGGACCCTCCGAGGGTTCCAAGGCCCGCGAGGTGCTCGTCACCGCCGAGGAGTTGGGCGGGCTGATGTACGCGCTGCGCAACGGCGGCTCGGCCGATGATCTGGTCGCCGCGGACGACGAGGGCGACGCGGGCGACCTCCCTGTGGTGATCGGGGAGCCGGACTCGGAATCCGTCGAGCCCACCGGCGGCTGGTCGCGCGACGACGGCTCGGCGCCCTTCTAGGGCGGGCCCTCTTCCGGATCCACACGCAGATCGGGGCCGCCACCCGCACGGGTGGCGGCCCCGATCTCTCCGGGGGACGGTGGCTCAGCGGGACAGGTGCCTGGGGCGGTAGAAGGCGCGTATCAGACCGAAGGCGGCGCGGACGCCGGGCTTGCGGTGCCTGCCGGTGTAGGAGTCCGCGCCGGTTTCCCGGCCGGGGATGACGACGGTAGGGGTCCAGCTGTCGAGCGTGACGCGATCAGCCGTGGTCATTGTGCGCTCCGCAAGCGTCGCTCAGCGGTCATGCGGCATCACCTCCGTTTCATCCCGGACGGTAATGCGTGCGGCGGCGGTGACTCGTGAGACACGCCGATCTGCTAGAGCACTCGCAGCATGCGCGTGTTGCCCAGGGTGTTCGGCTTGACGTACTCCAGGCCGAGGAACTCCGCCACGCCGGGGTCGTAGGACTGCCGCAGCGCCTGGTAGGTGTCCGGGTCGACGGGGGTGCCCTCGATCTCCACGAAGCCGTGTCGCGCGAAGAAGCCGGTGTGGAAGGTCAGGGCGAACAGCCGCTGCAGGCCGAGACCGCGGGCGACGTCCAGCAGCGCGTCCATGATCGCGGCGCCGATGCGCCGGTCCTGGTGGTCCGGGTGGACGGCCAGGGTGCGCACCTCGCCGAGGTCGGCCCAGAGCACATGCAGGCCGCCGCAGCCGACGACCTGGCCATCCAGGTCGGCGACGACGAAGTCCTGGACGTCCTCGTACAGCGACACCAGTTCCTTGGCCAACAGCCGCTGACCGGACCCGGCGTAGATGTCGACCAGCGCCTTGATCGCCGGCACGTCCGCCGTCCGCGCCCGCCGCACCACAACTTCCGTCACGCACGCACGGTATCGCCCGGCGCACCGCACGTTCGTCAGCTGAGCGGGCGTCGGCGTCGTCGTCGCGCGCAGGTAACCTTCATGCGTGACTCACAGCCCCCGGACCGTCTCCCTGGTGACCCTGGGATGTGCGCGGAACGAGGTCGATTCCGAGGAGCTCGCGGGACGTCTCGGGGCCGGTGGCTGGACCCTCACCGAGGGCGACGACGCCGACGTGGTGGTGATCAACACCTGCGGCTTCATCGACTCGGCCAAGAAGGACTCGATCGACACCGTCCTGGCCGCCGCCGACAGCGGCAAGAAGGTCGTCGCGGTCGGCTGCCTGGCCGAGCGCTACGGCGCTGAGCTGGCCGAGTCGCTGCCGGAGGCCGACGCGGTCCTGGGCTTCGACGCGTACGCCGACATCGCGGCCCGCCTCGATGAGATCGCGGCCGGGCGGGCCGTCGAGTCCCACGTGCCGCGCGACCGGCGTGCGCTGCTTCCCATCGCCCCGGCGAAGCGCCAGCACGCGGCGGCGGACGTCTCGGTGCCGGGTCACGACTGGGTGCCGTCACTCGGACGCACGCGGCTGGACGCCTCGCCGATGGCCTACCTGAAGCTGGCCAGCGGCTGCGACCGGCGCTGCACGTTCTGCGCCATCCCGTCCTTCCGCGGCTCGTTCGTCTCGCGACTGCCGCAGGACGTGCTGGCCGAGGCGGCCTGGCTCGCGGCGAGCGGCGCCCGCGAACTCGTCCTGGTCAGCGAGAACTCCACGTCCTACGGCAAGGACCTCGGCGACCTGCGCACGCTGGAGCGACTGCTGCCGCAGTTGGCCGACATCGAGGGCATCGACCGGATCCGGGTCGCCTACCTGCAGCCGGCCGAGTTGCGCCCAACCCTGCTCGAGGTCATCGCCAAGACGCCGGGCGTCGCCCCGTACTTCGACCTGTCGTTCCAGCACAGCAGCGAGCCGGTCCTGCGCCGCATGAAGCGATTCGGCAACACCGACTCGTTCCTGTCGCTGCTGTCGCAGGCACGCACGATCGCCCCCGAGATGGGCGCACGGTCCAACGTCATCGTCGGCTTCCCCGGCGAGACCGAAGACGACCTGGCCGAACTGGAGCGCTTCCTCAACGTGGCGCGCCTGGACGCGATCGGCGTCTTCGGCTACTCGGACGAGGACGGCACCGAGGCCGAGGGCTTCGACGGCAAGATCGACCCGGACGAGATCGCCGCGCGCGTGGCCCGCATCAGCGCGCTCGCCGACGAGCTGGTCAGCCAGCGCGCCGAGGAGCGCATCGGCGACTCGATCGAGGTACTGGTCGAGGAGGTCGGGGCGGAGCTCGTCGGCCGGGCTGCCCACCAGGGCCCGGAGGTGGACGGCAGCGTGACGCTGCAGGATGCTGCCGACGTGCTTGTCGGCCAGATCGTTCCGGCCAGGGTCCTCGCCAGCGAGGGGGCGGACCTGGTGGCCACCGTCTGCGGACCGGCGTGGTGACTCGACCGGGCGGGCAGCCACCACGAAAGCCCCTGATCGAGCTCAAACCTATGGGGGACGACCCCATCGCCTCGCCCGCCAGCGAGGTCTCGACCTGGAACATCGCCAACATCCTCACCGTCCTGCGCGTCGCGCTCGTCCCGGTCTTCCTCGTCGTGCTCTACCACGAGGACGGCCGCAACGACGCGTGGCGCTTCTGGGCCTGGGTCGTGTTCGCGATCGCTGCGGGCACCGACCGGCTCGACGGTGAGCTCGCCCGGCGTCGCGGGCTGATCACCGAGTTCGGCAAGCTACTGGACCCGATCGCCGACAAGGCCCTGATCGGTGCCGCGTTGATCGGCCTCTCGGACCTCGGCTATCTGCCGTTGTGGGTCACCGTTGTGATCCTCGTGCGCGAGATCGGCGTGACGCTGCTGCGCTTCTGGGTGATCCGGCACGGCGTGATCGCGGCGTCGCGCGGCGGCAAGCTGAAGACGCTGCTGCAGTCCGTCGCGATCGGGCTGTTCGTCCTGCCGCCGTACGAGTGGCTGCGGGCGTTCGCCTGGGTGGTCATGGTTGCTGCCATCGCGGTCGCCCTGATCACCGGGGCCGACTACGTGAAGCGGGCGATCCTGCTGCGCCGCTCGTCGCGCGGGCCGGTTGCCCTGGGGAACAGCACCGCCTGATCGGACGTTCGAACCGGAGATGACGGCAGTGTTCGCTGTCAGAGGACACGCTCGACACCACGGGCCGCGCTGTGAGTGGGCCGGTACGGTGGGAGCAACTCGAACGGACCCAGAGGGGGCGTCATGCCAGTACTTCGCGAGGTGGTCGGACAGACGCTGCGCGGCGTGCGGCTGCGGCAGCGGCGCACCCTCCGCCAGGTCTCCGCAGATGCCCGGGTCAGCCTCGGCTACCTCTCCGAGGTCGAGCGCGGCCAGAAGGAAGCCTCCTCCGAACTGCTCGCTGCCATCTGTGGGGCTCTGGACGTGGAACTCTCCGAACTCTTCGCCGAGGTCAGCACCGAACTGCGCCGCGAGGAGCGTGCCGCGCTGACCACCTCCGTCGCGAGCGTCGCGACGATGCCGGTGGCCAGCGTGCGCTCGCTGCCGACCGTCGCGGCCTGAGGTTTCGCGGCTCCACACCTCAACCACCGTTCGCCACACCAGTCACACCAGTCACAGTTGTAACAGCTTCGGACGGCGCGCCGCAGGCGTCCCACCTCCGGTCTGCGCACGTGCCTAACGTCGATGCATGGCCGGTGACCCGCTTTTCGACACGCTGTTCCGTCAGACGACGCGCGCCGTGACGTCGGCGCCGCCGGTCCGCGACTCGGGCACGCGATCGCGCGCCGGCAACGCGATGGGACGTACCCGGGCGGCGCTGCTGGACGGCGCCCGCCGGGCCGTCGAGGCCAACGGCACCAAGATCACCATGTCGCAGGTAGCGATCGCCGCCGGCGTCGCCAAGGCCACGCTGTACAACCATTTCCGCACGCGCGAGGCGGTGCTGGACGCGCTGCTGCTGGACGAGGTCGACCGGCTCGTCGCCCGCTACGCCGACGCTCCGCTGGCCGACGCGCTCGCCGCGGCGGCCACGGCGCTGTCGACGCATCCGCTGCTGCGTGCACTGGCCCGCGTCGAGCCCGCGACGCTGGCCGCGCTCGGCCGGATCGACCTGCGCGCGGCCGGATGGCAGAAGGCGCACGCCGGCGTCGAGGCCGCCCTGGCCGCCCGCGGACGGGCCGGGGTCGAGACCGTGCTGCGCTGGCT
>Ga0068859_100003152_pt1 | contig 16772 bp, 12 predicted proteins | sample KBSSwiS22_FD_66585 | JGI IMG/M metagenome (GOLD analysis project Ga0068859, IMG submission 66585) | Switchgrass rhizosphere microbial communities from Kellogg Biological Station, Michigan, USA - KBS Switchgrass S2-2 | ecosystem: Host-associated > Plants > Roots > Rhizosphere > Soil ...
CGGACGATCGAGGAGGCCCTGGACCGGGCGCTGCCCCCGGCGTCGGCGTGGCCGAAGACCATCCACGAGGCCATCCGCTACAGCCTGTTCGCTGGGGGCAAGCGCATCCGGCCGCTCCTGGCCCTGGCCGCCGCGGAGGCGGCGGGCGCCGACGACGACGAGGTCCTTCCCTTCGCGTGCGCGGCCGAGATGGTCCACACCTACAGCCTGATCCACGACGATCTGCCCGCCATGGACGACGACGACCTGCGGCGCGGGAAGCCGACCTGCCACAAGGTCTACGGCGAGGCCATCGCGATCCTGGCCGGGGATGCGCTGCTGACGCGCGCCTTCCACCTGATCGTGGACCTGCCCGCGGACGCGGACGGCGACCGCGTGCGCCGGCGCCTCCAGGCGGCGGCCATCCTCGGCCAGGCCTGCGGCACCACCGGGCTCATCGGCGGACAGGTCCTGGACCTCGAGTCCGAGGGACGCGCGGTGGACGCCGCCACGCTGGAGCGTCTGCACCGGGCGAAGACGGGCGCGCTGCTCGCCGCCTGCGTGCGCGGGGGCGCGGTCCTGGGTCGCGCCTCCGGGCCCACGCTCGCCTGCCTCGACCGCTATGCCTCCGCGATCGGCCTGGCCTTCCAGGTGGTGGACGACATCCTGGACGCCACCGAGGGCGCGGAGCGCCTGGGCAAGACCGCGGGCAAGGACAGCGCGGCGGGCAAGGCCACCTACGTTGCCGTGCACGGCCTGGACGGCGCGCGACGCATCGCCTCGGACCTGCTGGCGGAGGCCCGCGCGGCCCTGGCGCCGCTCGGTCCGCGCGGGACGACGCTCGACGCCCTGGCCCGCCTCATCGTGGAGCGCCGCGCGTGAGCCCCGCCCCTTCGCGCACGCGCCTCGACGTCTGGCTGGTGGTCCACGGGCTGGTGGAGTCGCGCGAGAAGGCGCAGGCGCTCGTGATGTCGGGACGGGTGCAGGTGGACGGGGCCGCCGCCACCAAGCCGGGCACTGCCGTACCCGACGAGGCGAACGTGTCGCTGCTCCCGGGGCCGGACCACGTAGGCCGGGGGGCGATCAAGCTCGCCGGAGCCCTGGAGGCCTTCGCGGTGGAGCCCGCGGGCCAGGTGGCGGTGGACGTGGGGGCCTCGACCGGCGGGTTCACGGAGATCCTGCTCGCCCGCGGCGTGTCCCGGGTGTACGCGGTGGACGTGGGCCGCGGCCAGCTCCACGAGAGGCTGCGCACCGACCCGCGCGTGGTGGTGGTCGACGGGGTCAACGCCCGCTCGCTCTCCGCGCGCGAGGTCCCGGAGCCCTGCGGGATCGCCACGCTCGACGTTTCGTTCATATCGGTGCTGAAGATCCTGCCCGCGCTGCGCGGGGTGCTGCAGCCGGCGGCGGACGTCCTGGTCCTGGTCAAGCCCCAGTTCGAGGTGGGACGCTTCCGGGTCGGGCGCGGCGGCGTGGTGAGCGATCCCGCGCTGCATATCCAGGCCGTGCGCGACGTGGCCTGGGCCGCCCAGCGCGAGCAGGGCTACGGGGTCCTGGCCGTGGCCTCGTCACCCATCACCGGCGCGGAGGGCAACCGCGAGTTCTTCCTGCATCTCCGCCGCGACGGGCCCGTGCTGGCCGACACGGTGCTGGAGGCGACGGTGCAGAAGGCGGTGGCGCCGTGAGCCAGGTCGGGATCCTCGCGCGCCCCGACCTGGGTGAGGCCGGCCCCACGCTGCGCGACCTGATCCGGTGGCTGCGCGAGCGCGGGGTGGGCGTCTGCCTCGAGGAGCGGACGGCCCGGCTGGTCCAGGATCTGGCCACGACCTGCGCCGTGGCCACTGGCAAGGAGGTCGTGCAGCAGGCCGACGCGCTGGTCGTTCTGGGCGGCGACGGCACCCTGCTGGCCGCGAGCCACGTGGTGCAGAAGCCGATCCCCGTCCTGGGCGTCAACTTCGGCAGCCTGGGGTTCCTCACCGAGATCACGCTGCCCGAGCTCTATCCCGCGCTGGAAGGCGTGCTGGCCGGGACCTACCGCTACGAGGAGCGGCGCATGCTCCACGCCGAGGTGCGGCGCGGGGGGCAGGCGCAGAGCGCGGGCGACGTCCTGAACGACGTGGTCATCACCAAGGCCGCGTTCTCGCGCATCATCGAGCTCGACGTGGCGGTGGACGGCGCCTTCGTCTCCTCGTTCCGGGCCGACGGCCTGCTGGTGTCCTCCCCCACCGGGTCCACGGCCTACAACCTGGCCGCGGGAGGGCCAATCCTCCATCCGACGCTGGCCGCCGTCGTCCTCACGCCGATCTGCCCGCACATGCTGTCCCACCGGCCGCTGGTGGTGAGCGACGGCGTCACCATCGAGGTCAGCCTGCGCGACGCGCGGGACGGCGACGTCCAGATCATGCTCGACGGGCAGCAGGGCTTCCCGCTGGCCCCGAAGGACACGGTGACGGTGACGCGCAGCGCCCACGCCATCCGCCTGGTGAAGGCGCCCGAGCGGGACTACTTCGAGGTCCTCCGCACCAAGCTCAAGTGGGGCGAGCCGACCGCGCGTCGCTAGCGCTGGACGCCGGCGTCGCGCTGGCCCTGGCCGTGCCGGTGGCGCTGTGGCAGGCGCGCGTCCACGCGGCGCCGACCGCCGCGGGCCTCTGGCGCGGGATGTCCGATCCGCCGGGCGCGGGCCGGCTGGTCCTGGCGGCGCTCATCGGGATCCTCGGCGCCGTCCTGCTGCGGCGCCATCCCGCCGCGGTCCGGCGGCCGCTGCTGCTCCTGCTCCTGGCCGCGGCGCCCCTCGTCCCCCTGGTCACGGGCCGCGGGCTCGCCCTCCTCGCCTTCCAGGGCCCGGCGCTGGTCCTGGTGGCAGCGGCGGCGCTTGCGGTGTCGATCGCGCGCGCGGCCGCCGCGCGGGAGGCCGCGCCCGCCCGCGTCCGCGGCGGCGTGCTCTTCGCGGCGGCCTTCCTCTTCTACGCCGTCCTGGGCATGCGCATCCCCGGCCCCGCCGGCCCGCAGGGCGACGAGCCGCACTACCTGGTGATGGCGCAGAGCCTGCTCAGTGACGGTGACCTGGACCTGCGCGACGAGTTCGCGCACCGCGAGTACTCCGGCTTCTTCGCGGGGACCCTGCAGCCGCACACCTCGCCGCGCAGCCCCGCCGGGCGGATCTATCCCATCCACGCCCCGGGCCTGGCCGTCCTGCTGCTGCCCGCCTACGCCCTCGGCGGCTACGTCGGCGCGCGCCTCTTCATGTCGGCCCTGGCCGCGCTCACCGCCGTCCTGGTGCACCGCCTGGTGCGCGACGTCTCGATCCATCCGTCGGCCGCGACCCTTGCGTGGGCCATCGTCGCCTTCACGCCGCCCCTGGCCTTCTACGCCGTGGCCCTCTATCCGGAGGTGCCGGCCGCGCTGGCCACCGCCGCCTTCCTGATCCTGGCGCGGCGGGATCCGGGATGGGGCGGCGCCCTCGTGTCCGCGCTCGTGGCCTCGGCCCTGCCGTGGATCCATCCCCGGCTGCTGCCGCTGGCCGTGGTCGGGCTCGCCCTCACGCTCGCCCGCCGGTGCCCGTGGATGGCGCGGGTCTCGGCGGCGGCGGTCTTCGCGGTCTCCGTCGCGCTGCTCCTCTTCTTCTTCCGTTCGCTCTACGGGCGAGCCTCGCTATCGGCCGCGTATGGTCCCGGGTTCTCGGCCGACGTCTCGCCGGCCCGCGCCCCCTGGGGCGCGGCGGCACTGCTCCTGGACCGGCAGTTCGGTCTCCTCGCGATCGCGCCGGTCTTCGTCCTGGCTCTGGCCGGCGGCGCGGCGCTCGCGCGATGGCGGCCGGGCGACGCCCTGCGCGCGGCGCTGCTGGCGGGCGCCACCTTCCTCACGGGGGCGTCGTTCAGCATGTGGTGGGGCGGCGCGTGCCCTCCGGCGCGATTCGTGGTGCCCGCGCTCCCGGCGCTGGCGCTGGCCCTGGCCCCGGCCCTCCGCGCGCGGCGCGACGCCGGCGCGGCCCTGGCCGGCATCGGCCTGGCCATCGTAGCCGTCGCCGCCGACGCGCCGCGGGCGCTGCACAACCGCGCCGACGGCGAGAGCGCGCTACTCCGCGTCCTCGCCCCTTCCCTCGACCTCGACGGGCTGTTCCCGTCGTTCGTCGGCGGCGATCCGCAGGCCCCGCTCCTCGCGTTGTCGCTGGCCGCGGCGGCCTCGCTGGCCTTGTGGCGCGGCGCGAAGGGCCTGGCGGTGGGCGCGCTCGGGTACGCGGCGTTGGCCGGCGGCCTCCGGGCCGAGCCGCTCATCGACCGCCGCCTGGCCACGCTGGACCTGTTGGAAGCCTGGGAGCCGGCGCGTCTGGCCGGCCCGATGGGCCCGCCCGCTCTCGGCGACCTGCAGATCCCGCTCGACCTCCGCCGCGCGCCGTGGCTGCTGCGGCCGCTCGAGATGCAGACCTCGCGCCGCGTCGACGTGCCGCCGGGCTTGTACCGGTTCGAGGTCAAGGGACGCGCCCTTTCCGCGGAGGCCGGCGCCCGCGTGGCCCGCCTGGACCTGGTCGCGGGCGACCTCGCGCTGGGCAGCGCGTACCTACAGGAGGGGCAGCCGGGCCCCGTCCTGCCGCTCTTGCTGCCCGCGGGCGCGCGGCGCCTGGCCCTGGTCGGGTCCGGCGTGCAGGGACAGGCCGTCATCGAGGAGGCCCGCCTGGTGCCGCTGGCTCTCGTCCCCCGCGGCCGGCGGGAGGACTTCGCGTGGCCGCGCGTGCCGGAGCCGGACCGCTATCGCGTCGAAGCGGGCGACGTGAGGACGACGTGCCTCGACCGCAGCGAGCCGGAGGGCGAGGGCTTCCGCCTCCAGGGACAGGGCGGCGCCTTCCTGGTCGAGTCGAGCCGGGGCGCCGAGGTCGTCGCGCGCGTGACGCGGGCCCGGCCCACCGCCGCCGATGCGCTCTCCTGGGGGACGCGGCGCCTGCCGCTGGGTACCGGGCGCGACGTGGAGGTCCGCCTTCCGGCGGGAGAAGGGATGGCGCTGGGGGACACCTCGGTGGTCCCCGCTCGCCTCTCCGCCTACGGGGCGTGGATCACATTCTCGGGGGCGGTGGGCGGCACCAGGGTGACGGAGGCGAGGTCGGCCTCGCCCGCGGCCCGCCCGATGGTGACGGTCAGGTCTCCGCCGCCCGACTCCGGAAAGTGGTACGGGTGGCGGATCTGGAACGGCCCCGAGATGGGATACGCGGTCCAGCGCGGCTCGCTCCAGAAGGTCCGCTCGCCGACGTAGAGCGTCCCCTGGCCGCGGCCGGAGACCCGCAACTGCAGGCGCCGCGGCTTCGCGTCGTCGCGGACGCGCAGGAAGAGGCCGTCCCAGTGCGCCCGGAGCCGCAGCCTTCCCCCTTCGCTGCGCGCGCCGCGCTGGGCGTGGGCGTCGCCGAACGTGGCGTCCGCGCCCGTCACCATCGGCGCGTCGTCCGCCCCGAACGTCGCGCGCGACCCCTTCGGCCCGAAGAGCACCATCGGGTGCTCGCGTATCCAGACCCGGCCCTCGCGCACCACCGGCAAGGCGAAGATCACGACGCGGCGCCGCGCGTAATAGACGATGGGGCTGCGCGCCGCGTCCCACAGCTCGGCGTGGCCGACCGGCGACTGGCGCTGATACAGCCGCTCCCAGCGGTAGTCGTAGGCGAACGCGCCCAGCGCCTGCACCGCCACCGACAGCGCCGCCAGGACGGGTCCCACGCTGGGCAGGACGTCGAGGCCTTCGGGCAGGAACAGGAAGAGGAGCGGCAGGACGTCGGTCATCATCCGCGGGCCCCAGCTCGCCCCGCCGTGCCACTCGCTCCAGCGGCCCATCAGGAGCCAGTGGCCCGTCGCCGCCGCCGCCAGGGTCGTCACCAGCCAACGCTCGCCGCGCCGGAAGGCCCGCACCATGCCCGCGACCGCCACCACCACCACGGGCGTGAAGACCAGCAGGCCCTTGGCCGGCGACACGAGCAGGCCGGCGTGCCCCAGGCCCCACGTCTCGTTGAACCGGCCGAGGGTGCCCGAGAAGCCGTGCCTCCAGGGCGCGCCGAAGTAGATCCATTGATAGAGGAGGACGAAGGCCACCGCGGGGGACGCCCACAACAGCAGGCGCGGAACCTGCGGGGGCCGCCGCACCGCGATGCCCACCGCCAGGACGGCCGCGAGGACGACGTCGGCGTGGCGCGCCGCTACGGCAAGGGCCAGCGGCAGGCCGGCGCGGCCGGCCCATGCGGGCTCCTCGCCCGAGCGCACCAGGCAGAGCACGGCCAGCGAGAGGAAGAGGACGGCCGCGGGGTGCTGCCAGAGCGCCTGGCTGGTGGACCAGACGCTGGTCCCCAGGGCGAAGATGCCCGCCGTCAGCGCGGCCTCTTCGATCGGGCGCCGCCGGCCCACGGTCAGGAACAGGACGGCCGCGGCCAGGGAGGAGAAGAGGGAGGCGGCCAGCTTGCCGAGGACCGCGGTGCCCGTTTCATCGAGGGCGAAGAAGGGCCGCGCCGCAACGAAGAGGGGAGCGGCCAGCACCGCCGAGAGGACGGGATAGATCGAGACCCGGTGGTCTCCCACCGTGCGGGCGAACGGGTCCTCCACCTCGGGGTACTCGTCGAGGTCGAGATCGGCTTCCTGGGCCAGGCTGGCCGCCACGCGCTCCGTGGGCCGCGCGTCCCCCGAGCCGATCGGCCGGCCGTTCGAGAGCAGGAGCACGAGCAGGCCCAGCGCGACCGCGCCGGCGGCCAGCAGCGGCGGGCCCACGACCCGCGGCGGCCCTTCGAGCGGCTCTTCCCAGGAGCGGACGCCCATCAGCGGGGCGGCACGCTCGGGGCACGCGGACTCGGGCTCGCGCCCGGGCTGGGGGTGGGCGACGGCGGCGGCGTGCCTCGGTGGCGCTGGTAGACGTTCACCCACCGCTGGTGCTCGGCCAGGGTGCGGCTGAACTCGTGGCTCCCGTCGTTGCGGCTCACGAAGTAGAGGTCGGGCACGGCCGCCGGATGCACCACGGCCTGGAGCGAGGCCCGTCCGGGCGAAGCGATCGGGCCCGGCGGCAGGCCGGCGTAACGGTACGTGTTGTAGGGCGAGTCGATGTCCAGGTCCTCTTTGCGGATGTTCCCGTCGTACTTCCCCGCCTTGCGCAGGGCATAGATGACCGTGGGGTCGGTCTGCAGCAGCATGCGCTTGTCCAGGCGGTTGCGGAAGACCGCGGCCACGCGGGGCCGCTCCTCCGGGCGCGCCGTCTCCAGCTCCACCAGCGAGGCCAGGGTCACGACCTCGCGCACGCTCATCGTGCCGGCCTTGATCGCCGGCAGGTCGGGCCCGATCACCGCGCGGAAGCGCCGCACCGCGCGACCGACGAGGGCCGCGGAGGCCCCCGGCAGGCGCGAGACGTCGTAGGTGTCGGGGAAGACGTATCCCTCGAGGTCGGTTGCGGCGGGATCGAGCTCGCGTATGGGCGCGGGATCGCGGGCCGCGGCCAGGAACTCGGCGGGCGCGATGCCCTGTCCGGCCACGATCCGCGCCATCTCCTCGAGGTTGGTGCCCTCCGGGAACGTCACCACGTGGCGGATCACGTCCCCCCGGGCCAGCTTGTCCTCGATCTGGCCGAGGTCGAGCCCGCCCGGGATCGCGTACTCCCCCGCGCGCAGCCGGCCCTCGTCCCCCCTCACGACCACCAGGGCCTGGAAGACCGCGGGGTGCCGCACCAGGCCGATGCCCTGGAGCTGGACGCCGATATCGCGCACGCTGGAGCCGGGCGGGACGACGAGCACCAGCGGCGGCGCGTTGGCGGCGCGCAGCGGACGGCCGGTCTCGTGCCGCCACGCCAGCCAGGCCGCGGCGGCGAGCGCAGCCAGCAGGAGGAGCGCGCCCCTGCCGCGGCGCCGGCGAGGCTCAGGCCGTGGGCTCGCCGGCCTCTCCATCCGCCGCCTTGCGGTAGTCCAGGTAGTTCTGGAGGATCAGGACCGCGGCCACCTTGTCGACCAGGCCCTTGCGCCGCTCCCGCGAGACGCCGCCCTCGATGAGGGCGTGCTCCGCGGCGACGGTGGTGAACCGCTCGTCCCAGGTCACCACGGGGAGCTTCAGCGCGCCCTTCACGGCCTCGACGAACGCGCGGACCTTCCGGGCCTGCGGCCCTTCGGACCCGTCCAGGCTACGCGGGAGTCCCACCACCACCGTCCCGACCTCGCGGCCCCGCGCCAGCTCGGCCAGCTCGTGCAGGTCCTTCTTGAGCCCGGTGCGGCGGATGGTGGGCAGGCCGGAGGCCAGGGTCGCGCTCTCGTCGGACAACGCGACCCCGATGGTCTTGTCACCGACGTCCAAGCCGAGCACTCGCATCCCTCGGCGAGTATACCCGCCGGCCACGGTGGCGGCCGTCACGGCGTTGCCTTGACCCACCCCGGCCGCTCTGTCATGCTGCCCGCCTCGCTCACCGCGAACCAACCATGCCCGAGGAAACCAAGTACAAGGTGCTCGAGGAGCTCGGCGCGGGCGGCATGGGCATGGTCTTCAAGGGCCTGCTCATCGGGCAGGCCGGCTTCCAGCGCCCCATCGTCATCAAGAAGCTGCGCGACGCGCAGGACCCGGCCCACGTCCAGCTCTTCGTGGACGAGGCGCGGCGTTACGCCGTGCTCGACCACGAGAACATCGGGCGCATCTTCGACTTCGAGCGCGTGGCCGGCGAGCGGTCCATCATCCTGGAGTACATCGACGGCTGGAGCCTGGTGGAGTACCTGGAGCGGCACCGTGACCTGGGGCGGCTGCCGGACGTGGAGCTCTCGGTCTTCATCGTGAGCCGGGTCTGCCGCGCCCTGCAGTACGTCTTCGAGAAGGCCGCCATCGTCCACCGGGACGTCAGCCCCAGCAACATCATGATGACCCGCGAGGGGACGGTGAAGCTCATCGACTTCGGGATCGCCACGCGCAGCGGCACCCGCGACAGCAGCCTCTCCGGCAAGCCGGCCTACATGGCGCCGGAGATGGTGGTGGAGCTGCGCGCGGACAACCGCAGCGACCTCTTCAGCCTGGGCGCGGTCTTCTTCGAGATGCTCACCGGCGAGCGGCTGTTCTCCGGAAAGACCACGGGCGAGGTGCTCGAGCAGGTCATCGCCGGCCAGAACCCCTCGCCCCGCGCCTTCAACCCCGGCATCTCCGACGGGGTGATGGTCATCCTGCGCCGCGCGCTGCAGCGTGACCCCGCGCGCCGATATGCCTCGGCCGGAGAGATGGGCGAGGCCTGCGAGCACTTCCTCTACGACAAGGGCTACGGGCCCACCAACCTCACGCTGAAGCAGTACGTGCACCGCCTGTTCCCCGGCGCGGACCCGACCACCGCGGCCACGGTCGGGTTCCCCGTCGTGGAGCCGACGCTCATCCCCATCACCGACGGCGGGCGCGCGCGCGTGAAGGCGGCTTCCCCGGGAGACAAGACGCCCGTGGCGCCGCCCCGCGTCTACGTCACGATGGGAGTCGGGGCCCGGCGTCCAGACGACGTCCCCGCGCTGGACACCACGCCGCCGCGCGGGACGCTGCCGCCCACCGCCACGCGGACCGGCCGGCGCCCCAAGCCGCGCCTGCGCCCGCGGTAACGGCGCGGGCGGACCCTCGGCTAGAATCTCCCGATGCGCGCAGGCCGAGCCGTCTCCCTCGTCGTTGCCGTCGCCGCGATCGGCCTCCTGGCGGAGGCCTGCGGCTCCCACCCCTCGGGCAAGCCCGTCCGTCGCGCCAAGCAGCGCGTCTTCGTCATGGGCTTCGACGGCATGGACCCCACCCTGGCCCGCAAGTTCATGGACGAGGGCAAGCTGCCCAACCTGAAGAAGCTGGAGGAGACGGGCACCTTCGCCAAGCTGGAGACCACGCAGCCCTCGGAGTCGCCCGTGGCCTGGGCCAGCTTCGCCACCGGCGTGAACCCCGGCAAGCACAACATCTACGACTTCCTGGTGCGGGACTTCCAGACCTACATGCCGGACCTGGGCGGGGTCAAGCGCGAGCCGCCGAAGTTCCTGTGGGGATGGCTGCCCACGCAGAAGCCGAAGATCACGTCGACGCGCGGCGGGACGTCGTTCTGGGTGCACGCCGGCCGCGACGGGATCAAGAGCACGGTCCTCACCGTCCCCATGACGTTCCCTCCGGAGGAGATCGCCCACGGCGAGATGCTGGCGGGGCTGCCCCTGCCCGACATCCGCGGCACGCTGGGGACCTTCTACTACTGGGCCACCGACCTCTCCTCCTTCGAGGAGGGCAACGCGGAGTTCGGCGGCTACCTGAAGCGGCTGCTCTTCGACGGCGGCGTGGCCCAGACCTTCCTGCGCGGGCCCGAGAGCCCCATCCTCCGGCAGGAGGAGGGCGAGCTGCGGGAGGCGCTGAAGGCCGGCAAGCTGTCCGGCGACCAGCGGCAGCGGCTGGACGAGCTGCAGCAGGGCGGCAAGGACCTGAACATCCCCGTGACCGTGCGCTGGAGCGAGGGATCCCCCCAGGCCACGATCGAGGTGCAGGACCACTCTCTCACCCTCAAGGCCGGGGAGTGGAGCCCCTGGGTCCCCATCACCTTCAAGGTCAACTTCCTGATCAGCCTGCACGGCATGACCCAGTTCTACGTGGTGCAGGCGGGCCGGGAGCTGCAGCTCTATGCCTCTCCGGTCAACATGGACCCGCGCCAGCCGCCCATCCCGATCTCCAAGCCGGACGGGTTCTCGATCGACCTGGCCAAGCAGGTCGGCCTCTACCGGACGCTGGGCTGGGCGGAGTCCGCGGACAAGGCCCTGCAGGAAGGCCGCCTGGACGAGGGCGCGTTCATCTACGACTCCGAGCGGGCCTTCGAGGACCGCGAGAAGATCATCTTCAAGAGCCTGGAGCACGACGACTGGGACCTCTTCGTGGCCGTGATCGAGACGACCGACCGTTTCTCGCACATGATGTGGCGCCTCACCGACCCCAAACACCCGCTCTACGACGCGGCGCTGGCCGCCAAGTACGGCGACTCCATAGAGAAGATCTACCGGCGGGCGGACGACCTGGTGGGCCGCCTCCAGGCCAGGCTGCCCAAGGACACGGTCTTCATGGTGATGTCGGACCACGGCTTCCACTCCTTCCGGCGGAGCGTGAACCTCAACACCTGGCTGGTCCAGAACGGCTACATGGTCTTCGCGGGCCAAGAGAGCGAGAAGAAGACGCTGGCCGACCTGTTCGGGCGCGGGCGGTTCTGGGAGGGCGTGGACTGGAGCCGGACCCGCGCCTACGCCGTCGGCCTGGGGCAGATCTACTTCAACCTGCGCGGGCGTGAGTCGCAGGGGATCGTCTCCGCCGGCGCCGAGTACGCGGCCCTGCAGGCGGAGATCGGGGACAAGCTCGTGCAGCTCACCGACCCGGACACGGGCGAGAGGGTCATGCGCTCCGTGTACCGCCGCGACGACATCTACAAGGGCGACTACCTGCAGTTCGCCCCCGACCTGCAGACGGGGTTCAACGACGGCTACCGCGTGGGCTGGCAGGACACCATGGGCGGCGTGAGCCGCGCCGTGGTCGAGAACAACAACCGCAAGTGGAGCGGCGACCACTGCGCGACCGCGGCCGAGATCAGCGGCGGCGTCTTCTTCAGCAACCGCAAGGTGGCCAAGACGGCGCCCCACATCATGGACCTGGCCCCCACGATCCTGAAGCTGCTGGAGGTCCCGCTGCCCGGGGACCTCGACGGCAAGCCGCTGCTCTGACGTGAAGCTGCTGCCCTGCCTCCTCCTCGGGGCGGCGGTGGTGGCGGCGGCGCCGGCGGGGCCCCTTCCCCGGGACGAGCGCCTGCGCAAGGTCCAGGAGCGCCGCAAGGCCCTGGAGCAGGACCTGGTCCGCCTGCGCGGGCAGGAGAAGAGCCTGCTCGGGGACGTCGAGCGGCTGGAGGTCGAGGTCCGCCTGCGCGGCGAGGAGCTGCGCGAGATCCAGATCGGGCTGCAGCGCACGCAGGAGCAGATGGACGCCACCGTGAAGAGGCTGGGCGAGCTCACGGCCCAGGTCGAGCGCGAGCGCCCGGTGCTGGCGGCCCGGGCGCGATCGCTCTACAAGCTCGGCGAGCTGTCCTACCTTCGCCTGCTGCTCTCGGTGGACCGGCCGTCGGACATCTTTCGCGGCTACCGTTTCGTCACCGCCCTGGCCCGGCGCGACAACGAGCGCATCGCCGCCTTCCGGGCGGACCTCCAGACCCTGGCCACGGTCCGGCAGGACCTCGAGACGAAAACGCGCGAGGCCGTGGCCCTGCGCGAGAGCCGCGAGAAGGCGCGCCGCAGCCTGGACGCCGACCGCCGGCGCAAGACCGCGCTGCTCACGGAGATCGTGGAGCGGAAGGAGACCCACGCCGCGTACCTCCAGGAGCTGCAGGAGGCGGAGGCCCGGCTGACCGACCTCTTGAACGGCCTGTCCGAGGGGGACGTGGCCGTCCCCGTGGCCGCCTTCAAGGGCGCTCTTCCCTGGCCGACGGAAGGGAGGGTGCGGTCCACCTTCGGCCGGCACAAGCACCCGAAGTTCGACACGTACACGATCCAGAACGGCATCGAGATCGAGGCGCCCGCCGACGCCCCCGTGGCCGCGGTGCACGAGGGCGAGGTGGTCTTCGCGGAGCGGTTCAAGGGATACGGCCTGATGGTGGTCGTGGACCACGGCGGCAAACACCACTCCCTCTATGCGCACCTCGGCGAGGCCCGCGTGCAGACCGGCCAGAAGGTGGCCGCGGGCGAGGTGCTGGGCACGGTGGGGTCCACCACGCTCGAAGGCCCGGGCCTCTACTTCGAGATGCGCTTCCAGGGGCGGCCCGAGGATCCGCTGGAGTGGCTGCGGCCGCAGGGGCAGTAGCCGTGCGGGGAGACGAGCCCGTATAATCGCTGCATGAGCCCTCGCGTGCGCCTCATGGTTGCCTTCGTCTCCACCGGTCTCATCGGCTACATCGCCCTCGGCTCCGTCCTGGGGCGGGTGCGCGGCGACTCGACCTACGGCCAGCTCGCGGTCTTCAACGAGGTGGTGCGCATCGTCCTGGACGCGTACGTCGATCCCGTGAACCTGGACCGCACCATGGCCGGGGCCAGGCTGGGCCTCACCGAGGCCCTGGACGGCGACAGCGCCTACCTCGAGCCGGAAGACTTCCGCGCCTACCAGCAGCCGCAGCACGAGGATGGCGACGTCGGGATCCTCGTCTCGCGGCGCTTCTCGTTCCTCATGGTGGTGTCGGCGCGTGCGGGATCGCCGGCGGACAAGGCGGGGGTCAAGCCGGGCGACATCATCAAGACGATCGACGGCCGCCACTCCCGGCCGCTCCCCGCTCCCGTAGGACAGAGGCTGCTGCGCGGGGCCCCCGGATCGGTGGTGAAGCTGACCCTGCTGCGGGCCGGGAGCGATCCCATCGACATCGCGCTCACCCGGGAGCGCCTGGTCGCCGCCCCACCCCAGAGCCGGGTGCTGGAGGACGGGGCCGGGTACCTGAAGGTCCCGGAGTTCCCGGCGCGCGTCGCCGACGACATCCGCGGCGAGCTGGCCACGCTGAAGCGCGGCGGGGCGCGGCGCCTGGTCCTGGACCTGCGTGACTCGGCGGACGGCACCCCCGCGGAAGCGGCCCGGGTGGCCGAGCTCTTCCTGCACGGCGGCGTGGTCACGCGCCTCACCGGCAACAAGGTCCCCGAGCAGGTCTTGACCGCGGACCCGGCGCGCTCGGCCTGGGACCTGCCCATGGCCGTCCTCGTCGACACGGGCACCGCGGGCCCGGCCGAGATCGTGGCCGCCGCGCTCCTGGACTCGGGCCGCGCCTCCCTGGTGGGCGAGCACACCTTCGGGCGCGCAGCCGTGCAGAAGGCCGTCCCCCTGCCCGAGGGCGGACTGGTCGTCACCGTGGGCAAGTACGTGTCCCCGAAGGGCAACGCGATCCACGGCAAGGGGCTGGAGCCGACGGTATCCGTGGAGCCCGAGGGCGAGGACGAGGTGCAGGAAGGCCAGACGCCCAAGGACCTGATCCTCGAAAAGGCCCTGGAGGTCCTGAAGGGCGAGGCCGAGAAGAAGAAGGCGGCATGAACAAGGGACAGCTGGTCGCCCGCATGGCCCGCGACGCGCGTCTCACCAAGGCCGCGGCCCTGCGGGCGCTCGACGCGTTCCTGGACAACGTCACCCGCACGCTGAAGAAGGGCGAGAAGGTGACGCTCGTGGACTTCGGGACCTTCCGTCCCGCCCGCCGCCGCGCGCGTGTCGTGCTGAACCCGCGCACCGGCGCCCCCGTGAAGATCACGGCCCGCCGGGTGGCCCGCTTCTACGTGGGCAAGGGACTGAAGGACATCGTCAAGTAGGCCCGCCCTAGCGGATCACGAACTCCGCCTCCTTGGTGTAGTCCTTCTTCGCCAGGTTGTCGCGGACCTTCATCCTCACCAGGTACTTCCCCGGGGCGTACTTGGCCAGCGGCACCGGGCCCACGCCCGGTGTGGCCGCGGGCGTGTCATAGGTCTGCTCCGGCGCCTGGGCCACCAGCTTGCCGTCCTTGGAGATGGTGAAGCCGACGGTCACCGAGGCCTTGGCCGGAGGCGGCTCCGCCGAACCGGCGCCGGCATCCACCACGACCGCCGCGTCCTCGGTCTTCCCGTTGTAGAGGACGCCCAGCAGCATGATCGAGTCGCTGGGCCGGAAGGCGTTGTCGTAGTGCGGCAGCAGCCGCGTGTTCCCCAGCGAGAACGCCCAGTAGGGATCGGTCGGGCTGACGGTCACTCCTTCCTGGACCTCCTCGAGGATCATCAGGTCCGACATTGCGAGCTCGTCGGTGCCGAAGTCCGGCATCTTGAGGGGCGCCGAGACCACCGTCCCCTTCTGGGCGGCGGTGTCCACGAGCGCCACGTTCACCGTGTACGTCCCCGGCTTCGAGGCCATGCCGTAGGAGGTCAGGAAGGAGTTGTCGTCCGCCACCTCGGCGACCACCTCGCGCTCCGTGACCGGAGTGGCCTTGCCGGCCTCGTCCACCGCCTGGGTGGCGACCAGCACCTTGACGGTCTTCTTGCCCGACGACTCCTGGATCTTCAGCCCGGTGGCGTCGCCGCGGATGAGCCCGGCCACGTAGCTGCCGCCGCCGCCCGGGCTGCGCAGGAACATCTTGCTCTGGGCCGCGGCCGTGAAGTCCTGGCGCGGCGCCTTCAACAGCGCGGACCCCGCGCTGGGCTTGGGGAGCTGGTCGGCCAGCTTCATGAGACGGCCGTCGGCGCCGGTCCGGTAGTCGAGGTTGGGGTTCGCGATCTTGCTCTCCGCCACCCGGCTCATCTGCTCTCCCAGCCGCGCGCCCTGCGGGAGCTGGCACTCGGCGTCGAAGAGGATCTGGGCCTGGCCGTCCTTGAACTTCATGTTCGGCCGGTCCCGATAGATCCAGGTCTCCGGCGTGCGCGACCCGCCCGTGCCGGGCTCCCGCTTCACCTCGTCGGGCGCGCCCAGCAGGATGTAGACCCGCCCGCAGTCCGTGGCCGAGCCCGCGTGGCCGCTGACCCGGTATCGCGTGTCCACGTCGGCCTTGGCCGCCTCGTACTCCGTGCGGTACTCGTTGACGGGCGTCTCCAGGTCGGGGTCGCGGCGGGCCCAGAAGATCTTCTGGAACTCCTCGCGGTCGGACTTGTCCTTGAGCCCGCGGAAGGTCTTCTCCTCGTCCGGCAGGAGCAGCGGACGGACGTCGTCCATCCACTTCTTCGCTTCCTTGTCCAGCTTGTCCGCGGGAAGCGCGGCCGCCGGCGCGAGGAGGACGGCGGCCATGAGCAAGGCTGTCTTCGGGCAGGACATGAGGGCCTCCTTCATCGACCGGCGTCGAGCGCCGCCGACGATTCTATCGGAAACCTACGGCGGGGCCGCGGGCCCGACCGCGCGCCGCGCGGGACCGGCGCGCACGCGGCTCGCGCGACAGGCGGGCGAGACCGTCCCGTCGCAGACGACCGTGATGCGCTCCATCGGCTTCAGATCCTCGAGGGCGAGCGGCCGTCCGGAGGCGGTGATGGTCGTCGCGGCTGCCATGGTCACGTCCATCTCGAAGGACCGGTTCCCCACCGGCCGCAGGACGATGAGCCGCTTGCCGAGGTCGACACGGACGAGGTCGCCTTCGACGATCCGGTCCGCGGCGGCCGCCTGGCCGAGGGCGCCACACAGCGCGGCGGCGCCCACCGCGACGACGGCCGTCCGCACGCATCGCGCCATGATCCGGAGTCTACTGCAACGCCGACGGGCTCGGCACGGCGCGAACCGTGTTACCTTCCTCGCGATGACCGCCGCCCTCCGCGTCCTCTGCGCATCGCTGGTCGTGGCGATGCTGGGCGCCTCGGGCCTCGACACCTGGGCCGCCACGGGTCGCGCGACCCGGCGCCCCAAGCCGCCGGCCGCCGCCCGCCGGACCCCGGCGCGGCGCGCGGCCATCGCCCCTCCCTCCGTGATGGTGCCGTCGGGCGCCTCCGCCCGTGACATGGCCGTGGCGGAGGCCGCGCAACGCGCCCTGGCCGGCGCGGGCGGCGCGGTGGTGGCCATGGACCCCCACACCGGCCGCGTCCTCAGCATCGTGAACCCCGGCACCGCCGTCCAGCATGCGTACCAGCCCTGCTCGGTCTTCAAGATCGTGGTGGCCATCGCCGGGCTGACCGAGGGCGTGATCACGCCGTCCACGCTCATCACCTGCGACGGCGGCTGCTGGTTCTGGCCCGGCCACGGCCCCGTCGATCTGCGGCGGGCGCTGGCGAACTCCTGCAACCCGTATTTCCAGCGCGTGGGCGAGCGGCTCGGGTACGAGAAGGTCCAACGCTACGCGCAGCTCCTGGGCCTGGGCACCCGGTCGGGCATCAACGTCCCGGG
>Ga0068859_100003155_pt1 | contig 16770 bp, 8 predicted proteins | sample KBSSwiS22_FD_66585 | JGI IMG/M metagenome (GOLD analysis project Ga0068859, IMG submission 66585) | Switchgrass rhizosphere microbial communities from Kellogg Biological Station, Michigan, USA - KBS Switchgrass S2-2 | ecosystem: Host-associated > Plants > Roots > Rhizosphere > Soil ...
CCTGACGGGCCGCGGAGGGCTCGCGTATGCCAGCCCGGCGTGGGACGGCGCCGACCCCTGGACGCTGGGCCGGGAGCTTCTCCGGCAGAGGCCCGCGGAGCGGCTCGTGCCGGCGCGCCTTCCGGTCCTCGCCTTGGGCGTCGCCCTCCTCCTCGCCATCTACGGCTTCACGCGCGAGATGCACGGGAGCGGGCCGGCGCTCCTTTCCCTCGCCCTGGCCGCGACGTGTCCGACGCTTCTGGCGCATGCGCGCCTGGTCACCACCGATCTCGCCGCGGCGCTCGGTGCGACGCTCACGCTGTGGGCGGCGTGGCGCTGGCTGCGTGCGCCGTCGTGGAAGAGGCTTCTCCTCTTGGGGGTCGCGCTCGGGATCGCTCTTGTCTCGAAGTACTCGTGCGTGCTCCTGGTGCCGGCGCTCGCGGGCCTCGTCCTGCTCGCGGCGGCGATGAAGCGCATCGCGTGGCGACACGCGGTGACCGGTCTCGTCGCGGCGGGTGCCGTCGCGTTCCTGCTCGTCTGGGCCGGTTACGGGTTCCGCTACGCGGCCTCGCCCGGCCGGCCGCTCGCGTGGGAGTTCCTGGAGCGGCAGGACGGCGGGCTTCCCGCTGGGGTGGCCCTCGCGCGCGACCGACACCTCGCTCCCGAGGCCTACCTCTTCGGCATCGCCTACGCCCGTGCCGAATCGAAGGAGCGCGTCGCCTTCCTCGACGGCGAGGAATCGGTCGAAGGATGGTGGCGGTACTTCCCCGAGGCGTTCGCGCTCAAGACGCCGCTCGCGTTCGTCGCGCTGCTCGCGTGGGCGGTCGCGGAGGGGCTGAAGAGGACGCGCGGTTGCAGCTTCGACGGTTGGTTCGTGGCGCTCCCGGTCTTGGGCTTCGCCGCGGTGTCGATCGCCAGCCGCTTCAACATCGGGCACCGCCATCTGACGCCGCTCTACCCTTTCCTCTGCCTGGCGATCGCACCGCTCGCGGCCCACCTCGCGGTGCGTGGCGTGAAGCGCGTCGCCGTCGCCGTGCTCGTCGCGTCGTGCTTCGTGTCCTTCGCCCTCGCCACGCCGGGCTACCTCTCGTACTTCAACGTCCTGGGTGGCGGCAAGAGCGGTGCGGCGCATCACCTCGTGGACTCGAATCTGGACTGGGGTCAGGACCTCGGGCGTCTCAAGACCTGGATGGATCGACACGCGGTGTCCGAGATCGATCTCGCGTACTTCGGCACCGCGGACCCCGCGGCCTACGGCATCGCCTTCCGCAAGGTCGCCCTCTTCTTCGATTTCCATCCGGAGCGCCCGGCGGTCCGGCTGGAGAGCGGCCGCACGGTCGCGATCTCGGCGACCCTTCTCCAGGGCCTGTACCTCGACCGCGAGCGTGAGTTCGCGCGCGAGGCGATCCGGAGAGGATTCACGACGCGCTCGGCCATCGAAGCGACGCTCCGCGGGGTGTCGGCCCACGTCGCGGACCGCATGACGTCCGCCGGCCTCGTCACACGCGAGCAGCGCGCGGCGATCGAGGCCGACCTCGTCGCGACGTGGATGGAGCGCGTGCGCACGACGATGACTCCCATCGGCTGGGCGGGCGACTCGATCGCGATCTACCGGATCCCCTGACCCGTCGCCGCCGCGACGAACGCCCGGATCCTCTCGTGCGACCTGCAGCCGTCGGGTCCGCGCACGCCGGAGTTCACGTCCACGCCCCAGGGCCGGACCTGCACGATCGCCCCGGCGACGTTGTCCGGGTCGAGACCTCCGGCGAGGATGACGGGCTTCGGCGAGCGCTGCACGATCCGCGCGCTGATCGACCAGTCGTGGATGCGTCCCGTCCCACCGATGCGGTCGGCGGTGCGCGAGTCGAGGAGCACGCGGTCGGCCGCTCCCGCGGCGCGGAGCGCCTCTTCGATCGACCCCTCGTCTACGACGTGCGCGCACTTGACGACGGCGAGCTGCGGCGCGCGAAGCCGCAGCTCGGAAATCGCCTCGAGCGGGAACGCTCCGTGGAGCTGCACGACGGAGGCACCCGTCTCCCGCGCAAGCTCGACGACGTCGACGACGGCGGTCCTGTGGGTGACGAGAACCCGCTCGACCCGAGGCGGAACCGAGGCGAAGATCGCGCGTGCGACGCCCGGTTCCACGCGATCCGGCGCGTCATAATCGAGGCCGACGAGACAGCCGATCGCGTGGGCTCCGGCGGCCACCGCGGCGTGCGCGTCCTCGACTCGGGTCATTCCGCAAACCTTGACGCGCATCACGGGCCTCCTGGTACCGGAGCCCTGACGAGGATGCTGTACGGACCGACATCGCGCACGCCGAGGTATCCCGGAAGATCGCAGGAGCGCGAGGGGAGCGGGTCGCGGTGCGACTCGGTGAACCGGCCGCAGAGAACGACGGCGGCGTCCCTCTCGTGGGGCAGGACCTGAACCAGGCGAGACCTCGAGAGGATCGCCGCCTTCCACGAGGTGTCGGTGACGCCGAGCGCCGAGTCGCCGCCGCTCACGCGGAGCTCCGCCTCGGCGGAGCGCAAGGCCTCCGTCATCGTGGTCTCGCGAGGCTCGAGCGCACGGCCTGTCGCATACGACGCGGCGAGAAGCGTCGCGGCCACGAGCGGCGTCGACCACGATGGCGCGGGCCGCTCGAGGCGCTCGAGGAGAGAAGCCAGACCGTCGAGCCATCCCATGGTGAGGAACACGACCGCGGGCAGGATGAGCCGGGGGCCGACCACCAGGGTCTCGACGAGGCCCGGAGCGCGATCGGAGAAGCCGTAGAAGCTCATCAGGATCACGAGGGCCGCGGCCGCTCCGAGGGGACCCCAGGCTCGCCGGCGCGCGAGAGGAACCGACCCGAGCACGAGGCCGGGGGGCGCGAGAAGGAGCAACACGAGAATCAATCCGCCGGCCTGAGGCAGCGATTCCCAACGGAAGGTCGCCGGGTGCCGGCCGTACACCGACCAGGCCGACCCGGTCGAGAGCACGTTGAGCACGATCGATCCGGCCGCTCCCACGGTGATGCCGGCGACCGCCGGCGCGCCGGACGCCGCCCGCGACCATGCCGCCCCTGCCAGGAGCGCCACCGCGATCAAGATGCCATAGGGCTTCGCGAGGACGAGAAAGGCGAACGACACGACAGTCGCCCACCGATCCTCGCGCTCCAGCGTCAGCCAGGCCCAGACGGCAGCCGCCGCGACGACGACGTCCGCCATCGCCGTTCGCACCAAGAGGAGCAGGGTGGGGTGCAGCAGCAGGACCGCTCCCCACAGGGGGGAGCGGCCCCACCGCTCGAAGATCCGGGCGGCCCCCACGGCGATCGCCAGGGCGGCGAGGACGTTCACGACGAACACGGCGCGGGGCGCGATCGCGAAGGGCACCGCGAGGAGGAGGGGCATGGCGTACGGGTAGGCGGCGACGACCCCGCCGTCGGTCTCGAACGCATGGACGACGGCGCGGGGGCCGGGACGGAATGTGCCCTGAAGGAGGAGCCTCGCCTGCCCGATGTAGCCGACCTCGTCCCGGAACAGCGGCGTCGCGGGCCAATGGAGCGCAAGACCCAGAAGGAGCGCCGAAAGCGCCACGAAGAGACCGCGATCGTGGTTCGTCCGGCTCAAGCGGGGCATTCTAGGCGCTCGTCGACAGGGAGACCTGACCCCTGATATAAAGCTCCGGCTTTCCGCCCTTTGGACATGGAGAAACGGGGGTTTGGGGCGGGAAGGCGCGGGGCGCTGAAGCGTCCGCCGGGCGGCGGGCGGCCAACCCCTCCAAACCGTTCACGGAGGATGAGGCGGATGAGTACGTCGACGTGGTTCCGGAAACTAGTGGCGCTCCTGCCCCTGGTGCTGATCGCGGTCGCGCTCGCGGCACCCGCGCTGGCCCAGGAGGGCACCCCGCACGCGGGAGGCGAGGCGAACCTCGTGCTTCCCGACCTCGGCCAGGCGACCTTCTTCGGCGGGCTCGGCGGCCGCACGATCCTGATGGGCGGCATCGTCGTGTCGATCTTGGGCCTGGCCTTCGGCCTCGTGATCTACACGCAGCTCAAGAACCTCCCGGTGCACGCCTCGATGCTCGAGATCTCCGAGCTCATCTACGAGACGTGCAAGACCTACCTGACGCAGCAGGGGAAGTTCCTGCTCATCCTCGAAGCGTTCATCGGCGCGATCATCTTCATCTACTTCTTCTTCCTGCAGCACATGCCGCTCCCACGCGTGCTCATCATCCTGTTCTTCAGCCTCGTGGGCATCGCCGGGAGCTACGGCGTCGCGTGGTTCGGGATCCGCATCAACACCTTCGCGAACTCGCGGACGGCCTTCGCTTCGCTCAAGGGGAAACCCTACCCCTGCTACGCGATCCCGCTCAAGGCGGGCATGTCGATCGGGATGGCGCTCATCTCGGTCGAGCTGCTGCTCATGCTGTGCATCCTGCTGTTCGTCCCCGGCGCGTACGCGGGCCCCTGCTTCATCGGCTTCGCAATCGGCGAGTCGCTCGGCGCCGCGGCGCTCCGCATCGCGGGCGGCATCTTCACGAAGATAGCCGACATCGGCTCGGATCTCATGAAGGTCGTCTTCAAGATCAAGGAGGACGACGCGCGGAACCCCGGCGTCATCGCGGACTGCACCGGCGACAACGCGGGCGACTCGGTCGGCCCGTCGGCCGACGGCTTCGAAACGTACGGCGTCACCGGCGTCGCGCTGATCTCCTTCATCCTGCTCGCCGTCAAGGACCCCGCGGTCCAGGTCCAGCTCCTCGTCTGGATCTTCACGATGCGCGTCATGATGGTCATCGCATCGGCCGGCTCGTACTTCATCAACGAGGCCATCGCGAAGAGCCAATACCAGAACGCCGACAAGATGGACTACGAGGCGCCCCTCACCCGCCTCGTGTGGCTGACGTCGATCGTGTCGGTCGCCCTCACCTACGTCGTCTCGTACCTGATGATCCCCGGGCTCGGAGACGGGAGCCTCTGGTGGAAGCTCTCGACCGTGATCACCTGCGGCACGCTCGCGGGAGCGATCATCCCGGAGTTCGTGAAGGTCTTCACCTCGACCAGCTCGGCCCACGTGCGCGAGGTGGTGACCTCGTCCAGGGAAGGTGGCGCCTCGCTCAACATCCTCTCGGGCTTGGTCGCCGGGAACTTCTCGGCCTATTGGCTCGGCATGTCGATCCTCGCGTTGATGTCGATCGCGTACTGGGTGAGCGGCTACGGTCTGGCCGAGCTCATGCTCGCCCCCGCCGTGTTCGCCTTCGGCCTCGTCGCGTTCGGCTTCCTCGGGATGGGCCCGGTGACGATCGCGGTGGACTCCTACGGGCCGGTGACCGACAACGCCCAGTCGGTCTTCGAGCTCTCGACGATCGAGCAGCTCCCCGGCATCAAGGAGGAGCTCAAGAAGACCTACGGCTTCGACGTCAATTTCGAGAGGGCGAAGCACGCCCTCGAGGAGAATGACGGCGCCGGGAACACGTTCAAGGCCACGGCCAAGCCGGTGCTCATCGGGACCGCGGTCGTGGGAGCGACGACGATGATCTTCTCGATCATCGTGGCGTTGACGCACGGCCTGACCGAGAACATCGACAAGCTCTCGCTCCTCCACGCGCCGTTCCTGCTCGGCCTCATCGCCGGCGGCGCGATGATCTACTGGTTCACGGGGGCGTCGATCCAGGCCGTGACGACGGGCGCCTACCGTGCCGTCGAGTTCATCAAGCGCAACATCAAGCTCGAAGGCGCCACCAAGGCCTCGGTCGAGGATTCGAAGAAGGTGGTCGAGATCTGCACGCAGTACGCGCAGAAGGGGATGTTCAACATCTTCCTCGCCGTGTTCTTCGGCACCCTCGCCTTCGCGTTCGTGGAGCCGTTCTTCTTCATCGGCTACCTGATCTCGATCGCGCTGTTCGGCCTCTACCAGGCGATCTTCATGGCGAACGCGGGTGGAGCTTGGGACAACGCGAAGAAGGTGGTCGAGGTCGATCTCAAGGAGAAGGGCACCGATCTGCACGCGGCGACCGTCGTCGGCGACACGGTGGGCGACCCGTTCAAGGACACCTCGTCGGTCGCGATGAACCCCGTCATCAAGTTCACGACGCTCTTCGGTCTGCTCGCCGTCGAGCTCGCCGTGAGCATGGCCGCGCAGCAGGGGCCGATGGTGGCCCACGTGCTCGCGCTCATGTTCTTCCTCGTCTCGGCGTTCTTCGTGTGGCGGTCGTTCTACGGGATGCGCATTCAGGCGTAATGGGGTCAGGCACCGTTTCGCTCACGCGAAACGGTGCCTGACTTCTTCTTCACTTCCCGTACGAGCGCGCCCATTCCGCGTACGCGTCGGCGCGCTTGGGGTTCGCTTCCAGCCATCGCTTCGCCTCCGGGTCGCCCGCGGCCTTTCTGAGGACGTAGGCCATCGGCTCGAGGTGCTTCTTGCTCCGGGCCTCGTCGAAATAGGGTCGGACGATGTTCCAAAAGGGATCGTCCATCTTCATCTCGGAGGCGATGGCAGTCACGGTCTCGAGAGCGTGAGCGAAGAACGCGGCGTCCGACTTTTTCTCCCACTCCTCGACGAAGCGGTTGGCGGCAACGATGCTCGTCATCACCGCCTCCATCATCGCGGGATCGGGCTGAGCGTCTTTTTCCTGCGCTTCCTCGCTTCCGGCTGTGCTGGGGATCGTGATCGTGATGCTCCCCGAAGCCTTGGTCGGGTCCAACTCGCCGTTCTCCTTCACGCCGTCGAAGAGAAGAGGCCAGAGCAGGCGCGCGGCTTCCTGGCCGCGTTCGGTCTCCGGCTCGAGCGTGGCCGCGCGCGCGTAGGCGAAGAAGGCCCGCGGCGCTCGCTTGTCCTCCTGGAGGGCACGACCGAGTTCAAACCACGAACGGTAGTGCGCCGGGCGCCGCGCGATGGCGTCAACGAACGACGCGGCCGCGTCGGACCATCGCTTCTGAAAGGCGAGGTTCACTCCGAGGTTGAAGTGAAGGTCGGGCAAGTCGGGCGCGGCCTCCAGCCCCCTCCGGAAAGCAGCCTCGCCCTTTCCCAGATCGCCAACGTCGTCGTAGGCGGATCCGAGCAGGATGTAAAGGGCCGGGTACTGCGCCGTGCCGCTGTCGAGCTCGTTCTCGAGGAAGGCTAGGACCTGCGATTTGTCGCCCTGTGCGGCGCGCAGCGAGAAGGCCATCTCGTACACGGCTTTCGGGTGGTGGGGATGCTCCTTCAGGATGGCCCGGTAGATCAGGATCGCCCCCTGATAATCGTTCGCGTCGTGGAGGCGCACTGCTTCGCGGATCTGATCGTCGACGTCGTCCGCCAGCGTGACCGCGTACGGGGCGACGAGCAAAGCGGCAACGAGAACAATAGGTCGCATGGCGACCCTCCTGACCAACGATACGGCGAGCAGCGGTCCCTGAAGCCGAACTCTCTTGATTCTCAGCGGCCATTCGGCCGCATCCATCTGTCGAGCCAGCCCAGCACTTCCCCGTACCAAACCTTCGCACTCTGCGCCTTGAGCACCCAGTGGTTCTCCTCGGGGAACACGAGGATCTTCGCGGGCACGCCCTTCCCGGCCAGCACGCCGTACAAGTTCATGCCCTGCGTGTACGGAACGCGGTAGTCCTTCTCGCCGTGGATGACGAGCGTCGGCGTCTTGAAGCTCGACGCGAAGCGGCTGGGTGAGTACCGGTCGATCCGCGCCGGATCGACCCACGGCTCGGCGCCGTAGTTGTTCGAACGCCCGTACGCCGAATCGGACGCGAACTGCCCCATGAGGTCGTACACGCCCGCATGGACAACGAGCGCCTTGAAGCGATCGGTGTGCCCGAGGATCCACGCGGTGAGATAGCCGCCGTACGACCCTCCGGCCGCCGCCATGCGATCGGGATCCACGGTGCCGCGCTTCACGAGCTCGTCGGTTGCGCTCATGATGTCCGTGAACGGCTTGTCGCCGTGCGCGCCCACGATCGCGTCCGCGAACTTCTGCCCGGACCCCATCGACCCGTGGAAGTTGACGCACGCGACGACGTATCCGGGTGCTGCGAACAGGAGCGGGTTCCAGCGGTAGCTCCACGCGTCGGTCCACGAGCCGTGCGGCCCGCCGTGGATCATCTGCACGAGGGGCGCTTTCTTGCCGGCATCGTGGCCCGGCGGGTACACGACGAACATCTGTACCTCGTCGCCCGCGGCGCCCTTGAAGCGCACGTCGTCCACGCGCCCTACGTCGAACGCCTTCATGCGCTCGTCGTTGACGTGCGTGAGCGCCTCGACGTCGCTCCCGTCCCGCAGGGCGCGGTAAATCTCCGTCGGCGACGTCAGCGATTGCTTCGTGAAGACCACCCCACCGGCTCGCGCCACGGCCGGGCTTCCGATGCTGGCGCCCATGACGATCGCCCGCGGTTTCCCGCCCGAAATGGGCACCGCATAGAGGTGCACCCTCCCGTGGTCCTCGGAGGTGAAGTACACGACACCGTCGTCCGAAACGGTCCAGTCCGACGCCGGCGCGTCGAACGCTGACGCGATCTCCGCGGTCGTCCCGCTCTTCCGATCGAGTCGCGCCAGCCGCGTGAAGTCCGAGTCGATATTCGGCCGCGACTGCCGGCCGTAGACGATCGACCGGCCGTCCGGCGCGTACCGCGGCCTCGTGTCGTCGGCGACGTTTCCCGCCGTGACGTTGACGGGTTTGCCGCCGGGCACGCTCACGACGAAGAGGTCGTAGTTCAGCTCGCGGTACGGCGGCTCGGTCGCGTTCGCGGAGAACGCGATCTCCTTCCCGTCGGGCGCGACGTCGTAGCCCCCCGCAAGCTCCATCAATCCCATGTACCGCGCGAGGCCCGGCGTGAGGTCGGTGACCTTGCCCGATTCGATGTCGAGCTGGAAGACGTGGGGGAACTGTCCGTCGGTGAGGTAGCGATCCCAGAAGCGCCACAGCCGGTTTTCGGAGATCTTCGCCTTGACCTTGTCCTTGTCGCGCTCCTCGTTGCGCTTCTTCACCGCGTCCCAGTCGTCGTTCAGGTCCGGCCACGTGGCCGCCAGGAACGCGATGCGCTTCCCATCGGGGAACCACTTCGGATCGTCCACGCCGACGGGGAGGTTCGTGAGCCGCTCGGCTTCGCCGCCGTCGAGAGGTAGGACGTAGAGCTGCGGCGGCGCATCGCCGCGCTTGGACACGAACGCGAGCCGCTTCCCGTCGGGGCTGAACACGGCGCTCCCATCCGCGCCGTCGTTCCACGTGAGCCGCCGTGGCGCGCGGCTCCCGTCGGCCGGCACGATCCACACGTCGCTGTTCGAGGCGTTCTTCTCGACGTTCGGGACGGACACCGAGTACGCGACGAGCTTCCCGTCCGGCGACAGCGACGGCGCTCCCACGCGCTCGATCGTCCACAGGTCGTCCACGGTCATCGCCTTGAGGGCGAACAGAAGGGCGGCGGCAGCGGTCATGGCGGGGTCTCCGTGAGGTGACCGCGGAGAATAACCGATTGCGGCCGGAGCGTCCGCGAGCGACCGGTCCGAATCGGGGGAATCCCGGTATATTCCCGCCAGCGTGGGTCGCAGGAGCATCGTCGCTGTCCTGGCCGGCATCGCCGCCGCCGTCGGCGCCGTGCGCGCGGGTGACGACGCGCCCGGGGATCGCGGCCTCGCTCTGAGCGCGAGCCTCGACGCAGCGGTCGTCATCGACTCCGCGCCGCCGTCCATGGTCGCGAGCGTTCCGGTTTCGCTCGACTTCTTCGCCGGCGACTGCGTGATCTCGCGCGGGGGCGAGCTGGGCTACGTCGCCGGCTCCACGCAAGACGTCTGGGTCATCGACATGACGGCGACCCCGCCGTCGCCCGCGTCCGGGGTCAACCCCATTCACTTGACCCCGGAGGCGTCGGATCTTGCGCTGTCACCGGATGGGCGATACCTGCTCTCGTGCGCCATCTTCAACGGCGGAGCGATCTCGGTGATCGACCTGGGCGAACGGCTCGAGCGGAGCGTGTACACGCTCGGCGACGGCGACTGTTCCTCGATCGACGTGTGCGGGGACGGCTCCGTGCTCGTGACCTCCTTGTTCTCCGGCCGGGTACGGCGGCTCGTCCTCGACGCGAACGGCCTGCTGACCGACTCCGGTAACGCCGCAAGCGTCGTGGAGCCCGTCAACGTCACGTGCGCGCCCGACTCCCGATCCGCCGTCGTGGTGTCGCAGGGCGCATCCATCCTGAGCTCGTTCCTACTTCCGGAGCTCGACCCGGTGAGCGAGCGCGTCTTGACCGGCGGAGTGGGGATCTCGGGCACGTTCTCGACCGACGGCCGGACCTTCTACGCCCGCGACCTGGTGCCCGGAGTGGAAGCGTACGGCTACGACCCTGCGTCCGGGGCGATCGCGACCCGTCCCCACCTCAGCCTGACCGTCGAGCCGTCGGGCGTGCTCGTCGAGGGCGCCGAGGCCGTCGCGCTCGATCCGACGGGAACCAAGCTCCTGGTCCTCGAGCCCTCCGTTCTTCGCGCGTACGACGCGCGCGTCGGCCGCCCCCTCGGATCCGCCGAGATCCCGTCGCTCATCTTCCCCACAGGCATATGCTTCCGTAGCGTTCCCGACGGGGACGCCGACGGTCTGACGGACGAGCTCGAGGCGTCGCGCGGAACCAACCCAGCCGATCCCGACACCGATGACGACGGACTGCTGGACGGCTTGGAGGCGAACTACGGGCTCGATCCGCTGACACCGGGCGACGCCGATCGCGATCCGGATCAGGACGGACTGAGCAGTCTCGGAGAGCAGTCCATCGGCACGGACCCGTCCGACGCCGACAGCGACGACGACGGGCTGAACGATGGAGCGGAGATCGGCGCCGGGACGCTCGTCCTCGACGCCGACACCGACGACGACGAAGTCCCGGACGGGCCCGACAACTGCCGCCTCCTGTACAACCCCGGTCAGAGCGACATGGTCCATCCCGACGGCGTCGGGGACGAATGCCAGGACCCGGACGGCGACGAGATCCTCGACATCGCGGACAACTGTCCGGACGTCGGCAATCCGACGCAGCAGGACGAGGACACGGACTCGGTCGGCGACGCGTGCGACCCGTGCCTCGGCGATCGGTACAACGATCCGGATGAGGACGGTACGTGCGCCGCGTCGGACAACTGCCCCGACGCTGCGAACCCCGGCCAAGAGGACGGCGACGCGGACGGCTTCGGGGATCCTTGCGACACGTGCCCCGGGATCGCCAACCCCGGCCAGGACGAGCGGGCCGCTTGCATCGAAGTGCTCTCGGGGAACGCTGCGTGCCTCGAGGCGCGCGTCGACGTCATCGGCGAGATCGACGGCGCGATCTCGATCCATCGGGCGTATCACGAGCCGCCGGAGCAGCTCCGGTTCGAAGCGCTCGGCTTCTCGTGCACCATGAGCGGCGTCCTCCAGCTCGCGCTGAACGGCGTCGCGATCGGCACGCTGACGATCGATCCGGCGGTGACCTGCAGTTGCGCTTCGAGGCCCCAGACGCTCGTGATCGATGACCAAGAGCTTCTCGCGGATCTATGGGACATCGGCGGCACGAACACCTTCGGCGTGCGCCTGACGGGCGGCACCGTCGCGTTCTCCTGGGTACGCGTGACCGCGATGAAGGCCCACACGCAGCAGGCGACCTGCCTGCGCGAGGTCCAGGGTGGGAACTGCACCGACCCCAATCCCTGCTCCGCGAGGACGTCGTTCGAGTCGTTCGACGCCGCGTACCCGGTTCGGGACCGTGTGGCGGAAGACAGCTCCGTGCTCGACGTCCCGATCGTGGATTCGGGATTGCCCGAGCGGATCGATCTCGGTTCCCTGGAGGACCACCTCTACGACCTGTGCGTGGTCGCTCCCGCCGGGACGGATTGTCGCCTGTTCACGAAGCAAGGGGAATCGTCCCTCGCGATCAACGGCGCCCGCTGCGCTCCCCCCTCCGCACCGACCGCCGCGATCGCGGGCGGCGGAGAGGGGGAGTGCACGTCCGGCGCCGGCCGCTCCGTCACGTTGAGCGGGACCGCGTCCTCGGATCCGGACTCGAGCCCCGGGACGAACGACGACATCGTGCTCTACGAGTGGCTCGAGGATTTCGGATCGCCGGAGCAGGAGGCGCTGGGGACGGGATCTCAGCTCACGTCCACGTTCGCCCTCGGCTCGCACGTCGTGACCCTCCGCGTGACCGACCGCGACGGCATGTCCGGCGTCGCGACGACGAGCTTCAGCGTCGTGGACACGACGCCTCCCACGATTTCGGTGACGCTGACACCGTCCGTGTTGGCGCCCGCCAATCGCCGCCTCGTGGACGTGACGGCGCACGTGCATGCCGCCGATGCCTGCGGGGGGCCTACGGTGACCCTGCTCTCGGTGACGAGCAGCGAGCCCGACGGGACGGGCTTGCCGGGGGACATCCAAGGCGCCGCGATCGGCACGGCGGACTTCTCGTTCAAGCTGCGCGCGGAGCGCACGGGCCGCGGCTCGGGCCAGCGGGTCTACACGGCGACGTATCGCGTCGACGACGGCCACGGCAACGTGGCCGAGGCGTCCGCGACGGCGACGGTGTCGCGGGGGGCGGCCGGTCGATAGGGGTTGCAAGGATACAACTCCGATTCGATCCGCCGGGGGCCCACGCCGCGGTGCGCGGACGCATGATCGTTCGCGTCCCGCGTTCCTCGGAAGGCTTCGACATGATGCGGCGATCGAGATGGATTCCGGCTCTGTTTCTCCTCGCGTGGGCGGCGCGTTTGGCGCCCGCACAGGCGCCGGCCGAACAGCTCGTGTCTGCTTCGGACACGCCTTGCGGCCAGTCCGCCGAGGTACTGGCGCCCGCGATTCAGGTCTGCGACAGCGGCGGCGAAGGGGCCCGATCGTGCGAGACGAGGTGGGTCGTCTCGATGGGCGGGTGGGGATGGCCCAGCGGCTGTGGGATCTCCTGCGCCGACGGGTACTACGCCTGCTGCACCAACCCCGCCTGGAATAGGAACGCGACGTGCAACTGCTTGGCGGACCCGCCGCACGTCGCGCCGGCGCCCTACAGTCCGGAGACTCCCGGCCTATGATCCGTCCCCAAACGCCTCCTCGAGGTGTGCATTCTTCATGCTCGAGGTCTTGTTTGCCGTCCTGGCGACGACGATGGTGTCGTCCGCGGAGGATTCATCGGGGTCGGACCCGTCGAACTGGCTGGCGGTCTGCGACTCGGGTGGTTGGCGGTCCGAAACGTGCTCGGTGAACTGTCACCGCGTTTTCAACTTCTGGACGACGCAGTGCAACGTCTCGTGCCGAACGGGGTATTACGCATGCTGCAGCTGCGAGAACGGATGCGATTGCGTGCTGGATCACGACGAGCTGTGGCCCCTGCCGCCCGATCCCACTCCGTCGCCGGAGCCCGATCCCGACGGGCTCGCGCCCGACTGATCGTCTTCGCGTGCGTCGCGGCCGGCGGAGCTCACGCCGCCGGCCGCGCCGTGCGCGTGGAGACACCGGACGGCGCGCGCGATGCCACGGCGAAGGTGGCGTGCGTGGCGCCCGCCGGCGCTCCGATCGCGATCGATGCGATGGGGCGAGCCGTGCTGCCCGAAGGATGCGCCAAGGCGCGATGCACGTCGGATCGGTGGCTTCCGGCCGACGTCGCCGGGGAGGCGTGCAAGCTCGGCCGGGCGGCGGTGCTCACGGTGGAACTTCCGGCCGATGCGCGGGGGCGCTTCGTCGTCCGTCTCGAGGGGAAGCGGAAGGGCGAGGCTCCGATCGAGAGGGAGGTCTCGGCGGACGCCGGCGGAGCTCCGTCGCTTGCGCTGGCGCCGGTACGACCGGGGACGTACACGCTGAGCGTCGGCCGGCCGGACCGGTCCTGGACGTGCACGGCGATCGCGCCGGCACGCTCACCGGAGCAGGCCCGGGTTCGGGTTGCCTGGCGCGAGCCGGTGGTCCAACGCGGTCGCGTGACGACGTCCGACGGCGCCGGCGTCGGGCAGGTTCCCGTTCGCGCCGAGGTCGAGATGCGTCGTGCCGAGGGAAGCTGGACGTGCGCCGGAGGAGGCGCACCGGTCTCGAGCGCCGCCGACGGCTCGTTCGCACTCCGCGTGGACCCTTCGGTCGAGACGCTCGTCGTCGCGGGGGATTGGGACGATGCGCACGGCATGGCGATCCGCGCGCGCCGGGGGCGCGAGTCCGAGCCGATGAGCCTCGTCCTCGGCACGCCGCACCGGATCGTGGCTCGTATCCTGGACGAACGCGACGCGCCGATGAGCTGCAAGGCCCTCCTGTCCGATGAGGATCGGCTCGAGGTGTGGGCGACGACCGCCCGGCCCGGCAGCGCCCGGGAAGCGAAGTGCTCATCGGATGGGAAGCTGACTCTCGGTCCCATCCTCTCTTCCGCCTTCGAGCTGGAGGTGTTTCCCGACGAGGCGCTTCCCGCGAGGCGTCGAGGGAACGTGGACGCCGGGCCGGTGACGGACCTCGGTGTGATCCGCGTCGACCGGGGCGAATCCCTGGCCGTCGATGTGCGGGACCGAAACGATCGCCCGGTCTCCGAGGCGCTGGTCACCGTGCAGAACGAGCGCGGTGTGATCGTGAAGCGGAGCGCGCGCACCGGCGCGGATGGCCTCGCGTCGCTGAAGGGCCTCCCTCGGCGCAGCGTCCTCGACCTGCGCGTCGAGGCGGCGAAGTACGCCACCGAGCGCCGGTCGGGCATCGCGTCCGACGCCGGGGATCCGGTCAAGATCGTGCTCGGACGCGGGTACGCGATCCGCGGCCGGGTCGTCCTTCCCGACGGAGGGCCCGCCGAGAAAGCGAGCGTCCGGGCGAAGTCCGGTGCGGGGGCGCCAAGCTCCGCGACCGCGGATCCGGAGGGCCAGTTCGAGATCGAGGTTCCGACGGGCTCCGTCGAGCTACGGGCATCGTCTCTCGAGTACGGCGACTCCGACGACCTGCGGATCGAGGTCGGAGCCGGGCAGGATCCTCCCGAGGTCGAGCTGCGACTGACGGAGCGCGGGCTCGTCAGGGGTGTCGTCCTCGACCTCGAGGGCCGCCCCGCTCCAGGGGCGACCGTGCTCGCGCTGTGGGCGTCCTCGATCGGCGACCCTCCGGAGGCCGGCGCCGTCGCCGCGACCGTCACCGATGGGGAGGGTGCGTTCGTGCTCCGCGCGCCGAAGGACGGACAGGGCATCGTCGCCCTCCTTCGTGGCTTCGCTCCCGCGTTCGCGGTGTCCTCGGGCGCCCGAGAGCTCGAGCTCAAGCTCGGTGCGGCCGCCGCCGTGCGCGTGAAGCTCCCGGATGCGATCGCCGACGAGGCCATGCTGCAGCTGCGCGATGGCTCCCCGATCGGCCGGACGATCCAGGCGCGCTCCCGCACGGATTTCACCATCGAAGACGTCTCGCCTCCGGTCATCAGCGTCGCCTTGTCGGGCGGACCCACGAAGGAGGGAAAGCTCGTCGCGGGCGAGACGACGGTCGTGGACTTCCGTTCCGGGGGATCCATCCGCGGCCGCGTGACGCACTCCGGCCGGGGGGTGCCGCGTGCCGTCGTGGCTTGCGTCGCTCCCGCGTCCACGGGCGTGCGGACGAGCGGAACGGAGCTCACCGACGACGACGGGCGCTTCGAGCTCTCCGCCGTGGCGGCCGGGCCGCAGCGGATCGTCGCTCAGTCGACGGAAGGGCGCGGGGAGGCCACCGTCCATGTGCCCGAGGCTGGTGAGGCGCGCGTCGACCTCGAGATCGCGGACGCGGGGCTCGACGTGGCGGTCACCGACGCGCGCACGGGCGCGCCGGTCGGAGAGGCGCAAGTCTCCGCACGTCGCAAGGAAGCTCTGTGCAGGTCGTTCACCGAGATGGCGTCCAGCACATCGGAAGGCGGTTGGCGCCTCTCCCTCTCGGATCCAGGGTGCGCCGCCGGAGACACGTCGTCGGCCGGTCTGGCCTCGTTCGATCTCTCCGTCCTCGGACCCTATGACGTGAACGTCCACGCGCACGATTACGAGCCCTGGCAGGGCTCCGTCGAGGTCATGGAGGGGCGCGCCCTGGTTCGCGTGCCCCTCGTTCCGGGCGGCGGAGCGCCGCGCGTTCGGGTCCTCCTGCAAACGGCGCCTCCGGGCGCATCGGGGACGCTCTACTGCGTGCAACCGCAGCGCAACAACAGCACCAGCCCCGTCTCGGGCGAGGCGCTCTGCGAGAACGCCATCGCGGGGTCCATGTCGATCGCCTTTCGGGTGCCGGGGCTCGGCATCGGCCGCACGACCGTCGACGTGCCGGAGCATGGCGAGACCCAAGCCGTCGTTCGCGTCGTCCGTGGCGGAAGCCTTGCGGTGCCGGTGCGGGATCCGGCCTCGTCGGCCATCCGCGTGCTCGACGCCGAGGGCACGGTATGGAATCAGCCCATGGGGCTGGGCTGGCCGGAATGCGGTGCCTCGACCGATTCCTCGGGGCTCACGACCTACCTCTGCCGTGAGCTGCCGGCCGGGCCCTACACGGTCGAGATCGGGGGCGAGAAACGCGCCACGGCCATCGTCCGCCCCGGCGAAACGACGACCGTCTACTAGCCCGCTATAATGCCGGGTCCATGAAACCCGTCGAGATCAACGACTTCCTGCAAGCCGACGTCATCGGGCAGGAAGAAACCCTCAAGTTCGTCGCGGTCGCGATCTTCAAGCACCTCGCCGGCGAGCGGTACGGCAACCTCCTCATGATCGGCAACTCCGGCACGGGGAAGACCACGATCATGCGGGCGATGGAGCGCCTCTACCAATCCCACGAGGAGATCCACCGGAACCGCGTCGTCGTCATCATGAACGCCAACCAGTTCGCGTCGGAGGAGGGGATCGTCGATCCCAACCGGCTCCTCGAGCG
>Ga0068859_100003156_pt1 | contig 16765 bp, 12 predicted proteins | sample KBSSwiS22_FD_66585 | JGI IMG/M metagenome (GOLD analysis project Ga0068859, IMG submission 66585) | Switchgrass rhizosphere microbial communities from Kellogg Biological Station, Michigan, USA - KBS Switchgrass S2-2 | ecosystem: Host-associated > Plants > Roots > Rhizosphere > Soil ...
TTCGGTAACCAGCATACCGGTGTCCTCGCCCAGGCCAATGCCAATAGCAGAAGGATTGCTGGCCACTGCCTGTGACAACCGCCCGAAACGGCCACGCTTTTCAAAATGACTGTCGATGATTATATTGTCTATAAACCCCAGCCCGGTGGTAATTTTTACTTCGCCTTTTAAATGCGCACGGGTAGCATTGCCCTCATAGATCATAGTAGCGCTCATGGCCATGGCGCCTGCACTGGTGCCGGCTATAATAAAGTTCTCTGTTTGATATCGGTCATGCAGTATTTTCAAAAACCGCGTGCCACCGAAAATAGCACTTAAACGCATCTGGTTGCCACCGCTGAACATTACACAATTACAATGCGTGATGCGTTCTATATAGTCTGCTTTCAACGCATCTTCTCGGTTGCGGATATTTAAAATGCCGATATTGGTGCAGCCTATTTTGCCAAAAGCATTGAGGTAATTGTCGGCTACTTCATGCGGTATGGTAGATGCTGTGGTTACTACTTCAATGCGGGCTGCCGGTCCGCCGGCTTCTTCCATAATGCGGCGGAGGATGCCCAGTTCAAAAAAATTGAGGTTGTTGCGGTATACATCGCCAGTTTCAAGATCCGTTCCTTTGTCTTCTGCACCACCAATGGCTATTAATTTTCCTTTCGGTATCGACATTACTTCATTGTATTTGAACCACAGTGCCAAGAAGGCCGGGGTTTTCACGGAGAAAGCAACCAGCTACTAAGCTGGGGGCGGCTACAGCTTCAATAGATACCTGCAAACGCCCTGTCTCCATGGTTTTAAAATCAAACAAAAATAACGGAAATACAATAAAGGAATTGTAAGAGATAACACAAATGTGAGTATAAATGTGGAAATATGAGAATGTGAAAATGTGAAAATATAAGAGCATTCAGGTTAATGAGCGTTTATGCATAGTCACTATTCGCGTTCATTCGTGTCCAACATTCGCGTACATTAGCGTCTAACATTCGCGTTTCCAAAACTATCCGCATGAAGAAATTAAACATCGTCCTTGTTTTTCTAATTAGCTCTTTGTATGCTGTTTCACAGGAACTCAGTTATTACCTGCCTTCCGATGTTTCTTACAACGCATCCATACCCGCTCCTGAACAGGTAATAGGCCACCATGTAGGTGAGTGGCATATTACGCACGACCGGCTGCTGAATTATATGAATGCTATTGCCGAAGCATGCCCGGCAAGGGTAAAGCTTATAATGATGGGCGCTACCTATGAAGCAAGACCGCAATTGCTGCTTATCTTTTCCGCTAAAAAAAATCTCGATAACCTGGAACAAATCCGGCAACAACATTTGCAACTCAGCGATCCGGCGGTATCAGCGTCTTTGAATACAGACAATATGCCTGCCGTTATCTGGATTGGCCATTCCATTCATGGCAATGAATCAAGCGGCGCCAATGCATCTCTGTTAAGCGCCTATTATCTGGCAGCCGCGCAGGGCAAAAAAATTGATGAGTTGCTGGACAATACCGTGATTCTTTTCGATCCTTCTTTTAACCCCGATGGTCTTCAACGCTTCTCCACCTGGGTAAACCAGCACCGCAGCAAAAACCTGGTAACGGATCCCAATTCAAGAGAATTCAATGAAGTGTGGCCGGGTGGCCGTTTCAACCATTACTGGTTTGATCTTAACCGCGATTGGCTGCCGGCCGTACATGCGGAAAGCCAGCACCGCCTGCAGCAGTTTCAGGCATGGCGACCAAATATCTTAACAGATCACCATGAACAAGGCAGCAATGCCAGTTTCTTTTTTCAACCCGGCGTACCCGCACGCGTAAATCCGCTAACCCCTGAAAAAAACCAGGAGCTGACAGCAAAGATTGCGGTGTTCCATGCAAAGTTTCTCGACAAAATCGGATCACTCTATTTCACCAAAGAAAACTATGATGATTTTTATTACGGGAAAGGTTCTACCTACCCCGACGTGCAGGGCTGTATCGGCATTTTGTTTGAACAGGCATCTTCCCGCGGGCATGCACAACAGACTGCCAACGGTATACTGCGTTTTCCCTTCACCATCCGCAACCAGTTTACTACTACCCTCTCTACCCTGGAAGCTACCGTGACGTTAAGAAAAGAACTATTGAATTACCAGCGCGATTTTTTTAAAATGGTTGCCCAGGAAAGTGCTGCTGCCAATAACAAAGCCTGGGTGATAGGCGAAACAACTGATAAAGCCAGAACAAATCATTTTATAGAAATGCTGCTGCGGCATAAAATTGAAGTCTATGAGTTAAACAACAATATCACTGTTGACAATAATAATTTTGAAAAGGGCGCAGCTTTTATCATACCAACCAACCAGCCGCAATACCGTCTGCTGCGCGGAATTTTTGATAAAACACTTAGCTACAGGGATAGCCTTTTTTACGATATTACTGCGTGGACCATGCCACTGGCCTTTGGTTTGCCTTATGCTGAATTGAACGCTTCAAAATATAATATTGCGCTGAAGGGAACCCGGGTAGACAGTGTAAAAAAATCAGCCGGTGAAATAAAAGGCGGGCAAAGCAATTATGCCTATGCATTTGAATGGAATGAGTTTTATGCGCCGCGGATGTTGTATGAACTGCTCGACAATGGCATACTGGCCAAACTTACCAGCAGCCCTTTTGAAGCGACCGTTGAAGCAGGCAAAAAGAAATTCAATTATGGCACCATTGTAGTGCCGGTGGCATTACAAAAAACGGATTCGGCCAAATTGTTCGCGTTGTTAAGAACAAGCGCCATAAAAAACGGTATCACAGTATACCCGCTGGTTACCGGCATGTCTGTCAGCGGCGTTGATCTGGGGAGTGCCCGTTTCTTAAATATCAATAAACCGTCTATTGCCATGCTGGTAGGTACGGGTGTATCAGCTACCGATGCGGGTGAAATATGGCACCTGCTGGATCAGCGGTTCGACATGCCTGTTAGTCACCTGGAAACACCTGTCTTTAACCGCGTTGATTTAAACAAATACAATACATTAATATTGGTTAGTGGCAGTTATACTGACCTGAACAAGGAAAAATTGAAGGCCTGGGTGCAAAATGGCGGCACTTTAATTTGTTTTGAGGATGCGGTGCAATGGGCTGCCCAAAACGGTTTAACCAATCTCAGCTTCAAAAAAATTCCTGCAGCTATCGACAGCAGCATTTCCTTGCCCTATGCATCGAAGGATGAACGCGAAGGAGCACAGCAAAACTATGGTGGCATATTCAGGGCAGATATCGATCTCACTCACCCACTGTTTTATGGTTACCAGCGGCCTTATATCGACCTGTTTAAGGCGGGCAAAAATTTCCCGGAAAAAACCAACAACCCGTATGGCAACCCGGCCGTATATGGCAATGCACCTTTGCAAAGTGGTTATATTGGCAAAGAAAATTATGCCGCCATCAAAAATTCTGCGGCGGTTATTGTGAGCGCTGTGGGCAGTGGCAGGGTTATCTCTATTGCCGACAATCCAAATTTCAGGGCTTTCTGGCTGGGCGGTACCAAACTAATGATGAATGCGCTCTTTTTTGGAAGGCTGATCGATACGGGAAGGGGCCGTTCAGCGGAAGAATAGCGAGATGGTAACAATTAATCCACAGGCCGCCGAACCATGGGCAAAAGCCGGTTGCCGGGAAAAAAGGAAATAGTAAATTGCCTGTTCAAACAATTAAGTACGCAGCTAAAATTTAAAGTATGATTAAGTTACAAGTTATTGGCAACCTGGGTAAAGATTGCGTTACCAACACAGTAAATGGTAAAAGCGTAATCAATTTTAACGTGGCACACACGGAAAAATTCCGCGATGCGCAGGGAAACCAGAAAGACAAAACCATTTGGGTGGATTGTGCTTACTGGACCGATAAGACGGCCATTGCACCCTACCTGCGCAAAGGCACGCAGGTATTTGTGGAAGGGTCGCCAGAAGTAAAAACCTTTCCAAAAAACGATGGCACCACGGGCGCTTCTTTATCGCTGCGCATCAGTAGCGTGCAACTGCTGGGCAACCGGAGCGACAATGCAACACCCCAACAAGGCGGCTACAGCAGTTCCGCGGCTGCCCCGGTAAGAAATACAGCTCCGGCGCAGCATGAAATGACCGAGCCCATTGATGATTTACCATTCTAACAACATCCGTTAAATACTTGACGAAAAAACCTTTGTTCTGCGGAACAGAGGTTTTTTAATAAATGCCCGGATACCCGCCGAAAGCAGGCCGGATGACCTGCGGTCAATCGTACAATTATTTTTATATTTATCCAATCATTGTATTTCTTACATTTACTGCACTCCCCTATTTCGTAATCTTCATTATAAGTCTTATGTCAAAAAAACTTTCTTCTTCGCGCAGGAAATTTTTGCAACAATTGGGCAGTACTACTCTTTTATTGGGTACTGGCGGACTGGGCCAGTTATCCGCAGCAGAAAAAATGGAAGAACGGATACTGCAGTACAACAAAAAAATAATGGCCAATGACAAGATACGGGTAGCTGTTATCGGTACCGGCATTATGGGCCACAATGATCTTGAATCTGCCTTAAAAGTGCCTGGCGTTGAATTGGCAGCCGCCTGCGACCTGTACACCGGCCGGTTGGAAAGAATGAAAGAAATGTATGGCAAAGACCTGTTTATTACACGCGATTACCGGGAGCTGCTGGAACGAAAAGATATAGATGCGGTGATTATCGCAACCGCAGATTTGTGGCATGCCCGCATCAGCACCGATGCCATGAACAAGGGCAAACACGTGTATTGCGAAAAACCCATGGTACACAAAATAAGTGAGGGATTGGGCGTTATCAAAACGCAACAACAAACAAAAAAAATAATGCAGGTGGGCAGCCAGGGTATTAGCGGGGTTGATTACCAGAAAGCGCGGGAACTTTACCAGGCCGGTGAAATTGGAAAGCTGAACTGTATTGAAGCTACCTATGACCGCCAGAGTGCTACCGGCGCATGGGAATACACGATGCCTACTGATGGATCAGCTACTACGGTTGACTGGGACCGTTATATTGCCGGTATGCCCAAACAGCCTTATGATGCCAAAAAATTTTTCTGGTGGCGCAACTATAAAGATTTTGGTACCGGCATGCCCGGAGATTTGTTTGTGCACCTGGTGACCGGCATTCACTATGTAACAGGTTCGAAAGGACCCAGTAAAATATTTTCTGCCGGCCAGTTGGCTTACTGGAAAGACGGCCGCGACGTGCCCGATGTAACCACGGCCATCATGGACTACTCTGAAACACCCGAGCATCCTGCCTTCCAGGTAATGCTGCGCGTTAATTTTATCAGCGGCGGCGGTGATCATGGTTCCGTAAAATTTATCGGCAGTGAAGGGGTAATGGAAAAAGCCTGGGATGGCGTGAGCATTACACATAGCCTGATGCCGAAAGCCCCCGGCATTGGCGGCTGGGATGCATTGACCACCTATCCGCAGGCCATGCAGGAAGAATTAAAAAAACAATACGACCAGAAATGGTCGGTCGCCGACAAACAGGCGCCTGTAAAAGCACCCATCAAATACAAAAAACCCGAAGGTTATAGCGAACATGTTGACCACTTCATCAACTTCTTTGAAGCTATTAAAAACGGCAGCCCGGTTATTGAAGGGCCGGTCACCGCTTTCCGTGCAGCAGCGCCCTGCCTTGCCAGCAATGACAGCTATTTTCAGAAAAAAATTATTTATTGGGACGCGGAAAATATGAAACTGGCGGACAAATAAGCATTAATGTACATGTTGAATTTTAAATTATCTATCCTGATAGATGCTTGCTTTTCAGGCGATACCTGGTGCCTGTAAAATTTTCCAGCCCGCGTTGACATTTTTACGCTGCAACTGCAAATATTTCAGTTGTGCAGGCCCGATGCACCTGCGGCATTTATTTTGTATTCCCTTCCCGTAATTATTTTCTTAACCACTTTAAAAAACTCAGTTATGACAATCGTTAAAAGAAACGGGAACACCGGCAGCAGTTTCCCCACACTGTTTGATGATTTTTTTAACCGCGACATTTTTAATTGGGGCCTCACTAATTATTCAGATACAAATACCACCATCCCCGCGGTTAATATTAAAGAAACGGCCGATAATTATGAAGTGGAGGTAGCAGCACCCGGCATGTCTAAGAAGGACTTTAAAATTACGTTGGAAGGAAATATACTCACTATCAGTTCTGAGAAGACGCATCAACAGGAAGACAATAAGGATGCCCGCTATTCGGCCCGGGAATTCAGCTACCAATCTTTTTCCAGGACTTTTAACCTGCAGAAAGATGTAGTGGATACCGACAAGATACAGGCAACTTACCAGGATGGCGTGTTGCAGTTGGTGATTCCAAAAATGGAGCATGCAAAACAAAGACCGCCGCGGACAATCGAAATAAAATAAGCTGATACCCGCTTACCAGCATCTGACAAAAGTTGTTTTAAAAAAACAACTTTTGTCATTAATAGGGCTGTTTCACCCCCATTCAAACAATTATTTTAGATTTTATTTTAAATGTTGAATTTTGAGCCTCTTGAACACCTGTAAACTTTAGTTCAGCAGTTAAAATAATTTATCTTGGAGCAACTGATCTCTTACCAGGCATTACTGTCCTTTACAAAAAACATTTTCGAAAAAATCGGTTGCAATGAAAATGATGCGGCTACTGCGGCAGTTGCATTGTTATCGGCGGATCTAAGGGGCATCGACTCACATGGCGTGGCGCGGCTAAGCGGCTATGTGCGTTTGTGGGAGGCAAAAAGGGTGAATGCAACTCCTGCCATTAAAATTATTCATGAAACCCCTTCAACAGCGGTGGTAGACGGAGACAGTGGCCTTGGGCTGGTGGTGGCACCTTACGCTATGCAGGTTGCCATCGATAAAGCAAAACAGGTAGGTACCGGCTGGGTAAGCGTAAGTCATTCCAATCATTTTGGCATTGCCGGCCACCACGCCATGATGGCGCTGCGGCACGATATGATTGGCATTGCAATGACCAATGCCAGTGCACTGGTAGCGCCTACCTTTTCAATTGAACGCATGCTGGGTACCAATCCCATCTGTGTTGCAATTCCCGCCGGCAATGAACCGGCTTTTGTAGCCGACCTGGCCACCACCACGGCAGCCAACGGCAAACTGGAAATATTGCAACGTAAAAATTTGCATGCACCTCCAGGCTGGATACAGGACAAAGACGGCAATAGTTCTACCAATCCCCATGAACTTAAAGGCGGCGGTGCTTTGTTGCCATTGGGTGGCGACAGGGAGCATGGCAGCCATAAAGGTTATGCGCTGGGGGCAGTGGTAGATATATTCTCCGCAGTATTGAGCGGCGCCAATTACGGTCCCTGGGTACCACCGTTTCCTGCCTATGTGCCAATGCCGGAAAATATGCCTGGTAAAGGCATTGGGCATTTTTTGGGTGCTATGCGCATTGATGCCTTCCGCAGTGCCGCGGAGTTCAAGTTGCATATGGATCAGTGGATACAACGATTCAGATCTGCCAAAACAATAAAAGACCAGCCAAGGGTGCTTATTCCCGGCGATCCGGAGCGCGCAGCCGAAGCGGAACGCATGCAGCATGGCATTCCATTGCTCAATGCAGTAATTCAGGATCTGAACGATTTGGGAGAAAAGTTCAATACACCGTTCATAGTTCATTAGTTCGGAGTTCTTGTAGTGCTAAAAGGACTAAGAACTAAAGACTGTGAACTATGAACTGTTTCTATATCTTTGCTGCCCAAAATATTTTTAAATCTAAAACAGCCCGTTACTGCGGGTTTGGGGGAGGGGAAAAATGAAAATCATGAAGTTTGGCGGCACCTCGGTAGGTAAGCCGGAACGTATGCACCAGGTAGCACAACTGGTGACCAAAGACGATGAACCGACGATTGTTGTACTAAGCGCCCTGAGCGGCACTACCAATGCCCTGGTGGCAATAGGTGAAAGTTTAAGCAGGGGCGAAAAGGACGCTGCCAAACAACAGATTGATAAACTGGAACTGCATTACCAGCAATTTATTTCTGAGCTGGTAAAAACCGAAACAGCCTTGCAAAAGGCAAAAGCCATTATTGCCGAGCATTTTGAATTTCTGAACATCATACTCAAAATATCTTTCAACGAGGCATTGAATAAAGATATACTGGCGCAGGGCGAACTCCTGAGCACTAAATTATTTTGCGTATACCTCGAAGAAAAAGGGATCGAACACCAATTGCTTCCCGCGCTTGATTTTATGACTATCGACAGCCATGATGAACCACAGATTGGCAGCATCAAAGTAAAATTGGCGCAATTGCTGAAACAGCATGAGTCAAAAAAATTATTTATTACGCAGGGATACATCAGCCGCAATGCAAGAGGCGAGGTAGACAACCTGAAACGTGGTGGCAGCGATTACAGCGCATCGCTGATTGCCGCCGCCATCAATGCCAGTGTTTGTGAAATATGGACCGATATAGATGGCATGCACAACAATGATCCCCGTGTTGTTAAGAAAACAAAGGCCATTGAACAGTTGAGTTTTGATGAAGCCGCCGAGCTGGCTTATTTCGGCGCCAAGATACTGCACCCTGCATCGATCTGGCCGGCCCAGCAATACAAAATACCGGTAAAGCTGTTGAATACAATGCAGCCGGAAGCAAAGGGCACGCTGATTACATTGCAGGCAGGCAGCAATGGCGTAAAGGCTATTGCCGCAAAAGATGGTATCATCGCCATCAAAATAAAAAGCAGCCGCATGCTATTGGCTTATGGCTTCCTGAGAAAAATTTTCGAGGTGTTTGAGAAATACCGTACGCCGATTGATATGATTACTACTTCCGAGGTAGCAGTATCATTAACCATCGACAGTACTTTGCATTTAAAAGAGATCCTAAAAGAGCTGGAGCCTTTTGGCACTACTGAAATAGACCGTGACCAAAGCATTGTTTCAATTGTGGGCAATGAACTGGCCACCACCGAAAACATGCTGGCAAAACTATTTGAAGCATTGAAACCGGTGCCTGTGCGCATGGTGAGTTACGGCGGCAGCCCGCATAATGTATCTATATTGATTCCTTCGGCCCATAAAACAGAAACATTACAGTTACTGAATAAAGGTTTGTTTGGACTGGAATAAATTAAAATAAAAAAGCAAATAATAAAAATGCCGGCACATTGTACCGGCATTTTTATTTCAAAACAATTACCTGCTTATTGTTGCTGCTGATCCTGCAGTATGCTATCGTTGATCTTCCTGTTTTTGAGAATATTGAGATAACCCAGGGCCAGTTTGTTATTGTAATTCTCGTAAGACTGTTTGGCCCAGGCAATGGCCTTGTCGAGCTCGCCGTCTATTTCACTAATGATGGCCATATTGTAACAGGCCCTGCCGGCTATTTTCCGGTCGGGATTGGTTGTTTCTTTTAACCACAGCGCTTCCGCTCCCTTCCAGTTGCCGGTACGGGCCTTTCGGCAGGCAACGGTAAAATTATCGGTTCCCTTCACGTAATAGTCGCGGTACACCCGAATCCAATAAGGAATAAGCCTGAGTGCATACGCGTGCCCGCTCTGGTTACCGGCATCCTGCACTGCTTCCTTCCGGTTTATTAAACCGGCGGCAGCCACTACGGGGTTAATACCCCTTGCGGAATAATGCAATGATTTTTCAAATGCATATTCATCTATAATGGTGCGGCTTTGCGGATCGTAAATGCGCCATCCTGTTTTCACCAGGGTTTGCATGTTGGCCTGGTGTTCTATAGCAGGCACATTGCCCAATGGTGTCTTCATCGATACGGTATTGGCAGCATAGCTGAGCCTGGTATCGGTATCGAATAATTCGAGTGCAAACACCGCATCTGCGCTGTCTTCCCGGCAAATCTGATCAACAACGTCCCATGTTAAACTAAAAGGAAAGCTGCCCGGTGCTGCGCCATTGCTGACACCCGCATCGGGAATATATTTCACGCCTGCAAAACGATTGTTTTTCCATAACTCATCTGTTAGCCCGTTAATGCTTGCTTCGGCTCCGGCCTTGTCGAGGTTAGGACCTTCCAGGGTCATTATTTTGTCGACGGCATCTATTACTTTGTTTTGTTTACTGGCCTGGCTGCGGTTAATAACGGCAACGGTTTTTATGCTCTGTGGAAGCGTAACCGGTGCGGGTTGCAGTACGCTTAAGTATACCAGGTTGGTGCTGCGGCAGGAGCATACAATTACCAGCAGCAATATGGCATAAGGTCTTTTCATATAAATGGATTTTTAGCTGTTGCCTGTCGGCTTCAATAAAACGCATTTAGTGAAGAAATATTACAACATGTTAATTGGGCAGTTCCTGGCGGTATGTCCTTATACATCACCGCATTGTCAGCAAATAAGCAATTGAATTATCTTTAAGCGCATGAGAACTTCAGCGATGTTTTTATTGTTTTCTATGATTGCCTGCAAGCTATTTGCCCAGTCTAATTATATTAAAGGCAAAATCATCAATGGAGAAACCGGTGCGGCCATCCCCAATGCAAGCGTTTTTATTACCAATACCTCGAAGGGAACAGTCAGCAATAGTGCAGGTGATTTTGAACTGGACAATGTTCCCGAAGGCAGCTACGACCTGGTAGTATCCTGTATCAGTTTCGAAACACAGGCATATACCTACAGGGCTAATCAATTACCGCTACGCATACAAATACAAATGAAACCAAAAGCAGATGAATTGAAAGAAGTGGTGATAGAGCCTTATGAAAAAAATGGCTGGGAGACCTGGGGTAAATTTTTTACGGAAAACTTTATTGGCACCTCTGCCAACGCGGGTAGCTGTACGATTAAAAATTACCAGGCACTGCATTTCAGGAATTCCAAAAAGAAAAACCTGCTCACGGTCACCGCAGAAGAACCGCTGATTATAGAAAACAAGGCACTGGGTTATAAAATTCAGTACCAGCTGGAAGGGTTCTCCTATGATTTCGATAAAAATATCCTGCTGTACTTCGGATATACTTTGTTCAGCGAGCTAAATAAAAAAGCGGCAAAAGCCTGGCAGCTTAAGAATAGGCAGCAAGCATACAATGGTTCCATTGCCCATTTTATGAGAAGTCTTTATAACAATCGCCTGTTAGAAGAAGGCTTTGAGGTAAAAAGACTCATCAAAACCCCTAACCTGGAGAAAGAGCGGGTAAAAAAAATATACCGGGCACATCTTACCGCGGCCGAGCAGGTAAAAGATTCTGCCAGCTATTATGAACGGGTTTTGAGACAGCCGGATATGCTGGAAGATTATGGCAAATCGCTGTTGACAGCCGATAGTCTTGTTACAGCTGTTGACAATCTTGCCAAGCGTTTGTTTTTCAATAATTATTTATATATCGTCTACAAAAACGAAAAAGAAGAGCCTGCCTACCTGGATTTTACCCACGAACGCCGACAGCCTTTTTACCAGCGATCGGTCGTTTTTCTGATTAATAATAACCCGATTGTAATAGACGCCATAGGCAATTACTATATGCCACAGGATATGATAGATTATGGCTACTGGGGCTGGAGTGAGAAAGTTGCCAATATGCTGCCCGTAGATTACAAATGATTATTTTAAATTTCTCCCGCCGTTGTTGGTGTTTTCACCAACAACCACAATCATTCAGCAATTTGTATAGTAAAATTTAGTGCGGCATTGAATATTCCGGTCGGTGAGACGAATATTATTTTAAATTTTGAATTTTATTATTTTGAATTACCGGCTTCCAGCCACAACTAAGCAATTCAAAATTTAAAATCTATAATTCAAAATATTACTTCACCCATTCATTTCTCTTCATCCAAACCTGCAGCCAATCCATCCATTTGTCATTGGAAGTTTTGTTGTTCATACCAAAACCATGACCGCCCTGTTCATACAAATGAATTTCTGCGGGTATGCCATTTTTTTGCAAGGCATCATAAAACGCTATACTGTTTTGAACCTTTACCGCTTTATCGTCTTTAGCATGTACGAGGAAGGTGGGCGGCGTTTGTTTGGTAACCTGCAATTCGTTGGAATAATAATTGATTTTTTCCTGTGTGGGATTCTTTCCAATTAAGTTGGTTCTTGAACCCATGTGGGCGAGACTATCGGTAAAGCTGATAACGGGATATAGCAATATCATAAAATCCGGGCGCAGGCTGGTGTTCTGTATGTTGGGAATAACAGCCGTATTGAAATGCGTGCCGGCCGTAGATGCCAGGTGACCGCCGGCAGAAAATCCCATAATACCGATTTTGTTTTTACTGATATGCCATTTAGCCGCATTCAATCTAACCAGCTGAATTGCGCGCTGGGCATCCATCAACGGGCCGTTTTCTTTTTGCGTCATGATGCTGTCATCGGGCAAACGGTATTTTAATACGAATGCCGTTACGCCCCATTGATTGAATGCTTTCGCAACATCGGTGCCTTCGTGCGAAAAAGCCAGTATACCATAGCCCCCGCCCGGGCAAATAATCACGGCAGTGCCATTTGCCTTTTCCTTTGGCGGCAGAAACACCATCAATGTTGGTTCAGATACTTTACTGATGCGCTGAATTCCGTCTGTGCCGGTTTCTGATTTCTCGCGGTTGACGATGGGTTTTGACTGTGGAATTTCTTTTTCATACAGCGGGATGATTTCCTGCGCAGATAGTTTGGTCATGATTGATACAACTGAAAATAAAAAGAGCAACTGTTTCATAGTAAGCAATTGATGAGTTTGAAATGATTACAACCGGCGTGGCAGTTGAATAATGATGGACGGTACAAGTGTGCGACGCAACAACTGTTGAGACCTGGCCAATGCCCGCTACAAATTAAAACTATTTTTTGTACAGGCATAAAAAAGCCCCGCATAAAGCAGGGCTGTATATTTTACTGTTGGCTTAGTTAACTTCTGCCTGGGTCTTGTGTCTATTAGCGTTTATATGATAATCATCGCATCGCCATAGCTGAAGAAGCGGTATTTATCCTTGATGGCTTTTTTATACGCTTCCATGGCCAGGTCGTAGCCCGCAAAAGCGCAGGTCATGATCAGCAAACTGGTTTTGGGCAAGTGAAAATTGGTCACCAGTGCATCAGCGATATTAAACTCGTACGGCGGATGGATAAAGTGATTGGTCCAGCCTTCTGATGGTTTCAATAGTTTTTCTGCGGTAAAAGAGCTTTCCATGGCACGCATGGTAGTAGTGCCGATAGAGCAGATACGGTGTCCTTCTTTTTTTGCCTTATTAACGATATTGCAGGCCACTTCGTCGATATGATAATATTCAGCATCCATTTTATGCTTGCTGAGGTCTTCCACCTCTATGGGGCGAAATGTACCTAAACCGGTGTGCAGGGTTACTTCTGCAAAACGAATGCCTTTTATCTCCAGGCGTTTGATCAGTTCCTTGCTGAAATGCAAACCGGCGGTAGGTGCGGCAACCGCTCCTTCGTGTTTGGCGTAGACCGTTTGAAAACGCTCTTTATCTTCTTCATCGGGTTTGCGTTTGATGTATTTGGGCAAGGGCGTTTCTCCCAATACTTCCAGCATCTGCCGGAATTCATCATCGGTGCCATCCCATAAAAAGCGGATGGTACGGCCGCGGCTGGTGGTGTTATCTATCACTTCAGCCACCAGTTCGTCTGTTTCACCAAAATACAGTTTATTGCCCACGCGTATTTTACGTGCCGGGTCCACGATGACGTCCCACAAACGATTGGGCTTATTCAGTTCACGCAGCAGAAACACTTCAATTTTTGCGCCGGTCTTTTCCTTACGGCCATACATACGCGCAGGAAACACTTTTGTATTATTTACTACAAAAACATCCTTGTCATTGAAATACTCCTGTATATCATGAAAGTGTTTATTTTCCATCTGGCCGGTGTGACGGTGAACCACCATAAGGCGACTGTCTTCACGTCTTTTGGCCGGGTTTTGTGCAATAAGATTAAGAGGAAGATCAAAACGGAACTGGGAAAGTTTCATGTATCAAACGTGTTTATTATAGTGCCGCATGATACAAACAGTACCCGGTATGCTTGTCAAAACCAGTGAGGTGCTCCGGAACCTGCTGTTATGCAGGCGCTCTATCATGTTACGGCATGATTTTAAAGTGTGCAAATGTAAGACAAAAGACCCCAGAAAACAAAAATCCGGCAAAATCGTGTCTGGACCAAGGAGCACCGGGACCTGCGGCGAAACACAGATTATTATTTCAACCACGAAGACGGGGCAAAACAGGTTATTATACCTCTATAAATAAGATTCAAAACTCGCTGAAACCGATGGCCCTGGGCTCTTCGGTTACCCAGGCTGCAGTACACCTGCAATTGCCCTGGCCACTTTTTCACCATCCATGGCGGCGCTTACAATACCGCCGGCATAGCCCGCGCCTTCGCCGGCAGGATACAGGTTGGCAATTTCCGGGTGGTTAAGTAAACGCGCATCGCGCGGAATCCTGACGGGGGAAGAAGTTCTTGATTCGGTTGCCACCACAATCGCTTCATTGGTAAGATAGCCGCGCATTTTTTGTCCGAACCATTTAAACCCTTCCTGTAAACTGTTGAACACAAACGGCGGTAATACATCCTTTAAATTGACCGGTGCGGTACCCGGCGTATAAGAGCAGGCTGGCAAAGTGGAAGAAGTTTTTCCCTCCACAAAATCAACCATACGCTGCGCGGGTGCAACAAAGTTTCCGCCCCCTGCTTCGTAAGCCCGCCGTTCTATCAATTGCTGAAACAGCATGGCATTCAGTGAAGCTGTTTCGGCCGCAAACGCATCTTCACTGTTCATTGGTGGATGCTGTTTTTTAAGGTATTGCTGTACATCGTTTTCTCTCACTTCCGTCACAATACCTGAGTTGGCAAAAGGATTATTGCGTTTGGAAGGGCTCCAGCCGTTGACCACCAGCTCTCCTGCATTGGTAGCCGCCGGCGCAATAATGCCACCCGGGCACATGCAAAAAGAAAATACCCCTCTGCCCTGCACCTGTTGCACCAGGCCGTAAGCGGCAGGCGGTAAGAATTCGCTGCGTGGGCTGCAATGGTACTGAATGCTGTCTATCAAAGACTGGGGATGTTCAACGCGAACCCCCAGTGCAAAAGGCTTTGCTTCAATCAATATTTTTTTTTGTGCCAGCAATTGAAAGATGTCCCTAGCTGAATGGCCCGTTGCCAGTATTACCGCATCGCCTTCAAACAGATCACCGTAAGCTGTTTTTACAGCAGTTATTATATTGTTTTTGATAGTAAAGCCGGTCACTTTTTTTTCAAACAGGAACAGGCCGCCGCAGGCAAGTATTTGCTGGCGTATGGCGGTTATGATTTGCGGCAGTTTATTGGTGCCGATATGGGGATGCGCTTCGTATAAAATATTCTCGGGCGCACCAAACTGAAAAAGCAATTGGAGCACACGGTTGATATCGCCGCGTTTATGGCTGCGGGTATATAATTTCCCATCGCTGTAGGTGCCCGCCCCGCCTTCGCCAAAACAATAATTACTTTCGGGGTTTACGATGCCTTCTTTATTGAGTATTGCCAGGTCTCTTCTCCGATCGCGCACATTTTTGCCTCTTTCGAGTAATATAGGCCGGATACCCTGTTCTATTAACTGCAATGCAGCAAATAGTCCACAGGGGCCAGCACCAACGATGATCACTTTTTTAGCAGCGCCTGAAACATCCTTAAAAACGATCGGTGTAGAATGATGAGGGTTCACCGGTTCGTTGATATACGCGGTAACGGTCAGGTTCACCCAGGCCTGTTTACCTCTTGCATCGATTGACTTCTTTTGAATATGATAGCCGCTGATCATATTCATGTGCACGCCGGCCGTGCGGGCTATATATTGAGTAACAGTGGCTGTATCGGCTGCTTCTGCAGGAAGCAGCCTAAGCTGAAAGGTTTGCTGCATAATGTGTCTGGTAGTTTACCGGAAAACAATCTGGCAAAAATAGCGGTTGCCGTTGTATCATTCCGGGTATTGAGCGGGATAATGATCATTTTTATTGTTCTTTACTATAAAACGTTGTGGTACTGCACGCAAAAATCTGTATCTTCAGGAGCATCGGGTTTACCCGTTTTGCTCAGTTCCTGTGTTGTTGTAAACCTATAGCCGAATAGCAAATTTTATTCACAAAAAAGAATATTGCTATACATTTTTTAAGATAAATCACGAATAAATTTCCGGTACAATTTTTAAGCAGTTTTATCTTAAAATTTATCAGCAGCGAATAAATGCATCATGAAGCGGAATGCTTGTTGGCAAAGGGTTACAGGGCTACCAGTTACATATACAATGAACATATTTCTTTATACCGGTTGCTTAAAAAAAATTACATTGTTTTCTATTCCTGTCTGAAGTAAAAAATGAAGTGAATAAAAAATTTTTTTTTCAATAAAAAATTTTGATATTCGTTCCCCTGCGTTACTTTTTTGAACCAGTAGTTCCGGTCTGAAAATCCTGTGAAAAGTAATCCTGAATATACCAATTACTCATTATAAATTGCTAACCCAATAATGGCCAAAACGTTCGATAAAGTCTGGAGTAGTTGTCTTGAAATAATAAAAGATATTGTAGAATGGCAGCATTTCAATACATGGTTTCAGCCCATCAAGCCCGTAGAACTTAAAGAGACTGTTTTAACGATCCAGGTACCGAGCCAGTTCTTTTATGAATACCTTGAAGAACATTATGTAAATTTATTGGCAAAGACTTTGCGCAGGGTTTGGGGAAAAGAAGCCCGCCTTGAATACCGGATTATGGTAGACAGTGGTAATCACAACAACAA
>Ga0068859_100003163_pt1 | contig 16740 bp, 18 predicted proteins | sample KBSSwiS22_FD_66585 | JGI IMG/M metagenome (GOLD analysis project Ga0068859, IMG submission 66585) | Switchgrass rhizosphere microbial communities from Kellogg Biological Station, Michigan, USA - KBS Switchgrass S2-2 | ecosystem: Host-associated > Plants > Roots > Rhizosphere > Soil ...
TCATTTGTGCGCCCTGTTGCCACAAACAGATACGCAAACAAATGGCGCCGGAAAATGAATTGAAAAATATTACTAAACACGGCATCCTGTTAGAGCGGCAGGCTGAAATTGTAACTGATGCCATACGCTCATTACTTTTAGAAGCGCACGGTTACAAAACCAAAGTATTTGAATTTATTGCGACAGAACATACCCCCAAGAATGTTTTGATAGTAGCTACAAAAGCCAATAAAACCGAAGCTGCCAAACAGGAAAGCCTTGAAAAAGTTGCCGGCTTAAAAAAACTCTTCAATATTAAAAGCCATTACCTGGAAACCTTGCTGTAGGAACACCGCCTTCGGCGTGTTCAGGAATACGCCGAAGGCGAATTCTTTAAGAACACGCCGAAGGCGGTGTTCCTACGGAATTGTTTTGCGGTTAACTAAAATAATTAGTAATTTACAGGTTCTTTATAGTCAACTAAAAACTATCAACTGAATTTGTACGCCATTGTAGATATAGAAACCACCGGTGGTTATGCAGCAGCAAGTGCCATTACCGAAATTTCTGTGTTCATACATGATGGCACACGAGTGGTGAAACATTTTGAAACACTCATCAATCCGCAACAAAGTATTCCAAGATATATTACTGCTTTAACCGGTATTGATGATGATATGGTTGAGGAAGCACCATCATTTGATGAAGTTGCCGATACACTTTTTGAGCTGCTGAATGAAAATATTTTTGTGGCACACAGTGTAAACTTCGATTACAGTTTTGTAAAACATCAGCTTAAAAATTCGGGATATGATTTGACGGCAAAAAAATTATGTACTGTTCGTTTAGGAAGAAAAATTTTTCCGGGATTGCCATCCTATAGTTTAGGAAATCTTTGCCGTTCATTAAATATCAATATTGAAAACCGGCACAGGGCTGGCGGAGATGCTAAGGCAACAGTTACTTTATTTGAATATTATTTAGCAAACAATGGCGGGTTACACATCAATGAGATGCTTAAAAGATCATCGAAAGATCAATGGCTGCCACTGCATTTGGATAAAAAAACAATTGAGCAGTTGCCATCAAAACCTGGTGTATATTATTTCCACAACAGCAAAGACAAAATTGTTTATGTGGGTAAGGCCATCAATATTAAAAAAAGAGTAAGCAGCCATTTTACCCATAACGATCCGGACAGGAAACGACAGAATTTTTTACGCAACATCCATAAAGTTACCTACCGGGAATGCGCAACCGAATTAGAAGCACTGGTTTTAGAAAGTACTGAAATAAAAAGACTGTGGCCATTGTACAACCGCAGCCAGAAACAACCCCTGCAAAAATATGCCCTGTATTTATTTGAAGATGGCAGGGGATATATGCGGTTAGCTATTGATAAAAAGAAAAAAAATCTCCAGCCATTGTATGTATTTAATTTGCTGCATGAAGGATTGGTATTGTTAAAGAAAATGGTGGAAGAATTTGAACTGAATGCTAAACTTTGTTTTTTAGATAAAACACCATTTACACAAACGGATTATGAATTTTTAGAACCACCATCAATTTACAACGGAAAAATAAACAGGGCATTGGAAGCATTGAATGAAAAATTACCCACGTTTATAGTAGTGGATGAAGGCATTAAAGAAGAAGAAAAATTATGCCTGCTGATTGAAAGAGGAAGTTTCTGGGGTATGGGGTACATACCTAAAAAATTAAAGCCAAAATCTTCTGTGGAATTAAAAAATTATTTGAATCCTTATGCCGATAATGATTACATCCGCAACAGCATTTATTCATTTGCCGAATCCAATCCGCATAAAAAAATTTCATTGGTAGTGTAATAATTATAACAGGGAATATTTGCTGCAATTACTTTCGATAATCCATCAGATATTCCCTGTTATATTTTTATTTAGAACTCAGGTCTGCCCTGAAGCTTAACAGTTCACTCCAGATATTATCTACATATTGCTGGAACACTTCTGCTACTTTATCCCATGAATCTGTACCGTAAATAGCTTCATACCTGTCTTTAAATGGTTTTCTAAATCCATCTTCCCTTTCTTTTAAGCCCTGTTTGTATCTTGTAACCAATGCATATTGTGCCGGGCCCGAACCGCTGGACTGGTACACTGCAACATATTCACCACCTGCCGTCCATACTTTTTTAAATGTGGCAATAACTTCTCTTAATTTATAACCCCATCCAATTTTAGGAAAGTAATGCGTAATGCTGATCATTTTACTGTAATCAGTTAATGCAACGGAACTTAAAGTGTCCTGGAAAACAGAGTAAGTACTGCTGCTCCTGTCGGTAAGATAAATGGCTACGCTTTTGTTCCAGTCATTATTATGTTCTACGCTGATGTCGCCCCTTCCATCAACCTGGTCCCAACTGTTAGGCCCTTCGGTAATATGATAACCACCAGCATCTGGCCCGGACTGAATTTCAAATACCCGCCATTTCCAATCACCGGTATGGTATTTTTGTGCATGGGCAGCCAGTGCTTTTTCAAATTCAAGTACTTTGTCAACTTTAGGAAAAACACGGTTAGCGTTAACAACATTTTTTTTCTGCCCCAGCACCATAGCAGGCACAAGCAGGCAGAGAAGAGCAAGCTTTCTCATTTGATTAAAGTTTTAAGATGATTAAAAAAAGGAGGGTAAAGTTTGGATGGGGTGGAAAGGGAATGAAAAGTAGAGATAATATTTGTGTAATGCAAGTAAAAAACACTTTTATTCAAAGTATAGTATCAGCAAATGTGTTATAAAACAATCTTTCCAGTATTTCAATTTTTTGTTTCAGTACACAACATTATTTTCGCACCCCGGTAGAAGACGACGGACGATAGACAACAGACCACAGTTAGCAGTCTTCGGTTGTCAGTGGTCCGTCGTCCGTCAAAGAATATTCAACAATAAAAATAGTTTAACCAATGTCAGAGTTCGTAAATCCAATAGCGCAAAAATTTAATTTTAAAATACAACAGGTAGAAGCCGTATTATCTTTATTGGAAGAAGGTGCTACCATTCCTTTTATTGCACGTTACCGTAAAGATAAAACCGGTGCACTGGATGAAGTGCAAATACAGCAGATACAGGAAGAGGCAAAATTTTTAAAAGAATTTACGGAGCGTAAAGCCTTTATAGAAAAAACCATTACCGACCAGGAAAAGATGACGGATGCTATTCAGCAAAAATTAAACAAGGCAACAACAGTTGCTGAACTGGAAGATATTTACCTGCCCTTTAAACCTAAGCGCAAAACAAAAGCGCAAACCGCAAGAGAAAATGGGTTGGAACCTTTGGCCAATTTAATTTTAGAGCAAAAAGATATTGAGCTGCTTGCAGAAGCCGCAAAATATATCAACGAAAAAATTGCAGATGCAGATACAGCATTACAGGGCGCAAGAGATATCATTGCTGAAACTGTAAATGAAGATGCACAGGTAAGAGCAAAGCTGCGTAAACTTTTTGAAACCGAAGCTACCATGCAAAGCAAAGTGGTAACAGATAAAGAAACTGAAGGTATCAAGTACAAAGATTATTTTGAGTTCAGTGAATTAATTGCAAAAATTCCTTCGCATAGAATTTTAGCTGTGCTGCGTGGATTTTTAGAAGGCTTTTTGCGTATCGAAATTTCTCCGCTGGAAGAAAATGCTTTGGAAATGATTGAAGGATTATACGTGAAAGGCATGAGTAGTTGCAGCGATCAAATTCGTAAAGCTGTTAAAGATGCTTACAGAAGATTGCTGCAACCAAGTTTGGAAACGGAATTTCGTACTGCATTAAAAACGAAAGCGGATGAAGAAGCGATCAATGTGTTTGCAGAAAACCTGCGCCAGTTATTATTGAGTTCGCCACTAGGCAGTAAAAGAATATTAGCAATCGATCCCGGTTATCGCACCGGTTGCAAAGTAGTTTGCTTAGATGAAAAAGGAGAGTTGCAAAAAACTGATCTTATTTTTCCACACGAAAATAATCGTGTAGCCGCAGAGGAAATAAAGATTAAAAATTTGGTACAGCAATACGGCATTGAAGTGTTTGCTATTGGTGATGGTACTGCCGGAAGAGAAACAGAACAGTTCATCAAGAAATTAAATTTAAATCTTCCTGTGTTCTTGGTAAATGAAGATGGCGCATCCATTTATTCTGCCTCTGAAATTGCAAGAGAAGAATTTCCGAATGAAGATATTACTGTACGAGGTGCAGTGAGTATTGGCAGAAGATTAATGGACCCATTGGCGGAATTAGTAAAGCTTGATCCAAAAAGTATTGGCGTAGGGCAGTACCAGCATGATGTAAACCAGTTTCGTCTGAAAGAAAGATTGGATGCAACTGTAATCAGTTGCGTAAATAATGTGGGCGTAAATTTAAATACAGCAAGCAAACATTTGCTGAGTTATGTAAGCGGTATTGGAAGTACGCTGGCAGATAATATTGTAAAGTACCGTAATGAAATTGGCAAATTCAGTAACCGTAAACAATTATTAAAAGTACCACGATTAGGCGGCAAGGCATTTGAACAATGTGCCGGTTTCCTGCGTATTAAAGATGGCGAAGATGTATTGGATGGAAGTGCAGTACATCCCGAAGCATATAGTGTTGTTGAAAATATTGCAAAGGATCTTGGGGTTGCAGTGAATGCTGTAATTGGTAAAGAAGAATTATTAAAAACAGTTGATGCTAAAAAATATGCTACTGAACAAATTGGTGAGCTAACAATAAAAGATATTTTGAATGAATTAAAAAAACCGGGCCTTGATCCACGAAGTGAAGCACAGCAATTTGAGTTTGCAAACATTTATAGTATCGATGATGTAAAGATCGGAATGGAAGTACCCGGTGTTGTAACTAACATCACCCGCTTTGGCGCATTTATTGATATTGGTGTTAAGCAGGATGGCCTGGTGCATGTGTCTGAAATTTCTCATACTTACATCACCGACCCAAATGAAGCATTAAAACTAAATCAAAAAGTAAATGTGAAAGTTTTGGAAGTGGATACCGTAAGAAAAAGAATTGCATTATCCATTAAACAAACAATAGAAGCACCTGCAAGAAATCAAAATCAAAAACCTAAATTTAACAATCAGCCTCAGCATAAACCTAAGCCACAACAAAAAAGTGTTGCTGAAATGCCTTTGAATGATGCATTGGCAGCATTAAAGCAAAAGTTTGGCAAATAAATAATTGTTCGGGCACAATAAAAAAGCGTACAGCCGTGGCGGTACGCTTTTTTCATCAGTAACAAAAATTATTTCTTTTTTCCTGAAGCAAAGTTTTTAGAAATACCAACATTAACCTGCTGGCCAAAACTTAATGAGAATGTATTGCTGGATTTTGCACCACTTGCATCAAGCTTGCTTGTAGCATAACCAATACCACCAAAACCAAAGTTCAACGCAAAACCATTGATAACATTTACGCCAACTGCCGGAGCAATGTTAACGTTAAAACCATTTAGTGTTGAATTAGTGCCAATATATGGTTTGTATTTGGTGCTGGTGTAATTAAAATTACCCTGGCCATAGATGCTGAAAATACTACCCAGCGTTTTTGTGTAACGAATAAACGGACCAGCGGCAAAACCGGATGTCTTATTGTAGTTACCTGAGTTACTGATTTCGTCCTTGCTTCCGTTAACACCAAGATTAACACCTGCGGTCCAGTTATCGTTAAACTGGTAACCAATACCTGGCATTACTGAAAACTCCGAACTTTTAGAATCGTTTGCATCCTTTGTTGAATTCACATTTAAGTTCCCGTACAATAATACTGATCCTTTTTGTGCTTTTGCTGCCTGTGTTAAGCTTACTAACGCTAATGCAGCTACTAATACTCTTTTCATCTGTTTTGTTTTAATAGTTTTTGATTAAAAAATGTTTTCTCCCTTAAGGCAGAAATTGGGCCAAAATGGTTGCATAGCGAATATATTTTTATCCACTCTTAACATTTTATTAATAAATAGAGGAGAGAAGTCAGCTGATGTTAGCCGCAAGCAATTCGGAAAAATATTTTCTGTCGATCATCCTTGCACCAAGGCTTTCCAAATGTGCAGTGTATACCTGGCAATCTATTAATTTAATACCCTGCTTTTGCAACTGTTTTACAAAATTGATGAAAGCAAATTTACTGGCATTAGTTTTTTTGCTGAACATGCTTTCACCAAAAAAGATCTTACCCATCAATACACCATATAAGCCGCCTGCAAGCTCGCCATCTGCCCATGCTTCGGCACTAACGGCAATACCCATACGATGCAGCTTGGTATATGCATCAATTACTTCAGGTTGTATCCATGTACCTTCCTGGTCTTTTCTTGTAATGCTTTTGCAATTTGCAATTACACGGTCAAATGCTTTATTAATAGTAAAACGGAAACTACCATTGTTTAATACAGTCTGCATGCTTTTGCTCACCTTTAATTCTTCGGGGAATAAAACAAATCTTGGATGGGGGCACCACCAGCAAACCGGTTCACTTTCATTATACCAGGGGAAAATACCTTTTTTATAAGCCAGCAACAAACGTTCGATACTTAAATCACCGCCTATAGCAAGCAGCCCGTCATCATCGGCCATTTCAACAGGCGGAAAAACTATTTCTTTGGTTAAAAAATACATGCTTAAAACTAAGGCTTTGCCATTTTTGATAACAGGTTATTCATTCATCCAGGTTTTTAATATAACCTTTTGAAGCGTATCAGCATCTGCAACGGGTGTAATAGTAAATGGCTTCTCCATTTTCTTTGTTAAAATAATTTCTTTTTCCAAATTCGTACCATCATGCTGTACCAGTAATTTTATTTTATCACCCGTTGTTTTACTTGCCATCCACTCATCAAATAATTTTTTTGAAACTTTTTTTCCATCTGCTTCCAGTATTTTATCTTGTGCATGTATGCCTGCATTCCAGGCAGGCGAATTCCAGTCTACTGCTGTGATCATTAAAGAATCTTTTCTGTCTCGTGCATTAATACCCAGCCATGCGCCGGGCAATGGAGTACGGCTGGTATCAATTGTTAATCCTGCATAAGCAAGGTATTGGGGATAGTTAACTTCTTTAACCGTGTACACGTACTCAAAGAATTCATCAAGGGAACAACCAGCAATTGCTTCACAAGTGCTTTTAAATTCAGCTTCGGTAAAGCCCCGCTTTTTTTGCTGATAGAATTTTTGATATAGCATACGCATCACGTCATCCAGCGACTTTTTATTTTTTGTTTCATGCCTTATTTTAAAATCGAGTAACATGCCCAGCACCGGGCCTTTATCGTAATAGGATATGGTTTTGTTTATCTCATCACCGGTGCGGCCAAAAGGGCCATCAGACCATGTTTCATAACTGGCCTGTGCTACTGATTGATATAAATGCCCCGGTTTATTTTCATAGGCCGATAAATTGGAACGAAACGCATTGAATAATTCCTGTTGCGTCATCAAACCTGCTCTTTTCAAAATGAGGTATTCGTAGTAAACAGTTAGCCCTTCAGACACCCATAACATTTTTGTGCGGTTACCATTGTCATAATCAAAAGGGCCCAGTTCAACAGGCCGGATACGTTTTACATTATAATGATGAAAGTATTCGTGTGCAATAAAACTCAGCATCCTTACTTTTCCTTCTGTGCTGTTTAATTGTGTGCCATCAAAACTAATGGTGGTGGAGTTTAAATGTTCTATGCCACCACGCCCCGGGCCAATGGCTAAAAAAGTATACTGCTTGTAGGGGATATCACCAATGATAGCAGCGCCACCTTCTACTATTTTTTTCAAGTCATTTATAAATTCTTCCTTATTGAAATTTCCTAATTGATATCCTATAAAACGATGCGTAATTCCTTTTACTTTAAACTCGGGCAATGCTTCAAGATTACCAATTAAAATCGGGCTGTCGAAAAGTACATCAAAATCAGGGGCAGTGTAAGTGAATTTTTTTCCTGGTACTGAATCTAACCCTGTTGCAACATTGGCCCAGCCTTTATACGGCACAATGGTAACAGTTGCAGGATGGTTGATCTTATTGGCCACGTATAAACAAACTCCTGCTGGTATAATGTAGCCATGTGTTTCGTCCAAAAAACTTTGTGCTACAAAAGCTACAGTTGCTTTTACATCATAACTAACTACAATAGACGAAATATTTTTTGTTATCACCTGCCAGGTATTTGCGTTGCTTTTAACCCAGTTAACAGGTTTGCCATCAGTATCAGTTACTTTAAAATTGTCTGCATTTTTAGCATAGTTAAGCAATTGATAATAACCCGGTGTCCAGGCTGGCATTTTTAGATCCAGCGATGCTTCCTTAATTCCACTGCAGGTAAAAGTAACATGATAAGTGTGCGTTGCAGGCTGTTCCATTGTTATTGTAAATGACATTTTGCTTTGTGCTGCAGAAAACAGGAAGCCAGCAAAAAAGAAAATACTGAATACGAATTTTACTTTTACAGCATTAAGGTGTGTCATTCTTAAGGAGTTATATTTTTAGCAAGGTGTAACGAAGTTAAAAATAAGAAAACTTGGAATAAGTTTCCTTACCGTAAATATAATACCGGGAATGTTTTATGAAAGGCCGCCAGCCTGGAAGCTGGAGCTTCCAGGTACAGCATGGTGGATAAGTTGGGCTTGCATTCAACATTATTTAGTTGTACTTTGTTTGTCCTGCCTCAACGTATGCCATTAGAATAAAATGCACATTTGATCTCTCCCGGGTGAAATGAATTTATTTTTTACCTTAAATCGATTGTTATGCTAGTTATCGCACACCACGACATCCAGGATACTGAAAAATTCTGGGCCGCAGCACAAAGTCTTACTGCAATTCTTCCTTCACATCTAAAAGTGCTTAGTGTTTTCCCATCTATGGACATGAAAACAGGCACCTGTATTTGGGAAGCGCCATCCGTTGAAGAGGTACAAAAATTTATAGATGATAATGCGGGCAGTATAAGCAAGAATTTTTGTTACCAGGTAAATGAAGCCGCTGCAATGGGACTTCCAAAAGTGGAACTGGACGCCGCAGTGCACAATTAAGCTTTAGTGTGGCTTTGCGATTCACACATACAGCAATGCTGCGTGTAAAAGGTATTTGTATGTGCATACCAGGCGTATGAACTTACAAGTACCTTATTTTTTTGCGCTGCATTTTTTAATTTTTCTAATACGTACTATTTTTTGCTACCGCTACAATATCTTTTACTTCAAGGATGTTTTTCTCATAACCCTTTGTTGCCATAGCTATCATTGCTGATCCCAACTCCTTTAAAGAGCAGACCGATCCCGGAGATATAAATTTTACGGCGGGAATCAGCCAGCCAAAATAATGATACAATTTCAACGTGTTTTTTAAACCCTTTGTAGGCTGCAGTACGGCTGGCCGGAAATTATATACTTTTTTAAAAGGAAGCTTCATTAAATCGTTTTCTGTTTTACCTTTTACCCTTGCCCACATCAGCCTTCCTTTTTCTGTACTATCGGTGCCGGCACCGGAAATATAGCAAAAGGTCATTTGCGGATTGAGTTTGCTCAGCAACGAAGCAGCATGCATGGTTAATACGTAGGTCTTTTCATAAAACTCAGGTTCTTTCATACCCACTGATGATACACCCAGGCAAAAGAAGCAGGCATTATAACCACTTAATTGATCTGCAATGGGAGAGAGGTTAAAAAAATCACTATGAATGATCTCTTTCAATTTCTCATGTTGTATGCCAGAAGGTTTCCTGTTAACAATTAAAATTTTTTCCACCGCATCGCTTAGCAATGCTTCATGCAATACGCCTTCACCCACCATGCCTGTAGCGCCTGTGAGTATGAGTTGGAGTTTTGGTGTGGGTTGATTGCTCATGGGTTTAATATTTTTGGTGCATTGCTGAATACGTAAAGTTTTTCATTGTCCACTTCAATCTCTTGTTCAAATTGTAAGCCAAGCTTGGTGAGTAATTTTATTGATTGTACATTTTGCGGAATTGTTGTTGCAAGAACCGGGTTGTATTCAGGATAGTTACCTGCAATGGATAAAACTTCTTTAGCTGCTTCATAAGCATAACCATAACCATTAAATTCGGGCAGGAAGGCAAAGCCGATATCAAAATGTTCAAGATACTTTCGTTTGATAAAGGAGATGATGCCAACTGGTGTATTGGTTTCCGTTAGTCTTACCACCCAGTACGTTAAATTTTCAGTGGCCTTCACTTTTTGGATATAGGCAATGGCATCTTCTTTTGAATGCACATTCCTGTCGCCGATAAATTTTATCCAGCCTTCTGTATTCACCAGTGCCATTATAAATTCATGGTCATCTGTGGTTAATACATTCAGCATAAGCCTGTCAGTAGTAATTATAGTTTGCATGGCAGCGTATTAAAAACTGTTTATTCAGGATTTCATCACAATATAATGAAGTGCCAGTTCTCCGTTTAAAAATTGTTTTGTAGTAAGAAGTTTAAGTTTTGAATGGTTGTTGTATCCTGTAAACAACGGGATACCTTTTCCAAAAATAACAGGATTAATAAATATCCAGTAACTGTCTACCAGGTTATGTTGCATTAATAATTGTGCAACAGACGGGCTGCCGAAAATTAATATATCCTTACCGGCTTGTTCTTTGATCCTGGTGATTTCATCAGAAATGTTTTTGCTGACGATAGTGGTATTATTCAAATGTTCATCAACCATTGTTTTGGAAATGACAATTTTTTGTGCGTTGTTGTACCAGTTGGAATAAGCAATGGTGCCTTTGGTTGCATTGGGCAGATCTTTTGCAGCGGGCCAATGGTTGTTCAGCAGTTGATAAGAAATGCGTCCGAATAAAGCAGCGTCTGCATCTTCGGTTAGCCTGCATACAAATTGTAAATTCTCTTCGCCCGGTTCAAAGCCACTTAATTCTCCATTTGAACCGGCTACAAAACCGTCGAGGGATGTGTGTACAACTAAAATTAAATTTCTCATTTTGTTAATTAATATTGTTTACCAATCGTCAACTGTTTTAAAGTCAGTTACAAAATCAAAACCCAATTTGCCTTTTTTTGTACAAAGTTTAACCTGTCCGCCTTCACTAACTTTATCATAAAACTCCCTGCTTACATGAAATCGTTCTTTGTCGCCATTTTCTAATTTCAGGTATAGCCAGGATGACCCTCTTCCCCCAGTGTTTTTTCTTTCAACAAGATAGCTTTTGCAGATAACTATATCATCTGCAAAATAATGATTAACGAAACTTGCCGCCGCTGGCAGCAATAAAAAGAAACCAACAAAAAGCCCAAAATTTACAGCGAACCTTCTTTTACTTTCATAATAAACGGAAGGGTTTGTCATTTTTAGAATGATAGTCAAAATTGTGGCAATTCCTATTCCTGAGAATCCTGCAATCCAAAAAAGTTTCATTCCGTTAAGTGTATTGTCTATACGCCGGCCCTCAAAAATTAAAAACGCTGAAGTAACAAAAAAGAAAACTGGCGAGAAGGAATACATGAACTTATTAAATGGTTCAGTCTTGCTTTCATAACTCACTTTTTGCAGTGATGGAATATTTTTCTTCTTTTGTTTCATGTAATTGCGTGTGGATTGAAATACTAATGCCTTTTGCTGTCTTTAGCATAGTGGCATTGACAGGCTAGTTAAAAATCTACCATTCTCTCCATTCTTCCGTAAGATCAATATTACTTTATTTTTGGGGTCTTTGAAAAATTGAAGTTTGATTGAAAGGATTTGAAGTCTTTGGATAATACAGAGTGTCCCAAAAGCGCTGTCAAATTGTATAACTGTTCCATTAATGATAAGGTATTGTTTAATTGCAACCAACATAAATTTACACCCATATCTTAAAACCCAAAAAATAAATCAGTGGCTTGCAGGATTTTTATCCCGTATCCGTAATAAAATTTACTGAAACTTTTAAAGTGCAATTAAACCCCGTTAAATTAGAACTGGAGAAAATATTCATCAACATCCCTACACTTCACCCACAAAACTTCCCTTCATTTTTTCCAGCAGGTCAGTTTCAATCATGCGCTGTGCAATGCGGATCATGTTTTTAAATGCAGTGGCATGAGAAATGCCGTGACCGATAATAACGGGCTTGGCTACCCCAAGAACGGGAACGCCACCGTATTGTTCAAAATTAAACCGATCGAAATGTTCGTCGTGAATGTTGCGGCGTTTAACAATATCGTAAATACTTTCAGCAAGCTTTAATACTACGTTGCCGGTAAAGCCTTCGCAAACCAATACGTCAGCCTTGGTCATTAAAATATCACGACCTTCAATATTGCCGATAAAGTTGAGTTGTTTATTTTCTTTTAAGAGGGGATAAGCAGCTTGTGCTAAAAGATTTCCTTTGCCTTCTTCTTCACCTAAATTTACCAGGCCCACTTTAGGGTTGGTGAAATTTAAAATGTGCTGGGCAAATAAAGAACCTAATACTGCAAACTGGTTTAAGTTTTCTGGTTTGCAATCAGCGTTCAGGCCCACATCAACCAACAGCCCTAAAGTACCATCTTCCCGGGGCATGTAAGCTCCAATAGTAGGGCGCAATACGCCTTCGATGGCTTTAATGCTGAATAAGGAACCTACCATCATCGCACCAGTATTACCTGCACTAATGAAGGCATCCACTTTACCTGTGGCCAGCAAATAAAAACCTATGGCAATGGAAGAATCTTTTTTTTCTTTTAAAGCTTTGGTGGGGTGTTCGTTCATTTCAATTACCTGCGTGGTATGAACGATAGCATATTTATCTGCAGGAATGGGATGCGCTGCAATATGACCTTTGATCTGTGCTTCGTCGCCAATTAATGTAAGGTGAACATTGGCAGTGTTGGCGGCTAAAAATTCAACAACTCCTTTTACAGCTTCTAAGGGTGCAAAATCGCCACCCATCATATCAAGTCCTATATTCATTTCAATTGCTTTTATGGTCAGGATCCCTTCGACAAGCTCAGGGCGACAGTACATTCCTTTAAATAAAAAATTCTAAACTCCAAATCCGTAAACGAATTTAGAGTTTAGAATGCAAAGTTGAAAATATAATTAGGCTTTAAGCGGCGCTTTTTCTGCTACTAACTTTCCTTTGTAGTATAATTTTCCTTCACTAACATGTGCACGATGGCGTACATGAGTTTCGCCGGTTGTTTTATCAACACTCAAAGTTGTTTCTACCGCTTTGTAATGCGTTCTTCTTTTTGCACTGCGTTGCTGACTATGGCGCCTTTTTGGATTTGGCATGATGTATAATTTTTGTTGTTGTTATTGTTGTTGGTTGCTTAATTCTTGATCCTTGTACCTTGATTCTTGAGCCTTGTTACTTTTTACTTTTCTTCTTCACCTTAAACTGTTCCAGCCCTTTCCAAATCTGGTTGCTGTTGGCTTCCTGCTGCTTTGCTTCCATTGCCTTTAGTTTTTCCAGTACTTCTTTATTGCAAAGCGGGCCGCCCATTTCTTCTTCACTGCAGGTTTTTTGTATAGGAAAACTCAGCAGTACAAATTCATAGATCCAGTTGATAACATTGATGTGACTTTCCGTACGGGAAATGTAAAACACATCAGGGTCTTCTTCCTGGTTATTCATCTCGTCAGGGTTTTCCACCAGTTTTACCAGCATGTTAAACTCATCCCAGATATCCATGGGTAATGGATTTCCGCAACGGTCGCAGGTAACATCAGCCTTGCCCCCGATCTCAAACTTTAAAAGCATGAAACTGCTTTTTTTATCCAAACTCAGTTTGATGGTGGCGTGGCAATTGGTAAAATCTGTAACACCTTTTTCAGCAAAGAACTTATCATCTACCTCGTAAGTAAACTCATGAACGCCGGGCTTCAATCCCACAAAAGCTATCTCAAATCCCCGTTTATTAGCCATTACGGATAGTTTAAAGGACGGCAAAGGTAGGGGAAAATTTTGGATTTTAGATTTCAAATTACAGATTTATTGTTGACATTCAGTTAACCCGGGTTTTAGTATTTTTAAGGCGGTATGAAGTATAACAAAAAGTTGCTATTTATCGGTATTTTATTAGCCCTGGCTATTAGTATTAAACTGTATTCCAACAATTCTACCAGGGTGGAAGAAGGTTACTCAACCGGATTATATGGCGGTATTGTGGCCATATTACGATTGCTATTTGGGTGGTTGCCTTTTAGTTTTGGCGACATTTTGTATGGTATTGCCGTTATTTGGGTGCTGTGGAAACTGGTAAAAATGACCAGGCTTGCTATGCAAAGAAGAGCTACCCGGGATGGCTTTGTGAGAGGAACTTTAAAAGTAGTGAGCATTTTTTTACTGCTGTATATTTTCTTTAACGGTTTTTGGGGCATTAATTACAACCGTAAAGGCATTGCTTATCAACTGGGTTTACGCATGGATAAATACAGTTTGGAGGACCTGAAAAATATCAATGGCATTTTGGTCAGTAAAGTGAATGCGGCTAAACAAAGTTTGATCAATAGCAAAACTCCGTATCCTTCCTCCCAACAATTATTTGCCAAAGTGAAAACTAATTATGAGCATATTGACAGCCAGTATCCCTTTTTAAAATACAGCCACCAATCTTTAAAATCTTCATTGTGGGGATGGTTGGGAAATTATGTTGGTTTTACGGGTTATTATAATCCTTTTACCGGTGAAGCACAGGTAAACACAACGGTACCAAAATTTTTGCAACCTTATACGGCTTGTCATGAAGTGGCGCACCAGTTGGGCTATGCCAAAGAAATGGAAGCTAATTTTGTGGGCTATCTTGCTGCCAGCAATGCTGCAGATACTTTGTTTCAATATTCAGTTTACCTCGACCTGTTTTTATACAGCAACCGTAATCTTCGTAATAGCGATTCCACCAGTGCAAAATATTATTCACAACAATTATTACCGGAAATAAAAAATGATTTGCTGGAATGGCGTGTTTTTAACCGCAGGCATCGCAACCCCGTAGAGCCGGTGATACGCTGGATGTATGGAAAATATTTAGAAAGCAACGAACAGCCCCAGGGCGTATTAAGTTATGATGAAGTGACCAGTTTTTTAATAGCCTATTATAAAAAATTTGGAAAGATTTAAGCGTGAAACGTGAATCGTCAGACGTGAGTGGTGAGACGTGAGTAGAGAGTCATCTGTGGTCCATCGTCCGTCGTCCATCGTTTAAAACTTATTCTTCCACATCATGCTTTCCACCGGTTTATTGATCTGGCCGCTGTATTTAGCATTTTTCTTCTCGTTATATTTTATTGCGATGGTACCGTCAACAGGAAAATAAATAAGCTGACCAATAGGCATTCCTTTGTACACTCTTACCGGTTGTTTTACTGAGATCTCCAGTGTCCAGTTGCCGCAGAAACCAACATCACCCTTACCAGCTGTGGCATGAATATCAATACCCAGGCGGCCTGTAGATGATTTGCCTTCTAAAAAAGGAACGTGGGCATGCGTTTCAGTATATTCTTCTGTAACCCCCAAATAAAATTCATGAGGTTGCAATACGTAGCCTTCGTCGGGTATTTCAAAATGCTCGATAGTATTGTGTTTTTTGGCATCAAGTTCTTTGTTCACGTAACGGGCAAGATCTTTACCCAAATGCACATCATAACTGTTACTGCCCAGGCATTCCCTGTCGTAAGGAACAATTTTAATGGTACCTTTTTCAATTTCTTCTAAAATTCTGGTGTCGCTTAAGATCATAACTGGTTAATTCGTTAATTTGTTTATTGGTTAATTTGTGCCGTAATTTATTGCTTTCGCAAATATTCAATCAAAAATCTGCAATCAAAAATCTAAAATCGCATTATGCCGCTGGTTTATCAACAAAATATTAACGCTGTAACTAAAATTGGCGTTTGGCATATTGCAGAAGCAGAAAATTTTTTTACCGCTGTACCGTTGCAAAAGGAAATTACACATCCTCACAAACGGTTACAACACCTGGCAGGGAGGTTTTTACTGCAAGAATTGTATCCTGATTTTCCATTGGCCTTAATTAAAATTGCAGATACCCGCAAACCATTTTTAGAAAATGAAACCTATCATTTTTCCATATCGCATTGCAGGGATTATGCTGCAGTTTTGATAAGTAAAACCCAAAGGGCGGGAGTGGATATCGAAATGGTGAATGAAAAGATCGACCGCATCATTCATAAATTTTTAACGGCTGAAGAAAGTTTTTTAATGCCCCGTGGAGCTATACAACAAACGGCTACTTTATTCTGGAGCGTAAAAGAAAGCGTTTATAAATGGCAGGGTACAGGCGGCACTGATTTTAAAAAACATATCCGTATTGAAAAAATAACAGGCAATCCGGATGAAGGGATTGTGCACTGCCTTTTCAAAAATAAAACTGTCTTACACGTACATTATCTTTTCTTTAATGGCAATTACCTAACCTGGGTACTGAGCGACCACTAAAATATTTTTTATTCACTTCGTGTAATCCATGGCAACAAAAAATTACCAGTAGTTTGTTTTAGGTATCGCAGCGGGCAATCTTATTGTAAGGGTCCTGGTTGAGCAGGGTTTTTATGGTATCGTATAATAGCGGGTAGCTGGCTTTCAGCGCTGCAGGTTTTTCAAAAAATATTTCAGCGCTCTCGGCCCAAAACTCCTGGAAGTTTTTTAGCGCATAGTCTGAATACAGGTCGTTACCGGGTTGCAGTTCCTGTTGAAATACTTTGTTGCCGTAGTTGTTGAAATTATCAAAAGTATTCCTGAAATTGCGGTCCACATTTTCTTCCACTACAAAGGTTTGATAATATAAAGCATGGGCCAGTT
>Ga0068859_100003165_pt1 | contig 16739 bp, 16 predicted proteins | sample KBSSwiS22_FD_66585 | JGI IMG/M metagenome (GOLD analysis project Ga0068859, IMG submission 66585) | Switchgrass rhizosphere microbial communities from Kellogg Biological Station, Michigan, USA - KBS Switchgrass S2-2 | ecosystem: Host-associated > Plants > Roots > Rhizosphere > Soil ...
CGGCGCCGGTCCTGGTGGTCGTCCGCGTCGCCGGAGCGCCTCCAGAGGATGCGGTCGCAGGTCGTGACCAGGTCGCGGATGCGGAAGGGCTTGAAGACGCAGCCGGCAATCCCGGCGCGCAGGCCGCGCTCGATGCTGTCCGCGTCGCTGCAGACGGTCATGAGGGCCACCGCGGGCGACGGCACCGCGCGGCGCGCGAACTCCAGCACCGTCCAGCCGTCGAGGACGGGCAGCCGGAGGTCCAGCAGGACGAGGTCCGGCCGGTCGGCCTGCAGGGCCTCGATGGCGGACCAGCCGTCTTCCGCGGCCAGCACCGCGTATCCCGAGTCCTCCAGGATACGCGTGACCAGGCCACGCAGGTCGCCCTCGTCCTCGACCACGAGGATGCGTTTGAGCGGGGGGCTCGATGACATGGATGTTTTGGGCCGAGAGCCTACTTCCGCCGAGGCCCGCTTTCAAGGTGAATTTTTTTGCGGTCCAATCCGGCTCAGGCCCGGCCCGCGGAATGGGCCGCGGACCGGCTGCGCTGGAGCTCGACGGCCTCGGCCACCGCCGCCGCGGCGCGATCGACCTGGGCCGCGGTGGTGGACCGGCCCAGCGAGAAGCGGATCGAGGCCTGCACGCGCTCCACGGCCAGGCCCATGCCCCGCAGCACGTGCGACGGCTCGACGGCGCCCGCGGCGCAGGCCGCCCCGGTGGAGACCGCGATCCCCATGAGGTCCAGGGCCATGAGCAGGCTCTCCGCCTCGATGCCCTCGAAGGAGACGTTCGTCGTGTTGGGGACGCGGGTCCCCTCGCCGTTGCGGCGCGTCCCCCGGATCGTGAAGAGCGCCTGCTCCAGGCGGTCGCGCAGCGCCTGGAGCCGCGGGCCCTCCACCGCCAGCTCCTCGCGCGCCAGGGTGGCGGCCCGGCCCAGCCCCACGATGCCGGCCACGTTCTCCGTGCCCGCGCGCCGGTTGCGCTCCTGCGCCCCGCCCCGCGCCCAGGCCCGCAGCCGCGTGCCGCGCTTGACGTACAAGACGCCGACGCCTTTCGGACCGTAGAACTTGTGGCCGGACAGGGCGAGCAGATCGACGCCCAGGGCGGCCACGTCGACCGGGATCTTGCCCGCCGCCTGCACCGCGTCGCAGTGCACGAGCGCGCCGCGGGCCTTGGCGATCTTCACGACCTCGGCCACGGGCTGCACCACGCCCGTCTCGTTGTTCGCGAGCATCACCGAGACGAGAGCGGTGCCGTCGTCCACCCGGGCGCGCAGGCCGTCGAGGTCCAGGACCCCGTCCTGGCCCACGCGCACCGTCTCCACGGGCCAGCCTTCCTCCAAGAGCGCCTTCGCCGTGTGGATCACCGCGTGGTGCTCCACGACCGTGTGGACGATCTTGCGGCGCGGGTCCTTCGCCGCGCCGGCCACCCCGCGCAACGCCATGTTGTCGGCCTCGGTCCCGCTACCCGTGAAGACGATCTCGGACGGGCTGGCCCCGATCAGCGCGGCCACCTGCGCGCGCGCGTCCTCCACGGCGCCGCGGGCCCGCTGGCCGAACCAGTGGAGGCTCGACGGGTTGCCGAAGCCGTTCTCCAGGATGGGGAGCATGGCCTCCAGCACCCGCCGGTCCATCGGCGTCGTCGCGTTGTGGTCGAGGTAGACGCGCTCCACGCGCCCATTCTAGCGCCCGGCCCCGCCCGCGCGGCGAGGCGACGCCTCGTCTGGATTACAATCCCGCCATGCCGCGCAGCCCCAGTCCCCGGCCCGCCGCCCGCAAGCGGCGTCCGCTGGTGGCCTTGCTGACCGATTTCGGCACCCGCGACCACTACGCGGGCGCGGTCAGGGGCGCGGTGCTGGCCGCCTGTCCCGAGGCCACCGTCGTGGACATCACGCACGACCTGCCCCGCCACGACGTGGCCGCGGGCGCCTACTCGCTGGCCGCCGCCTACCGGGCCTTCCCCCCGGGCGCGGTGTTCCTGGCCGTGGTGGACCCCGGCGTGGGCTCGGCGCGGAGGGCCATCGCGCTCGACGCCGGCGGCTACCGGTTCGTCGGTCCCGACAACGGGATCTTCACCCATGTCCTGGCCGAGCATCCGGGAGCGCGCGTGCGCGAGATCAAGAACGCGCGGCTCGTCCGCCCCGACGTCTCCAATACCTTCCACGCGCGGGACGTGTTCGCGCCGGCGGCGGCCCACCTGGCGCGTGGCACTCCCTTGAGCGAGGTCGGCCCGCCCGTGCGCGACCCCGTGGTCGCGGCCCTGGAGTCGGTGCGCCAGGTGGGGAAGACGGAGTGGGAGGCGGCGGTGGTGGACGTGGACGGCTTCGGCAACCTCACCACCAACCTCTCGGGCCCGGAGCTGGCCGGCATCCTGAAGGCCCTCGACGACGATCCCACCCGCCTGGTGGTGGTGGTGGAGGGCGTGGTGCTGCCGCTGGTGCGAACCTACGCGGACGTCGCGGAGGGCGAGCCGTGCGCGCTCATGGGCAGCAGCGGGCGGCTGGAGATCGCCGTGCACCGCGACAGCGCGGCGCGGCTGCTGGGCGCTCCGAAGGGGGCGCCGGTCCGCTTGCGGGTGGCCCTGGCCCGGGGCGGCTCGCATGCGTGAGGTCGTGGTGGCCGGCGCCGTGCGCACGCCGATCGGCAAGTTCGGCGGCGCCCTGGCCTCCTTGACCGCCGCGGAGCTCGGCGCGGCCGCCGCCCGGGAGGCCCTGTCGCGGGCCGGCCTGGAGCCGCGGCAGGTGGACGAGGCGGTGTTCGGGTGCGCGCGGCAGGCCGGTGTCGGACCCAACGTGGCGCGGCAGGTGGCCTGGCGGGCGGGCCTCCCGCAGGAGGTCCCGGCCTTCACGGTGAACATGGCCTGCGGCAGCAGCCTCAAGGCGATCGACCTGGCCTACCGCGCGGTCCGCGACGGCGATGCCGAGGTCGTGCTCGCGGGGGGAACGGAGTCCATGAGCCGCGTGCCCTACCTCCTGACCGGCGCGCGGTGGGGCTACCGGATGGGGGACCAGGCCGCCGTGGACGGCATGTACCAGGACGGCTTCCTCTGCCCGCTGTCCGAGAAGGTCATGGGCGAGACCGCCGAGCGCCTGGCCGAGATGTACACGATCCCGCGCGAGGAGCAGGACGCCTTCGCGGTGCGCAGCCAGCACCGCGCGGCCAAGGCCGCCGCCGCCGGGCGCTTCGACGACGAGATCGTGCCCGTGAAGGTCGCCGTCAAGGGCGGCGAGGCGGAGGTGCGGCACGACGAGCACGTGCGCCCCGACGCGACGCTGCAGGCCCTGGCCCGGCTGTCTCCAGTCTTCAAGGAGAACGGCGGCACCGTGACCGCCGGCAACTCCTCGGGCATCACGGACGGCGCGGCGGCCCTGGTCGTCCTCTCCGCGGACCGGGCGGCGGCGCTGGGCGTGGCGCCCATGGCCAGGGTGGTGGGCGTGGCCGCGGCGGGGGTGGACCCCAACATCATGGGCATCGGCGTGGTGCCCGCCACGCGCCGGCTCCTGGAGAAGACCTCGCTGCGGACGGAGGACCTGGACCTGGTGGAGCTCAACGAGGCCTTCGCGGCCCAGGTGCTCGCCTGCGACCGGGAGCTGCGCCTCGACCAGGACCGGCTGAACGTGAACGGAGGGGCCATCGCCCTGGGGCATCCCATCGGCGCCACCGGCGCGCGCATCTCGGTCACGCTCCTCCACGAGATGGCCCGCCGCAAGGCGCGCCGCGGCCTGGCCACGCTGTGCATCAGCGGCGGCATGGGCCTGGCGGCGTTGTTCGAGGCGGTCTGATGGAAGACATCCTGGACGCCGACGCGCCCGCCACGCCGCGGTCGTATGCCTTCATCCAATTCTCCACGGCCGACGGGGTGGCGCGCCTCGTGCTGAACCGACCGCCCGCCAACGTGCTCTCGGTGGAGGTCCTGGCCGAGATCAACCACGCGCTCGACTCGCTGGAGTACCAGCGCGAGGTCAAGCTCCTGGTGGTCTCGGCGGCGGGGAAGTACTTCTCCGCGGGCTTCGAGCTGCAGGACCACCTGGGGGACCGGGCCTACCTGATGCTCGAGGAGTTCCGGAAGATCTTCGAGCAGCTCGGCAAGTTCGACAAGCCCACCCTCGCGGTGGTGGCCGGTCCCGCCCTGGGCGCGGGCAGCATCCTGGCCGCGGGCTGCGACGTCGTGCTGGCCGGGGCCAGCGCGCGCTTCGGCCACCCGGAGATCAAGGGCGGCGTGTTCAACCCCGTGGCGGCGGCCCTCCTGCCGCGCCTGGTCGGCCGCAAGAAGGCCATGGAGATGATCCTGGGCGGGGGACTGCTCACCGCGGCGGAGGCGGAGAGGATCGGCCTCGTCTCGCGCGTCCTGCCGGACGACAAGCTGGAGGCCGAGGCCGCGGCCTTCGTCCAGCGCTTCCAGGAGGGCAGCGCGCCCATCCTGCAGCTGACCCGGCGGGCGGTGGCGGGCGGCCTGGACCTCCTGCTGCCCGACGCGCTCCGGCACGCCGAGGACGTCTACCTGAACCAGCTCATGGCCACCGAAGACGCCGAGGAAGGGCTCAAGGCGGTGATGGCCAAGCGCAAGCCGGCCTGGAAGGACAAATGATCGATTTCGAGCTGTCCGAAGAGCAACGCGCGGTCGAGCAGGCCGTGAAGGAATGGGCGGCGGGCGAGGTCGCGCCGAAGATCCACGACCTGGACCGCGAGCACCGCTTCGAGCGCGGCTTCCTGAAGGGCATGGCCGACCTGCACCTGCTCGGGATCTGCATCCCCGAGCAGTACGGCGGAGCGGGCATGGACTACATCAGCCTCGGCCTCGTCTCCGAGGAGCTGGAGTACGTGGATACCCACCTGCGGGTGATCATGTCCGTCCACGTGGGCCTCAACTCCATGACCCTGATGTGCTGGGGCAACGAGGAGCAGAAGAAGAAGTACCTCGTGCCCCAGGCCCGCGGCGAGAAGATCGCCACCTACGGCCTCACCGAGCCCAACGCGGGATCCGACGCCGTGGGCATCCAGTCCACCGCGGTGCGCAAGGGCGACCACTATGTCCTCAACGGCGAGAAGGTGTGGATCAGCCTGGCCGACGTGGCCGACCACTTCCTGGTCATCGCCTGGACGGATCAGGAGAAGAAGAAGGCCCGCGACCACTCGGGAATGTCCGCCTTCATCGTGGAGCGCGCGTTCAAGGGGTTCAGCTCCTACAGCCTCAAGGAGAAGTGGGGCATCCTGGCCGGCAACACCGGCGGGTTCTCCATGGACAACGTGGAGGTGCCGGTCGAGAACCGGGTCGGACAGGAGGGCGAGGGGTTCCGGGTGGCCATGTTCGCCCTGGAGAACGGCCGCTACACGGTGGCGGCGGGGGCCACCGGCCTCATCCGGGCCTGCCTGGACGCGTCGGTCAAGTATGCGCAAGGGCGCAAGACCTTCGGCCAGCCCATCGGCGAGCACCAGCTGGTCAAGGAAATGATCGCGGAGATGGTCTCCGACTACGACGCCAGCCGGCTGCTCTGGCTGCGGGCGGGCTGGCTGAAGAACGAGGGCAAGCGGAACACGCGGGAGACGTCCCTGGCCAAGTGGTTCGCCACGGTCAAGAGCGAGCGCGCGGCCAGCGACGCGGTCCAGATCCACGGCGGCAACGGGTACTCCGACGAGTACCCGGTGGGCCGGTTCTACCGGAACTGCAAGGCCGCGGTGATCTACGAGGGCACGCGCGAGATCCACAAGCTGATGCAGGCGGACTACGCGCTCGGCTACCGGCAGGACAAGGCCCGTCGCGTCGAGCTGCCGGCCTACAAGCGGTGACGCGCGGCCGGGAGGCCGCGCACAGATGGGGAGCCTGAGCCATGCATCGTGACGACCTTTCCCTGGAGTTCGTGAGGGTCGTGGAGCGCGCCGCCATCGCCGCCGCCCGCACCATGGGCCAGGGCGACCGGAAGTACGCCGACCAGGTGGCCGTGGAGGCCATGCGCAAAGAGATGGAGACCCTCGACATCGAGGGGGTCATCGTCATCGGCGAGGGAGAGCGCGACGAGGCCCCCATGCTCTTCATCGGCGAGAGGGTGGGCAAGGGCGGCGACCCCGTGGACATCGCGGTGGACCCCCTCGAGGGGACGAACCTCTGCGCGACCGGGGCCAACAACGCCATCGCGGTCCTGGCCGCCTCCGAGAAGGGGGGCCTGCTGAACGCGCCGGACATCTACATGGAGAAGCTCGTGGTGGGGCCCTCGTCGCGGGGAAAGGTGGACATCAACGCCCCCGTCGAGCACAACCTCAAGGCCATCGCCGGCGCTCTGGACCGGGAGATCCACGATCTGGTGGTGATCGTCCTCGACCGGCCCCGCCACGAGCGGCTCATCGCGGACATCCGCAAGGCCGGGGCCCGCATCCGGCTCATCGGCGACGGCGACCTCTCCGCCGGCATCACCGCGGCGGTGGTGGGCAGCGGGGTGCACGCGGTCATGGGCACGGGTGGCGCACCCGAAGGTGTCATCACCGCTGCGGCCATGCGCTGCCTGAACGGCGAGATCCAGGCCCGCCTGGTCCCGACCAAGCCGGCGGACAAGGACCGGCTGAAGAAGATGGGGATCGACAACCTGGACCGGGTGTACAAGACAGAGGACTTGGCGCCGGGCAAGAACGTGATCTTCGCGGCGTGCGGCGTGACCGACGGCTCTCTTCTTAAAGGAGTGCGTTACTTCGGGGACGGTATCCGCACCCAGACGTTGGTGATGATGACCATCCCGCATCAGGTCCGCTTCATCGACACCATCCACGCCACCGACGACCCCGACGTGAAGATCCGCTTCTAGAAGAGCCTCCTGACTGCCTGCCGGCAGGGGGCCGTGTGAGGCCCCTCACAGAGCTAGAGTGTAGTCGCCGTCGTCACTTACCCGGATACCCCTCATTTTTTGCTTGACACCCGGGTGACGCTTTGCTAGGTTCAGCCAGCACTTTAACTACCTTTTCGTAAGTTCGTGCGTCGTCTCGGTTCGCTGGGTTGGTGGCCGCTCCGCTCGGGTGAGCGCGGTCGCAGACAGTCGCCGACTGAAGGAGAGAGGCTCTCGTGGGTCTGTTCGGCAAGACAAAGGGGCTCGTGGGACTCGACATCGGATCTTCAGCGATCAAGGCCGTGGAGCTGAAGTCCGGCGGCAAGGGGACGTCCGACTACCAGCTCCTGAACATCGGCATGGAGCCGCTGCCGCCGGAGGCGATCGTGGACGGCGCCATCATGGACTCGGGCGCGGTCATCGACGCCATCCAGCGCCTGTTCAGCGCCCACAAGATCAAGACGAACGACGTGGCCACCAGCGTCTCGGGGAACGCCGTCATCGTCAAGAAGATCAGCCTCCCCCAGATGAGCCCGGAGGAGCTGGCCGAGTCCATCCACTGGGAGGCCGAGCAGTACATCCCCTTCGACATCCAGGACGTCTCGCTGGACTACGAGGTCATCGAGGGCGGCGGGACGGGCGGCAACATGGACGTCCTGCTCGTGGCGGTGAAGAAGGACAAGATCAGCGACTACACCTCCGCCATCAGCCAGGCGGGCAAGAACCCCGCCATCGTGGACGTGGACGTGTTCGCCCTCCAGAACTGCTACGAGGTGAACTACGGGGTGGACCCCGGCAAGGTGGTGGCCCTCCTGAACGTGGGGGCCTCGATCATGAACATCAACATCGTCAAGGGGGCCACGTCCATCTTCAACCGCGACATCGCGGTGGGCGGCAACCAGTACACCGATGCCATCCAGAAGGACCTGAACCTTTCCTTCGACCAGGCGGAGACCCTGAAGAAGGGCGGCCAGGTCGAGGGCGCGTCCCGGGAGAGCCTGGCCCCGATCCTCCAGGCCGTCTCGGAGAATATCGCGCTCGAGATCCAGAAAACGTTCGACTTCTTCAAGGCCACGAGCTCGGAAGACCGCATCGACCGCATCTTCCTGGCCGGCGGGACCTCCAAGGTCCGCGCCCTGCAGGAGCTCCTGACCGACCGGTTCGAGGCCGGCGTCGAGATCATGAACCCGTTCAACAACGTGACCTACAACCCGCGGGACTTCGACCCCGATTTCATCGCCGAGATCGGACCCTCGGCCGCTATAGCGGTCGGGCTAGCGGCCCGAAAGGTGGGCGACCGATGATCCGCGTCAACCTCACCGGCGCCGAGCGTGCGGCGCAGAAGAGGACGAAGACCTCCACGCCCGGGACCCCCGGCGCGGTCCAGGCCTACCTGTTCCTCGCCCTCTTCGGTGGAGGCGCCGCCCTGCTCTGCGCGGCGCTCTGGTGGTACGAGTCGGCCAAGATCCGTGACCTGGACAGCCGGATCGCGGTGGCCGAGAAGCGCCAGAAGGAGCTGCAGGCCATCAAGGTCCAGGTGGACGCCCTGGAGGCCAAGCGCGCCACCTTCCAGAAGAAGGTGGACCTCATCGAGCGCCTCAAGGCCGAGCAGACGGGGCCGGTCCACATGCTGGACGAGATCTCGAAGGCCCTGCCCGACTTCGTGTGGCTGACGGCCATGGACCAGACGGGGCCCAACGTCAAGTTCACCGGCGAGAGCACGGGGCTGACGTCGATCGCGGACTTCATCGCCGCCCTGGAGCGCAGTGGCTGGTTCCCCAACGTGGACCTGGCCTCCAGCGTGGAGGCGAACAACATCGTCACCTACGTGCTGAACTCCACCTTCATGAATCCTGAGGTGCGGGCCAAGCAGGCCGCCGCCGCGGCGGCCAACAAGCCCATACCCGGGTCCACGGCCTCGCAGGCCGCGGCGCCGAAGCGGTAGGGAGGAGAGCGTCATGGCTGACAACGCCCTCACGAGGCTCTCCCTGGGAGGACAGCTCGCTGCCTCCGTGGCCCTGGCCGCCGTCCTCGGCGGGGCCTTCTGGTACTTCTACTGGTCCCCCGCCGTGGAGGAGGAGAACAAGAAGCGGACGCGGCTGGAGAGCCTGGAGAAGGAGATCCGCGCCCTGGAGGTGACCGCCAACAAGCTCCAGGAGTTCCAGCGCGAGGTGGCGCTGCTGGAGGCGAGGCTCGAGACCCTGAAGCGGATCCTCCCCCAGACCAAGGAGACGCCGGACCTGATGCGCAAGATCCAGGCCCTGGCCTCCCAGTCGAACCTCCTCATCAAGAAGTTCAACCCCGGCACGCCGGTGAACAAGGAGTTCTACCAGGAGTGGCCGATCGCCGTGGAGGTGGAAGGCACCTACCACAACCTCGGCATGTTCTTCGACCGCGTCGGCCGGCTGCCGCGCCTGGTCAACGTGGGCAACCTGAAGGTCAAGTCGCAGAGCAAGCAGACGGCTTCCAACACCATCAACGCCGGCTGCGTGGCCACGACCTTCGTGTACGTGGAGACCCCGCCCACGCCGCCGGGCGCGCCCGGCAAGCCGGGGGCGCCGGCCGCGGTGAAACGCTGATGAGGACCGCCACCATGAGGCCCAGCCTCGCTGCCCTTGCCGTCCTGGCCTTCGCCGCCGTCGCGGCCGCGCAGGCGCCCTCGCCGGAGCCGCCGGCGGCGCCGCCCGCCGGCGGTCCGGACACCGTGAAGTCGATCCTCGAGCAGGGCCTGGAGCCGCCGCCGGGCGGCTACACCTACAACCCCCAGGGGCGGCGCGACCCCTTCGTGAGCCTGCAGAAGCCCGTGGAGGCGAACCGCGGACCGGGCAGCCGGCCGCCGGGCGTCAAGGGCTTCCTGATCCAGGAGGTCGCCCTCAAGGGAATCGTGAGGGACAAGACCGGCTACATCGCGATCCTCCTGGGCACCGACGGCAAATCGTATTTCGTCCGCGTGGGCGACCGGCTCTTCGACGGCGTGGTCACCGCGATCGACGCGGCCAACATCACGTTCCGGCAGGAAGTGACCGATCCCTTGTCCCCGGTCAAGAGCCGCGACGTCAAGAAGAGCCTGTATCCGTCCGAGGAGATTAGGTAATGAGAGCCAAGCCTGCTTGGGCCCTCCTGATCACGGCCTGCGCGGCGCCCTTCGTCTGGGACGCCGCCCTGGCCCAGGATCGGACCCCCACCGCCATCTCGAACATCCGGCAGGAGAGCACGGACCGCTCGACGCGGCTGTTCGTGGAGTGCACCGGCCCGGTGGCCTACACCTACTACAGCCCTGACCCGCTCACCCTCGTGGTGGACATCCCGGAGGCCGATGCCTCCCAGGTGGCCCCCAAGATCGCGGTCGGGACCAAGGAGGTGGAGTCCGTGCGCGTCACCAGCATGGCGCGGGCGGACGGGCACACTCTCGCGCGGCTGGAGGTGCGTCTGGCCAGCCTCGTCCCGTACCAGATCTACTCCAAGGACAGGAGCCTGAACCTGGTGTTCGAGCGGCCCGCCGCCGCCGAGGCCAAGGCCGCGCCCGCGCCGGCGCCCGCGGACAAGGAGCCGAAGGTCGCCGCCGCGCCCGAGGCCGCGCCGCCGTCAGCCCCGGAGCCGGATCCGGCCCCCGTTGCCGAGCCGCCGCAGGAGAAGTCTGCCCCGGCCCCCGCGGTCGCGGAAGCCGCACCCGCACACGCCCCGCCGGTCAACGCCGCCCGGGCCTCCAGGATCCTCGGCCTCACCTATGCCGAAGAGAAAGGGCAACTGGCCTTCACGGTAAAGGCGGACGGCAGCCTGCGCTATCAGGACTTCTTCCTGGGCAACCCCGACCGGCTGGTCGTGGACTTCGCGGACGTCTCCAGCCGCTCGCCGGTGCGCAACCTCGACGTCAACAACGGGCCCGTGCGCAAGGCGCGCCTGGCCCAGTTCAGCGCCAGCTCGCCCAAGGTGGCGCGGCTGGTGCTCGACCTGTCCGCCCGCGCCCCCTACCGCATCGTGGAGGGCTCGGACGGCGTGAAGATCCTGTTCGGCGAGGGCCAGACGCCCATGCCCGCGCCGCTGGCGGCCCTCCGTCCGGAGCCCGAGCCCGCGTCCGCCGCCCTGATGCCGGCCGCGGCGACGCTGCCGGCGCCGGCCGTTCCGCTGCCCGCGCTGCCGGCCCCGGCCCCGGCGCCGATGCCCGAACCGCAGCTCGTACCGACCGGCCTCGAGCCGACCACGGTGGCGGGCGGGCAGAAGATCTACACGGGCCACCCGATCAGCCTGGACTTCAAGGACGGTGACCTCCAGGACATCTTCCGGCTGTTCGCCGACATCAGCGGCCTGAACGTGGTGGTCAACCCCGGCGTCTCCGGCAAGGTCACGCTGAAGCTGACCGAGGTGCCGTGGGACCAGGCCCTGGACCTCATCCTCAAGACCAACGGCCTCGGCTACACGCTCGAGGACAACGTCATCCGCATCGCCAAGCTGGCCGACCTCCAGAAGGAGGAGCAGGACCGCCGGAAGCTGGCGGAGGAGAAGGCCCTGGCCGGCGACCTGCTGGTCCAGAACTTCCGCCTGTCCTACGCCAAGGCGAAGGACCTGGAGCCCACCGTCAAGAAGGTGGCCCTGTCGCCGCGCGGCCAGATCATCACGGATGACCGCACCAACACGATGATCATCACCGACCTGGCCGTCAACCTCGAGAAGACCCGGGGCCTCATCGCGGACCTGGACCGGGCCACGCCCCAGGTGGAGATCGAGGCCCGCATCGTGGTCACCAGCCGCACGTTCCTGCAGCAGTACGGCATCCAGTGGGGCTTCCTGAACCAGCAGACGCCGCAGTTCGGCAACACCACCAGCCTGGCCTTCCCGAACGCGGTGGTGCTGAACGGGGCCCCGATCGCCAACGGGACGGGCGGCCTGCCCGCGAACCAGAACCTGGGGCTGTCCTCCCAGGCGGGCATCGGCCCGGCCGCGCGCGGCTATGCCGTCAACCTGCCGGCCTCGGCCTTCAACTCCGCCCTCGGCATCAGCCTGGGCAACATCCTGGGCAGCTTCAGCATCGACGCCGCGCTGACCGCCCTGGAGAATTCGGGCCGCAGCCGCACGCTCTCGACGCCCAAGGTGACCACCCAGAACAACCAGCCGGCCGAGATCAAGCAGGGCGTGCAGATCCCCATCCAGACGATCGCCAACAACACCGTGACCGTCATCTTCAAGGACGCGGTGCTGACGCTCAAGGTGACCCCGCAGATCACCGAGGCGGGCACGGTCATCCTCACCCTGGAGGTCGAGAACAACTCGCCCGACTTCTCGCGGCAGATCGGTACCGGCGCCACGGCGGTGCCGCCCATCAACACCCAGTCCGCCAAGACCATCGTCCTCGTTCGGGACGGGGCCACGGCGGTCATCGGCGGCATCTACCAGAGCACAGAGGAGAACGCGCGCGCGCAGACCCCGTGGCTGGGCAACCTGCCCATCCTCGGCTACCTGTTCCGCAACCGCACCCTGCGGACGGCCAACCAGGAGTTGATGATTTTCGTCACTCCGCGCATCATTAAAGGTTGAGGCAGGCCATGCACGTGTCGATGGACAGCTACAGGGTTCTGTCGTGGAGGAAGAACATGAAGTCTCTGTACGTAGTGGTCATCGGGTGTCTGGCCCTCGCGGGGTGCACGCCCGACTTCGCCAAGGAGAACAATTCGGGCGTACTGATGCGGGTGGCCAAGATCACGGGTGACGCGGCCAGCGCGGGCCCCGGCGAGGTGCTGTTCTCCGACGTGAGCGACGGCTTCAACGACGACGCCATCGTCACGCTCCAGCTCTTCCGGAAGAACCCCACCGTGCTCCCCTCGACGCCGCTGGAGGACGTGCTGCTGGACCGTTATGAGGTCGTCTACTTCCGGACGGACGGCCGCAACACCGAGGGCGTCGACGTGCCCTATCGCATCACCGGACCGCTCAGCGGCACGCTCCACGCCCCGGACACCGGCGTGGAGAACGAGGTCCAGGTGGTCATCAACGCGGTGAGGCACCAGGCCAAGTTCGAGCCACCGCTGAGCAACCTGCTCGGCATCTTCGTCGGGGGCGTGCCGACCAACCCGACGGATCCCCTCGTCTTTCCGGGCCAGGGGATCATCACGGCGGTGGCGGAAATCACGATCCACGGGCACACGACGAACGACAAGGGCGGTATCACGGCGACGGGACGTCTTCAAGTGACGTTCGCTGACTTCGCCGACCCCCAAGGGGGAGGCTAGTGATGAGGGCGACGATGATCGGAAGAATGCTCCGTGACGCTCAGATCGGGAGGGTGGCGGCCTGCCTGGCGTTGGGCTTGACGCTGGCCCTGGCGGGCTGCGGTCTGGACGATGTGGATGTCCCCGACCTCGACGGGCCGTCCACGTTCGGCCAGGCCCTCACCCTGACCGTCACTCCAGACGTCATCACGGCCGACGGCCTCAGCACAGCCTTCGTCCAGGCGGAGCTGCGCGACCAGAACGGCCGCACCGTGCCCGACCGCGACATCCTCTTTGTCACGGCGGACAACCTGGGGAGGCCGGCGGACATCGGCCTCTTCTTCGACCTGAACGGGAACCGGCTGGCTGCCACCGATGCCATCGTCCGGACCAACGGCAACGGCGTGGCCCAGATCATCTATCTGGCCCCGCCGCGGACGGACGCCACCGCGAACCAGAGCGTCCTCATCACCGCGCGGCCGGTGGGCACGAACTTCAACGGTGCCTTCTACCGCTCGGTGCGGCTGGAGCTGCGGTCCGCCGAGCCGCGGCTCTTCCCGCAGGTCCCGCTCTGCACCGCGGAGGGCGCGCCGGCGCCGCCGTTCTGCAACGAGCCGCCGAACGGGAGCTTCATCTTCGAGGCGCCGGACGGGTTCAAGGCCGGGCGGTCCATCCTGTTCCAGGCCACCTGTTCGGATGTGGACGGCACCATCGTGAGGTATGAGTGGTTCTTCAACGATGGAACGGGGCCGGTGTACTTCCCCGATACGAACCACATCTTCAAGTTCCCTGGCACCTACACCGTCACGCTCCGGTGCACGGATGACGACGGGGCACAGGGGGTGTCGTCCCAGACCCTCACCCTGCAGTAGGCGGGGCGGCTCTTGACGCAAAAGGTCCCAGGTCCGCGTGGACCTGGGACCATTTCTTTCTGAGGGAGTGTGGCCGGGAACCCGAGGATCGACGACCTCCGCCGGCGGCTGGAGAAGGACCCCGGCTCCCGGCTGTTCGCCCAGCTCGCGGAGGAGCTGCGCAAGGACGGTGACCTCGAGGAGGCCATCAACGTCTGCCGCGAGGGCTTGAAGCGGCAGCCCGCGTATCCCTCGGCGCGGATGACCCTGGGTCGCGCCCTCTTCGACACGGGCGACCTGGACGCGGCCCGGGCCGAGTTCGAGACGGTCCTGAAGGGCGCGCCCGACAACATCCTGGCCAGCCGGCTGCTGGCGGAGTCTCTCGAGGGTCTCGGCGACTTCGCGGGCGCGACCCGGCAATACAAGTCGACCCTGGCCCTGGCTCCGGGCGACAAGCAGGTCCAGGCGCACCTCGACGGCCTGGAGAAGCGGCTCAAGGGCAGCGGTGCTTCGGCCGTTGCGCCGGCCCCCGCGCCACCGCCGCCTGCCGCCAGCATCACCCCGCCGACCATCATCATGGCGCCGCCGTCCGCGGCAGCCGCCGCGTCGGCGGCCACCGTCCGCGCCCCGCGTCCGCCGGACCTGGCGTCAGACACCTCGCCGGACAAGTTCCCGATGCCGGAGCCCGAGCCGCCGCCGCCCCCTCCGGTACAGAGGGACTACGCGCCGATCCCGCTGGTGGCGGCCGATGAGACCTTCGAGCTCGAGGCCGCGCACGAGTCGCCGGCGACGCGGGTGGGCGGGGGAGCCGGCGCCGCTGGGGCGGACTGGGTGGTCGGCGTGGCCATGCCGATGCCGTCGCCGGAGCCCGAACCGGAGGCCGCCCCTCCGGCATCGGAAGCGTTCCCGATGCCCGACGAGACGATCATCGAGCCGCCGCCGCCGCCCGCGTCCCAGGGCGAGACGGCGTTCGAGCTGGACCAGCCGTACGAGAGCGCGGTCACGCAGTGGGCGATGCCGTCGCCCACACCCGCTCCGCCCGCGCCCGTCGTCGAGGAACAGCCGCCGCAGGAGCCCCCGACGGACTTCGCCGAGGAGTTCGCGCCGCCCGAGCCCGCGCCGCGGCCCATAGGCGCGCCGCTGGAGCTTCCGCCATTGGCCCCGGAGCCGCCGCCGCCTCCTCCACCGCCTGTCGTGGCGGCAGCGCCCGAGCCGATCGCAGCGCCTGCGTCCCCGATCGAGGCGCCACCGCCCGCGCCGGCGATGGAGGCCGCGCCCGCGGTGGCGCCCACGCCCCCCGCCCCTCCCGCCGAGCCGGCCCCGCCCGCGCCTGACCTGTCGTCCGCCACCCTGGCCGAGCTCTATTTCAACCAGGGCTTCACGGACAAGGCGCTGGACGTCTACCGCCAGCTCGTGGAGCGCGAGCCCGGCAACGAGAGGGCGCGGGCGCGAATCACCGAGCTCGAGGCCCTGGAGCGGCACCTTCGCGCCGAAGAGGCCCGCGGCCCGCAGGCCGAGCCCGGGGCCCCGGCCGACCCCGCCGCCGCGCGCCGGAAGGCGATCGAGCGTACCATCGCCCGTCTGGAGGCCATGCTGGCCGCGGTGAAGAAGGAGCAGCCATGAGCGGCTTCTCGGACGCGCTCAAGAAGGTGGCGTCGCGGGTGCCCGAGACCCAGATGGTCATCGTCATGGCCAGCGACGGGATCCCGATCGAGAAGCTGATCGTCCGGCCGGACCCCAACCTGGAGGCGGTGGCGGCGGAGTACACCACCCTCCTGCGGGCCAGCTCCAACGCGGCCGCCGACACCGGCCTGGGCGCGCTGCGGGAGCTGTCCGTGGTGACGGAGAAGATGGTCGCCATCATGGTGGCCATCACCGAGGAATACTTCCTGTTCGCCTCGCTGGCCCCCGGCGCCCTCCTGGGCCGCGCCCGCTTCGCCCTGCGCATGGCCGGGATCGCCCTGGAGAAGGAGTTCGAGTAGCCGGGGTCCTCGCGGCGATGATTGACAAGCCCGCGCGGGGCCGCAAATAATGGCTTTTCTTCCCTGAGTCCGTAAGCGCAGCCCGAGGGACGCCAAGGAGGCTCGTTGGACCTCAAGGAGCTGAAGGAAATCCTCCAGATCCTCGAAGAGAAGGAGATCGCCGAGTTCGAGCTCGAGGAGGAGGGGATGAAGCTGCGGATCCGCAAGGCCGCGGCGGTCTCCTCCAACCACGCGGCGGGCCCGGGATCCGCGGCCCCCTTCGTGAGCCTGGTGCCCCATCCGGCCGGCTCCGCCGCCGTCGCCCCCGCCGCCGCCCTGACTCCCGCTCCCGCCGCGCCGGAGGCCTCCGACCTCGTGCTGGTGCGGAGCCCCATGGTGGGGACCTTCTTCCGGGCCCCCGACCCCAACTCGCCGCCGTTCGTGAACACGGGCGACCGCGTGAAGGTCGGACAGGTGCTCTGCATCATCGAGGCCATGAAGCTCATGAACGAGATCGAGGCCGAGGTGGCCGGGGAGATCGCGAAGGTGCACCACGAAAACGGCCAGCCGGTGCAGTACGGCGAGGCCCTCTTCAGCATCCGACCCGACCGCTAGCCCGCGCGTGGCGGCCGGGTCCTCGCTTCCTCTGGCATGTTCAAGAAGATCCTGATCGCCAACCGGGGTGAGATCGCCCTGCGGGTCATCTGGGCCTGCAAGGAGCTCGGGATCAAGAGCGTGGCGGTCTACTCCGAGGCCGACCACGAGAGCCTCCACGTCCGCTTCGCCGACCAGGCGGTTTGCATCGGCCCGGCCCGCAGCATCGAGTCGTACCTGAACATCCCCGCCATCATCACCGCGGCGGAGGTGACGGGCGCCGACGCCATCCACCCGGGCTACGGCTTCCTCTCCGAGTCCAGCTACCTGGCCGAGATCT
>Ga0068859_100003170_pt1 | contig 16733 bp, 9 predicted proteins | sample KBSSwiS22_FD_66585 | JGI IMG/M metagenome (GOLD analysis project Ga0068859, IMG submission 66585) | Switchgrass rhizosphere microbial communities from Kellogg Biological Station, Michigan, USA - KBS Switchgrass S2-2 | ecosystem: Host-associated > Plants > Roots > Rhizosphere > Soil ...
TACGTCGCCAAGGCGCAGAGCGGCCGCATCCTCAAGTTCGCGCCCGACGGCACCCTGGTTGCGACGTGGACCGATACCCGGGGTTTCTGCCCGGGGGGCGATCTGGACGTGGATGCCGGCGGCAATCTGCTCATCGCCGACCTGCACACGTCACGCGTCGTCGTGCTCGATCCGACCGGCTCGTTCCTCTGCGATTGGACGCTCGACAACGGGCCCGTACAGAACCCGACGGAGTTCAGCACCACCGGCATCGCGTCCGACGCGAGCGGCAACGTCTATGTCGCCAGCCGCCACTCGGCGACCGTCGCGCTCTACCGCTGGGACCGAGCGTCGGCGTCGATCTCGGTGCCGGTCACGGGTGATGCGACTTTCGAACCGGACGAGACGCTGCGGCTCGAGCTGGCGAGGACGCCGAACGCCACGCTGGTGGATTCGATCGCGGTCGGCACCATCGTGAACGACGACCCTCAGGTCGGGCCCAACCTGGTCACGAATGGCCAGTTCGAGTCGGGGCTCGGCGGCTGGAGCGCCTATGCCGGCGCGACGCTCCAGGTCGTGGCTTCCGGTGTCGGCGGAACGAATGCCGCGCGTGCCGTCGGCTCGGGCTCGCTCTCGTTCGGCCTCAACGACGGCCCGAACATCGTGACCTCCACGACGGCCGGTGACCGCTATCGCTACTCCGTGTGGGTGCGTTCCACGGCCACCGGAAGCGCACGCCTGCGCGTGCGCGAATACCTCGCCGGTGTTCAGCAGGCGAACACCGGCTCGCTGCCGGTCACGTTCGACGGCTCGTGGCAGCGACTCGATGTCGCCGTCCGCGCGCAGACCACCGGTGGTTTCCTCGACTTCCAGATCATCGGGGACTTTGCGGCCACGGGCGGGGAGTTCTTCATCGATGACGTGGCGGTCCAGGCGCTGGGCCCCGACGTCCCGCCCGTGGTCCAGGTGAACACGGACCTGAACGCGAGCTGGGCGCACGAGGTCGTCGTCGAAGTGTCGGCGCTCGATCCGGAAGGCGATCCGATCGACTCCCTCCAGGCGAACCTCGCCGGACTCCCCGGCGCGACGTTCTCCGTCTCCTCCGATCACACCCACGGCACGCTGCGCTGGCACCCGGGTTTCGAAGACATCCGCGACGATCCCTACGTGGTCCTGTTCAGCGCACGGAACGCGGTGACGGGCACGGCGTCCACGAAGATCCACGTCGGGCCGAACATGGTGTTGAACCCCTCGTTCGCAACCGACCTCGATGGATGGAACGGGCACGCCGGCGCGGCGCTCGCGCGCGTTCCCGGGGGAAGACTCGATGGCTACTCGGCACGGCTGACGCTTCCCGTTGCCGAGTGGGCCGGGCTCGGGGACAGTCCGAACTGGGCGGCCTCCTCCGGCAATGGCCGGGTGGCAGTGTGCGCGGCGTGGGTCCGCTCGATGACGAATGGCGGCGCCATACGGCTGCAAGTCCGCGAGTACCAGGCAGGCCTCCAGATCGCGGAGTCGACGTCCGGGACCGGACCGCTCTACTCGTCCGAGCTCACACCGGATTGGCACCGGATCATGGTCGTACACCGCTGCGTCGCGACCGGTCCGGCTGAGCTCGACCTCGCCATCGACGCCCCTGGGGTGACCGGAGCGACCTTCGACGTGGACGACGTGTCCGTGACCGGCTGCAGTGGCGCGTGGACGCTCGACGCCCCGACGACGACGCCTCCGATCACCCTCGCGGCGCACGTCTTCCCGAATCCGGTACGGGGGCCCGCGATGCTCGAGCTCTCGCTGCCCGCTGCCGGGCGGCTGCAGATCGAGCTCTACGACCTCGCGGGACGTCGGCGTGCCGTGATCGCAGATGAGGCCCGCGCCGAAGCGGGTATCCGGCGGTTCGCTCTGCATGCGCCGGATGGGCCGCTCGTCCCGGGCATCTATTGGTACCGGGCGTCCACGGCGTCGGGAAGTCGCAGCGGGCGCTTCGTGGTGGTCGAGTAGCCGCGGCGGCGGCCATATCCCGCACCGGGGACGATCGCCAGGACGCCGCCTCCAAGGCGGCGCCTCAGTGGTGCTCCAGCTTCACGCCGTGCGGCAGCTCTTCCGGGTTCAGCACCTTGATCACCACGCGGCGGTTGCGCTGGCGATCTTCATCATTCCTCTCCTTCACCTCGAGCTGCGTCTCGCCGTAGCCCTTGGCGACCAGGTTCTCGTCCCGCAGATGGAAGTGCTGGAGCAGATAGCTGCGCACCGACTCCGCGCGCGCCTGCGACAGCTTGAGGTTGTAGGCGGCGGCCCCGCGCGAATCGCTGTGTCCCTGCACCTCGAGCTTCAGGTCCGCGAACTTCTCCAGCACCGTGCCCGCCTCGTTGAGCGTGCTCTCCGACTCGGGGAGGAGCTTGGCGCTCGCGGTCTCGAAGTACACGTTCTCGAGTCGGATGCGGCCACCTTCCACCAACTGTCGCTCGGTCTCGGAGACCGGCGCGGGCGGCGGCGGCGCGGGCGCAGGCGGCGGGGTGGGCGCCGCGTGCTGTGACGGCGCCGAGAGCTGCGACGCCGAGCAGCCGTTCCTGTCCACCTTTTCGCCGGGCGGTGTGTCCGGGCAGCGGTCGAGCCCGTCGTAGACGCCGTCGTGATCGCTGTCGATGGGGCAGCCCCATTCGTCCACGACCGCGCCGAGCGGCGTGTTGTCGCAACGGTCGATGCGGTCGGGCACGCCATCCTTGTCCAGGTCCACCGCGGGCCAGCGGAAGCACGGCGCCTTCTTGTCGACCTTCTCGAGAGTTTCGGGCAGCTGCGCGAACGCGGGCGCGGCAACGGACGCGGCGAGCAGGACGAACAGACCGAGACGCGGGAGCGAGCGGGCGGTCACGGCGCACCTCCGGACGGGGGATCTGGACGGGGTTGGGCGAACGGCGGCGCATAGACTAGCCTCGCTCGTGATGGCTCGCATCTCGTCCCCCAAGCCCCCGCTTCGCACCGGCGCGGGCCGCCTCGCCGCGGCCCTGCTCGCCGCGTGGTTCGCGTGGCCGGCCACGCTGCACGCCACCTGCGCCGCGATTCCCAAGGCCCCGCTCGATGCCGACGCTCCGGCCGGCGTCATCGACCAGCCCGCGCGGGAGTGGACGTTCGACCGCTGGGTGGACACGAAGCCGCTCGCTTTGGACTCGCTCCGCGGCAAGGTGGTGTTGATCCGCTGGTTCAACACCGGCTGCCATTACTGCGGCAACACGCTGCCGGCGCTGGAGACACTGCGCACGCGCTATGAGGGCCAGGGACTGGTCGTGATCGGCGTCTTCCATCCCAAACCCATCCACGAGGTGAGTGACGCGCTCGTGAGGAAGACCGCGCACGAGCTGGGCTTCCACGGGCCGCTCGCCGTGGACGAGCGGTGGAGCACGCTCGACCGCTGGTGGCTGGACGGCCATCCCGACCGCAACTGGACCAGCGTCTCGTTCCTCATCGATCGCGACGGCGTTGTCCGCTGGGTCCATGGCGGCGGCGAATACCATCCCTCGACCGACCCGCGCCATGCCTCGTGCGATGTCCGCTACGCCGAGCTCGAGCGCACCATCCGCCGGCTCCTGGACGACCGCGCGGCTGCACGGTAGCAGTACCATGACCACGCGCGACGTCTACCTGAAAGACGTGTTGGCGGAGTCGCTCGCCGAGCTTCCAGGGCGATCGCCCGCCGCGCGCGAGCTGCTGGCGATGCTGCGCGACGGCTGGGGGCGCGCCGACGGGAAGCGCCCGCGTGCCGCGGTGCGCGGGCTCACCGGCGCAGCGCGCGCCTACCTCGTGTCGTGGCTCCAGCGGGAGCTGGATCGTCCGCTCCTCTACGTGGTCCGCCACGGCGAGGCGTGGGAGACGGCGCGCGACGACGTGGAGTACTTCCGCGGCCGAGCGGCGACGCTGCCCTTCCCGGAGCCGGACGCGCTGCCCTATGACCCCTCGTCGCCCCATCCGAGCGTCACCGCCGAGCGCCTCGACACGCTCGCGCGCCTCGCGAATGGCGACACCGGCGTCGTCGTCTCCACGGTGCGCGGCGTGCTCCAGAAGGTGCCGCGGCCGGCGAAGCTCGCGCGTGCGCTGCTCGCGCTCCGCACCGGCGAGGAGATCGCCCCCGAGCGACTGCTCGAGCGGCTGGTGTTCCTCGGCTACGAGCGCTTCCCCGAGGTGGAGTCCGTGGGCCACTGCGCGCGGCGCGGCGGCATCCTCGACGTCTGGCCGGTGGGCTGGAACGACCCGCTGCGCATGGAGTTCGACGGCGACTCGATCGCGTCGCTGCGACGCTTCGACGCCGGCACGCAGCGCTCGCTCGAAAAGCTCCAAGCCGCGCGCGTGCTTCCGCGCTACGAGGTCGTGGTCGAGGCGAAGGACGCGGAGACGATCGCCCAACGCCTGCGCGACGCGGGCGACGAAGCGGCGAAGGGCGGCGCGGCGCTGTTCCACGAGGGCATGGAGCGCTTCGCCGGCTACTACGACGCCGAGCTGGGCGGACTCCTGGACCACATGCCGGCCGACACGCTGCTGGTGCTCGACGACCCGGCGGCGCTCGACGAACGCGCCGAGGAGCTTTGGGACGCGGTCCGCCGTGGCTTCGACGAGACGCGCGCTCACTATCCGCTCATCTCGCCGCCCGAGCAGCTCTGGCTGCCGGAGGATGCGTGGACGGATCTCTGCGCCACGCGCCGCGGCGCGGACCTCATGGGCTCGATCGCCAAGTCGGGTGAAGCCTCGCGCTACGCCGCGAACGTGGTCATGGACTGCGCGCCGCCGGAGGCGCTCCAGCGCTCGATGGAGCGGCTCAAGAACCACCTCGCGGAGCTGTCCGCGAACGACATCACCACGGCGGTGCTCTGCGACAACCAGGGCCAGCGCGATCGGCTGTTCGAGATGCTGGGCGACACCGGCGCCACGCTCGGCGTCGGGCTCGTGTCCGCCGGCTTCACCTGGAAGGACGCCGGCGTCGCGCTGCTCACCGACCACGAGATCTTTTCCAGGTACCGGCGCCGCAGGCGCCGGTCGAAGCGTACCGGCGGCCTCACCGCGGCCGAGCTGTCCGCGCTCAAGCCCGGTGACTTCGTCGTCCACGAGGACCACGGCGTCGGCGTCTATCGCGGCATGAAGCGGCTCACGCTCTCGGGCCAGGAGACCGACTGCCTCGAGCTGTCGTACGCGGGCAAGGACGTGCTCTACGTGCCGGTCTTCCAGCTCTCGCTCGTCTCGCGCTACTCGGCGGGCGACGGCGCCAGGCCCGCGATCCACTCCCTGGGGAGCGCCCAGTGGGCCAAGACCAAGGCCCGCGCGCAGCGCGCGATCCAGGACATGGCGGAGAGCCTGTTGAAGGCCTACGCCGCGCGGCGTGCGCTCCCGGGCCACGCGTTCAAGCCCGACACCGTGTGGCAGAAGGAGCTCGAGGCGTCGTTCCCCTACGACGAGACGCCCGACCAGCTCCAGGCGATCGAGGACGTGCGCATCGACATGGAGACGGCGGCGCCCATGGACCGCCTGATCTGCGGCGACGTGGGCTACGGCAAGACCGAGGTCGCGATCCGCGCCGCGTTCAAGGCGGTGCAGGACGGCCGGCAGGTGGCGGTGCTCGTGCCCACGACGATCCTCGCCCAGCAGCACGGCCATACGTTCCGCGAGCGGCTCGCCGATTTCCCGGTCAAGGTCGAGGTGCTGTCGCGCTTCCGCACGCAGAAGGAGCAGAAGGAGGTCGTGGCACGCGTGGCGAAGCAGGACGTCGACATCGTCATCGGCACCCACCGGCTGCTGTCGAAGGACGTGAAGTTCGCCAACCTCGGCCTGGTGGTGATCGACGAGGAGCATCGTTTCGGCGTGGCGCAGAAGGAGAAGATCCGGCAGCTGACGCGCACCGTGGACGTGCTGGCGCTCACCGCCACGCCCATCCCGCGCACCTTGAACCTGTCGCTCGCCGGCGCGCGCGACATGAGCGTCATCGAGACACCGCCCGCGAACCGGCTGCCCGTGCACACGGACGTCATGGAGTTCGACCCCGAGGTCGTCACCGACGCGATCCTGCGCGAGGTGGACCGCGGCGGGCAGGTGTTCTACGTGCACAACAGAGTCGAGACCATCTACAACACCGCGGCGCAGCTCGCACACCTGGTGCCGCAAGTGAAGATCGCCGTCGGCCACGGCCAGATGGCCGAGCACCAGATGGAACAGGTGATGATCGACTTCACCGAAGGCCGTGTCGACGTGCTCGTGGCGACCATGATCATCGAGTCGGGGATCGACATCCCCACCGTGAACACGCTCATCGTCGACCGCGCCGACACGCTCGGCCTGGCGCAGCTCTACCAGCTCCGCGGCCGGGTCGGGCGGAGCTCGCACCGCGCCTACGCCTACCTGATGGTCCCGAGCCGGCGCGTGCTCACCGAGGACGCGGAGAAGCGGCTGCGGGTGATCGAGGAGTTCGACGAGCTGGGCGTGGGCTTCAAGGTGGCATTGAAGGACATGGAGATCCGCGGCGCCGGCAACCTGCTGGGCCCCGAGCAGCACGGGCACATCATGGGGCTCGGGTTCGATCTCTACGTGAAGCTATTGGAAGAGGCGGTGGCCGCGCTGCGCGGCGAGGTGGAATCACTCGCCCCCGAGCCGCGGCTGCTCACGGACTGGAGCGCCTATCTGCCCGACGACTACGTGCCGGACGAGCACGAGAAGCTGGCGCTCTACCGACGGCTCGCCGAGACCAGATCCCCCGCCGCGATCGACGACTTCACGCTCGAGCTGCGCGACCGCTTCGGCGCGCTGCCGGCGCCCGCGGTGTCGCTCGTGGAGCTGCGCCGGCTGCGCGTGCTGGGCCGCGGCACACCGGGCGGCGGCTCGGCGCCGGTCGAGAGCTTGAAGGTGTTCCAGAACGTCGCCGAGGTGACGCTCCGCCGCCCGCTCCGCCCCGACGAGATCAAGGCGCTCGTCACCGGGCTCGACTTCACCGCCGAGTTCTTCAGCGGCCGCGAGTTCGGCCTGCGCGTGCGCGGCGAGGGCATCCTGCTGCTGCATCGCGTGCGCGCGGCGCTCCAGGTGCTGCTGACGGCCGGCGGGCCGGGAAGCGAGAAGAAGGCGGTACCGGCACCCTCGGCGGTCCGCGCCTGATGGGCTAGCCCGGGCTAGGGCTTCTTCCCCGGCACCGGTCCCCCGGGCCCTTGGGTCCAGATGTCCACGATCGGCGCCTCGTCCCTGGCTGCGCCGAAGGCGGGCAGGCCCAGCGACTCGCAGAGGGTGCGGAGCAGGGTGTAGTGGCTGACCTTGTGCGCGGACACGTAGCCCGGCTTGACCGGCGCGCCCACCACGACCGTCAACACCCGGTTCGAAGTCCTGTCGTCGTCTTCATCGAAGGTGACGAGTACGGCCCCTTTCGGTCCGACGGCGGCCAGCATCGCCGGCACGTTCGCCGCGAGCCAGTCGTCCGCAACCGAGAACGGGCAGCTGTGCGCGTTGTTGCAGTTGTTCGGGATGACGAACGCGAGCGCCGGGAGTCGCCCGGCCGCGACATCGGCCGCGAAATCCGTGAACGGGCGCTCGTTCTCATGATCCAGGTTGCCGAAGTTCGTCCACGGGGCGTGCTTTCGCGCGTACCCCGAGCCCTTGCCACTCTTGCACGCGGAAGAACCTGCCGCCGGGAGGTTTTCGGAGTACGCGCGCCACGTCCGTCCGGCGGATTCGCAGGCGTGCCCGAGGTTCTCGACGCTGAACGGCGAGCCCGGAGCCGGGCACTTGTTGTCGCGAACGCCAAGGGTGCTTCCCGCCCAGAGTGCGAGGTAGTTGGGCTGCGAGGGGTGCGTGATCGCGTGGTAGTCGGAGAACGATGCCCCATGCGCGATCAGGCTCGCGACATACGGGGCGGTGCGTGCATCTTCGTAGTTCGTGTTCTCGAGAACGATCACCACGACGTGCTCGAGACGCGGCACAGGGCCGGCCGCCGCCACGGGGGACGCGAGCAGGCACGAAGCCAGCACGACGAGCCACCTGGGATCCGCTGAACGCCTGACCACGTGTTCCTCCGGTGTTCGGCCCGGGTCCTGCGTGGGCCACGATCCTTCCTGGACAAGAACAGCTACCGCTCGGCCCCCCGCACCCCCAGCGTGAGCAGCGCCGGCAGCACGAACAAGAGCAGCACCGCCGAGAGCGCGAAGCCGCCGACCACCGCCACCGCGAGCGGCTTCAGGAGCGCGCTACCCGCGCCGAAGCCGAACGCCAGCGGCAGCAGCGCGCCGATGCCGGCGAGCGTGGTCATGAGCACCGGTCGGGCCCGACGCGTCGCCGCCGCCTCGGCCGCGACGGCGGGCGTGAGGCCGCGCTTCAAGCTTTCCATGTGAGCCAGCACCACGAACGTCGCGTTCTCGGCCACGATCCCCACCAGCACGATGGCGCCCACGAAGCTCGAGAGGTTGAACGTCGCGCCCGTCAGCCGGAGCGCCGCGAACACGCCGGCGAGCGAGGCCAGCGTCACCGCCATCACCGCGAGCGTCGCGCGCCAGGTTTGGAACGCCAGCAGCAGCACCAGCGTCACCGCGGCGACGGCGCCGAGCAGCACCAGCAGCAGCTGCAGGAACGACGCCTGCTGCTCCGCGTAGAGCCCGGCGTAGCGGAGCGACATGCTGGGCGGGAGCGGCAGCCGCGCGGCGAGCACGCGCTTCACCTCGCGCATCGCCGAGCCCATGTCGCGGCCCTCCAGCCGGGCGGTGATGGAGACGCTCGTGCGCAGGTCGTCGCGATCGATCTCCGCCTCGCCCGTGTCCGCGTGCATGGTGGCGACCTCGGCGAGCGGGCGCGTACGCCCCGGCGCGACCGGGACCAGGAGCGCCCGCAGCGCGGAGGCGATGTCCGCCCCGCGCGGCAGCGTCACGCGCACCGGCCAGGCGCGCTCGCCTCGTGCGATCTCGCCGGCGTCGATGCCGGCGATCACGGGCCGCAGGGCGTCCGCCAGCGTGCCGGCGTCGAGCCCGAGGCGCCGCCCCTCGGTCGTGGGCGCGAACGTGAGGTTGGGTCCGCTCACCACCACGCCGGGGTCGATGTCGACCACGCCGTGGATGCCGTCGAGCAGGGCCGCGACCTGGTGCGCGCGCTCTTCGAGCACGGCGCGATCCTCGCCGAAGAGCTTGATCTCGATCGGCTGCGGCACGGCGATCAGGTCGCCGATGTTGTCCTCCACCAGCTGCCCGAACTCCGTTCGCACCATGGGCCACTGCGAGGCCAGCCGTTCCCGCAGGTCGGCCGCAACCTCCTCGCCGGTGCGCTTGCGCCTGCGTTTCAGCATGAGCACGTAGTCGCCGCGGCTCGGCTCGGTGATGAAGAACCCGAGCTGGTCGCCGATCCGGCCCGAGTAGGTCTCGATCTCGGGCGTGGCCGCCATCTCGCGCTCCATGCCCGCGAGCAGGGTCGCGGTCTCCGAGGGCGACGTGCCGGGCGGCATCCAGTAGTCGAAGATGAGCGCACCCTCGTCCATCTCCGGCAGGAAGCCGGTGCCGAGCGAGAGGCCGAGCCAGGCGGCCGCTCCGGCCGCGACCACGATCGCGAGGACGGCGGCCCACGGCCGGCGGATGAACGCGCGCGCGCCGGCGCCGAACAGCGGACCGATCCCTTCCCGCAGGCGAGCGAGACGACCGCGCGCGCTCGTCTCCGGCGTGCTCGCCACGAACTGCGGCACGATCGTGAAGCACAGCACCAGGCTCGCGGTGAGCATGAGCGCCATGGTCAGCGCGAGCACGCGGAAGAACGCGCCTGCGACACCGCTCAGCCATACGAACGGCAGGAAGATCGCCAGCGTGCAGCCGCTCGAGGCGAGCATCCCCGGCAGCAGCTCGGCGAGTCCCGCGGCGAGCGGCACCTCGGTGCGGTGGGCGAGGTACTCGACGACGACGATGGCATCGTCCGCCACGAGCCCGATCGCGGCGGCGATGCCGCCGAGCGTCATCATGTCGAGCCCGCCGCCCACGAGCTGCAGCACGATCAACGTCATCGCGATCGCGCCCGGCAGCACCAGCGCCCGCGTGAGCCCGAGCCGCAGGCTGCCGAGGAACAGCATGACGATCAGGATCTCAGCGAGCGTGCCCACCATCAGCGCGTCGCGCGCACCCGCGATCGAGTCGCGCACGAGCAGCGACTGGTCGTAGATGATCTTCACCTGCACGTCGGGCGGCAGGTCGCGCCGGTGGTCGTGGAACCATTGCTTGGCCGACACGGCGAGCGTCACCGTGCTCGCCGTCTTCTGCCGGAGCAGGTTCACGTGCACCGCTTCGACGCCCCCGGTGCGGTAGCGCGTGAACTCGGGCGCCTCGCCCAGCGTCACCGTGCCCAGCGTCGAGAGCGGCACGTGTGCGCCGTCGGCGAGCGGGATGGGCACGCCCGCGAGCGCTGCCAGGTCGCCCGGCCGATCGTCGGCGAGCCCCAGGTAGAGCTCGCGGTTGGACTCGAGCAGTCCAACGGACTCGACCTGCGTCGCGCGCTGCACGTTCGCCGCCACGCCGGCCGCGGTGAGGCCGCGTGCCTGGAGCGCGCCGGGGTCGAGCGTGACGCGTGCCTCGTAGCGCCGGCCGCCCTGCACCACCACCTCCGCGCAGCCGGGGAGGCGCGCCAGCTCGGGCTGCAGCCGGAACAGCGCCAGGTCACGCAGCTCCGCGAGCGAGCGGGACGGAGACGAGAGCGAGTAGGCGAGCACGGGGAAGAGCGCCGGGCTCATGAGCCGCGCGTCCACGCTCGTGCCCGCCGGCAGCGCACCGCGGACGGCATCGAGGCTCGCCTGCACACGCTGGAGCGTGAGGTCCATGGGCGTGTGCCAGGTGCAGTCGATGTTCATCTCCACCGAGCCGCGCGCCGTCGTGCTCCGCAGCTCGCGCACGCCGGGCACGCGGCGCACCGAGGCTTCGAGGGGCCGGGTGACCGTGCGCAGCATCTGCTCCGCCGGCAACTCGCCGGCGTCGGCGATCACGGTGATCCGCGGGAACGTCACCTCGGGCAGGATCGCCGCGGGCGCGCGCAGCCCTGCCGATGCGCCCATCGCCAGCAGCACCACGAACGCGAACAGCACCGCGCGCCGCTGCTGGCGCACGCCCTCGAAGAAACGGGTCATCGCTGGGGCTTCACGTGGGTGCGGTCCGGCAGCCCGCGCTGGCCCTCCACCACCACGAGCATGCCCGGCGCGAGCGTGCCGCCCACCAGCTCGCGCCAACCGTCCACGGTCGCTCCCAGCTTCACCGGCGTCCACGTCGCGGTGCTGTCGGCGCCAACGACCACGACGCGCGCGCTGCCGTCCAGGTCGTTCTCCACCACCGCGGCGGCCGGCACGGCGGGCGACTCGCGAGCCCCGCTCGTCTTCATCGCCATGGTGCCGAAGCGATCGAGCAGCGGCGTGGCGCCCCCCACGGGCCTCAACCACACCAGAGTCGCCTGGTCCGACGCGCTCGCCGCCGGCAGCACGCGGCTCACCCGCACGTCGTGATCGGGCTCGCCGACCGTGCGCACGACCGCCGCCATGCCGCCGTGCACGAGCTGGGTCGCCGCGGCGGGCAGCCGCGCCTCGAACACGATGCCCTCGAGGGGCGTGATCGCCAGCACCTCGGCGCCGTCGTTGACCTCGGCGCCGGGCTCGGCGTCGCGTCTGGTCACCACGCCCGCTCGCGGCGCCACGAGCGGCACGCGCACGAGATCGCGATTCGCCAGCGCCGTGGCGCGCTCGGCCTCCGCCCGCGCCGCCGGGTCGTGGGCTTCGCGCAGCAGCAGCTCGGCGCCGCGCAGCGCGGCGCGCGATTGGCGCGTCACCAGCATCCCGAGCGTGTCGCCGGCGGCGACGTGGTCGCCGAGCTTCGGCTCGAGCGATTCGACCACGGCGGCGAACGGGGCGGGCAGCGACACGTCGCCCGAGGAGCGCCATTGCCCCGGCGCCTCGACGGCGTCCGCGAACGAGCGCTCCTCGACCGCGGCGGTGCGCACGGGCACCACGGCGGCGGGCGTGGCCGCGTCCTCGTCGCTCTCGGCGTGGCGCGAGCAGCCCGCGGCGAGTGGCAGCAGGGCGAGCAGCAGGATCGTCGCGGGCTTCATCGTTCCTCCGCCTCCAGTCTCGCGAGCCGCTCGTCGAAGCGCGCCTGCGCGAGCCGCGAGCGCGTGTCGTCGAGCGTGTTCCTGGCGTCGAGCAGATCCAGGATCGTGGCCGCGCCGGAGGCATGCAGGCTCCGAAGCCGCAGCAGGTTCTCCTCGGCCAGCGCCGCGCTCGCGCGCGCGCGGGTGACGCGCAGCGACGCATCCCGCCAGCGATCGAGCAGCTCCAGCGCCTGGCGCCTCGCCTCGCCCTGTGCGGTCGTGGCGCGCAGCTCGGCGGCCGTCATCGCGGCGGTGCGACTCGCCACGTCGTGACGCGCGCCCGGATCCGTCACCGGCAGGCTGAAGCGGAGCGCGGCGGAGGCACCGAGATCGCGCGCGAGTCGATCGGAGAAGGTGGCGTTCGGGTTGTTCGCGAGGAGATCGGGCGGCACTGCGGTGGTCAAGTCCGAGCCCCAGAGCCCGGCGTCGAGCGCCAGCGAGAGCTGCGGCTCGCGGCGGTGCCGGGCGAGCGCCAGGTCCAGTCGCGCCCGCTCGCTCGCGATCCGCGCCTGTGCCAGTTCCGGTGCGGCTCCGTAGCGAGCGAGCGTCGCCAGCGAATCGCCGGCCGCGGGCGGCCCCATCGGCTCGTCCTCCGCGGGCGCGCTCACGTTGGCGAGCGAGTCCGGCGGCAGTGCCAGCCAGCGCGACAGCTCACGCGCCACCGAGTGCGCCGCGCGCTCGCTGGTCTCGAGCGCCGAGACCGCGTCGTCGCGACCGAGTGCCGCGCGCTGCGCGTCGGCCTTGCCGCGCGTGCCGGCGCGCGCGTCGGCCGCCAGCTCCACGGCGAGGCGGTCGAGCCACGCCAGCGCCTCGCGCTGGGCCCGTGACTCCTCGGCAAGCTCCACCACGGTGAGCGCCAGCTCGCCCGCGCGCAGGCCGGCATCGCGGGTGGCGAGCCGCTGGTCGGCGAGTGCGGCGCGTGCGTCCAGCTCGGCGGTGCGCCGGCCGTGCACGCGCACGCCGGCGTCGCGCAGCGGCCACTCCATGCCCACCTTCAACTCGTATTCGCCGAGGTTGGTGAGCGTGGGGTCGTAGGAGCCGTCGGGCGCCACCGTGGCGCCGCCGAACAGCGAGAAGCTCGGGCGCTGGTCGAACGAGTGCCCCACCGAGTCCTGGCGGGCGGCGAGGCTCGTGGCGCGCGCGATGCGCACCTCGGGGGCGCGCGCCCGCGCCAGGGCCACGCAATCGCGCACGGAGAGCGCCTCGCCGGCGCGCGCTTGCGGCGCCGGCACGGCCAGCCACAATGGGAGCAAGACGAACGCTGAAGCCGCGGGGCATTTCATCCGATCATCCTAGTGCTCCCGACCTGTCCATCCGGTCACCAGAACCGTCTCTTGTCGGTCAAATCGAGGTCATGGCGCGCATCGTACTCAATACGTTGGGGTCGCTCGGTGACCTCCATCCGTACCTCGCGATCGCGCTCGAGCTGCAGCGCCGCGGGCACCAGCCGGTGGTGGCCACGCACGGCCTCTACCGTACGCGCGTCGAAGCCATGGCTTTGGAGTTCGCCCCGGTGCGCCCGCACGGTGAGGACTGGGGCGAGCCCGCGGGTGTGATCCGCGAGGCCATGGACGCGAAGCACGGCAGCGAGGTGGTGCTCCGGAAGCTCGTGCTCCCCTATCTGCGAGAGAGCCGAGACGACCTTCTCATCGCGGCACGGGGCGCCGACCTGCTGGTCGACCACGTGCTGTCGTTCACCGCGCCATTGGTAGCGGAGACGCTCAAGGTCCCGCGCGTCTCCACCACGCTCCAGCCGCTGGCGATGTTCAGCCGCTACGACCCGCCTGTGAACCCCGCGAAGCCCTGGCTGACGCCGCTCCGGAACCTGGGCCCCGCTGCGTGGGGCGTGCTGTGGTGGCTCGCGAGGCTCAGCACACGGAGCTGGTTCCGCGAGGTCGACGTCATCCGCCGCGAGATGGGGTTGCCCGCGACCAGGCGCCACCCGATGTTCGACAACGCCTCATCCGACCTCCACCTCGTGCTGTTCTCGCCCGAGCTCTCGGAGCCGCAGCCGGACTGGCCGGCGAGCGCGGTGCAGACGGGCTTTCCCGTGCACGACCGCGGCGAGTCGGGTGAGCGGCTGCCGCTCGCGCTCGACGTGTTCCTGCGCCAGGGCACGCCGCCGATCGTGTTCACGCTCGGCTCCTCGGCGGTCCACGCCGCGGACGGCTTCTACGTCGCCGCGGCCGAGGCGGCGCGCGCCCTCGGCCGGCGCGCGGTGCTGCTCACGGGCGAGCAGGGCTTGAACCCGGTGCCCGGCGTGCCGTCGGTGGTGCACGCGCCCGCCGGCGCTCCGATCGTGACGGTTCCCTACGCGCCACACTCGGAGGTCATGCCGCGCGCGTGCGCGGTGGTGCACCAGGGCGGTGTCGGCACCACGGCGCAGGCGATGCTCGCCGGCAAGCCCATGCTCGTGGTGCCGTTCAGCCACGACCAGCCCGACAACGCCGACCGCCTGCGCCGCCACGGCGTCGCCCGCGTGCTCGAGCGCTCGCGCGTGAGCGCGGCCGCGTTCACGAGCGAGTTGCAGGCGCTGCTCGCCGACGAGCCGCTCGCCGCGCGTGCGCAGGCGATGGCGGCGCGCATGAAGCAGGAGCCCGGCGCCGCCGGCGCCGCGGACGCGATCGAGGCGCTGCTGGCTAAGAGCGGACGCGCTTCGCGGGCGGCGACATCCGCCTGAGTGTCTCGCGCAGCGGCGCCATCACCTTCTTCGTCACCTCGGGATCGCGGTTCGTGAGCACGATGAGCGTGACGTCGCCCTCGTGCTGCCACTCGCTCGAGATCCCCGGCGCGCCGCCCGCGAAGCCGAAGCCGCCATCCGCCGGCGGCCCGAGGGCGTTCGCGTTCTGGTCGGGCCGCGAGCCGCCCGTCACCCACGCCGACCACGCCGGCCCACAGAGCTTCGAGCCGAGCAGCGCGTGGTCGAACTTGAGCAGGTCCGCGGTGGTCGAGTATCCGCCCCCCGCGGCGCTGCCGCGCGCCGGGCGCGTGGCCTGGTTGTCGCGCTCGTCGCCGCCGCCCTCCTGCGTGTAGCCACGCGCCACTTTCCGCGTGCCGTCACCCTCGATCGGATAGCCCGTGCTCTTCATCCCCGCCGGGGCGAAGACGTGTCTCATCAGGTAGTCGTAGTAGTCCTCGCCGGAGGCCTTGGCGATGACCTCGCCCAGCAGCGCGTAGCCGCCGTTCGAGTAGCGCTCGCTCGTACCCGGCGCGAACCACAGCGCCTGGTCGCGGATCAGCGCCAGGTAGTCGCGGTTGTGCCGGAGCTTCGACTTGTCCATGGCCTGGTAGGCGTCGTTGAAGAAGTCGCCCACGCCCGAGCGGTGGCGCGCCAGCATGTCGATGGTGATCGAGTCGGCGTGCGGAAAGTCGGGCAGGTACTTGGAGAGCTTGTCGTCGAGCGAGAGCTTGCCGGCCTCCGCGAGCTGAGCGACGGCCGTGCGCGTGAAGATCTTCCCGATCGAGCCGAGGTTGAGACGCGTGTCGGTGGTCATCGGCGTCTTCTTGGCTCGATCCGAGAGCCCCCAGGCGTTCGAGAGCAGTGTCGCGTCCCCTCGAACCAGCAGCGCCACGCCCGAGAACTCGCCGGCGCCGGCTTTCTGGTCGAGCGTGACGCGCATGTGGTCCGCGGCGTCGCGGTCGGTGAGCGGCGAGCCGACGGGACCCGGCGCGCTTCCCATCTGCCCGGGCGGACCCGCCTCGAGGCGCACGCCGAGGAGCTTGTGCGGCGCGCTCTCCTCGCCCTGGAAGATCGCGGTCACCTCGTCGCCGTTCCCGGCCTTGCAGCGCACGCTCATCGACGTGGGATCCACGTTCACGACCTCGAGCGGCGTGAGCCCGCCCGAGCGCGCGAGCGTGGCGCGGCGGCGTTCCAGCCGATCGTCGATCGAGACCTCGGCCAGGGCCGATGCCGCCATGTGCTCGCCGAGGAGCGAACGCGCGCCGGCGTCGTCGGCCTTCAACATGTCGAACCACGCGCGCACGTGCTGCGCGAGGTCGGTGTCGGGCCAGGTGAGGCCGGCCGCGTGGGCGGAGACCGTGAGCAGGGTGATCGACGCCAGCCACAGGAGACGCTTCATCACATCCTCCGACAGATCGAACTCGAGGGGAGCAGGTTCCTAAGAAAGTCTCGGCGAGCGCTATGAAGACGGCGTGAAGCGGCTCGCCCCCGGCAGACGCACCCGGAAACAGGCGCCCGCGCCGGGCTCGCTCTCGACGCTCACCTCGCCGCCGTGGAGTGCCGCGAGCTCTCGGACGATGGCGAGGCCCAGCCCTGAGCCGGCGCTGTCGCTGTCGCGCGCGCGGGACGCGTCCGCGCGCCAGAAGCGGTCGAACACGTGCGCCTGCTGCTCCGGCGTGAGCCCGACGCCGCTGTCGCGCACCTCGAGCCACGCCTCGCCGTCGCGCGCCGCGACGCTCACGCGCACGTCGCCGCCCGCCGGCGTGTGGGCGATCGCGTTCGCGAGCAGGTTCCTCAGCACCTGGCCGATGCGCGCGGCGTCCACGTTCGCGGGCACCGGCGGGCCGTCCGCGAGCGCCAGGCGGACGCCGGCGCCCTCCGCGCGCGGGCGCACCGCGGCCACCGCCTGCGCGGCGACGTCGCGCAGGTCCTGCTCGGCGCGTTCGAGCGGCAGCCGCCCGGCCTC
>Ga0068859_100003171_pt1 | contig 16728 bp, 17 predicted proteins | sample KBSSwiS22_FD_66585 | JGI IMG/M metagenome (GOLD analysis project Ga0068859, IMG submission 66585) | Switchgrass rhizosphere microbial communities from Kellogg Biological Station, Michigan, USA - KBS Switchgrass S2-2 | ecosystem: Host-associated > Plants > Roots > Rhizosphere > Soil ...
GGCCCAGCTTTTACGAGTGCCTTCCCGGCTGCCTTGAATACGAAAGCGATCCGAAGCGCTTCACGACCCGGATGAGCTACACGGAAATGCACTGCGCGCGTTGCGGCGGCCATCACGGCCACGTGTTCAACGACGGCCCCAAGCCTACGGGCTGGCGCTATTGCAGCAACGGCGTGGTGCTGAAGTTCTTGCCGGCCTGAAGCGGATTCGTCAGGCTAGCGGCGCCACGCGGAAAACTTCTTCCGCCGTGGTCAGCCCGGCGGCAACCTTCATCGCACCCGACACGCGCAGAGGCTTCATCCCGTCCTTGAAAGCCTGCTCGCGGATCGCGCGGTCGTCCGACTCGCGGTGCATCAGCCGACGCAGAGCCGGCGTCATCAGCATGATCTCGTAGAGGCCCATACGGCCGAAATAGCCGGTCATCCGGCATTCCAGGCACCCTTCCGGCATCATCACCGTCGCGGGCTTTTCACCACGCCAGGGCGCTGTGATCGCGTGCCACGTATCGTCATCGGGCGGCTCGCCCGGTTTCTTGCAGTGCGGGCATAGCGTGCGCACCAGGCGCTGGGCCATCACCCCCAGCAACGTCGAGTTGAGCAAGTACGGCGGCACGTTCAGGTCGAGCAGCCGGGTGACCGCTGTGGGCGCGTCGTTGGTGTGCAGCGTCGAGAACACCAGGTGTCCAGTCAGCGCCGCCTGCACCGCCATGTCGGCGGTGTCGCGGTCGCGGATCTCGCCGACCATGATGATGTCCGGATCCTGCCGCAACAGCGTGCGCACGCCGCTGGCGAAGTCCACGCCGATGTTGGGTTGCACCTGCATCTGGTTGAACAACGGCTCGATCATCTCGATCGGGTCTTCGATCGTGCAGACGTTCACCTCGGGCACGGCGAGCTGCTTCAGCGACGAATAGAGCGTGGTCGTCTTGCCGGAGCCGGTGGGGCCGGTGACCAGGATGATTCCGTGCGGTTCCTTCAGCATCTTCTGCCACCGCTCGCGGTCATCGTCGGTGAAGCCCAGGTCGGTGTAGTCGCGCACCAGCACTTCGGGCGTGAAGATGCGCATGACCAGCTTTTCGCCGAACGCCGTCGGCATCGTCGAGATGCGCAGTTCGACCTCCTGGCCATCCGGCGCCAGCGTCTTGATACGGCCGTCCTGCGGCCGGCGCTTCTCCACGATCTCCATCCGCGCAAGCAGCTTGATGCGCGACGTCATCGCGATCAGGACCGGCGCGGGAATGGCGTACACCTGGTGCAATACGCCATCGATGCGAAAGCGCACCATGCCGGCGTCGCGCCTGGGTTCGATATGAATGTCGGAAGCGCGTTGCTCGAACGCGTATTGCCAGAGCCAGTCGACGATGTGGACGACGTGCTGGTCGTTGGCGTCGAGGTTGCCGAGCTTGCCCAGCTCGACCAATTGCTCGAAGTTGCCGGTGAGCGCCAGCTGGCCCTTGGACGCCGCCTGCGCGCGCTTCATCGAGCGGGCGAGGTTGAAGAACTCACCCATGAAACGCTTGATCTCGACGGGGTTCGCGAAAACCAGCTTGACGTCGAGTTTCAGGATTTCGCCGAGTTCCTTCGACCAGGAATTGATGAAGGGCTCGCTCGTCGCGACGGTGAGCGTCCTTCGATCCACGGCGACCGGAAGGATGCGGAACCGTTCGGCATAGGCGTTGGACATCGTCGCCGTGACCGCGCCCAGATCGATCTTCAGCGGATCGATGTGGAAATAGGGGATATCGAGCCTGCCGGCCAGCCACTCGACCAGCCACTCGAGCGTCATCAGACGATTGGGCGCCTTGAGCGATCTCCACTTCCGGTCGGCAATGGCCTCCAGCGGGTGCTCGAAACGGTGCGTACGCGAACGCGCGAGCACTTCGGCGTCGCCGGACGGAACCAGCCCGTCGGCCAGCATGAGTTTGAGAATGTCGTCCAGGCGCAGGCGACGGTCCTGCGCCTTGGTTCCCGCAAGCGGTGCGGCCGCCGCGGCGGGCGGTGTTTTGTTGCCGGTGAGAGGCGTGGCCATGCGAATACTCTACACCGAAGGCTGCACGGCAATGACGCCTGCGGACCGCAGGCTCACGCGCCGGCCACCGCCTGTTGCGCCGCTGGTATTTCCGGCACCTGGAAGACCTCGCGCAGGTACGCGACGTAAGACGGGTCGTAGTCCATCGCCTTGGACGGCTCGTCGCTGATCTTGGCCACCGGCTGGCCGTTGCAGCGGGTCATCTTGATCACGATCTGCAACGGCTCGTAGCCCAGGTCGTTGGTGAAGTTGGTGCCGATACCGAACGACGTCCGGGCGCGCCCCTTGAAATACTCGAACAGTCGCATCGCGAGCGGGATGTTGAGGCTGTCGGAGAACACCATCGTCTTGGTGCGCGGGTCGATGCGCATCTTTTCGTAATGGGCGATCAGCTTTTCGCCCCATTCGAAAGGGTCACCCGAGTCGTGGCGCACGCCATCGAACAGCTTGCAGAAGAAGAGATCGAAGTCGCGCAGGAACGCGTCCATACCGCAGACATCGGACAGCGCGATCCCCAGGTCGCCGCGGTATTCGCGCGCCCACATGTTGAACGCGAACACCTGCGAATCGCGCAACCGCGGCCCGACAGCCTGGCATGCCTGCAGGTATTCGTGCGCCATCGTACCCAGGGGCGTCAGGCCGTGGTCCATGGCCATGCGCACGTTGCTGGTACCAACGAAATGCGAGCCCAGGCCACTCTTCAGCGTACGCACGACCTCGTCCTGCCACACGCGCGAGAAGCGGCGCCGCGTGCCGTAGTCGGCGATGCGGAATTCGCTGTCCTTCACGGTGGCCGCGCGCTCGATCTTGGCGACAAGGCGCCGGCGGCCCTCGTCGAAATCGGGATGCGGATGGGTGTTGCGGTGGTACACCTCGGACACGATCGCCAGCACCGGCACTTCGAACAGGATCGTGTGCAGCCACGGTCCTTTGATCGTGATGTCGATCTCGCGCGGCGATCCTTCCACCCGCGACACGCTGATGAAGCGTTCATCCAGGTTGAACAGGCGCAGGAGGTCGACGAAGTCGCTTTTGAAGAATCGCCATCCGCGCAGGTAGTCGAGCTCCTCGCGGGCAAAGCTCAAGGCGCACAGCGCCCGGATTTCGTCCTCGATCTCGCCGACGTAGGGCGAGAGGTCGATGCGGGCGTTGCGGCAGCGGAAGCGGTACTCGACCTGCGCCTCGGGAAACGAGTGCAGGACCACCTGCATCATCGTGAACTTGTAGAGGTCGGTGTCGAGCAGGGACGTGATGATCATCGGCCGGTTACCCGTGAATCGAGGCGACGATGGTACCCGCACACTTGCCCGGCGTCCAAAGCGCGATGCCTAGTCGGGCGCGTGGCTGCCGTCCGGGATGACGATGATCCGCCAGGCGAGGAGGATCGCGACAAGCGTGCAGGCGGCCGACAGCCAGCCGACCCAGCCATAGTTCGTCAGCGTGCCGTCGGCCGCGCGGCCGATGATGAGGCCCGCCAGGAAGGCCGCGGTTCCCGATCCTAATTGCTGCACCGACGCATTGAAGCTCATGAAGCTGCCGCGCAACCGGGGCGACACGCTTCCGGTCACCAGCGCCATCGCCGGACCGACGCGGCCGGGCACCAGCACGAAGGACAGCACGGTCGTGGCCGTCACCCAGGCGAGCGTCACCCGGGGCAGGTGCGTTATCAGGAGGATTGGGGCAAGCGACAGCAACGCGACCACGGTGAACACGCGTTTCTTCCCGAAGCGGTCTGCAAGATAGCCGATGACCTGCGCGGTGAAGAGTGTGGTCAAACCGCCGGCGAAATAGATGGTCGGCAGGTCCGCCTCGGCAATGCCCACGTTGGCGACGTAATACGGCGCAATGAACGGCACCACGGAAAAGATCGACAGCATCAACACGACGATGAACGCAAACGACCTCAGGTGATTGCGAACGCCGAACACGGCGCGCAATTGGGCCACAGGATGGCGGCGCGTCGCGCCCAGGACGTGGGCGTCGAGCGGGGGCAGCACTCGCCACGCGATCGCGCCGACGGCGACGCTCAGCCCGGCAAGCGCCAGGAACGGCATCCGCCACGAATACTGCGTCGCGAACCAGAGCCCGAGCGGAACACCGAGCACCGCGGCGAGCGAGAACGCCGACGCCACCAGCGCCGTCCCCCGTGCGCGACGCGCGTACGGGAGCACGTCGGCGACGATCGTCATGATCAGCGCCCCGATGATGCCGCCGAAGACGCCCGCGGTAATTCGCGCCAGCAATAGCATCGGGTAGTTGGGCGCCAGGCCGCACAAGCCCGTGGCCACGATGAATCCGGCGTACATCGTAAGCAGCGACCGCTTGCGGCCGAACCGGTCGACCCAGAAGGCGGCGACGAAGCCGCTGGCGGCGGCCGCGAACGTATATGCCGAGACGAGGAACGCGAAGTGCTGCGGATCAAGCGCGAGGATGCGCATGAACTGCGGACCCAGCGGCATCATGATCATGAAGTCCAGCACGTGCGTGAACTGCATCGCCGCCAGCGTCAGCAGCAAAAGCAGTTCCCGCGGCGCGCGCGCGGCCGCGGATGGTGAGGATGCCGCCGGATTACTCACGATGCGCAGGCTATGGAAGTCTAAGATGGACGTTGATTTGTAACTGACCGCGAGTCAGTTAAAGTATAGCACCCGAGTCCGGATGCGCCACGCGCGGTCTTGCGCCAATGCGACTGGTCGCCGAACGACCACCGGCATTCCGAGTAGCTGCCCCGGTCCCGCGCGGCTATCATGCAGCGACGTTCGGCAGCGTCAACGGTACCCCACTCAATGCTCATCAGCTGTGTCGCCTACCAGAACGGCCGCAAGCTCGCCGATATCCCGAAAGAGGACATCAGCGAGTACGTGAGCCGGCCCGACTGCTTCGTCTGGGTCGCGCTGTTCGAGCCTTCACACGACGAACTCGACGAGATGGCCGAGGAGTTCGGCCTGCACGAACTGGCCGTCGACGACGCGCGTCACGGCCACCAGCGTCCCAAGATCGAGGAATACGGCGATTCGCTGTTCGCGGTGCTGCACACGGTCGAGCAGGTCAAGACGCCGGATGGCGAAGACGAACTGCTGAGCGGCGAGGTCGCCGTCTTTGTAGGGCGCAACTACGTTCTCTCCGTCCGGCAACGCACGCAGCTGGGTTTTGCGGCGGTACGTGCGCGCGCCGAACGCGAGCCGGATCTGCTGCAGCATGGCTCGGGCTTCGTGTTCTACGCGCTGATGGACAACGTGGTGGATCGCTACTTTCCGATCCTGGACGGCCTGGAAACCGAACTCGAGGGAATCGAGGAACAGATCTTCGTGCGTAACACCGCGCGCTCGAACATCGAGTCGCTGTATGCATTGAAGCAGAAGCTGATGGTGCTGAAGCATGCGGTGGATCCGCTGATGGAAGCCACGGGCCGTCTCTATGGCGGGCGCGTGCCGCAGATATGCGCGGGCATGGGCGAGTATTTCCGCGATGTCTACGATCACCTGCACCGCATCCACCTGTCGATCGAAGGCATCCGCGACATGATCACCACGGCCATCCAGGTGAACCTCGGCATGATTTCGCTAGGCGAGAGCGAGGTGACCAAGAAGCTCGCGGCCTGGGCCGCTATCATCGCCGTGCCCACGATGGTCGCGGGCATCTACGGCATGAATTTCAGGCACATGCCCGAACTCGACTGGGTCTGGGGCTATCCGGCGGCCATCGCCGTGATGGTCGGGATCGACGTGTGGCTCTACTTCAACTTCAAGAAAGTGAAGTGGCTCTGACCGGCTGAACCGCACGGCGGGCGCCTCACGCGGACCCTTCGCGCCCACCGCGCGTGGTTTGAGTCGCCGCGCGCGGCGATGCGTCGCCACCCGCTTCCAGGGCCGCGACGGGAATCACCTTCCTCCCGGTCGGGGCGCCGGGCCAATCAGGCTGCAGCGTGACATGCTCGATGGCGAATTCCCGCGCCAGCATTTTCTGCGCCGCGGCCAGCGTCTGCGGCCACGCATGTCCGTTCGCCAGCACGATGTGCGCGGAAAGAGCGGCACGCTCGGCGGTCATGTTCCATACATGCAGGTCGTGCACGCCGGTGACTCCCGGCAGGCGCGCGAGCGCATTGCCGATGGCGTTGTAGTCGAGATGCGTTGGAACGCCTTCCATCAGCACGCCCGCGGACTGCTTCAGCAACTGCAGCGTCGAGCGCAGGATCAGCAGCGCCACGGCCAGCGACAGGATGGGGTCGATCGGCATCCAGCCGGTGGCGATGATCACGCCGCCTGCGATGATCGCGGCCAGGGAGCCCAGCAGGTCCCCCATCACATGAATCATGGCGCCGCGCACGTTGAGCGATCCCGATGCGCGCGACAACAGCCATGCGCAGGCGATGTTGACCATCAGCCCTGCGAGTGCGATGCCCAGGACCATCGTGCCGACGACCGGTGTCGGATCCAGCAGCCTGCGCACCGCTTCGATCGAGATCGCCGCGACCACGCCCAGCATCACGATCGCGTTGACGAATGCCGCGAGGACTTCGGCCCGCCCGTAGCCGTAGGACGCGCGCTGCGACGGCGGCCGCCTGCCGATGGTGTTGGCGAACAGCGCAAGGCCGAGCGAGGCCGCATCGGTGACCATGTGCCCGGCATCAGAGAGCAGCGCCAGCGACCCGGCCATCCAGCCGCCGATCGCCTCGACAACCGCGAAGCCCGCCGTCAGCAACAACGCCTGCAATAACGCCCGCCGCACGACCGGTCCGTTCGCGGCGCTCAATCCACCGTGCGCGTGCGCCCCATGATCGTGTGCATGGAATTCCGGGCGAGACGAGGAATGGGACGGCTTCATCATGCAGGTGGCTTATGCAGCATTGTGCCCTCCCCGGTGGCACAGCGGGAACCTGCGCTGTTGACTGGGGGAGCAATTGCGTCCGGGGCGCTTTAACCGAGCTGGACGGGACTCGCGTTTTCCGGCCGTCGCCCCGTCTTGTCCGCGTAGTAGGCCGCGATGGGCGCCATGTCGGCCTCCACGTCGCCGGTCAGATCGATATAGCCGCCCACGCCGATTTCGCGTCGGCGATAGTCGATGAACGACAACGCGAGCGGGACGCTAGCAGCGCGCGCGAGATGGTAGAAGCCGCTCTTCCATCGCGGCGTCTGGCCGCGCGTGCCCTCCGGCGCGACGACGAGCCTGAAGTCGTCGTAGCGCTCGAATGCGTCGGCGAGCCGCGCGATGACGCCCGTGCCGCCGCTGCGGTCGACCGGGATGCCGCCCCAGCGGCGCAGCCACGGCGCCAGAGGCGTGGCGAACAGCGAGTCCTTGGCGATGAAGCGGAAATGCACGCCGACGAGCCACTTCGCCATGAGGCCCAAAGGAAAATCCCAGTTGGATGTATGCGGATAGAACACGACGACGCAGCGCAGCGGCACCGGTTGCGCGAGGACGACGCGCCAGCCGATCAGTTTCATCACCCAGCCGGCGAAGCGCGCACGGAGTCCCGGCGCGAGTGGCGCATCGACGTAAGGAGCGGGAGGGAGTGTGTTGGCAGACACGATCGGGTCAAGTTGCAGGCTTCTTTGGCGGCTGCCTTCGACGCGTGGCAGTCTAGCAGCCTGCCAGACGGTAAAATGCGCAGCGTGAACGGACCGTCCTCATCACTCGCCGAGCGGATCGATGCGGTGCTGCCGCAGACCCAATGCAAGCGCTGCGGATACGCCGCGTGCCGACCCTATGCGGATGCCGTGGCCACCGGAGCGGCCGACATCAATCGCTGTCCGCCCGGAGGGGGCGCCCTGATCGTCGCGCTCGCGGCGCTGACGGGACGCACGCCGCGGCCGCTCGATCCAGCGTGTGGCAAGAGCGGGCCGCTGCGCGTTGCCGTCGTCGACGAGGCCGCGTGCATTGGGTGCACGCTGTGCATCGCCGCTTGTCCGGTCGACGCGATCCTCGGCGCGCAAAAGCGCATGCATGTGGTGCTACCGTCATTGTGCTCCGGATGCGAACTGTGCGTGGCGCCGTGCCCCGTCGACTGTATTTCGCTGCAACCGGCGGGACGCAACTGGGGGCCCGGCGATGCAGCGTCTGCCCTTGATCGCTTCACGGCCCGCACAACGCGGCTGGAGCGCAACGAACGCATCGCCAAGCGCGCGGTCCCCGTCGCGGCGGACAACGCGTCGCCCGATCGTGCGCAGCGGCAGGCGGTGGTGGCAGCCGCACTGGCGCGGGCACGCGCGCGCCGCGCAATTCCTGAGAAGAAGTCATGAATACTCGTCGCAGCGGTTGCGCCAAACCGATACTGCTGCTGTCCTTCGTCGTTTTGCTGCTGGAAGCTTCCGTCGCCTTGAGCCAGACTTCGCCGATCGATTTTTCCGAGCGTCTCGACAAGCTGTGGGAGTTCAGCAAGCCCGCCGAATCGGAGACACGTTTTCGCGCCGAGCTTGCGCGCCATCCGCCCGGTTCGCGCGAGGCCCTCGAGACCTCGACGCAGATCGCGCGCACGCAGGGTCTGCGACGGCAATTCGCGGAGGCCGATGCGACACTCGACGCCGTCGTGCCGATGCTCGACCAAGTGCCGGTGCGCGTGCACATCCGCTATTTGCTGGAACGGGGCCGCACGCGCAACTCCGGCGGAGACAAGCCCGCGGCGATCGCCCTGTTCCGGGACGCCCTCGCGCTGCAGGATCGCGATAAGCTGCCGGGCGCGGATTTCTATCGCGTGGACACACTGCATATGCTCGGCATCGCGACACCTGTTTCGGAGCAGCTCGACTGGAACCGCAAGGCGCTGGCCGCGGCGGAAGCGTCATCCGACCCGAGAGCGCGCGATTGGGCCGCTTCGCTCGACCACAACATCGGATGGTCTTATTTCGACTCAGGCGACGCCGTCACCGCGCTCGTGTATTGGAAGAAAGCGCTGCCGCTGCGCGAGTCCCAGGGCAACGCGGAGAACATCCGCGTGGCCAAATGGACGATCGCGCGCGGGTATCGCGCCACGGGCAAGCTCGATGACGCCGAAAAGATGCAGCGGGGTCTGGTGGTCGAAATGGAAAAGACTGGCGAACCCGACGGCTACGTCTACGAGGAGCTCGCGGAAATCGCGATTGCCCGCGGTGACAAGGTTGCCGCGGCGCCGTGGGCAGCCAAGGCCCACGCGCTGCTGAAGGACGATGGTTATCTCAAGGCCAACGAGGCTGCGCGACTGCAGCGCCTTGCCGATCTTGCGACGGCCACTCCCGCATCGGGGCCCAAGTGAATCCCGCCAAGCGGCGCGCAATCTTCGAGCGGCTGCGCGCGCTGAACCCGCATCCGACGACCGAACTCGAACACCTGTCCCCGTTCGAACTGTTGGTGGCTGTCGTGCTGTCCGCGCAGGCGACGGACAAGAGCGTCAACAAGGCCACCGCGCGGCTCTTTCCCGTGGCCAATACGCCCGCAGACGTCGTCAAGCTGGGCGTCGACGGTCTGATTCCGTACATCAGCGCCATAGGCCTGTTCCGCAACAAGGCCAGGAACGTCGTTGCACTGTCGGAAATCCTCGTCCGCGAACACGCGGGCGACGTGCCCGCCACACGCGCCGAGCTCGAGGCACTGCCCGGCGTCGGACGCAAAACGGCCAACGTGGTGCTGAACACGGCCTTCGGCCAGCCGACGATCGCCGTGGACACGCACATCTTTCGCGTTGCCAACCGCACGGGACTGGCGCCAGGCAAGGACGTCGACGAGGTGGAGCGCCGACTCGAGAAATTCGTCCCCGACGAGTTCAAGCAGGACGCGCACCACTGGCTGATCCTGCACGGCCGCTACACGTGCACCGCGCGTGCGCCGAAGTGTCCTGAATGCGCGATTCGCGACCTGTGCGAATATCGCGGCAAGACGAAGACACCTGCACCGGTATCGCCATTGCAAGGCTGAGGCGCGAATGTTCAATCCGTCGCGCGACGAAGCCAGGGCATTTCTGATCGACGCCTGGGCCAAGCACCGCTCGCAGCAGCCACTGTCGGCGCTGGAGCGGACCGCGGCCGGGTTGATCGCGATGCACCCCGAATATCACCCGACTTTCGAACATCCGGACCGGCATGTCGAGCGTGATTACTCACCGGAGGCCGGCGATATCAATCCCTTCCTGCACCTGTCGCTGCATCTCGCGGTGGCCGAGCAGCTAGCGATCGATCAGCCGCCCGGCATCCGCGCGCAGTTCGAGCGGCTGCTCGCGGCGCGCGGCGACGAGCATGCGGCACTCCACGCGGTGCTCGAATGCCTGGGCGAGGTGATCTGGAGCGCGCAGCGGTTACGAGCGCCGCCCGACGCGGCGCTCTATCTCGATTGCCTGTCGCGGCAGCGCTAGCCCGGTCCTAATCTATCGCGATGCGCCGCGTCACGTAGCCGACGCGGCACGAACCCACCTTCACGTTCAGCGCGCCGCGACCACGAACGGTCCACGAGACCGTGCGCGCGCCGGTGGTGCCTCGCGTCTGCATGTAGTAGATCGCGCCGGAACCGTCGAACAGGCCACGTCCCCAGCCGTCGAGATGCCCGATTTCACGATGCGCGAGGCTCGGTTCGGCCAGCTCGCAGCCTTCGCAACCGACATCCGCCCACAGCTGCTCGTTATGCGTGAGGTCCTTGGCCGAAGCCAGGATGAACGTCGGCAGGTAGCCGTGGTTGGCCACCGTCAGCGTCACGCGGGTAAGCCCGTCGGCAAGCTTCGCGATCTTCACGTCGTCGATCACGACGGCCGGCGCCAGCGCGGCCGTGCGCAGGAAGTGCGCCGACTGCGCCGTGCACACGCCCGGCATTTCCGATGAAGGCGGATTCCACATGCCGACGCGCGGATCGATTCCACCGACCTCGACCTCACCCAACTGCGGATGATTGAACTTGCGCCACGGCAGGATGGAGCGGCCACCGTTGTGGTCGCGATCCCACGCGGCGATCTTCAGCATGTCGGCGCGCGTCAGGTGCGTGTAGTTGTCGACGAAGCGCTTCTTGCGCTCGAGGCCCGCCTGCTTGAACAGGTCCCACAACTCGACCACGTACGCAATCGCGCCGCGCTGGTGATACGCATAATCCGTGAGATCGCCATGGAGCGGAGTATCCGGCTCGTAGGTGAACTCTTCGCTGCCGGAGACCATCGGATAGCCGGTGATCTCCTCCGCCCACGCGCCCAATTGGCGATACAGCGCCAGATCCTGTTGGTTCATCTTGGCGTCGGGCTTGTCACCCAACGGCCGGATGAACACGCCGCCGAACGTGTGCAGGTTGAGCCACAGGTAGATCTCGGGATGCTGCGCCGTGAAGTCCACGACGGAGCGCGACTCGACTTCGCTCAGCGGATACGCGCCGGCTCCCTCCTGCTTCGAATCGGGGGCCCACATGTAGGGGAAATTGCGGTTGAGGTCGGTCTGGTTGTCGGACAGGAAGTAGGGCGACGGCACGTTGGCGCCGTCGAAGTTTTCGATGACGCCTTCCGGATAGATCTTGTAGTACGGCGGTGCATCTTCGATCGTGCGCGGCAACAGCAGGCCCGGGAAATCGGCAGACTCAACCATTTCGCCGCCGGGATCGCGCACGCGCATCGCCAATGCCAGGCCGTCACCGTCGATATCCTTGGTGCACCAACGCGCATGCGCCTGCGCCGGGCGCTCGTCGCGTGGAACGGAACGCACATAACGACCACTCGACAGCACGGCTTCGGCGCCGTCCGGCGACATCCGTGGCAGCACGAAGAACCGCACGTCGCGCAGGCGCGCATCGACTAAGGCGGCCCGATTCGCACCTGATTTTTCGCCTTCCGGCCTCAGGTGCAGGCGCAGAACGTCCTCGGCGATGGCCAGCGCCACGCTCGAACCGCACAGTTCGCTGGCGTGCATGTTGCCGTCCACCCAGGCGCTCGGCCGCACGCGTTCGGGTTCGGGACCCAGCGTCAGCAGCCACAGTTCGCGCCCCTCGGGCGTTTTGCCAATCGACGTCGCGCGGCAGATCTCGGGAAACGCATCTGCCCAGGCGCGCACCTGCCGCGTGAGTTCCTCGTAGGAGAGGAAGCGATCGCGGAAACCGAGCGAAAGTGCATCGAGACGGGCGATTGAAGGTGCGGTCATTGGACACTCATTTCCGGAAGTTGGACGCGACGCGGGTGGAGGATTGCGGGATGCCGTTCATGCAGCGGGAAGACAAGACACAGTAAAAAGAGGCGCCGCGGGCGCCTCCTTTTCCAACCTGCGGCGCAAGCATCGCGCGCCGCATCGTTTACATGCGGGACGACAGAACCGGCGGCAGCGACGCGAAATACGCGCTCACGTCGTCGATGTCCTTTTGCGTCAGGCCCGCGGCCATGCCGGCCATGATCGGGTTCTTGCGCGCGCCGGATTTGTAGTCTCGCAGCGCCTTGGCCATGTATTCCGGATACTGGCCCGCCAGCTTCGGATAGTCGGCGATGGTGCTGATGCCGTCCATGTTGTGGCAGGCGGCGCAAACTTCCTGCGCCTTCTTCTTGCCGGCTTCGACGTCGGCCGCGGCGGCGGGGCCGGCGGCGATGGCGGCCACGACGGCGAGTACTGCGGGAAGGATTCGGTTCATTTTCATTTGACCGCCGTCTGCAGCGGGGTCTGCGAGTAATACGCGGCAACGTCGGCCATGTCCTGGTCGGAAAGCGACGCGGCGATGGCGTCCATGGATGGGTGGCTGCGCTGCCCCCCCTTGTACGCCTTGAGCGCGGCGACGATGTACGCCGGATGCTGTCCGGCGATCTTGGGCACGCGATACACCTCGGGGTACGCGGTGCGCCAACCGAGGATGCCGTGGCACCCCTGGCACATCTGGACCTTCTGTGCACCCCGCATGGGATCGCCCGCGGGCGCCGGGGTTTGCGCGGCGGCCAATACAGGCGCCAGCGCGGCCGCGGTGAGTGCTACGAGCAGCGTGAATCGAGTCATGGTTTCCGTGGTTGGGTTCTAAGTGAGCGCGAGGTTGGCAACCGGCAATTGCCGCCGCGCTGAGTTGCTTCGCAGCGTCCGGCGTGGCAAAAACCCTGTGATTTTAAGGGGTTCGGCACCGGGAGGTCAAACGCCACCCGGGGAATCGGGTCAGCGTTCCAGCAGCTTGAGCTTGTCGCGCACGTCCTTCCAGTCGTCCGCGTCCGGCGGGCCGGGCTTGCGCTCGATGATGGGCTTCCACAGCTTGGACAGTTCCGCGTTCAGCCCCTTGAACTGCTCCTGGTCGGCGGGCACGTCGTCTTCCGCGAAAATCGCCTCGACCGGGCATTCGGCAACGCAGAGTGTGCAGTCGATGCATTCATCAGGATCGATAACCAGGAAATTGGGGCCTTCGCGGAAGCAGTCCACCGGGCACACGTCAACGCAGTCGGTGTATTTGCAGCGGATGCAGCTTTCGGTGACGACGTAGGTCATGGCAAGCTCAGGTTCTTGGGCGGCATGGGCACAGTTCGAGCGAATCCTTGAATTTTAGCAGATCAGCCCCCATCGTCCGCGGTAGGCCCGGCAACAAACGCTCCAACTTGCGTCCCTCGAGCGGTTCGGCTACCGTTAGCCCAGACGAGGCGCTGCAGGAGACCTCCGCCGCTTTCCCCAGAGAGGAATTTTCATGAGTGCAGCAATCAAACACGTTTCCGACGCGACGTTCGACCAGGACGTGCTGAAGTCGGGCAACCCGGTCTTGGTCGACTTCTGGGCCGAATGGTGCGGCCCGTGCAAGATGTTCGCCCCCGTGCTTGACGAGGTGGCCAAGGAGTACGGCGGCAAGATCACCGTGGCCAAGCTCGACATCGACGCCAACCCGTCGACGCCGGGCAAGTACGGCATTCGCGGCATTCCGACGGTCATCCTGTACAAGGGTGGCCAACCCCATGCGCAGAAAGTCGGCGCGCTGACCAAGTCGCAGCTGACCGCATGGATTGACAGCAACATCTAACCGCTATAACCTGTTCTTTCATAAGCGAGGCGCGCAGCCTGCAACCGGCCGGGTTTTCAGCATGCCCGGCGCGCCTCCCGCTTACCGCCGCCCCGATCGCCGTTGACACGCAGTTGACTTCGGGCCGGCGCAATTGATCACCAGGTTTCAATAGCGCCCCCCGGGCGCGCCGCCGTGTTGGATGTTGCGGCGCTCCGGTCCCGAATCCGCCTCCAGACATTCACCGCGGTCCACCGCGCGCCGGCATAACCGGCCCGCCCCTCCCAGCCGTACCGGCTCGCCCTCCTCAGTTGCCCTCAGTTGCCCCTCATTTCTCTCTAACACCATGCATCTATCCGACCTCAAAGCCAAACACGTCTCCGAGCTGATCGACATCGGCAACTCGAATGAAATCGAGGGCGCCAACCGGATGCGCAAGCACGATCTCATCTTCGCGCTGCTGAAGCAGCAGGCGAAAAAGGGCGAATCGATCTTCGGCGGCGGCGTGCTGGAGGTGCTGCCCGACGGATTCGGCTTCCTGCGCTCGCCCGACACGTCCTACCTCGCCAACACCGACGACATCTACATCTCCCCATCGCAGATCCGCCGCTTCAACCTGCACACCGGCGACACGGTCGAGGGCGAGATCCGCACGCCGAAGGAAGGCGAGCGCTACTTCGCGCTGGTCAAGGTCGACAAGGTCAACTTCGAGGCGCCGGAAAACGCCAAGACCAAGATCCTGTTCGAGAACCTGACGCCGCTGTTCCCCGACGAGCCGATGGTGCTGGAGCGCGACATCAAGGCCGAGGAGAACATCACCGGCCGCATCATCGACATCGTGGCGCCGATCGGCAAGGGCCAGCGCGGCCTGCTGGTGTCGTCGCCGAAGTCGGGCAAGACGGTGATGCTGCAGCATGTCGCGCATTCGATCGCCGCCAATCACCCCGACGTCATGCTGATCGTGCTGCTGATCGACGAGCGCCCCGAGGAAGTGACCGAGATGCAGCGCACCGTGCGCGGCGAAGTCGTGTCATCGACGTTCGACGAACCCGCGACGCGTCACGTCCAGGTCGCCGAAATGGTGATCGAGAAGGCCAAGCGACTGGTCGAGCACAAGAAGGACGTCGTGATCCTGCTGGACTCGATCACGCGGCTCGCGCGCGCCTACAACACAGTGGTGCCCGCGTCCGGCAAGGTGCTGACCGGCGGCGTGGATGCCAATGCGCTGCAACGCCCGAAGCGCTTCTTCGGTGCCGCGCGCAACATCGAGGAAGGCGGATCGCTGACGATCATCGCCACCGCGCTGATCGACACCGGCTCGCGCATGGACGACGTGATCTACGAGGAGTTCAAGGGCACCGGCAACATGGAAATCCACCTCGACCGGCGCATGGCCGAGAAGCGGATCTACCCTTCGATCAACGTGAACCGCTCCGGCACGCGCCGCGAAGAACTGCTGTTGAAGCCCGACATCCTGCAGAAGGTGTGGATTCTGCGGAAGCTCCTCTACCCGATGGATGAGCTCGAGGCAATGGAGTTCCTGCTCGACAAGGTCAAGCAGACCAAGTCCAATTCGGACTTCTTCGACTCGATGCGCAGGGGTTAGCCGCAGCTTTTCGCTGGTGATGCGGAGGTGGAGTTGGAAGTCCGTTCTCCGCCTCCGGGGTCGGATCCCCGCTGCGCGGGGCCCCTCCTCCTCCCTCCGGCGTCCTATTTCTTCGATAGCATGCGGCGCAGGTAAGCACTTCGCAGCCCTTTGTTTCTGCTGCGTTTATTGGCTGGCGCTTGCGGTAGCCCCTTCCCGCCCCCACCTTGCTTAACGGCGGTATAACGCGGATAATATTGGGTTTTCCGCCCTCCTCGTCGCTTCCGGCAAAGGAAGGGGCGAAACCCGAAGCAAAACCGGGGCAGCGCAGTCGACGCACCTTCGCCGGCTAAGCGAGCCCAACGAAACGAAAGCGAGCCCCATATGAAAGACGCCATTCACCCCAAGTACGCCGAAACGCAGGTCACCTGCAGTTGCGGCAACACGTTCGAGACGCGCTCGACGGTGGCCAAGCCTATCCACATCGAAGTGTGCTCGGCCTGCCACCCGTTCTACACCGGCAAGCAAAAGGTCATGGATACGGCGGGCCGGATCGACAAGTTCCGCCAGCGTTACGGCACCAAGGGCGCGGCCAAGACCGAGCCGGCGCCTCCGGCAGCCTGATCCGGCGATCTTCGTTCGCGGGCGACGAAAGGGGCAGCTTCGGCTGCCTTTTTCATGTCCGCTGCCACGGCAGTTTTTTCCGCCGATTTTCTTTAAGCTCGCAGGATTTCCAAAACGGTTTCCGGTTTCACCCCGATGCGCGCCCCCAGACCTTATTCGCCCGAGCCGGTCGACCCTGAAGAGGTCAGTCCGTCAGGACCGCTGCGCGCGTTCAAGCAGTTCGGGCTCGTGCTGCTTTGCGCGGCCTGGGTGTTCCTGGGCCTGGTTGGCCACGACCCGTGGAAGACGGAGGACGCGACATCGATCGGCGTCGCGTCGGAAATGGCGAGCCGCGGCGACGTCGTCGTGCCCACGCTGGCCGGCGAACCGTATCTTGCGCGCCCTCCGCTGATCTATGCTTTTGGCGCGCTCGCGATCAAGGCGCTGTCGCCCCCGCTCGAACGTCACAACGCGGCGCGGCTGTTCGCCGGCCTTGCGCTCGCGCTGATCCTGCTCGTCACCGCGCAGGCAAGCCGCGAACTGAATGGCCGCGCATTGCGCTGGCTCCCTGTGCTCATCCTGATCGGCAGCGTCGGCTTCTGGGACCGCGCCCACGTGCTGTCGCCGGAACT
>Ga0068859_100003172_pt1 | contig 16725 bp, 10 predicted proteins | sample KBSSwiS22_FD_66585 | JGI IMG/M metagenome (GOLD analysis project Ga0068859, IMG submission 66585) | Switchgrass rhizosphere microbial communities from Kellogg Biological Station, Michigan, USA - KBS Switchgrass S2-2 | ecosystem: Host-associated > Plants > Roots > Rhizosphere > Soil ...
GTACCAGGCAGCGCCCAGCCCAATCGCGAGCGCAATCAGAGTAAATGCGATGTTTTGTTGTGTCCGCGCGGCCAACGACGGTTTCCCCTCAAGAACAGGGCAACACTATAACTTTGCGGGATGGTTTCGTAGCAGACGATCTACGGGATGCCGGAAGTCAGGCTTGCGTGCGCCCTTTTCCTGCATCCTCACCCCGAGGGGTGAACGGAGATTAGCCGGGGGTAAGCGCGAAGCGCGCAACCCCCGGTTCGTTTTTGCTAGACGGCTCAGCCTGAAGGGCTGCGAGGAATTCCTCGCACGCTTTCAGCGTGCGCAACCTTGGGAGACTTCGCCAACCAGGCGTGTCGCGCTTCGCGCTCCACACCTGGCTACCCTCCTTTCACCCCTCCGGGGTGAAGAGGGCAAAACGCAAAGCCCCCGGAAACGCCTCTACTTCGTACGATCGCGGGCCCGGGCCTTTGCTCGCGCCAGCGGAGACACGGCAGGTCGCGGCGTTGCGGTTGGTTGCGAGGCTGGGGGAGCGGGAGACGGCGCGGGCTTTTGGGGTTTCACCACCGGTGGCGTCTCCTCAAACGGAGGCACGCGCGACGGGCGCCGAAGTGTTGGAATCCGGATCCCTCCCAGCCGCGATTGTGCCGCCGCAAACAGAAGCAGTCGTCGTCCGGCAATCTCCATCAGGTGCAGCAACAACACCGCCAGCGCGATCGGAATAATCAGGTCACGCACCTGTCGATCCCGCAGGCGGCTCGCATTGAAGACGTCATCCCATGAGGTGCGATCAATGCCTCCGGTTACTCGCGCCATTTCCGCCAGCGTCTTTCGACCTTCTTCAGGATCGAGGCGAGGTTCGAACTCCGGGGAGTACGGCAAGCTCAGCGGTGAGAGGGGTAGCACCTTGTTATTTCCCAGGTCGATCGCCCCCAGGTAAATTCCCGTCTTCTGAATAGGGAAACGCGCTTCAAGCGTGTCTTCTCCGACCCACGACAACGCAACACGTTGCTGGTTGATCGCGCCATCACCCGGCGCGACGATCGCCGCTGAGGCCGAGCGAATGTCTTCCGGGCCGCCGCGCTTCCGGTCCGGATCCAGTTCGACGCGAACGATGCCCTGGCCGCCTTCGCGTTCCATTGTCGCGCGCATTCCTTCCGGAGGGTCGCCGCCAAGCAGCCATCGTCCAAGCCCCACAGAGAATCCGCCGAAGTCCGGCCACGCCGTGAGGCTTCGCGAGTACTTGCCATCGACCTCTGTCGTCAGCGCGGCAATACGTCCAAGACCCTGATGCCAGAACGCGAGTACCGGCGCGTGATACTCATCATCGGTCAGCACACCAACAGTGGCGCCGGGTCGAAGATAGCTGAGGTTATAGCCATCGACATTAGGAAACCTCGACTTCGGCAAGTCGCCCAGAAGGACCATATCCGAGACGGCATGCGTCGGTGTGGGCTCGCTGACAAAACTCGAACGCGCGACGGTGATCGCTTCCTGAGCAAACAGGCGCGGCAGATCTTCGACCTGGGCGCTGAATTGAATTCGACCTTCACCGCGTCTCGCGACGTCCTTGAGAAACTCAGAGTCCTTGTCGAGCTCGCTGCCCATGCCAATCACGCTGACTGTAATGCCCAGTTCCCGCAGTTTGTCGAGAAGGCGAACGTAGTCGCCGGGTTCTTCGGCGTCGGCTGCATCCGCAAACAGGACAATGTGGCGCGTACCTTTATCGGACGCCTGGACCATGTCGGCCGCGCGCACCAGAGCGGTGTACACGAAAATCCCTCCGCCCATCGATTGAATGCCGCGCACCTGATCGCAGATGCCCTTCGTGTCGGATGCGGATGTCAGTTCAACCACAACGTGCGGTGCGCTATCCACGGCAATGACGCCAACTTCATCGAAAGGTCCCAGCGTCTCGATGGCGCCGCACGTCCCAAGGTTTGCGAGATCCATCTTTGTGCGGCCGTCTCCCATCGGCATCATCATGCTTCCCGAGCGATCTAGCGCCACGACCATGGCGAGCGAGAGCTTGCGATGCTCATTTTTGATTTCCATCGATACCGGCAGGTACGGATCGATCGACGATTTGAAATAGCCGCCAACGCCGAAAGACCCTCCGCCACCTGTCAGCAGAACACCGCCGCCAAGCTCTGTTGCGAATCGCGTGAGCGCGGTCAGCGACTGAAGGCCGACATCGTTAGCCGGCACGTTTTCGAGAATCACAGCGCGAAACGCCAGAAAGCCCGCAGGATCTTTGGGCAGTGCCTTCGGTGTCGTGATCTTCACATTGAGCTTTCCGGAGGTCAGTGCGCGGCTCATGTTGTCCGGCTGGCCGCTGGAATTTACCAGCAGGATCGTTGCGGGGGCTTCAACGCGGACGGCACTCGAACCGGCATTGTTTTCGGGCACGCGGTCGTCTGCGGCGATCAATTCGAGTTTGTACCGCGCCACCCCGGGGCGATCAATAAGGTCTCTGAATGTCAGCTGCGTTGCGCCTGCCGAAAATGTCTGCTTGCGGCGGGCGATCTCCGTGTTGTCGCGAAAGAGGACGGCTTCGCCTTCAACCGTACGGTCGCTGCGCACCCAGGCGGAGAACTGAAAGGGTTCCCGCTCATCGACATTACCTGGAAGATCGAGAGACTCCACGGCCAGGTCCGCTGCTTCGCTTCGCGTGATACTGCGAAAATCGACAGGAATTCCGCGAGCCGCGACTTCATGCGCCGCTGCCACAACCGGGGCGCCATTCGCTTCACCGTCGGATAGAACGATCAGCCGGCCCGGACGTTCGCGGGGAATCAGGCTGGCTGCCAGTGAGATCGCGCCGCCCAGATCGCTGCCGTCGGGATCGACTTCCTGTACGAACGACGCCGCACTACTCAGTTCTTCGGGAAGGCGCTCGATGCGCGCGTCGCGCCCGTAGGTCACGATGCCCACGCGATCTCCTTTGGCGCGCCGGCCTTCGAGCAACTGGATGATCTCGAGTTGTCGCTGCCGGCTGCCTTCGGGCATCGAGCGCGAAAGGTCTGCGATGACCACGACGTCAACACCTTCGGCGCCTATCGGCGCCAGCGGAACCGCTGCAATCAGAACGATAAGGATGAGCAGCAGCGTGCGGACAACACCATTAAGGCCATGAGCGCGCCCGCGCCAGTAAAGAAGAAAACCCAGCGGTACCAGCAGCAACAGCAATTCGGGGAAGAGCAGGTAGAACGCGTTCATGCCTGGCTCCTCTGTGAAACGGGTTCCGAACGCAGAGCCCAACACCAGTTGGCGAGCATTGCAATGCCGGCGATGGCGAGCAGCGACCAGAACAGAGGATCCGCCTCCGGACCACTTTCGGTGAGCAATCCGCCCGCTTTCGGATTCGGTTTGCCGAACTCTCCTCTCACCCTGTCGCTCAGGTTGGTTTCCTTCTCGTCGAGGAAGTTAACGCCAAGCTGAAAGGCCACCTCTTCGCCTTCCAGGATTTCGAGCAGGCACGGTGCCGGCGCTGTGAATTCGATCAATCGCGCGGCAGGCAGATCTCTGGTAATCGTTCCGCATCGAAAGCGCAGTGGCCCTTTCGGGTCGTGGCCCAGGCGAACACGCACCCATTCGCCGGCGCGGTAATTCCATCGTTCGGGACCGGGAAGGTTTTGACGCCGCAGTTCGACGGCATTGGAAATCAGGATGGGCCAATCCGGCGTGCGAGAAAGGTTCGTTTGATCGAGGTCCAGATTAAAGAGAATACCGTCGTCAGGACGCGAGCCCAGCAGGCCGATCAGCGGCTGGTTTCCGGAAGAAAGAACAGGATGCACCGCCGACAGATTCACAGGCAAAGCGCCGGCCCAGACGACTCCCGCAAGCGTTGTCCCCAGCAACAGGGGATGACGTTTTTCCGGAATAAAAGGACCGATGAGATCCTGAGGATTTCCGGTGGCCAGGAAGCGCTGCGGGGCTCGCCCAAAACCTACGCGCCATACTCCCGGTTCCGGCGGTGGATCCAGAAGACTCGCCGGCCCAAATACGAGTTGTGCCTGCTCGGAGCGCGTTACTCCGGCAATGGATCGAAGCGCGCGGTCCAGCGCGTCGTGCCCGCGCCCTTTGGGCAATCGGTTATCGATGCTCACGATCTGCGGGCGCGGTTCCACCAGAGTCACGTCGTTGTCTCGCTGCAGCGCATCGCTGGAGAGCGCAACGGTGACGGCAGGAAGCCCGGCGGGGATCGACAGATTCATCGAGGACACTCTGGGTGGAACGGAGATTTCCTGCGCCAGCAGATCTTTTCCATCGACTCCATCGACGACGAGACGCAGCTGACGCTTTGCCTCCTGAGTTGACGAATTTCCGAGCGTGAGGGAAATCGTTCCCTTGCCGGCGTCCGTCGAGAGCGTGCGTTGCGCTCCGATGATTCCAACGTTGCCGAGAGGTTCTCCTGCAGCAATCCACTGAACCCCTTCCATCTCGCCCTCCGGCGATTCGTCGCTGAACACGAGGATACGGCCGGTCTTTCCCGCAAGCTCGCGCGCAAGCCGCAACCCGAGCGCGAGCGAATGATGTTGAGCCTGCGGCTTCCACCTCTCGAGTGCCGGACGAGTTTCGATCGCCAGGGCGGCCGGTCCCGCAAGCACTGCAGGACGTTCGCCGCTCTGAATCAGGGTGATGCGAACGCCTCGTCCAAATCGTTCGACTTCATCCAGGATGCGTTGCGCGGCACGGTCGCGAGGACTCTGGTTCTGAGCGTTAATCGCTGCCATCGAAGCGGAATCGTCCAGGAGTATGACGAGATGCTCGTTGACGCTGGCTGGAGTGACGCGAGCGCCTGCGAGGATCAGCGCAAGCGCGAGAGCGGCGAGGCATTCGAGGATGAGGCTTGCCGTGATCGGCAGTTTCGTGACTTTGCCGCCGCCCTGCGGCGTTTGCTGCACGACCTGCCAGAGGAACAGTCCTGCGACGGATCGTGGAGGAAAGCGTCTCCGGAACAGATGGATTGCGATGATGGCCGGGATGGCCAGTAATGCGAGAAGTCCCAGAGGCGCCGTGAAAATCATAGCGACTCCAGAACCCCCGCTGTTGTTAACGCCTTCGCAGTCTGCCGCAGCGGCGTGCCTGCAAGAACGTGCGAAAAGCTCGCGCCGGCCCGGCGGGCCGCTCGGGCGAGACCGAGACGCAGTCGTCCGAATCGTTCGCGGTAGTCACGAACGGCTTTCTCGTCGATGACGAGGTCGAATTCTCCGTGGCCTTCGACGTCCTGCATCCGCCGTCCGCCTTCGACAGAGGGATCGGCCTCTTCGGGAAGTGTGAGTTGCACGAGCGCCAGGGAAGCTCCCTCGCGCGCAAGTCGTCCGACCAGGACGTCCGCATCATGAGGAAAGAGAAAGTCGCTGACGACGACGCGAAGCGAGCGTCGGCGCAGAGGAATTCGCTGCTCTTCGAGCGCCGAGAGGGTTGCATCACACGAGAGAAATCGCTCAATCTGCTCCGGACGTTCGAGCCTTTGGGCTTCATCGGCTGACCCTGTAACGATGCGGGAGTCGGCTTCGGTGGATGCACAGGCGCACGCCAGCAGCGCGCAAAGTTCGCCGTAGGCGCGGCCCTTGTCTTCGGTAACCGTCATCGAGCGGCTCAGGTCGAGCACGAGATCGATGCGAGGCGCTACCTCTTCGCGATAAAGGCGAACTGCCAGAACTTCCGATCGGGCATAGGCGGACCAATCGACGTGCCGGAGATCATCCCCCAGCGTGTATTGACGGTAGTCCTGAAACTCGAGGGAACTGCCGGTGCCCGATCCAAGACGCTCACCCAGCCGCCCGCCAACAGGAGAGCGTGGCATCGCAAGTCGGAAAGCCGCTGCGACGCGTTGGATCTCCGGCCAGTCAACGCGGATCGGCGGCATTCCTGTCCTCACGCCAGCCCATTCGGTACAGCTCAACATAGGCGATCAAACCCAAGATGCCCATGAGGGCAGGTCCCCATACCCATCCCTGGGCTTCAACTTGTTGCCAGTTCCACAGGGCCCGAAACGGATTCAGAATGTGGTAAGCCGAGAACGTTCCATCGAATATCCGGCTGGGCGCCAGAAAGTACTGAAAGAGATCCGCGGAGATTCCCACGATCGGAAAGAACAGAAGGATTCCCGCGCGCACGTAGGCCGTACGAATTGTGCTCTTGAACATGCGACGGAGGATGACGGTTGGAACGCCACTGAAGAAACAAACATAACCGCAAACTGCAAGCAGCCATCGGAAGTCCTGGTCCGAAGTGTGGATGCTGTACCCGGCTATCAGCAACACGATCATCTGCGTGAGGATCCACATCGCACCGCGGCCGCCGCCGGGTCGGAAGATCGCGAACCACGGCCTTGACAGGGATTTCTGTACCCTTCGAAACACTCTGCGCGAAAGCACCATGTCTTCTGTAATCGCAAAGATGGCGGTAACAGCTAAGTGGACACCTCCCAGAACCCCAAGGCCGGTGAGCACTTCCGGTGCGGTGTATCCTGCAGCTTTCGCGAGCAGCGGTGCGACGAGCCAGGTCAGGATCAACAGATACTGAATGAAGAAGCCCACACGTAAGGCCGTTGACCGATCTTCAATCGGGAGGGAGAGGCGATTCTCCGCGAGCAGCACGAGGTTCGCCATGCTGACGAAGCAGAGCGCTGTTGTTGCGGCCAGGGCCCATCCCAGTTCCGCGGTTCCGAAAGGCGAACCGCCAGCGGGTCCTCCAAACATCATCATGATCACTACTCGACTTGCTGAGGTCAGCACATAGATGACCGCGATGGCCAGGCCTATGAACACAGCCGCAGACATTGCACGGGACTGCGATGCCGATGACAGGAAGAGGCACATCGCGCAAACCCACATGGACCACATGAAAAGAACCGCAAGCGAGATCAGAATCGTCTGCAGGTCGATTCCGCCCAGCAGGAAGCTGATGGTGATGAACGGCGCAAGCCCGGCGAACAACATGAGCAGCTTGATCCACTGCGTGATGAGCTTGCCTACGACAATGCTTCGGGGACTGAGCGCTGTCTGCGTGATCAGGTCCAGAGTCTGGTCTGCGCGCTCGTTGCGAAGGGCGCTGAACGTTGCGATCGGCACCACGCCAATGCCAAGCAGGCCCAGGCAAACCATCAGCGCGGAGAAGACCTTGGCCCCCGAGGTGCCGACAGACGTCAGTGCGTCGGCGAGACCGAAGAATGCCACGAGAAGTCCGGCGATGAGGCTGAGTCCGAAGGAGTAGGTAAACTCCCGTCCTCGCACCATCTGACGGATTTCCTTCACCACTATTGGGCTGATCCGATCGCTCCAATCGTCGAGTCTGGCGAGGAGTGCTGTCATTGAACTTTTCCTGCGGTAATTCTCATGAACACATCTTCAAGGCCGGCGCCTTCCACGTTGAATTCAAGAACGGGGAAGCCTGCGCCGACAAGTTTCCCCAGCAAAGCCACTTGTGCCGTGTCGTCTCCAGTGAACTCCAGTTGAAGACGATCGTTGGCATCGATGACTCGAGCGACGCCAGGCTGTTCGAGAAGGAATTTCATGGCGTTTTCCCTGTCGCCGCGCAGCCGCACGGAGAGAATGCGATGCTCGCGCAGTCCTGTCATGATTTCCTCGATGGTTCCGGTTGCGAGAATCTTGCCCTTTTCGATCACTGCCACTGCATCGCATATTTCCGACAGTTCAGTGAGGATGTGAGAGCTGAGCAGAACCGTTTTACCGTCAGCGGCAAGCTCTCGAATAAGGGTCCGGAATTCAATACGCGCCCGAGGATCGAGGTTGGCTGCGGGCTCGTCGAGCACCAGCAGTTGCGGGTCGTGAATAATCGCGCGGCCGAGTGCAACGCGCTGCTTGAGCCCTTTGGAGAGACGTTCGACGTGCCGTTCGCGCAGTTCGCCGATACCCATGAACTCGATGACGCCTTCCACGGCGCTGCGCCTCGCGTCGCCCCGCAACCCGTTACTCCGCGCGAAGAAGTCGAGATACTCCTCGACGGTTGTTGTCGAATAAACGCCGGCATAGTCGGGCATGAAGCCGGTGAGCTTGCGCGCCATCTCCGGTTCTTCGATGACGGAGACACCGGCGACGCGCACATCTCCCTCCTGAGGCAGGTCGAGAGTGGCAAGAATCCGCATTGTCGTCGTCTTGCCGGCTCCATTCGGACCAATGAAGCCGAAGACCTGCCCGCGCTTCACGCTGAACGAAATATTGTCCACGGCGCGCAGCTTGTCGAAGTGCCGGACCAGCCCATCGATTTCGAGCATGACGTCACTCACGGCTGGCCTCCGGCGTATCCGAACACAAAGTGGAAGCTTCTCTCTTCTTTCAACCGGTCTACCCCGGGATCCCAGAATGGAGACGTTTCAAGTACAGCGACATAGGAATCATCCGGTTGGCTGTTGATCACCCGCTGGAACTTCGCGGGCGAGATCGGAGTCTCCCTGAGGCCTTGCCCGTAAACCTCCGGGCCCTTGATCGCTGCGGCCTTCAGGGTCCCACGTTCTCCGGCCGCGAGTGCTGTTTCGAGCCCGTAAACCTGACCGCCTTCGCGATAGTAAAGTTGTTGGATGTTGGCGCCGAGTCCGTTCACGACGGTCAGCGTGTTTCCATTGCGCTCGAAATTCAAGCGCTGGCGAGCGGGTTGAAATCTGATCTGGTCGAAATTGTTGGGCGTACGCGGCAGAAGTAGTCCGGATTGGAAGCGTTGCTCGTCTGTCAGGTCAACATCCATCTCACTGCGCACGCCAAGCCCGTCGCTGCCGCGGGGAAAAATGGCGGCATCGGGTTCGAAGCTGACGGCACGGCTGCGTGCGACGCCGCCAGGGTAAAGCGAGACCGTCGCGCGCGTCGCGGCCTTCTTCGAATTCTGATCGAGCATGGTAAAGGTGACTGCGCGAGCCCGAACGTCGAAGCCCTCGCTGACGATTCCGTAGCCTGTCAGCAGCACAATGAAAGCCGCGGAGATCAGGGGAACCGTGAGGACCAGCAATATCTGCTGGCGCCGGCGCCAGAGATAGATGTAGTTGATCGGGCCGATCAATGCGACGAATACCGTGAGTATCGAAAGATACGCTCGAGTAGGGATGTTGCCGCTACCGTCGATCGGCACTCGGAATCCACGTTCTGCGACGGAATCCCAATCCGTGGCGCGAACGGCAGGTAATGCGAGGTCTGGCGTTGAAATCAGGGTGTCGAGTTGAAGAACCGTGGAAGCAAGACCCTTCTCCTGAATCTCCGTTGAATTGAGGAGATGGATGTTGCCCAGGTAATACGAGACGGCCTGGCTGCCCGGCAATCCAACTGGAGCCTGGCCGGCAGGGAGCAGCGTATCGAGAGCGCCGTCAACGAAAACCAAATCTCCGCCGCTGGCAGTCCACATTAACAACGCGTCATACTGCGCGGGTGAGAGTTCCTTCAACTCCGCGGGTCCAAGGATGACGGCGCGCAGCGTGGTATAGCCGAGCCAGTTGGTTGGGAGACGCGAAGGCTCGAGGCTCACGTCCATTCTGGGGCCGCTGGATCCGGTTGTGGCTGGAGGAGGCATGGCCCCACGGAAATAAGGAGAAGAGGAATAGACCATCGGCCTGAGCCCGATTGTCGTCGAGAGATTCGAGGATGAACTCGAGACAACCACGGCTCCGGACTCCGTGAGTGGACGACCGCTCTGGAAGGAAAAAAAGTTTGGAGTATTCAGAGCCTTTCCCTTTTCGCGAATCTGGAGTTGCACTCTCTCGCTGTCTGCGAAGACGGGAATGGGCAGCGTCAGCTTGACGTGATCACCGCGCTTCAGGCGAACGCGTTGGCGAAGGTCGATTCGTCCGGTATCGAAGGCTCCGAACATGGAGGGGCCACGGAGACCCCGACGATAAGGATCAAAAAAATGGTTGGAGATGGCGGAGAGTTCGATTTCTCTCGCCTCGCCGAGGTTGGTGATGTCGAGACGAATTGGAAAATAACCCGCAGCGCCCTGCGGCGGCCAGTCTGTGTCGATCGTGATGTGCAGGGACTCGAGGTCGTAGGTGCGGTATTCGGCAAAGGCGGAGACGGGGAGAAGGAGACACAGCATCGCAGCGATTAACCAACAGTGATGCCAGGAAGCCAATGTGTGTCCTTCTCCCTTCGGGAGAAGGTGGCCCGAAGGGCCGGATGAGGGATTTTCAGGCCCTGAAGATCCCTTCATCACTTCACCGCCTCCAGCGTTTGCGGCAACCCCCGCTCCACCTCCGGCACTCCCTCGAGAATCGCTCCGATCACGCGTCGCCCATCCCAGCCTTCCAGCTTCGCCGCGTAATCCAGCACCAGCCGATGCGCCAGTGCCGGTCCCGCAACTCGCCGCACTTCATCAAACCCCACGTTGGGCTTCCCGCGCAGCAGCGCCAATCCCCGCGCAATTGCTCCAATCGCGATCGCTCCTCGCGGCGAACTCCCGTACCGGACAAAACTCCTCACCGCTTCCGGGGCGCCCGCCGCTTTCGGATGCGACGCCGCCACAACTCTCGAAATGTAATTCGCCACCGCGCGCGGCAGATGAACCGCATCGACGGCGCTGAACAACTGCTGCACGTCAGCGAGATTCAATACCGGCTCCAGTGGCGGTGCCTCTCCGTGAACGCGTGTCACGAGGATCTGCTCGAGCACCGACTGCTCGACTCCCACGATCTCTACCTTCACCATGAAGCGATCCAGTTGCGCTTCCGGCAGCGGGTATGTGCCCTCGAGCTCAATCGGATTCTGCGTCGCGAGCACAAAGAAAGGATCGGGAAGTGTCCGCGTTTCGCCGAAGGTCGTGACGCGCCGCTCCTGCATGGCCTCGAGCAGGGCGGCCTGCGTTTTCGGCGATGCGCGGTTGATTTCATCGGCGAGCAGAAGGTTGGTGAAGACGGGGCCGGGATGAAATGTGAACTCTTTTCTCCCGTCACGTTCCTGCAGGATGTGACTTCCCGTGATGTCTGTGGGCAGCAGATCCGGTGTGAACTGAATGCGTCGGAACTCGAGCGACAGCAGTCGAGACAGCGCCTTCACCAGTTCGGTTTTGCCGAGTCCGGGCAGACCTTCAAGAAGAACGTGTCCGCGCGCGAGCAGCGCGGCAACGACCTCGTCGATCATGTCTTCCTTGCCGAGAATCACGCGCCGCAATTCGTGGGTCAGTTTCGTGATGCTGGTTTGCGCCGCGGCAACGGCTTCCGGAGTAAGAAGAGGCTTAGGCTCTGGCGTCATGCGGGGATCCTTTCAACGTTGGGTGTCAGCGTGACTCGGCATTCTCGAAATATCGTTTCACGGCGCTGTAGTGACGCGGCGCCAGCGTCCTCCGCCACGCGCTCTGTCCGGCTGTTCCGGAGAACTGCACGCCGGTGGACGAGAAAGTCCGTTCAGCGGCTTCTTTGGGGGCGCCGGGAAGTGCGGCTACGGGTGCCCAGTCGTCCGGGCTGCGCACGGCGCCGGGGGGCAGGGAAACAGACTTGAAGCGATCGAAGGGCAGGGATTCATCACCCCATGTCAGGTCGGCGTCGCCGCGGCCGCGGTTGATGCCTCCGGCTCCCGGATCGCCATCGCCGTCAGGACCTTCTTCGAAATTGAACTCGCCAAATTCGGAAGGGTCGAAGCGTCCGCGGTCACGGCCGGCCCTGCGGATTTCTCCGAAACGAGTGGCGCGGCCGTCCAAATGCTGTGCCAGTTGTTGGGAAAGCTTGCGGAGCGCCTTGGGATCACTCGGAAGCTTGAAGTTGCCTCCGGCCAGCGCCTCCGCTGAACCGAGAAGTTTTTGAAGATCGGCAGGAGCGTCATCCAGCATGCCGGTCTGCGCGAGGTTCTTGATGGCGTCCGCGAGTTCCCTGGCGTCATTGGCGGACGGCGGGGTGCCGGCCTGCGCGGCAGCCGCGAAGCGTGCGAGATTTTCCTGCGCCCAGTTGAGCGCATCTTCCTTCTGACTCAGACTCGCGCTGACCTTCTCGCGCATCGCGTCGGCAGCCTCCCACGACGATGCATCGACGCGATCGAGAGCGTCCTTGCGGATGCGCTCGATCTCTTCTTCGAAAGTTTTTTCCTCTTCAGGAGTGAGCAGATCCTGCTTCTTGAGCTCTTCGATAGTGGTTTTCAGATCCGCAACAATGTCGTTGGCGAGAATCGTCGTGCGCGGTCCGCTGATCATGCGCTGCGGCAGCAACAGAGCGGTGATGAGGAAAACGGCAGATGCGAGAATCGGCGCAACCCGGCTCCAGAGTTTCAGTCTCGGCATTGGAAGCTGCTTGAGGCTTTCCAGCGCCGCGGTGCTCGCCCACGCCGGATCGTTAGTTTCCAGCACCGTCAGCAAGGTGCCCTGTCCGCCGCTGAGAGAATCCGCCAGCGCTGCGATTTCGATGGGCCGATAGGCGCGCCGTATACAAAGAATGATGACCGGAACAATCGAGAGCGCGGGCGCCAGCCACAGCCAGGGTAAGAACGGGGCCGCGCTACTGAAGAAGATCCGGCAGACGAGTGCGGCAGTGCCGGCAAGAAGAAAGCTTCCGATGGCCCATCGTGGCCAGATTTCGAGGAACAGTCCGGCAGCGACACGTCGAGCAAGCCGTCGCAAGGTGGGGCGAACCGAAGCTGGCAGATCTGTCATAGAGAGCGCTCGCGTCTGACCGAGTTTGCACTAGTGTAGACACCGTAGGCAACACGTAGGTTTCGGGGAAAGGTGCTTGGGAGGGAGGGAAATTGGAAAATAGGACGAGTTGGAGATCTTAAGATCGAAATTACAAGATCTTGAATTGGACTGGCATACTCGCTAGAGGTTCGTCCATTTTAAGATCTTGTAATTTCGATCTTAAGATCTCCAACTCGTCCTATCTCCAATTTCTTTCGACGGTGCCGAGGCGGTGACGGATCTGTACGTAGGAATTTCCTACTTCACCGCAAACCCGGCCCTCGGATTGAACTTCTTTCCATCCGACGCCCTCACTGCGTCCACCCAGATCGCCGCCGGCTCGCCATTCCTCATCGGATTTCCCGTAATCGTGATCTTCGTCCCTTCCTTGAAGTCACTCGGCTTGATTCCGGCCCGCTGCAGCGTGCTCGGTCCCTCCGCCTCGAATCCCCAGGTAACGACCTTTCCGTCCTTGCCCTTCACATCCACCCACAGCCACGAGTGCGGATTCGTCAGCTCCCACTTCTTCACCACGCCTTCGAGCGTGACGGTCTTCGACTGATCGAACATCGCAGAAGAATGATGCGCCATCCCCGGCGCTGCCGCCCCGAACAGGGCGACGGTAACGATGAATGCCATGACAACCGTGCTTTTCATTATTTGCCTTTCTCCTTCTCGTCGGAGAACTTCAGATTCCTGAACGCCGTGGTGCCGTCCTTCGTCTGGACCACCGCATTGTTCGGATTCTCCCCGCAATCCCAGTATCGAATCCGCTGATCCGGCGGATCCAACAGCTTGATGTAAACATGATGCGCGTACCACGCTTCGAGCAGCGCCGGCGGGTCATAGACCCACACATCGACGCCGACCGTCCGGTCATCCGTCTTCTGCCAGATCTCGACGGTCTCCACCTGATCGGTGTAGTCGGGATTCCCGCGCTGATAGATCCCCGCCTTCAGCTGATTCGTGTACATGACCAGCCGCGGCCCATCCCAGAAGCCGATCGTGTCGCCGTTGGGAATCGGCAGCCGGTCTTCGACGGGGATGTGCTCACGCCCGTCGGTGTAGACACGGCGGATGTCATTCACCATCTCATTGATGAGCCACGTTTGATTCGGCGTCACGATGAACTCGCGCAGGAACGGCTCGGTCAACCAGCGGGGAACACCCGGCGGTGCGCACGTGGAAATGGGATCCCACTCGATTCCTTTCTTGAGGTCATCAAGCCGCTTCGTCAGCTTTGCCTGGAATTCCGGCGTCAGCTTCGCGGAGGTCGCGACCTCCTTGGGTTGATCGATATCGAAGTTGAAGCCCCGGTCCAGGGGCCGCGAGTAGACGCCGCTCCAGTCGGGAAGCCGGTTCCACTCCAGCTTCTTCCCGCCCTTCGCTTCATCCTTGAAGAACTTGTAGAGGTCCTCCGCAGTTTTGTGCTGGCGTCCAATTTCCTGGTTTTGTTCGCGGGTTCGCGTCGGCGAAACGGCCGCCGGCGGACCGCCCGTCGCTTCCGGCTGCGCGCAGGCTGATATCAGGGCACAGAGGGCGACGAGCGTCGTCGCCTGCAAGATTGCAGTGAAAAATTTCATTCAAGGCTCCTCCCCCACAGAGGTGAGGAACACACTTGTAACACCGTTCTTGAAGAGGGTGCAAGCGAGGGGATCGGGTCAGACTACTCGAACCCCGAACTTCCATTCACTGCTTGGACGGAACGCCCGAACTTCCCGCCTTGGTTGGGGGCGGGGTGCATCATCAATAGATGGGGCGGCCGGGGCTTCAACGGGAGTCGTTGCGCTGGCATGGAGCGCTATAACTGCCCATGACTGACCTGGACATCACGGGCACGCAGATCAATTAGTGGGGCCTAGTCTGAACTTCAACTCTTCAATCCAGTTCGTGACTATTGTGATGTATCCCGTGGGTGGTTCGGGGGCTTCGGGGTTCGCCTTCACCATAAGGAACCGCGTGCCGTTAGAAGTAACATCGTAGTTGGGACTGGGGCGGTCAGCGGCTCTTTCATAGATATCCTTGAAGAGCGGGGTGCGTTTTCCGACTTTCAGGGCAGGCGTTGTCAGGATTTCAACGGCAATGACTCTATCGCCATCCCTGTAGAAAAGTTCGTGATTGGAGGACCATACAGGCTCGGTGCCACCGTTATTGGAGACGGGGATTTGCGGTCCGTCGCCCTGAAAGGGCCGGATGTAGACTTCCCACTTGCCGTTCTCGTTTGAACTGTACGCCACGTAACGTCCATCCGGTGAAAACTCGGCTTGGCGGAGTGCGTAGTTTCCTTTCGGTTCCAGCCAGGGCGTCGGCGGCCGGTTTGCACCAACCGTCAGTAGCATGATGGATCTTCTACCCGTGCCGCTTTCCCGGCGTTCGTAGCGTTCAGTGAAGAGGATGTAGTTTCCATACCAGGACATCGGATCCTGTGCAGCGCCGCCCACGCTCGTTGTTAGCCTCTCCGGCCGAGGGCGTCCCTCGACCAATGTCCGGAAAATGTTTCTGTAAGAGTTCTCCGTTGATGAGAAAAGAAGACGCATACCATCCGGCGACCACACCGGTGAGGTGTTCTCATATTGGTAGGTTTGTCTCGACGGAGTTCCTTGAATAAGATCGTGAACCCAAATGTCTCTCTCGCCTTTTATCAGCGTGGTGTAGGCAACGCGCTTATCGTCGGGAGAAAGACGAGGAGACTGGTACAAGCGTGGAGGAGCGTCGATGGGCTGAGCCTCCCCGTTGCGATTGACCCATACCATTGTGGATATGGAGTCGGGCGGGGCGCCACCATCGACGTAAACCAGGTCGCCTGAATTCGACACTGCGAACTGGCCAGCCGAAGTATTCCCGCCCGGGGTCTCGGGATTGAGCGCGACTCTCACACCTTCCAGCATCGGGACTCCTTGTTCCGCTTTTAGAGTCTTCGGATCGAACCGCGCCGCCATCAGCGTTTTCGATTTCAGGTAGATGAGATAGCCTGGTGAAACGTACCGCGCATCGGCCCCGCCATCGATGAGGGTTTCCTGATGTTCATCGGCCAGGGACTGAACGACTATCCTTGCTTCAGCCCATCCGCTGGGCGGGACAATAGTGAACAGAATGGTCTCGTCCCCGGGCAACACAACCGGAAAGAGATGCCGTTCGCCATTCTTTGGCTTCGTCACCGGGATTGGCTCTTTGCGATTGGGTTGTGTGCGCGACAGGCCACGGCCATAATCCGCAAACAGAACATCGCCGTTCGAAAACCACGACAGACCTACCGATAAATAGGACGGTGACACGGACGCTAACTCTACGGGCGGCTTGCCATCGAAGCCAACGCTCTTCAACTTGCCTGCGGTCCTGAAGGCAACAGCATCCCCATATGGCCAAAACACAGGGTTTGAGCCGCCTTCGGTTCCTTCTATCGGTTCTGCAACGAGGCTATCGATTCGACGTAAGTACAGCTTTCTCTCAGTGCCTGACCCATCCAAACGTTGGGACGAAGCACTGAACACAAGCCGTCGTCCGTCTGGCGACCAGGTGAGGTCCGTGGTGACGGGACGGCCGAAATTCGTGGCTGGAGCGATGCTAATAAGAAACTTTCCCACAGGTCGCGGAGGAAGGGCAGGGGGAGGGGCAGAGGACAGAATCCAGGTAGCGATTACTGAAATCGCCGCTGCGGCCGCCGCAAGGAGGACCGTTCGCCACCGGGATCGTGCCGGCCGTAAAACCGTGGATGAAATGCCGCCCTCCGGCTGGTCGCTCAATTCGAATCGAGCGTCGGCGATGTCGCGCAGGCGGTGCCTCGGATCCTTCTCCAAACAACGTCGAGCCAGTCGCGTGACGTTCGGGGGTGTCGCTGCCGGCCACAACTGCCAGTCCGGTTCGCGCTCCAGAATTGCCGCGAAGACTTCGGTGACAGTCGCTCCGGCGAACGCGCGTTGCCCTGTGAACATTTCATAGAGCACGCAGCCGAAAGCCCAGATGTCGGCGCGTTTATCTACACTTTGACCACGCGCCTGCTCCGGGCTCATGTACGCGGGCGTCCCCAGAACCATTCCCTCTTGTGTGGATTCAACCGTGGGCAGAGTTGTCAGATCACCGGCGGATGGATCATGAATGCCCGCTTTGGCGATGCCGAAATCCACGACCTTC
>Ga0068859_100003174_pt1 | contig 16724 bp, 13 predicted proteins | sample KBSSwiS22_FD_66585 | JGI IMG/M metagenome (GOLD analysis project Ga0068859, IMG submission 66585) | Switchgrass rhizosphere microbial communities from Kellogg Biological Station, Michigan, USA - KBS Switchgrass S2-2 | ecosystem: Host-associated > Plants > Roots > Rhizosphere > Soil ...
TCTGTCGCTTCTGGACCTGCGCCGGCAGGAAAAGGCGGACACCGACAATCTCCGCTTCCTGCGACGCCGCTCCACGACCGACGTCGGATGATCGAGGCCGACCTCGCCGTCGTCGGCATCTCCGAGCTCGCCACACCCGAAGGATCGACCGCACGGCTGGGCGCCGACCTGTCGCGCCTTCGAGTCGTGCCGAACGCCGCGGTCGCCGCCTTGTCCGGGCGGATCGTCTTCGCCGGCACCGAGCGCGACTTCCGCCAGGCCGTCTCCCTGAAGGCAGGCGGTCGCATGCTCGACGCCCGCGGCGGCACCGTGCTTCCCGGGTTCGTCGATGCGCACACGCACCTTCCGTTCGCGGGGTGGCGGGAATCGGAATTCAACGAGCGGCTCCAAGGGGCGACGTACAGCCAGATCGCGGCCCGCGGCGGCGGGATCCTGTCGACGGTCGCCGCGACCCGCGCCGCGTCCTTGGACGACCTCGCGCTGCTCGTCCGGTCGCGCCTGGACGCGATGCTCGCCTTGGGCACGACGCTGGCCGAGGCCAAGAGCGGCTACGGGTTGTCCACCGAGGCCGAGATCAAGCAGCTCGATGCCGTGCGCCTGGGATCGGCCGGGCACCCCGTGGAAGTCGTCCCGACGTTTCTCGGCGCACACACGGTCCCCAAGGACCGCAAGGACGACCGCGCCCGCTACCTCGACGAGATCGTGAGCGAGATGCTCCCCGAGATCGCTCGGCGCAAGCTGGCCCGGTACGCCGACGCCTTCGTGGACGCGCATGCGTTCACCCTCGCGGAGGCACGGCGCGTCCTTGCCGCAGCCGCCGAGGCGGGCTTGGGCGTGCGCCTCCACGCCGACCAGCTGGCGGACGACGGCGGCGCGTTGCTCGCGGCCGAGCTTCAGGCGGCATCCGCCGATCATCTCGAGCACGTGTCGGATGCGGGAATCGAGGCGCTCTCGCGGGCGAAAACGGCCGCGATCCTCCTACCGTCCGCCACGTTCTTCCTGATGCAGACCGTGAAACCCCCGGTGCGCCGCTTGATCGACGCGGACGTCCCGGTGGCGATCGCGACCGACTTCAACCCGGGGACCTCGCCCAACGAGGCGATGGGCACGGTGCTCGAGCTGGCCTGTCTATCGTTCGGGCTGTCGATCGACGAGGCGATCGCGGCCGCGACGCTCAACGCGGCTTACGCGCTCGGCCGGGCCGGCGAGACCGGCTCGATCGAGGTCGGCAAGCGCGCGGACTTCGTCGTCCACGCGGTCCCCAACCGCTACCATCTGGTCTACCGATTCGGGGTGCGGCGCGTGCGAAGCGTGATCGCGGCCGGCCGCGTGGTGGTCGAGGAAGGGCAGCTTTCGCCCCGGGCCTAAAAGAGCGGCGCGCGCTCCTCGTGATCGAACTTGTAGACGTACTTGGTGACCTTGAAGTCGATCGTCTGCTCGTACTTCGCGCTGATCACCATCTCGTGCATCGTGCGCTCCATGTGGAGGTTCTTCTTGTCCAGCGGAAGACGGAGCTCCTTGGCCTTCTCCACGATGCGCTTGTAGATGTCCTCGTCCTTGTTCCGGGTCGCCGCGAACCGGCACTCTTCCTGGATGAAGTCCCGGAATTCATAGGCGTTGACCCTGACCGGAATCACTTTCACGGCGGCAAAGATCCCCGCGCCCAAAAGTGCCAAAGCCAGCATGAAACCGATGCGGCCGTCGCCCCGTTCGCCCGATCTGTCGCGCATTGCCGTCCCTCTTCCCGGGCAGTTCCTTCGCCGGGCCGGCGGGAATATAGGTTCCGGGTCTGGGAGAGACAAGAAAGGGGGGAGGCAGGCCTCAGCGCTTGAAAAGGTTCTCGAATTGTGATTTCGGGTCGTTCGAGGCCCCGCCCGTCGGCCCGGTTCGCCGGCCGGTCGCATCCAGGACGAGGCGGGCGGCGTAGGACGGGCAGGTGTTCGCCTTCGACTTGTCGGTCACGGGTGTCGTGATCGTCGCCCGGCACTCCCACCGGGCGCTGGTGTCGAAGTGCTGGCAGGCGCGGCAGGCATGGAGCGGGGCATTGCAGTGCGGGCAGTTCGTCTCGGGAGCGATCGCTCCGGACGCGGGCACGCTCTTGCCGCACTTGGGGCAGCGGAGGACTTCGTTGGCCTCGCGGGACACCGCATGCCGGAGCGACCTCTGCTGCGCGCGCTCTTCCGGGGTGAGGGGAGAGACCGCCGGCCGGGACTTCCGGTCGCGATCCCGAGACGATTCCTGGTAGCCCTTGTGTCCGTACTTCCGGTCCATGGGGTTGGCCTCGCAAGCTGCCCGGCGGAAGGGAGGTCCGCGGTCTCGACTTGGATGGCGGGGTTCATCGTACGGCGCGAACCGACTTCGAGCAACTACCAGACGTAATCCTTTGCGATCTCGCGCTTGCCGTGCCCCTCCAGGACGTGCATGACACGGATCTTCTTGAGCGTCGTCGGGGAGAGTGTGCCGAGCGGGAGGTGGAGGATCTTCCGGTCGAGGCGGGCCGCGATCTGGTGGAAGATCGACCGCGGGGGCTTGGGAGCGGCGTAAACGACGACCCGTTCCCGCGAGTAGTCGAGCGCCGCCAGGAGCAGCGTTTCCGCTTTCGACTCGGCGAAGCGGTAGTCGGCGTCGGTCCAGACGTCGGCCAGGCGCCCCGGCGGGAACGAGAGCAAGAAGCCGCCGTAGGTCACGCGGCAGATCCCCGGGCCGACCACGGCGCGCTCGGGGGCGCTGGCGAAGAACGCCATGTCGGACTCCTGGCCGTGCTCGCCCAGCCACGTCAGCGAGTACGGATACCGCTCGCCGCCGCCCTCGGGCTCGTCCTCGAAGATCACGACCACGATCCCGATCTCTCCTGCGACCCGGCCCGACTCGCGCACGTACACCTGCTTTTCCGCCCAGTGCCGGATCGTCTCCCGCACGTCGATCCCGTCGAGGACGGACGTGGTGAACGGCACGACCCGCGCGGCCTCTTCGGCCATGACGGCCTTGCCTTTCTTTCGCAGGTAAGCGCCGAACGCTTCGACGATCACGTCCTCGGGCGGGTACGAGCAGACGGCGCCCTCGTCGAACCCGGAGAGCCACTCGCCCGGAAACTTCTCGTCGCGCCGCCGCCGCTTCAGGATCGACTCCGGCCGGCGCGTCTTCGGCTTGCGCAACCGCCGCTTCAAACGCACGCGCCGGACGCCGTCCCACAGCTCTTCCGCGCGGATGCGCGCGGTGGGCAGATCCGTGGCCGCGCCGGTCTGCCAGGGGTAGGAGATCGCCAGCCGGTGGAGCTCCCAGGCGAAGTTGTCGGAGACGCAGGCGCGCGCCGCCACGACGAGGTCGAATAGGTCGGCGACCAGCATTCCCGAGTGCCGCGCCAAGCTTCCGGAGTAACGCGCGAGGTTGCGCCGCTGCCAGGGGACCACCTCTTCGTCGGGGGCCGCCGCGCGCAGGGTTCGCGAGGCGCTCGCCACCAGCGCGCGCTGCAGCCGCAGCCGGTCGATCGGATCGCCGGCCGCGGCCGCGGCGTCCGCCACGTCGCCGAGCACGCGACCCGGGTCGTCGCCGCGCCCGCCGGACAGCACGCGAAACGCCCCGTAATCCCGCCCCGCCGCCGGCGGTTCTTCACGTCTGTCCGGCGGCGGCACACCGCGCCGCCGCGCCTCGTATGCCGCCACGTAGAACGGCAGCTCGCCGAGCACCTCACCCAGGGACTCCGGATGCAGATGAACCAGCCGGACGTTGTGTCGCGCCGGCGGCGTCAGCGGCTCGGCCTGGGGCGCCGCGAGCGCCTGTTTCAGCCCGGAAAGGTGCCGCATGCCGCAGACGACGAGAGTGCGCGACGCGCCCTCCGCGGCCAGCTCCTGAACGTGATAGGCCATCGCCGCCTCGCGCCGCGCGTCGGCGGGGTCCGTGCGCCGTCCCGCCGACCTCACTGCGTCGACGAAGGCTGGAAGGCCGATGCGCATCATCGCGTACGGGTCCGGGACGGGATCGCGATGATCCGCGTATCCGTCGACGTCGAGATCGACGCACGCGACCCGAACGCCGTGCTCCGCGGCCCATCGCGCGGCCTCGACCGCCGGATCGGCCGGCTGGACGGGCAGGTAGATCGTCTCGCCCGCTTGGGTTTCGTAAAGAAGCACCGAGATCGACGGCAGCCGGTCGACGGCCCGCAAGAAAACGCGCGCAAGCGACGACGGAACCTCGATCGCGACCGCGTCGGGCTTCAGGCGGGCGAGCGCCCGACGGACGGCGTCAGCGGATTCGAGGCGCTCGTGGAGGACCGGGACGACGAAGACGCCGCCGCCGAGCTCCATGGCGAGATCGTTCCCGTCGGCGCTCATTCCACGATCCTAATGCCGCACGGGTCTAGAATGCCCGGCGGCAGCGGGAGGTACCTTGTTCCAAGCACAAAACCTGATCAAGTCCTACGGCGCGGTGCGCGCCGTGGACGGCGTGTCGTTCACGGTCGCGAAAGGGGAGGTCTACGGCCTTCTCGGCCCGAACGGGGCGGGCAAGACGACGACCATGTCGATGCTTTCCGGCTTGTTGGCGCCGGACGACGGCCGGATCCTGTTCGACGGGATCGATCTCGCGGCGGAGCCGATCAAGGTCAAAGCGCAGCTCGGCGTGGTGCCGCAGGAGCCGGCGCTCTACGAGACGCTGTCGGCGCGCGAAAACCTTCACTTCTGGGGCGGGCTGTACGGCTTGTCCGGCGCCGGGCTGAACAAAGCCGTCGATCGCGTGCTCGACCTCGTCGGCCTGGCCGATCGCGCCAAGGAGCCGGTCAAGCAGTACTCGGGCGGCATGAAGCGGCGGATCAACCTGGCGCTGGGCTTGGTGCACGGGCCGCGCGCGGTGTTGATGGACGAGCCGACGGTGGGAATCGACCCGCAGGCGCGGCTGAACATCCTGGAGTCGGTCAAGCAGGTGGCCGCGGGCGGCACGACGGTGATCTACACGACCCACTACCTCGAAGAGGTCGAGCAGCTGTGCGACCGCATCGCGATCATGGATCACGGGAAGATCCTGGCCGAAGGGACGCTCGACGAGCTGAAGAGCCGCATGGGCGGGCGCGACATCGTCACGGTGCGTGGGTCGTTCGACGCCGCCGCGGTCCGTCCGCGCCTCGACGAGCTGGCCGGCGTGCAGGTGACGGCCGTCGACGAAGGAAAGCTCGTGATGACCGTCGAGGGCTCGGGACGCGGGGCGGTGGACGTGCTGACTCGGGTGCTTTCGGGCGGCCTGGCGATCGACGGCGTCTCGATCCAGCCGCCGAGCCTGAACACGGTCTTCCTCAACCTGACCGGCCGCGAGCTGCGCGACTGATGGGGATCATCGCGCACCTGGTCGCGAAGGACGTCAGGCGCAAGGCGCGATCGCCGCTCGGGCTGATCGCGGCGCTGGCGTTTCCGCTGCTGTTCGCCGGGTTGATCGCGCTCGCCTTCGGGCGCGGGGACTCGATCCCGAAGGTGAGGATTCTCGTCGACAACGAAGACGACGGGCTGGTCGCGAGCCTCGTCGCCTCGGCGTTCACGTCGCAACAGGCATCGGCGTACTTCGACGCGAAGACGGTGACGGCGGACGAGGGGCGGAAGCTCATCGACGACGGGAAGGCGTCGGCGCTTTTGATCATCCCCAAAGGCTTCACCGCCGACGTGCTCGACAAGAAGCCCGTGAAGCTCTCCCTCCTGCGCAATCCCGCCGAAGGGATCCTGCCGGAGATCGCCGAGCAGATGACGGGGGCGATCGTGGACGTGCTCGACGCGGCACGGCGGGTCTTCGACAAGCCGATCGAAGAGCTGAGGCCGCTCCTCGCCGACGACGATAAGGCGCCGGCGGACGCCGACGTGATCACGATCTCGCTGTCGGTGAAAAAGGCGATCGAGGGGCTGTCCGGTCTCGTCAACCCGCCCGCCATCGCGCTCGAAAGCGAGATGTTCGGCACGGCGGTCAAGAAGGAAGACAAGAAGTCGAACGGCGACACGCCTTCGGCGATCTTCCTCGCCGTGCTTCCCGGGGTCGCGGTGTACGGGCTGTTTCTCGTCGCGGATCAGGGGATGCGCGACGTGATGACCGAGCGGACGCTGGGGACGATGCGGCGCCAGCTCGCCGCGCCCGTCACGGCGAACACCGTGATCCTGGCGAAGGCGGCGTACACCGCGATCCTCGCCGCCGCGGCGCTGTTCGTGATGGCCGCCGTGGGCGCGGCGGTCCTGACCACCTCTGTCAGCGTCGCGGCGTTCCTCCTCGTCGCGTTTTGTCTCGTGCTCGCGGTCACCGGCACGGCGGCGGTGATCTACGGCCTGGCGAAGACCGAGCGGCAGGCCGCCACCCTCGGCAACATGGTTTTCCTGATGATGGGCTTTCTGGGGGGCGGCTTCATTCGCGTCGAGGGGCTGCCGGCGGCCATTCGGGCGATCGCGCCGTTCACGCCGCTGTACTGGGGCACGAAGGGTTTTCGCGCGCTGCTCGAGAACGGGGCCGGCGTGGCCGGGGTCCTCCAACCTGCGCTCGTGCTGCTTGCGATCGGCGTCGTGCTCCTGGCGGCGGGTGCTGCGGCGTTGCGGCGGACCGCGAAGGCGGGGGCGGGCGCGTGAGGTCCCTGTGGCGCCTCGCGATGAACGACGTGCGGCTGACCCTGCGCGATCGCGCGGCGTTCTTCTGGCTCCTGATCCTGCCCGTCTTCTTGATCTGGATGTTCGGCCACATGTTCTCCGGCGGCGGAGGCGCCAACGTTTCCCTCGCCGTGCGCGACCGCGACGGTGGATGGCTCGCGGCGGCGTTCACGGAGGAGCTTCAAGCGCCCAACGTCGTCTTGAAGGTCTACCGCGGCCCCGAAGCCGACGGCGAGGAGGCGAAGAAGGCGGCGCGGTGGATCGAGCTGCCCGCCGGGTTCACCGCCGGGGCGCTGGCGGGGCATCAGCAGCTCCTGAGGATCCAGTCGGCCGAGGACGCGTCCACGGACTACTCGCGCGCCGCCGAGGTCCTGGTGACCCGTGCGATCGTTCGCACGCTCGGGCGCGTGGCCGAGATGAAGGGCGCCAACGCGTCGATGGACACGGCGACGTACGAGGCGCTCAAGGCCCGGCCGCCGATCATCGCGCTCGAATCCTCCACGGCGGGGACCGGGCACGCCGTGCGGGGCTTCGAACAGAGCCTGCCGGGGAACATGACGTTCACCGTCATGATGATGACGTTGATCTACGGTGCGGTGTATCTGACGATCGAGAAGCGCGAGGGGATCTTGAAGCGCCAGCTCACGCTGCCGCTATCGCGCGAGGCGATCTTCCTCGGCAAGGTTCTCGGGCGGCTGCTCATCGCCATGCTGCAGATCGCGATCCTGGTCGCCTTCGGCAAGTTCGCGTTCAAGCTGGACTTCGGCAGCTCGCCGGCCGGTCTGGCCGTGCTCCTTCTCGCGTACGCCTTCTCGATCGCGGGGATCTCCACTTTTCTCGGGGCGATCCTCGCCAATCCGGAGCAGGCCTCGACCGTCGGCTGGCTTTCGAGCACCGTGATGGGCGCGCTGTCGGGGTGTTGGTGGCCCGCCGAGGTCATGCCCGGCTGGCTTCAGAAGGCGGCGCACGTCTTCCCGCCGGCCTGGGCGATGGACGGGCTCCACGCCTTGATCAGCTTCGGCAAGGGGTTCGAGGCCGTGGCGGCACCCTCGCTGGTCCTCGTCGCGTTCGGCGCCGCCTTCAGCTGGCTCGCCGCGCGCCGATTGAGAGCGCTGTAGGCAAAAGGGGACACTCCCATTTATTAAATGGGAGTGTCCCCTTTTGCTAGAGGTACCGAAGCGCCTCGTCTCCGAGAACGTGAGCGACGGCGTCCTTCAGCGCGGCCTGCGCGTCCTTTGGGCCGCCGTCTTTCAGACGCTTCAACGCGTAGCGCGCAATGTTGATTCCGTCGCGGGCGGTGAAGCGCTCGTCGGCTTCGTGGGCGGCTTGGAGGAACACGGTCACGTATTCGAGGATCGCGTCGTCGGCGAAGGGGAGGTTCTCGGCGAGGATCGCCTTCTCTTCGTCGTGCTCGGGGAAGTCGAGCTCGATCTGGGGTTGCAGACGCGAGTGGATGTAGTCGGGAAGCTCGTAGGTCGAGGCGTCGTCGTTCATGGTCGCGACGAAACGGAATTCGGGGTGCGCCTTCACCTTCACGCCGGCGACGATCGACTCGACGTAGCGGCGCGTGTCGAGCAGCGGGGCCAAGGACGCCCACGACTTCTCCGACATCCGGTTGCCCTCGTCGACGATCGCAACGCCCCCGCGGATCATCGCGGTGACCAACGACGACGCGACGTAGCGTAAGCCGCCGGCGCGGTCGATGACCGGCGTGATCAACAGGTCCTCCGGCCGCGTGTCCATCGTCGCCTGGAAGATGTAGACGTCCTGCTTCCGGGCCTTGCCCGCCGCGTAGGCCAGCGTGGTCTTGCCCACGCCGGGCTTTCCGAGAAGCCGCGGGTTCATCGGCACGTCGCGCGGGTCGACCACGCTCCAGGCTGCGAGGAGCTGCTTCAGCGTCTCGGCTTGGCCGACCCATCGGATCGGCAGCTCGTCCGGATGGGCGAGATGCAGCGACACCCCCTCGATCGTGATCGCGGAGGGAGCGTCGCTTTCGGGCATCGCGTCAGGCGAGCTCGGCGAAGACTGCTTCGATCCGTGCGAACGCCCAGTCCAGCTCGTCCTTCGTGACGCTGAGCGGGGGCGCGAAGCGGATCGTGTGGATGTGCGTCTCCTTGCACAGGAGCTGCTTGTCCCTCAGCGCCTCGCAAAAACGGCGGGCACCGCCGGCCGCTTCGGTCAGCTCGAGGCCGATCCAAAGACCCTTGCCGCGCACTTCCTTGATCCACTTGCTCTTCAAGCCTTTGAGCTTCGCCAGGAAGTAGTCGCCCATCGTCGCGGAGTTTTCGATCAGCTTCTCGTCGACCAGCACCTTCAACGCCTCGCGCGCGACGGCTGCCGCCAACGGGTTGCCCCCGAAGGTCGAGCCGTGGTCGCCGGGTTTGTAGACCAGCATCACCGGGTCGTCGGCCAGAATCGCCGAGACGGGGTAGTAGCCCCCGGACAACGCCTTTCCGACGATGACGATGTCGGGCCGCACGCCTTCGTGCTCGAAGCAGAAGAACTTCCCGGTGCGCCCGAGCCCTGCTTGGATCTCGTCGCAGACGAACAGCACGTTGTGCTTCTTGCACAGCGCCGCGATGCCGCGCAGGTAGCCGGCCGGCGGGAGGTGAATGCCGCTTTCGCCTTGGATCGGCTCGACGAGCACGGCGGCGACGTTCGGGTTCATCGCGCGCTCGATCGCCGCGAGATCGCCGTAGGGGAGCATCGTGAAGCCGGGCGTCAGCGGGCCGAACCCATCCTTGTATTGAGCTTCCTCGGAGAAGCTGACGATCGTCGTGGTACGGCCGTGGAAGTTCCCCGTGAAGACGAGGATCTCGGCCTTGTCCTTCGGGATGCCCTTGACCGTGTAGCCCCATTTGCGGGAGAGCTTGATCGCGGTTTCGACCGCCTCGGCCCCCGAGTTCATCGGGAGCATCTTCCGGTAACCCGACAGCTCCGACATTTCCTTGTAGAGCAGGCCGAGCTGGTCGCTGCGGAAGGCGCGCGACGTCAGCGTGACGCGGTCCGCCTGCTCGAGCATCGCCTTGCGAATGCGCGGGTGGGCGTGGCCCTGGTTGACGGCGGAGTAGGCGGCGAGAAAGTCGAGGTACTTGGTTCCCTCGACGTCCCAAACCCAGCAGCCCGACGCCTTGTGAACGACCACGTCGAGGGGGTGGTAATTATGGGCGCCGTAGTCATCCTCGAGCTTGACGAAGTCCGCAGCCGACAGTTTCACGGCATCCATGCGCCACCTCCAGAATGAAGAGGCAAGATAGCATGCGAGGTGTTGACGCCCTCTGAAGGCGACGGAATAATCCGGCCTCCATGAACAACACCTCGTCCGGCGGGACCGTCGTCGGACGGAAGCAGCGCATCCTCCTCCGGATCGAGCGATTCAGCCGCGAGCGTTTCAGGGTCGTCTTCACCGTGGCCTTGATCCTGTTCGCGCTGGCGACGTGGATCGGCTCGCGCATCAAGATCGAGTCGGACGTCCTCAACCTGATCCCTCGCGGCAACCGCCAGGTCGACACGTTTCGAGAGGCGCTTCACGAGTTCGGCTCGATCGACTACCTCATCATCCTGCTCGAGGCCGGCCCCGACGAAGGCCCCGACGAGATCGAAGACTTCGCCGACCTGTTCGCCGAAAAGCTTCGCGCCCGCGAAGACTTGGTCACGTCGGTGGAGTACCGGTTCCAGCCCGACGCGAAGTTCATGCAGCTGTTCGCGGAGAACGCGCTCCTGTTCCTCCCGCCCGAGCAGCTTCCGCAGATCGCGGACAAGCTGACCGACGACGCCATCCGGCGGCAGATCCGCGAAAACAAGGTCGCGCTGGCGTCGCCGACTTCGGCGATGGCCGAAGGGCTCTTGCTTCGTGACCCGCTTGGGTTGATGCCGCTTTTCGTCGACCGGCTGCTGGCGCACCGCGGTGCCTTGAAGGTCGACCTGTCCGACGGCTACTACCTCTCGCAGGACAACCGCACTCTGATCATGCTCGTGAAGCCGGCTCAGGCGTCACAGAACCTCGCGTTCTCGCGGAAGCTGCTCGACGCCGCGCGCGAAGACGCCGACGCGGTGCGCGCGTCGCTTCGCGAGGACGGAGCCGGGGGCGCCGCGACCGAGCTTCGATTCGGCGGAAACCCCGCCGTGCTGACCGAAGAATCGTCGCTGCTCAAGCGCACGGTCGTCACCAACGGCGTGGTGTCGTTCTTCGCGGTCGTCCTCCTCTACTGGATTTGCTACCGGCGGTTTTCCGCGCTCGTGTACTCGGTGCTCCCTCTGATGCTCGGCCAGGCGATGACGTTCGCCGTGGGGGCGATCGTCCTGGGAAGCCTCAACTCGTCGTCGGCGTCGCTCCCCGCCCTGCTCATGGGGCTGGGCACCGACTTCACGATCCTCATGTACGCACGCTTCGTGGAAGAGCGTCACGCGGGAGCGAGCCTCCCGGACGCGAGCGAGAGGATGGTCGGCGAGACCGGGCTCGGGGTCTTCACCGGCGCCATCACCTCGGCGGGCACGTTCTACGCCATGTGCGTCGGGAGCTTCCGCGGCCTGAGCGATCTGGGCTTCCTCATCGGCACGGGCATCCTGATCTGTGCGGTCGCCATCGTCTTCCTGCTCCCGGCGATGATCGCGTGGAACGAAGGGCGCCGGAAACGCATCGAAAAGGAAAAGAAGCTCCACCTCCAGTCGCTCGGCCTCGAGCACCTGATCACGTTTTCCGTGCGCCACCGCCGCCTGGTGATCGGATCCGCCGTGGTGCTCACCCTCGTGGCCTCGGGGCTCGCCCTGAGGCTGACCTTCGACGCGGGGATCGACTCGCTTCGCAGCAACACCGCGCCTTCGTTCAAGGTGCAGCGGGAGATCGCGGGAAAGTTCGGCGCGTCGCTGTCTTACATGATGGCGATCGCGGAAGGCTCGACGGTCGACGAAGCGGTCCGGCGCACGCACGACATCGAGGAGCGCCTCAAGCCGTATCTTGCCGACGGCACGGTCGGTTCGTACGAGTCGATCCTGACCTATCTCCCGCTCGAAGACCGGCAGCGCGCGGTGATCGACGCGGTCCGCAAAGGGGAGGGGGGATCGTTCGACCCGCAACGCATCCGGGGAACGCTGCGCGCGGCGCTCGCGGAGAACGGGTTTCGCGAGGAAGCGTTCGCAAGCTACATCGAGCAGATGGACCGGTTCTTGAAGCCCGCGCGTCCTTTAACCCTCGATGACCTGGAACAGAACGGCCTCGGCCGCATCGTCGAGCGGTACGTGCATCGCGACGCGTCGCGCATCCAGATCGTCACCTACCTCTACACACGCGACCGGCGATGGCATCGCACGCCGCCCCCGGGGCTCGCCGAGGCGCTGCAGGCGGGCGACTCGGGGATCGTCGTCACCGGGACCAACGTCGTCGGCCGCGAGCTGACGCGGATCTTCCTGCACGATTCCCGCGTGGCGGTCTTCCTCGGGCTCGGGCTGGTGGCGTTCTTGCTCTGGTTCGACTTCAAGAGCCTGAAGCTGACCGCGATCGCGCTGGCCCAGCTCGTCTCGGGCGTCCTCCTGATGCTCGGCGTCATGAAGGCGCTCCGGATGGACATCAACTACGCGAACGCATTCGTCGCGACCATGATCATGGGGGTCGGGATCGACTACGCGATCCACCTCGTGCACCGGCTGCACGCGAACGGCGGCATCGTCGACGAAGGGGTGCTCGAGACCGGAAAGGGGGTCGCGCTCGCCGCCGCCACCAACGTCGCCGGCTTCGGGACGCTCGCCTTCGGCAACTACCCCGCGATGCGCAGCGTGGGCATCGTCGCCCTGATCGGCTCTTTGACGTGCCTCCTCACCGCGCTGACCGTCGTTCCCGCGTTGATGGCGCGTCAGGAGTCCAAGTGATGCTGCCGCTCCCGCTGATCGCGCTCATCCTGGGACTCGTCGAAGGGGTCACGGAGTTCCTGCCGATCTCCTCGACCGGACACCTCATCCTCGCCGGCCGCCTGTGCGGCCTCGAAGGCGCGCGCGCGGAGGTGTTCGAGATCTTCATCCAGCTCGGCGCGGTGGCCGCGGTCGTCGTCGAGTACCGCGCGAAGCTCTTGGGCCTCGTGCGCGGGCTGGCCGATGATCCCGCGGCGCGGCGCTTCACGGGCAGCCTCGTCGCGGCGTTCCTTCCCGCCGTCGCGCTCGGCCTGTTGACGCATCATTGGATCAGCACGCATCTGTTCGGCCCCATCACGGTGGCCGCCGCTCTGATCGCGGGGGCCATCGCGATTGTCGTCGTCGAGCGATGGAAGCCCGCCGCCGTGATCGGCGACGCGTCGGCGGTCGGCCCGGCGCGCGGCGCCTTGATCGGCTTCGCGCAATGCATTTCCCTGTGGCCGGGCTTTTCGCGCTCGGCGGCGACGATCCTGGGCGGCCTCCTGTGCGGCCTCGAGCGTAAGGCGGCGACCGAATTCTCGTTCTTCCTGGCGATTCCGACGCTGGGGGCCGCGACCGTCTACGACTTCCTCAAGCACCGGGACGCGCTCGTTCCCGGCGATCTGCTCTGGCTTTCCGTCGCGACGGTCGTCTCGTTTCTCGTCGCCTGGGCATCGATCCGGTGGCTGTTGCGCTTCGTCGCCACGCACGACCTCCGCCCCTTCGCCTGGTATCGGATCGTGCTCGGGCTCTTGGTCTTGGCCGCCTTCCGTTAGCGCGCCCGCAGCCGGCCGGTACAATCGCCGTCTCATGCTGGGCGGTCGAGACGGCTACCTCCTCCCGCGTCCCCTTCAAGCGTTGGAGCGCTGGCCGCGATCCCGCATCGTCGTCGTCGCCGTCTTGCTGTCGATCGCGCTCGGCGTGGTCGACTGGCTCACCGGCCCGCAGTTTTCTTTCACGATCTTCTACTTGGTGCCGGTCGCGCTGGTCGCTTGGCTGATCGACCTCCGCGGGGCGGTCTGGATCTCGCTTTTCTGCGCGGGCGTCTGGACCGCAGCGGACTGGGAGTCGTTCTCCTCGACCGTGCCGGCGGTGGTCGACCTTTGGAACGCGGTCGTCCGCCTCGCCTTCTTCCTCCTCGTCACGTGGGCGCTCGCCACGACCCGTCGCGCGCTGCAGTCTCAAAACGCGCTCGCGCGCCGCGTGCAGCTCGGCCTGCTGCCGCCGAGCCTTCCCGTCGACGGGGCGATCGAGTCCGCGGCGTCCTGGCGACCGGCGCAGGCGGTCAGCGGCGACTTCTACTTTCTCACCGAGGACGCGGAAGGGCGGGTGGTCGCGTGCATCGCCGACGTCTCGGGCAAGGGGGTGGGGCCCGCGCTCCTGATGGCCAACGTCCAGGCCGCTCTCGAGGCGAGTGTCGAGGCCGGAGCGGCGCCGGGAGCGTTGTGCACGCGGCTGAACCACTTCCTGTCGCGCCGCGCCAACGAAGGGCGCTACGTGACCTTCTTCGCGATGCGCCTCGACCCGGTCTCCGGGACCCTGGCGTATTGCAACGCCGGACACAACCCGCCGCTGATCCTGCGCGCCGACGGCAGCGTCGAGCGGCTCGACGCCGGCGGCCCGGTCCTGGGGGTCTTCCCCGACCGGAGCTTCGAGGAAGCCGAGCGCCCGCTCAAGCCGCGCGACCGCGTGATCCTCTACACCGACGGCGTCAGCGAATCCTGGAACGCCGCCGGGGAGGAGTTCGGCGAAGCGCGGATCGTGGCCGCGGCGCGGGGTGCCAAGTGGGCCGGGGCCGAAGAGACGCAGCGCCGTATCCTGATGGCGCTCGACGGCTTTGCGCGCGGCGACTACCACGACGACGTGACGACGGTCGTCCTGTCGGTGAGGCCCAACGGAAGCCACGAGATGCGGAGCACCTGATGGACGAACCGAAGAAGCTAGGCGACATGCCGGTGGACGAGTTCCGCGAGGGCGCGCATCGCGTGGCGGACCTGGCCGCGGACTATCTCGAGCGGCTCGAAAGCTACGACGTCCTGCCCAAGATCGAGCCCGGTGAGACGCGCGCGAAGATCCCCGCCTCGCCGCCGGTGTCGCCCGAGCCGCTCGATGCGATCCTCTCGGACTACCGCACGATCGTCGAGCCGTACATCACGCACTGGCAGCACCCGATGTTCATGGCCTATTTCCCGAGCACGGCGACCGGGCCGGGGATCCTCGGCGAGTGGCTGGCTTCGGCGCTCAACTCGAACGTCATGCTCTGGCGCAACGCGCCGGCTTCGACGGAAGTCGAAGAGGTCGTCGTGTCGTGGATGCGGCAGATGCTCGGGCTTCCCGAGACGTTCGACGGGATGCTGACCGACACGGCGTCGATCTCGTCGCTGCTTTCCGTCGTCGCGGCGCGGCATGCGGTCGCGGGCCCCGACCCGCGGCTGGGCCTGCGGCTCTACGCCTCGACGGAGGCGCACTCCTCGATCGACAAGGCGGCGATCGTCGCGGGCTTCGGGCGGTCCGGCATCCGCAAGATACCGGCCGACGCCGAATTCCGGATGCGCCCCGACGCGCTCGAAGCCGCGATCGCGGAAGACCGCGCCGCGGGTTGGTGCCCTGTCTGCGTCGTCGCGACGCTCGGGACGACGTCGTCGACGAGCGTCGATCCGTGCGAGGCGATCGCCGCGATCTGCCGTCGCGAGAAGCTCTGGCTCCACGTGGACGCGGCCTATGCGGGGACGGCGGCGATCGTCCCCGAGATGCGACCGTTGCTTGCGGGCTGGGAGCATGCCGACTCGATCGTCGTCAACCCGCACAAGTGGATGTTCACCGCGTTCGACGCGTCGCTCTTGCTCTACCGAAGCCCGGAGGCGTTCAAGGACGCTTTCAGCATCGTGCCCGAATACCTCCGCACGCCGGACGCCGGCGCGGTCCGTAACTACAACGAGTACGGGATCCAGCTCGGTCGCCGCTTTCGCGCGCTCAAGATGTGGATGCAGATCCGCTGGTTCGGCGTTGAAGGGATCGCGGCTCGTCTGCGCGATCACGTCCGGATGGCGAAGCTCCTCGCGTCGTGGATCGAAGCCGATCCCGACTGGGAGTTGCTCGCGCCGGTGCCGTTTTCCACCGTGTGCTTCCGCTGCCGGAAAGGTGACGATCTCGACGCGGTCAACGAGCGCATCCTCCAGAGGGTGAACGCGACCGGCAAGATCTTCCTGTCCCACACGAAGCTCGACGGCCGCTACACGCTTCGGGTCGCGCTCGGGAACCCGCGCCAGACCGACGCGCACGTCAAAGCGTGCTGGGAGCTGCTAAAAGGGGACACTCCCATTTATTAAATGGGAGTGTCCCCTTTTATTTCTTGAAGATGCCGGGCGGCAGGTCGAGCAAGTCGTTGAATTCGCCGGCGCCGCGTAGCCATTCGCCGCCGTCGAAGGTGACGATCTCGCCGCGGATCCAGTCGGATGCGGGCGACACGAGATACGCGGCCAGCTCGGCGAGCTCTTCCGGGGTGCCGAAGCGCCCCGCGGGGATGCGCCGCTTCCGGGCCTCGGAGAGCTCTTCGGTCGGAAGTAATCGGGAGAACGCGCCTTCGGTGGGAATCGGGCCGGGGGCGATCCCGTTCAGCCGGATTCCGTAGCGGGCCCATTCGACGGCGAGCGATCGGGTCAGCGCGACGACGCCCGCCTTGGCGCACGCGCTGGGGAGCACGAAGCCGGAGCCGGTCTCGGCGTAGGTCGTCGCGATCGAAAGGACGGTGCCGCCGCGGTTCTCCTCGATCCACATCCGGCCCGCGGCGCGCGTGCAGTGGAACGTGCCGTGAAGCACGATCGCGACGACCGCCGCGAATCCGTTGGGCGTCAGCTCTTCCGACGGGCACAGGAAGTTCCCCGCGGCGTTGTTGACGAGGATGTCGGGAATCCCGAGCGTCTCGCGCACGCGCGCGAGCGCGGTGTCGACCTGGGCGTGATCGCGAACGTCGCAAGGCGCCGCGGCCGCGCGGCCTCCCTTGGCCGCAATCTCCGCGACGACCTTGTCGAGAGGCTCGAGCCTGCGGCCCGACACCGCGATCGCGGCGCCGAGCTCGGAAAAGCGCAGCGCCATCGCCCGGCCCAGGCCGGTGCCGCCGCCGGTGATCCAGGCGGTCCGTCCGGCGAGCAGATCGGGGACGAGGGCGGGAAGGGGTGAGGTCACTTCGTGGGGGCGGTGGCCGGGAAGAACCGCGCCGCCCACGCCGCCAGCGTC
>Ga0068859_100003180_pt1 | contig 16703 bp, 11 predicted proteins | sample KBSSwiS22_FD_66585 | JGI IMG/M metagenome (GOLD analysis project Ga0068859, IMG submission 66585) | Switchgrass rhizosphere microbial communities from Kellogg Biological Station, Michigan, USA - KBS Switchgrass S2-2 | ecosystem: Host-associated > Plants > Roots > Rhizosphere > Soil ...
GGCAGCGAGGGCATCGACCTGACGCGAAAAGATCCGCTCGAAATCGTAGTCGTTCGCAAGCGCTGTCAAAGCTGAAGTGTCCGTTGTTAACGCAATCGCTGGAAGAGCCCGCCGCTCGTGCTCATACCGGCCAACAAATTCTGCCGCAATGTGCTGAGCATCGGCTGCGCTTCCGCCATTGCCACACAAGAGAATCTTTTTGCCTGCACGAAACGTCTCGATAATCAGATCAGCGCAAATCTCTATCGACTCAGTATTGCTAGTTAGTATGGAACGAAAAACATCAGCGTGTTGCCTGAGCGAAACCTCTATGACAGAATCGGAAGTCTTTTCGGTTTCTAGCTTTTTTTCTCTTAACTTTTCCACAATATTTGTGGTCGAATATCCGTTCTTTAATGGTAAGGACAAGACTTTTCCACCATAATCGCTTACAAAGTCACCGCCAATGATTTCCTCTACCTTCCAGTCACCTCCTTTGACCAGGATGTCGGGCCTAATGCTCTTGATCAGATTTTCAGGCGTAAGCTCATCAAAAATAATGACTTCGTCAACGACCTTCAATCCTAGTAAAACGGCTTTACGGGCGTCCTGGTTATTGATCGGCCGGTCATTTCCTTTTATGGCCCTCACAGACTCGTCACTGTTGATACCGACGATCAGCCTTGTACCTAAAGCCTTGGCCCGTTCCAATAGGTCGATATGACCCGCATGGACAATGTCAAAACAGCCATTGGTGAAAACTATCATAGGGTTGTTTGAAAAGTTATAATTCAGCCGCGGTTTTAACTTCCATTTTTTTTGCGATCAGATTAACTAACAAAACTCCTATCATCGCCGTGAAGCCAACCTTGATCATATTAGGGATGATCGTCGCATAAAATGACTCATAAGAGATAGTGCTTATGAGCATAAAGTAGACACTAAGTTTCCAGATCACCGGTTTTTGGCCTTCGACAAAAATTCGATAAATGAATCTAAGTATTAAGCCCAAGATCGCCATTCCGATCGGGACTCCAATAACGCCGAAATTTCTTAGTAAGTCTCCGATCGGCGTAATTGCATACGATGATCCGCTGAAGTCAAAGTAAAGGTCGCTGTATCGCCTGGGGTCGGAGGCAACCGGCTTATCCGGCCAAAGAACACGCGGTATGAAGAAAGTTGTGGAATCGACCCAGATATTATTATCGATACCGTAAGCCTCTTCATACGGTTTCAATTTTTCATAATTCGATGCTACGACCGCGAGGGTGCTAAGTATATCGATCCTCTCGACCAAGCTGGAAAATCCGGAAGAGACTGAATTCGAAACGTCACTTCGGCCTATCTCATTAAAAGCTTCAGCAACATTTTCCGCATACTGGGCAGAGTTTTGCTGCTCCTCTGTCCCTTTAACAGATCTAAAGGTTGTTCCATAGATCATTCCGACCACCAAAAAGATCGGTAAAAGTATCCCGACGATCACCGTTTGTCTAAAAGTGATTTTACGTCCCGCAAGAATATAGGAAAGCATTACAGGGACGAGGATCTGCAGGATACCGGCTCGATTACCCGCAAAAAGGGCAGCTCCGATGCTTATAGTACCGATGAGGCCAATTATCAGCAGATAGATGGGGCTTAATCTTCTCTGTTGGAATATTATCAACCAAAGAAAGACGGTGGCTTGAAGTGAAAATCTGGATGTAAGATAGATCAAGCCGTCGTAAGAATTAACAACGGTACCGGTTTGATAACCGAACCCGCCTGTTGTGAATGACAAAATAAAAAATACTGAACCGAGGAGCATCAGAAACACTGAGGGAATAATTAGTGAGGAGGGAGAGTAATCGGCCGACGGGATTCGGCTTGCAACAAAACCCCCTAACTTTGCTCCAATCGGGAGAAGGTATCCGATGGCGAGCCCGCCAAACCCAAGCGCCACAAGGACTATCGTGAATGGTAGGTCCGTCTGAATATCCTGTATCAAAGGTAAAAACCCAGGTTGAGACCATCCGCCCGCAAGCAAAAATCCGCCGACGACAAACGCGGGGAAAAAATAGGACAGCGTTGCAAAGACAAGCGGATTCGCTAAACTAAATCTTCCCTGATAGTTTAGAACGCAGAGCGGCACGGCCATTACGACCGCGAGGCCAAATACCCACGGGAGCAGAAACAGGTAAGGAAAGTTGTCGAATGCTCCAAGGGTCGCAAGCAGAACTATGAACGTAACGAGCGCGGCCAACCCCATCATTATGATTGCCGGAACTGCACTTAATTGTTCGGTTGAGTTCGCGCGATCGCGAAATTGTTCTGCCCTATTCATTTTTAATAAATACTCGATTATTGCGGTAAACGACAGACGGCGATAATGCCGTCTGCCCATTGCCGCGATAGCGTTACACAAATATCATTAAGCAAATTGAGCACCGGGCGGCTGTGCGGGCGGTGCTCTCTACCAAGATCATAAAAGTAGAAATTACTTATCTCCAGCCTGTGGCGCTCGATAAGCAGCCTTAAGGTTCCATAGGAATAATAAGCAACGTGATCAGGATGTACGGGTTCTATCTTGCCCCGCTTGCCCCTCACTCCGTAGTAAAAAAATCGCATTGCGCAATAAGCGTTTACAGTGGTAATGAGCAAGACCGAATTTCGATTCATAAATCGCTGAACACCATTAAGTAAGAGTCCCGGGTTACTTAGATGTTCAATTACCTCTCCCGCAACGATGACTTCAAATGCGTCGTCGAGATCAACCTCCTCCAATTTTTCCAGATCACCAAAAATCACCTGTTTGGACCCATTAGCGGTCAGTACATCGATACCGGCTTGATCGGCATCCAGACCCCAAAGATCTGTCGAAACTTTCTCAAGTTCGGAATGGAGGAGCGTAGCATTGCTTATCGCACCTTCGGTGTAGGGATAGTTTGTACATCCCAAATGCAAAACACGCTTCCCTGCGCAAATCTCCGTAATAATATCCAACCGTTGAACGAGGTCGAAGTCGTTGGCCATAATCAAATCTTATCAGAGATGCCCTCGATTTACGGCACTTTTCGCCGGCTCATTTGTATTTGAGTATAGCGTTCCTGATAAGAAGCTTCTCGTCCGCTTCGAAAAGGCCGGTAAACAATAATCCAGCCATGTAAACCAATAATCCGATAAAGACAGCGGTCACAAAAGCGAGCCAGCCACTCGGTAGCCGCGATACTAATAACCATTCAACCAGACAGGTGAAAAGGCCGGCCGCCGCGATCCTAGCCCAAATGGAGCCCCAGAATCTCCAGCAAATGCCATCCAGGAACTCGCGTTCAACATAGATGATAAGCGGTATGAAAATCAGGACGCCGATAAGCCGCGCAAAAGCCACGCCCTCAGCTTTCCATCGATTTGACAAAAACACCATCAGTGGAATCGAGACGAACATCCAGATAAATGTAGCAACTGCATTTACAGCGGCAAATCTGAAACTCTCTGCAACCTGCCATGCTATTGTATTCATCGCGACCAAGGCAAAAGTAAATACGTGAATAACAAGCAGCCAATATGACAAATCGGCAAACTCTTGATTCAACCAGATACCAAGGAAGAGACGGCCGCAAACTACGGCCGAGATCACGGCAAATACGACGAGCGACAATATTAACTTAGTCGATTTCTGGTAGAGGGTCACCAGTTTTTCTTTCTCGTCAAGTAATTCGTTAACAGCCGGGAACAGAGCCAGAACCAGGCTACCCACGAACATCTGGATATACATCGCAAGCGTCATCGGCACAACGTAATAAGTTAAAGCGGCCGGGCCAAATTTTCTCACTATCCAGCCTCTTTCAAACAAAAGGAGTAAGCTGCCGCATAGCTGATACACGATAATACTTGTGGCGTACCGCCAAACAAGTCCCCACGCTTCCCCGCTGACATGTAGCTTGAGCCTCAATTCCGGCAAGAGGTTTTTGGCCATCAAATACGACGAAAGACATACGCCCGCCGCGACAGCAAGTGTCAATAAGAGAATGGTCAACACTCCATATCCGAAAATGACTGCAATGACGCTGCCTACGCTGAATAAAAGACTACTCAGGTTCGTTAAAAGCAGAAAGCGGTCAAATCTTTGTAAACCTTGCAATATTGATTGAAAGATCTGGCTGAGGGTTCCGACCAGTATTGTTATAGACGCTAAGTACAGGGCTATGACCGCAGTATTTTGTAACCCTGGAGTGATGAGTAAAACGTTGGTAACGATCAATCCGGCGAGAATTATGATGGCGGCCGCTCCTAACAGTCCCAGTGATAGACTAAGTATTACTGTCGCCGATACGATATCCGAGATTTTGTCTGTTTGGCCGCTCACCTTGTATTCCGCCACGTATTTTGCCGCGGCCTTTCCGATCCCGAGCGTAAAGAAATAACTCGAAAAACCCGATATGACTACGTAGAGGCCATAAAGCTCGGTTCCCAACCCTTTGACGATTATCGGCGTAGCAATAATCGTCGGAATGATTGGAAAGAGCCAGGAGAAGAGACCGTATAGGCTGTTTTTCAGGAGCAAATGGCGTCTGCTTGTGTTTTCAACCATCGACAAAGCACCCCTGATATTTCGAGATCGCTATCTGAGAGGCCACACGCTCGTCGAAATGCGTTAGAACAAATTCACTGCCAGCACGCGCCAGCTTTTCCCGCAATATGGGATCGTCTTTCATATTATGAATGGCGCGAGCAAGGGTCTCCGCGTCTCCGGGTTCGATCAGCAGGCCTGTTTCACCATTTCTTAGAGCCTCGGGAATCGCATATACATTTGTTGAAATACTCGGCACACCTAGGGCCATAGCCTCCAACAAAGCGATCGGTAGCCCCTCAACTAGGCTGGGCAACGTAAACACATCGGCGATTCTAAAGAACCCGAGCACCTCCTCGCGTGTAGATCCGACCTCATCTGATCGGATAAATCGAAAATCGTCGCCAAGCTCATATTCTAAGATCCGCCGATTCTCTTCCCCAACTGGTTGGACCGGGCCTACCCAAACAAATTTGAGTTTTGTTTCCTCCCGATTCAATATTTTGGCAGCGTCGAGGAATATCCACCGTCCTTTTCGATCGATGAATTGCCCGACACAAAGAATGATGAAATCGTCAGCGTAAAAACCGTATTGTTTACGAAGGGCTTTTGGATCGCGTCCGGTCTCGAGGGTTCGACCGATCTGTCTTGGGTCAACACAGGTATAGGTCACGGCGATCCGTTTCCAAAAAGTCGGGTTAACCAGATGTCGGAGCTCATTTTTTGTATATTCATTCGACGCAAAAATATGAAATCCACGGACGCGTGAAACGATCTGCATTCTTATCTTCCAGGCAAGCTTCCGCCACCGGGCGTGGGTGCTCGGTGCATTGTGAAGCGTTGTAAAGACATTCGCATGTCTAATCCTGAGAGCAAGATAGAATATCCATGATTGCCATGGGGCAAAATCAATATGCAAGATACATTGACTTAGATCGAATTTTCTCAAATAACGGAAAGTAATGACTTCGGCCCGAATCCGCCGCCATTGGCGCTCTAGTTTTCTCATGATCGTCGGAGCCGTTTTGTTATCTATGCAAGCATCGATGAACTCGTAACGAACGCCAATTTGCTCAATGAAGTTAATGATTTCCTGGGACGAGCCGAAGGGCAATATGACAACAATGTCCCAGTCGGCTTTCGCCTCTTTCATGATTGCCAGCAGATATATCTGAGCGCCGCCCCAATTCAGGTAATTCCATACGTAAATTATCTGGCGCCGCGGTTTAGTCACGTTCACTGGGTTTGGTGATGGATTCAATTAGTTGAGTATTGTTCAATAAACGGCTTTTCGATCGATCCGCCGGTCGGCCTCCTGAGCAGGCCGAGGCCTTGGAGTACGAGTTTTGTCACAAAAACAAAAAAAGCAGTAACTGCCTTCGGTTTCGACGGGGCGCCGAGCCAATAACACATGAACCGGTTTCGAAGGTTGTGGCCTCCGTTATAATTAGTCCACAATTCCCTATAAAGCTGTTTGAGCGACATTTCACTCAGTCGCGGCGGAGGCGTATTCGGTTGATTAAAAACTCGAGCTCGTGGCTCGATCAGCAGCTTCCAGCCTCGCTTTTTCAAACGGGGTGTGAATTCCGCATCGCCAAAATGCGGCAGCCATTTGACCGCAAAAAGCCCTTCTTTGCGAAAAGTCTCCGCCGAAAAGAGCGTGCAATTGCCCACAATAAGCTCGACCTCAAACTCCTGTTTCGGCACGGTCCACACCGTCTGCCCGCTGAAATGTCGCCAACCACCATACCATGTGTCCCATTTGGGGGCGACCTGAAAAACCCTGTGCGGCACATCCCATGAAAGTAAAAGCCCTCCCACGACGCTTTTTTTATTCCGCTCAGCCGTTTCGACCATCAGCTGCAAAAACTTGGCGTCGAAAATCGTATCGTCGTTTATCAGCAGAATGTAGTCTGGGCCGTTCTCAAGAGCGCGTTCCACTCCGAGATTTGCGGCGCCGGAACACCACAAATTGCCATCCCCGTGGATGATCTCGACCCCCGGAAATTGTTCTTTGATGGCTTCGGGGGTACCATCGGTCGACCCGTCATCGACTATGATCTTATGAATCTCAAGGCCCGCGGTGTCGATACGTTCCAGGCTGCGAAGGCATTGCAGCGTGATCTCGCGACGATTGCGAACGGGCGAAATGATCTCGATCTTTATGTTTTTCATTTCCGATCCAGCATTTTGTCCGGTTTCCCACTAAAGACGAACTTTTGTAAGATAAATTGAGGGAAAGATAATTTCTCCGAGGCATTCCGGCGCGACGTCTGAATCTATCAAGTTTACATCGAAAATCAAATATGAGGAAAGTATTAATTACCGGTGGAGCGGGCTTTGTCGGTCGTCGTTTTGTGAAACGTTTCCTGGAAATGGGAGATGAAGTTCATTGCGTTGACAATTTGGCACCTATGAGCGGATCGGTCTCACCTCGAATTGGATGGTACGCGACCAATCCGCTCGATTTTGAGGGATTCAGGTTCTACGAGGAAGATTGCCGCACCTTTTTTCAACGCGTAAAAGAAGATGATTTTGATTATTGTCTTCACCTTGCCGCCCTTGTCGGTGGAAGATTGATGATCGAAAATAATCCGCTGGCGGTAGCGGACGATTTGTCGATCGATGCTGCGTATTGGCAATGGGCCCAACTGACAAACCCCCGGAAGACGATATGTTTCAGTTCAAGCGCAGCATACCCTATCAAATATCAGACCGAGGGTGACTATGTACTACTGAAAGAAGAGATGATCAATTTTGAAAGCGATCTTGGTATGCCGGATATGTCATACGGCTGGGCAAAATTGACTGTTGAATATCTTGCCCATCTGGCCTTCGAAAAAAACGGCCTCAGATCGGTTTGTTATCGGCCATTTTCAGGATATGGAGAGGATCAGGACGAAACCTATCCGTTCCCGAGTATCTGCAAGCGGGCTTTAGAGCACAAGGGGGCGCCTTTTCTTACCGTTTGGGGCACGGGCGACCAACTGCGTGATTTTATTCACATTGAGGATTGCGTTGATGGAGTGCTTGCGACGATGGATAAGATCGACAATGCAGATGCTTTGAACCTTTCGACGGGGATTTACACCAGTTTTAAGCAATTTGCGACACTCGCTGCGGAAGCCTGTGGTTATTCACCAGAGGTGAGAGGGCTTTCCGATAAGCCGACCGGCGTTTTTGCACGCGGCGGTGACATAACGAAACAAAATGCGTTCGGATTCAAACACTCGATCAATTTTGAAAGCGGGGTCAAAACGGCGCTTGAATATTACTCAAAGCATTAAACATTACACCCTCACAGCTATTGCTGATCAACGTTATCGTTGTAATCGTTTCGATGATAATAGCTCTGATAGTAATAGTAGTTGTCTCTGGTATTTAGGTTGACGTTGTTTAGTACGACACCAAATATCTTGGCACCGATCTCCTGCAGCAACTGGCGCGAACGCCTCACGACCTGGCGCGAACTTCTGCCGGCGTGGACCACGAGAATGACGCCGTCAACCATCGACGCGGTAAGAACGCCATCCGTAAATGAAGCGATCGGCGGCGAGTCAACCACGACGTGCGTGAATTTGGTTTGAAGCCTTCTGAGCAATGACGCCATGTGTTCGGAACCAATTAGCTCAGCCGGATTTGGCGGTATAGGCCCCGAGGTCAAAATATGCAGTTTTGATCTCTCATCCTGCCTGATCGCGCTAGTGACTTCCTGGTCTGTCAACTCGCTCGCAAGGAGCGTGCTGAGCCCGATATTGTTTTCGACCCCAAATATTGAATGAAGTCGCGGTCGACGCATATCCGCGTCGATGATTAGGACCCGGGCTCCCGTTTGGGCCAGGCTGATGGCCGTATTTGTCGCTGTCGTCGTCTTACCTTCGGATGGAAGGCTGGACGTTACGAGGAGCGATTTCGGAGCATGACCAGCTGTCGACAGCAGGATCGAAGTCCTCAAATGGCGGTAAGCCTCCGCGAGCGATGAGCGCGGATCTGCGGCGATCAACAAAGGTGATTGCGGTGCTTCCTCTTCGCTTTCATTCGCCCCGACTAGCAGCAGCTTTCGCTTCGGGATCGAATTCATAGTCGGTATCGCAGCCAGGGCCGGTAATTGCAGGTATTTCTCAACTTCTTCGGTGTTTCTAATCGTGTCGTCGAGATATTCGAGGAACAAGGCGAGTCCCGTTCCAAAAAGCGTTGATAGGAATAACGCGGCGGCGACAGTCATGAGCCGCCTGGGGGAGACTGGCGTGTCTGGGGGTATTGCTATCTCGGTAACGCTAATGTTGTTGTCCGAACCTTGAGCCAGCACATCGTTACCGCTCACCTGTTTCCTAAGATTGTCCAAAAACCCCTTGTTCGTATCGATATTTTGTTGGAGGAGTTTGATGTTAACCGCGCTCTGATTTTGTCCCTGGGCCTCGCCATATTGCTTATTGAAATCAACGCGGATCTTATCTTCTTTGTCCTTTGCCTGCAGGTATTTAGTGCGGAGATTCTCAAGAAGCCCGCTGGTGGTTCGCTGGCGGTAAGTTTCAAGATCTCCCTTGAATTTGGCTACCGCTTTGTCTATAGAATCTTCAAGGCTTTTTATCTGGGCGTCAATTTCGATGATCTCCGGCGCCCCTTCCTGATATTCCTGAAGCCGTAAGGCTCTCGTCTGCCGCAGATCGGCGATCTTCTTTAACGTCTCCGACTGTAAACTGCGAATGCTGTTCTCCTGCTCGGTGATAAAGCGGGCCATCTTGTCTTCCGCAAGTGCCTTGACCTTCTCGGGAGAATTACTAACGGTCATGTAATCGGCCTCAGCATTTTTTCTATCGTTTTCGGCAACGAGTAGGCCTTTGTTCAGACCGCTTAGGCGGTCGATCACAATTGTCTGATCACCTTCGGTCTTAAGGATGCCGGCATTTTGGGTTAAATTGACCAGCTTTTCTTCGTCGCTTTGGATTTCCGATTGAAGGCTTGTGATCCTCTCCTGAAGAAAATCATTCGTCTTCCTACTTGTTCCCGACCGCTTCTCCTGGTTTACCGTCGTAAAAGTCTCCGCTATGGAGTTAACAACAAACGCCGCCAACTCCGGGCTAGAATGACTGAACGAGATGCCAATAAGACGAGTGTCCTTTACGGTGGCTCGCGATTCGCGTATCGGATCTATAACTAAGTTTTTATGAATGAGGTCAACGTAGGGCGAAAGGCGCACGGCCTCAGCTATTTCTTCTGAGGTTGCAAGTGACGTATCTTTGGCGACGGACTCCGACTGCGTACTCTTGTCTCTGTCTTTTCCATCCTCCGTTGCCAGGCCGATGGACCGAAGGACTGATCGCCACGGCGATACCTCGCTTTCTTTCTGGGCCTGTTGAAATTCCCTATTTGTGTCTAGGTTATGTTCCTTAACCACGCGCCGAAGCAGGCTATCGCTCCACAACAGCTGGAGCTGTGTATTAAAATAAGACGGATCGGGGTTCGAGATCGGCCGCTGTCGATCATTTGTAACAAGGTCTGGATTGATCTGCTCCAAATCAACCTGAACAACTGCCCGGGCCGAATAGATATTTGGTTTTCTCGCCATGTATATCGCGGCAAGCGTTGTTATCAGTACCGTAACACCGATAACAAGCCAAAGCCGCTTACGGATCGCGCGCCAATAGTCGACCAACTGAAATCCCTCATAAAGTTGGCCCTCGCGATAGGATGGATATCTGCCCGCGGTCGTTTGCGAGTCGAACGATCGGTCCAGTTCTCCTTCATTAAGCGGATTTCTGATAATTTCACGCGTTTCTTTCATAAGTGAAAACTAAGGCAGCGGGACCCTATATATGACGTTCGGCACCGAGCTTTTGATCGAGTTGGCAAGTCCCTGCAAAATTGATTTTGCCTTGTCTTCGGAAACCGCGACGATGTCATTGGGCTCCAGATAAGGATCTTTCACTTTGCCCTTATCGATCTGATTCAGATCGTATATCAATTCTTCTCTGTCAACGCCCCCGGGACGTTGTCTCAGGATGCGGATTTTGTCTTTATTTGCCGCCGATTTTAAGCCCTCTGCGGAAACGATCGCCTGTGTCAGTGTGATCGGTTCTCGTATCTTGATCGAACCCTGCCTATTGACATTGCCGTACATGTAAACGATATCAGCATCCAAAACCGTTACCACGTCCCCCGGCTGCATCCAGAATGTCTCTTTTCCTTCCTGAATGTCACGGATCTTAAAGCCGACGACATCGACTTTATCACTGTCGGGGGCGTCATTGCTTTCCTTGCAGTTTGAGCTACTGCCAGTTCGGGCGATAAGCAGTCGTGTACCGGCCTCCCTGTTTGGCCCGCCTGCCATCGCAAGCATTTCAAGCAAGTGAACGCGTCGGTTGACGAAGAAATTGCCTGGCTTTTCTACAGAGCCGATCACAGCGATCGACTGGGATTTCTGCTCGGCTACGACAACATTTACCTCCGGGTCGCGCAGGTATTTTTCCTTATAAGCATTTTCAATATCGGTCGCGAGCTCGCGTTCCGTCCGGCAAACCGCTACAACGGGGTGCTCTAAGCGAAACAAAACTATCGTGCCATTCGGGCTGACCAGAACGCGCTGGCTGAGGTCCGGATGTCGAAAGACCTGTATATCCAGCACATCTCGAAACCCAATGCGATACCTGTCGCTCTGTGCATTTGCATCGAGAACCGTAGTCCGCAAAGGCGTCGAAGACGGTGCGGGCACCTGCCCATTCGATATCTGGGCTGCCGCGTTAAGTGCGGAGGCCAGTCCAAATAGGCACAACACGCTGACAATTCTTAGTTTACTCATAACAAATTCCTATGAGTTCGCCGACAACTCCGATCCTTTTTCCTTAACGAGAATTCTTGCCGAATTTGCAATATAAAGCCGTAATAACCCGCAACGCCTCATAATAACAAACGTGTGGTGCTTTGAAAACACAAGCTTTGAAAGTCGGAGCAATTTCGCTAAACTCGGAATCACAAATTATCTGCTCAAATGGAAAACACTACGCCGATGCTTCGGCAATATCTTGAGATCAAAAAACGGTATCCGGGGACAATACTGTTCTTTCGCCTCGGTGACTTTTATGAGATGTTCAACGAGGACGCTCTCGTTGGCTCTCGTGAGCTTGAGATCACATTGACCGCTCGGCAAAAAGATTCGCCAAATCCCATCCCGATGTGTGGCGTCCCGCATCATGCTGCCTCGAACTACATCGCCCGTCTCGTCCGTAAAGGCTATCGTGTAGCAATCTGTGACCAAACCGAACTTCCTGGCAAAGGCGTAAAACTCGTAAAACGTGAGGTTGTTCGGGTTATTACGCCGGGGACAGCCGTCGATCCGCAGCTTCTCGAAGCAAAAGAGTCCGTGTATCTGGCTTCTGTTTGTGCTAGCGGTGAGACGTTTGGGGCGGCATTTTTGGAAACGTCATCGGGACGATTTTCCGCGACCGAGATCAGCGGCCCTGATGCTTGGCAAAAGATCTGTCATGAGATCGAGGCCCACGCACCGCGGGAGCTTTTATACCCGCAATCGCTGGAAAAACTGATCGGGCAAGCATTTGTGGCGTCCGCGACCTCGGGTTCACCAACGCTTTTTAACGATAGCAATGCGCCCAGATCTTCTGATTTTCCTTTGACCACCCTGACCCCGCTCGCTGATTCAAACTTTGACGAAAAGGATTCGACCCGGCTTTTAAAGCAGCAGATGGGCGTCAGCGAACTCTCGGGCTTCGGATTAAAAGGCAAGAACGTCGCGAGGGGAGCCGCGGGAGCGTGTCTAGGATACGCACAGGAGACGCAGCGGGCGAACGCCGGACATATCTCAGAGATCAATTATTTCGAATCGAGCGATTTCATGATACTCGACGCTGTAACGCTCAAGAACCTCGAGATATTTGAGTCGCGTGGCGAAAAGAGCAAAAACACGATGTTCGGCGTGATCGACGAGACCGTTACCGGTATGGGCTCGCGGCTGCTGAAGGAGTGGATATTACGACCGTCGTTAAAACGGAGCGAAATACAAACCCGCCTTTCAGCGGTCACTGAGCTTTCGGACACAATTCTGCGCGAAAAACTTCGGTTTTTGATGAAAGAGGTCAGCGACCTTGAGCGACTGATCGGACGTCTCAATCTTGGTACCGCTAGCCCTCGTGACCTGCTTGCGTTGAGACGCTCGGTCGGACAGGCTCCACTTGTAAATGAGGCTTTATCGGATGCCAAATCATTGCTTCTGCAGGTTTTAGCAGAAAATATCTTGGAACTGCCGGAGATCCGCGATCTGATTGACCGTGCGATCAGCGATGAGCCACCGGTAAACGCGACCGATGGCGGCGTCATTCGCGCTGGCTTTGACGCCAGACTCGATGAGCTTCGAGGCATATCGGCATCGGCCAAACAGACGATCGCCGCATTTGAGGAAAAAGAGCGTGAACGCACCAGCATTTCAAACCTCAAGATCCGATTTAATAACGTTTTTGGCTATTATATTGAGGTGTCAAAGGGCAATGTATCCCGAGTTCCCGATGATTACGAGCGTCGCCAGACCCTTGCTAACGCCGAGCGTTACACAACCCCGCAGCTAAAGGAATGGGAGCAAAAAGTGCTCGGAGCCGAGGAGCGGATACTTCGGATTGAGACCGAGTTGTTCAATGACGTTAAGACAACCGTTTGTGCCGAAACAAGGAAACTACAGTCGACCGCACGAGCCTTTGCATCGCTCGACGCTCTCTGTGCGTTGGCGGAAACCGCGACACGGCGAAACTTCACTTGCCCTATATTGCACGATGGTGATGAGATCGAGATCAAGAACGGTCGTCATCCCGTCGTGGAAGCATCTTTGGGTTCGTCATTCATCCCGAATGATATACGGATGAACAATTCGACCGACCGCCTCCTCGTTATCACGGGAGCAAATATGGGCGGCAAATCGACCGTCCTGAGGCAGACAGCGATCATCCAGATCCTTGGGCAGATCGGCTCGTTCGTACCCGCAACATCGGCTCGGCTGCCGATCCTCGACCGCATCTGGACACGGGTCGGAGCTTCGGATGATCTGGCGTCGGGCCGCTCCACTTTTATGGTGGAGATGACCGAAACCGCGGCGATCTTGCATAACGCTACGCCGAGAAGCCTGATCCTGCTCGACGAGATCGGACGCGGGACATCAACGTTCGACGGGCTCTCGATCGCCTGGGCCGTTGCCGAGTACCTGCACAATTCACCCGAGCATTCGGCAAAGACGCTGTTTGCAACCCATTACCATGAGCTTACGGAGTTGGCCGAGAACCTGCCCGGGGCAAAAAACTATCAGATCACTGCGACCGAAAAGGACGGAGATGTTGTTTTTCTTCATAAGTTGCAGGCGGGCAAGGCCTCGAAATCATACGGGATCGCCGTCGCAAAGCTGGCCGGTTTGCCAAATAACGTCATTGAACGGGCAAAAGGTGTGCTTGAAAAACTTGAGAAATACGAGCTCGCAGTTTTTGCCGATGAGAAAAAGGAAGGTCTCGCGAAGGCGGCGGGCGGGCGGCTTGCGGCCCAGTATTCCCTTTTTGCGGTTACAAATGAAAATGCGATAGATGAACTTCGCGGCGTTGAGATTGACGATCTCTCAGCAGACGAATCCAAAAAGCTTCTTGCCAAGATCAAGAAGAAGATCGTTTAGAAAATATGGCAAACCGACGAGATTTTTTGAAAGCCGCGGCCGCTGGCCTGCCCTTACTTACAACTACCGAGGTTCTAGCGCAAAAAAGCATAGCCGTTTACAAAAAGCCGCTGGTCGTTTCGACATGGGACAGCGGCGTGCGTGCAAACGCCGCTGCGTGGAAGGTCCTTTCCAGTAAGGGCAAAGCGATCGACGCGGTCGAGGCTGCTGCCCGCTCGGCTGAGGACGAATCCACCTGCTGCGTCGGGCTTGACGCGTATCCCGACCGCGATGGGTTTGTTACGCTTGACGCTTCGATCATGGACCACAAAGCTAATTGCGGCAGCGTCGTTTTCTTGCAGAACATCAAGCATCCCATTTCAGTCGCGAGAAAGTTGATGGAAACGACAAAGCACGTCCTTCTGGCCGGCGACGGCGCGATGCAATTTGCGCTCGAAAGTGGTTTTGAGCTAATGCCGGGCAAACTTTCCCCCGACGCTGAAAAAGCCTGGAAGGAATGGCTCAAGAAGTCTGAATACAAACCGGTGATCAATATCGAAAACCGTAAACCGGCCGGCACTAATTCCCCATCCCCTCCTCCATTCTTTACAAATGGCGAACCCAATCACGACACAATGGGAACTATCGCCCTGGACGCAGGTGGCGACCTGTCGGGGGCATGTACGACGAGCGGGATGGCGTTCAAAATGCACGGCCGAGTTGGTGATTCAGCGATCATCGGCGCGGGGCTTTTTGTTGATAACAAAGTCGGAGCCGCGACGAGTTCTGGCGTCGGTGAGGAAGTAATCCGCATTTGCGGAACACACCTGATAATCGAGCTGATGCGTTTTGGCCGTTCTCCGGAAGAGGCCTGTGCCGAAGCGGTAAAACGTATCGTTGACCGTGATCCGGTCGCAGCAAAAGATATTCAGGTTGGGTTTGTGGCGATCGCAAAATCGGGCGAGGTCGGTGCTTTCGCGATCCAGAAAGGCTTCACTTACTCAGTTACAAATTCGGAGATGAATAAGACACTGCCCTCAAAAAGCCATTTTAACTAGATTCGTCTTGGCGAACACGCTTGCCCGAGTAGACATGAAAATGCAGATGTTTTGAATCCTGATATTTACCCAGATTTGTCAGTACGCGGGCCGCTCCTTTTTGCTCTACAACCTTTCCGGCAACCTCGCGTATAACCTGAAAAAGCTCCAGCAATATCTCGTTATCGCTGTCCTCGAGCGTTAAAAGAGAGGAAATGTGCCGCTTGGGAATGACTACAATATGCGTTTCCCAAAACGGCCTCGTGTGGTGGTATGCGACCACATTATTGGTTTCATGAACCTTCTCTACCTCGATAAGGCCGCTCAGCACATTTTCGCAATAAAAATCGTCACTCATATTATTGTCCGCAAATTGGAACAACTTTAATAAAATTGGCGTGACTGGTAAACTTGTGTCTCCAGTTTTGTTGTGAGTTCTCGATGACCGAACCTTCCCTATCGCTCGAACAAAAGATCGGCCAGCTATTTTTTATCGGAATCGCCGGCCCTGAGATCGACGCTCCGACACGGCAGCTTCTTGACGAAGTTTCGCCGGGTGGCATCTGCTTGTTTGCCAGAAATATCAAGGAAACTCAGCAGACAAGGATTTTGCTTGATGAGCTTCGCGAAAGCTTGCCGGTCACCCCCCTTTTGAGCATCGACCAGGAAGGCGGCCTCGTTGACCGGCTTCGACGCGTGATGACACCGATGCCGGCGATAAGCAAGATTGTCGACGCGACTGAAGCGGCACAATTAGCTGCGATCATTTCCGAAACGTTACGAATCCTCGGCTTTAATATGGATTTTGCCCCGGTCGTCGATGTGATCGACAACGAGCGTGCGAAATACTCAAACGGATTGTTTTCCCGCACCTTCGGCAAAACTAAAGAGGATGTCACATTTCTCGCAAATGAGTTTGTGAGTTCTTTACAAGCGGGTGGAATTGCGGGATGCCTTAAACATTTTCCCGGATTGGGTGCCTCGCGAGTCGATTCGCATGAGCAACTTCCGGTCGTTGAAATACCGGAATCTGAGCTTTCTGAAGTAGATCTGTTTCCCTATCACGAGTTGTTAAGGTCTTCCGACTCCCATGCTGTAATGGTCGCCCATGCGAGCTTTCCTAACCATCGCTTGCAGGAAACTGGCCAAAATGGGACACTTTTACCGTCTTCATTGAGTTACAACTTTGTAACGACCTTGCTTCGCGACGAGCTTCTCTTTGACGGCCTCGTGATCACGGACGACCTTGAAATGGGAGCGATCGTTAAGAATTACGGCATCGGTGACGCCTGTAAAATGGCGGTTGCGGCCGGTGTGGATATGCTCGCGATCTGTGCCGACCCGAATGCAGTTCGCGAAGGTTTTCTTGCAGTTTTGGATGCAGTAACGGCCGGCGAGATCAGTGCCGGGCGAATCGACCGATCATTGATCCGCATTGCTCGCGTAAAGGATGGTCTCTCGCAGCCACTTCCATACGATACCCAACGCCTCGAGCAGTTGTCAT
>Ga0068859_100003181_pt1 | contig 16700 bp, 13 predicted proteins | sample KBSSwiS22_FD_66585 | JGI IMG/M metagenome (GOLD analysis project Ga0068859, IMG submission 66585) | Switchgrass rhizosphere microbial communities from Kellogg Biological Station, Michigan, USA - KBS Switchgrass S2-2 | ecosystem: Host-associated > Plants > Roots > Rhizosphere > Soil ...
CCGATGAAGACGTTGTTGCCGATCCGGGGGCTCTCGCGCCGCTCGGCGCCAATCGTCACCTGGTGCTCGATGAAGACGTTTGTGCCGCCGATCACCTGCCCGTTGATGACCACGCCCGTAGCGTGGATCAGGACGAATCCTGGTCCAAACTCCGCGCCGCGCCCGATAATGCAATTGCAGCAGATTGAGTTCAGACGGTTGAGCAGCAGCTCAAGCGGCACCAATCGCCATCGTCTCGCCCACTGCATCCCTCGGTAGATCACCATCGCCATCGTGCCGTCGGTCAGCAGTACTTTGAGCAAGGCTGCTGGCCGCTCGCTCTGATAGCACCAGGACGCTTTTTGGCGGAGATCGGTGAGCACAACGCCGAACATCACTTACCTGCACCGGCTGACGCGCGCGCTGCTACTTTTGGCGCTGTCTGCGCAACGTGAACCGGATTCCTGACGACCGACTCGTATACATTTCTGTATCCAGCGATGAGGGTCTTCCACTGGCGCTCGCGCAGCACCCAATCGCGCGCACCGAAGCCGAGGCGCTCGCGTAACATCGAATCGCCCAGCAGCTTCGTGCACTTTTCGGCCAGATCCTGAACGTCGCCCTCGCGGAAGACGAGTCCCGTCGTGCCGTCTGATACCAACTCCCGCATGGGCGGAAGATCGCTCACGATGACAGCCTTGGCCATCGCCATGGCCTCGAGAGGCTTCAATGGCGTCGTCAGGGATGTTGTTTTAGTCAACCGGCGCGGATACGCGACGACGTCGGCCAGCGCGTACATTTCGTTCACTTCGGCGTGCGGGATACGGCCGGTGAACGTCACGTGATCCCGAACACCACTCTCTCGAACCGCCTCGAGCAGTTCCCGCTCTTCCGGACTTGCGCTGGCAGAACCTTCGGCAAATCCTGCAGAGCCGCCGACGATCACGAGATGGGCTGAAGGCCGGCTGCGCACGATATGACCTATCGCCCGGACGAGAAGATTCAGACCCTCATAGCGCTGAAAGGTACCGGCGTAGAGAATCACTTCCTTGCCCGCGAGTCCCCAGCGCTGCCTGAGGTCGCTGTTGCCCTTCAAAGGCGCAAAACTGTCAACATCGACGCCGTTCGCGACCACATGCACTTTATCGGGATGGCCGGCGCGAGGCTGAAGCTCGTTTTTCAGAAGTTCACAAATCGTCACGACAGCGTCGGCTTGCGCGAGAACATGGCTTTCGAGACCGCGCGCCGCACGGTACAACGGCGAGCCGGCAGAGAACCGGCCGCGATCGACCGAGGCGTTTTCCCATAGATCACGGATTTCGTACACCATGGGAATCGCGAGCCGTCGGGCGACCCGAAGCGCTGGTAAACCCACCAGGACGGGCGAATGGGCGTGAATGATGTCGGGCCGAACCTCCCGGGCCACGGCCTCCACCTGGCGCTCCAGGTTCCGCATGAGCGCGTATTCGCGCAGGAAGGGCACCTTGCTCCGAGGCGCGCCGGCAGTCCTCCAGTAATGGACGCCGTCGATGGTCTCCTGCATCAGATTTCCGTTTGGATGTTGCCCTGAGCTGACCGCCGAGGGCTCCATTCCCATGGCCCGTTGGTAATTGACGATGTAGCTGCTACGGATGCTGTAGCCGCACAGGAGAGGCAGCGAGTTGTGGAGGACGTGTAGAATCTTCATCAGTGAATGTAGTCGTGCTTCCGGTGCCGTCGTTGGTGCAAACGGACGGCCAGAGAAAACTCATCCCACCGGCCGTTTTCCCAGAGAAGCCGCCTTATTTTACCAAAAGCCCCAGAACGCTTGATAAAAGGGCGCTATTAGGCAGACTTTTATCTGCCGTTTCACGCGCCTTAGGCCCTTCCGTTGAGTTGATATGACCGAGACCCTCCGCCTCATGGTGGTTGCTGGCGCACGCCCTAATTTCATGAAAGTGGCACCAATTCTTCAAGCCGCGCGGCAGGCAGCCGGCATCGAGGCCCGCCTGGTGCACACGGGCCAGCACTACGACGATCACATGTCGGCGCAGTTTTTCCGTGAGCTCGACTTGCCTGAACCCGATCTCCATCTCGAGGTCGGATCGGCCAGTCACGCAGTGCAGACTGCCAAGGTCATGATCGCGTTCGATAAGGCTCTCGATGATTACGCCACAGACGTCGTGATCGTTGTCGGCGATGTGAATTCCACGCTTGCCTGTGCGCTTGTCGCGTCAAAGCGCGGGGTTCGGATAGCCCACGTGGAAGCCGGGCTCCGTAGCCGCGACCGGGGGATGCCCGAAGAAATCAATCGCGTCCTGACGGATCAGATTTCGGACTACCTCTTCACGACCGAACGCGACGCCGCGGAGAACCTTCGTCTGGAGAACGTTGCCGAAGAGAAGATCTTCTTCGTCGGCAACGTCATGATCGACACGCTGCTGAAGCATCGCGTTTTCGCGCACGAACGCTCCACTGTTCTCGCGCGCCTCGGTCTTCAGCCCAGGCAGTACGCGGTTTCCACGCTGCATCGGCCGAGCAACGTCGATAACGCCGAGTCGGCCGGGCGAACGCTCGCGGCAGTCTCGGAGCTCGCAAAGCGGTTGACGGTCGTCCTTCCCCTGCATCCGAGGACGAGAAAGCATTTTCAGCAATTCGGCCTCTTCGAATCGCTCTCCACGAAAGCCACGATCGTCGACCCGTTGGGGTACCTCGAGTTCCTTGCGCTCGTCGATAACGCACGGTTGGTACTGACCGACTCGGGCGGCATCCAGGAAGAGACCACGGTATTGGGCGTGCCCTGCCTCACATTCAGAGAAAACACCGAACGCCCCATTACCGTCACTCACGGTACCAATCGGGTCGTCGGGCTCGACCCTCGTCGCGTGGCCGCCGCGGTCGACGAAATTCTCAACGACAAAGTCTCGACGAATCGCGTGCCGGAGCTATGGGACGGGCACGCAGCCGAGCGAATTATCGACATTCTGGCAAAACTTCCACGGCATTGATCGCGAGGCTCGTTTCAACTCGCCTGATGGCCCAACAACGACGTTATCTGTAAGAACATCTGCCAAGGCGATGCGAAGTGGAACGTGCATCCGGCAGAACGGCTTTCCTCGGCCACCAGCGTAAAAAGGGTGTCCAGGTGCTGCTCCAGAAGCGCACGAGAATGGCGCTCCTGCGCCCCGTGAGCGAACAGCTTGATGAACACATGCTCGCCCAAACGTGGCGCGTGACGAAGCCATAGGCGAACCCGATCTCGTGTTGGTGGGTCTTGTCCGGCAAGTTCGCCGGTGTCGAGCCGCGGTCTCAGCCGGCCATCCTGAGCGAACCGAATCGCCAGCGGGCCAGGAACCATAAGGAGATCTCCGCGGCGGCCGCCGCCTGGAACAGCCGGCAGACCGGTGTCGTGAGATTTGGCCTCAAGCGGGTTATCGACCGCCCAATAAATTCGATTGACCGTCCGCGTCTGAGTATCAGAGGGCGCCGATGGCAGCGTGAAGTCGGCGTAGCATCCGAGCTGTCGAAGCAATGTCAGCTCGTTGTTGAGGCCGCAGTACCGGCCGTCGGCGCGTGAGTTGTCGAGGGCCCAATTGCCGTGAATGAATGCGAACTTCACGACGCCATCGTGCTGATGCAGCAATCCATGGCGCCGCTGCAGTACATCTCGAAATCGGCTCATGCGGTCGACGAACGCGTCGGCACTCTCGCCATCATGGTGAAGATGGATCTCCACGTCGGCGATGCCGTCGCGGACCATTGAGGCCAGCGCGTCGATGTGCTCGGGTTGGTACTCCTCTTCGGGGTAGAAAAACGTGTATTTCGCAGGAGCGCCGTCACTGTCTTGATGCCGGCGCGCAACCTTCGGCCAGCCTTCACTCCACGTCTTCACTCTCGCTCGGGCTGTAGCTTCGTCAGCGCCGTTCCAGAAGGGCTCGAAATGATCGGCGATGAGCAACCAGATGTGGCGGGGCTTTGGGAGCAGCGCCGTTCGAAGCGCATTGGTCAGGTACGACGCTGCCCAGGTCTCGGCTCCGCGAGTGAACCCCATGTCGTCGCGGGCGGTTAGGATCGGCCTTGGCCAGGTATCCTTGCGGCAATCGAACCCGTCGCAAGCCTCGGCGGGACGGGCTCCTGCCGGCCATGTTCAGCGCCCGAAATCATGGTTTTGATCGTCTGCACCATAATGACAAGGTCAAGGGCGATGGACATGTTCTTGATGTAATAGAGCTCGTACTGGAGCTTCTCCAGCACGTCTTCCTTTGTCGCACCATATTTGTATCGGACCTGAGCCCAGCCAGTGACTCCAGGCCGGACCACATGGCGCTGACCGTAAAACGGAATCTCTCGCGTCAGTTGATCGACGAACTCGGGCCGCTCGGGCCGCGGTCCCACCAAGCTCATCTCCCCGATCAGCACGTTCCACAATTGCGGTATTTCGTCGAGCCGGCTCATTCGCAGAAACGCGCCCACAGGAGTGACCCGGGTGTCGCCAGGCTGCGCCCACACCGGCCCTGTTGCCGCTTCGGCATCCTCGCGCATCGATCGAAACTTGAAGAGCGTAAATACACGGCCGTGATGTCCCACGCGTGTCTGTCTGAACAACACGGGCCCAGCGGATGTGAAACGGACAAGCGCGGCGACCACCAGCATGATCGGCGCGGCGAGGACGAGGCCCGTCGCCGCGGCGATCAGGTCGATCAACCGCTTGGCTGCCCGCCGGGCTTTCGTGTCGTGAAAACCGGACGAAAAGATCAACCAGCTCGGGCGAAGGTTCTCGAGCGCGATCTTGCCCGTGTACTCCTCGTAGACCGAGGCGAGGTGATCGAACGTGACGCCGTGAAGCTTCATGTCGAGAAGCTTGTCCATCGGAAGCTTACCCCGCGCGTCCGCAAGGCTGACCACGACACGGTCCACCGATCGCGAGCGGACAATCGCTGGAATATCCTCGATGCGGCCGACGACGCCCACTCCCAACGGCGCATGCTCGTCCGAACCGGCCTGATCCGCGTCGACAAACCCGACAATTTCAACACCGAAGGCCTGGCGCCGTTCCAGCAGTTCCTGAGCGAGCTTTATCGCAGCGCTTCCGGTTCCCACCAGCAGCAGCCGCTCGCGCGGTCCGACATGATGAGTGAGCCACTCAAAAACGATCCGCCAACCGGCAACGAACACCGTGACGAACCCGGCAGATAGTAAAAACACGCCTCTGCCGATCATCATTGTCGGGAACCAGAAATACACAGCCGCTAGTACGAACGATGCCCCTCCGAGGGCTTGAATAATGCGGACGAGCAATTCCTTCCTGTCAGCCACCCGCCTGAAGTCATAAAGGTCTGCGTAATAAAGGCACGTCTGGCAGACAGCCGCAATGAGCAGTGCTTTGCGCATGCCCTGCTCATCCGCCATCACTTCCCAGACCCAACTCCCGAAGCGCACGTAGGCCGCCAGCCACACGGCGCCCACGATGAGGGCGCTTTCAGCAGCGATCAGCACAACGACGCGTCCGGAGATCCGTCTCATCGCAATGCTTCTCGTGATGCGGACATCGCCAGCTCGCGCTTCTTACCTGCCGTTGCGTACCTGTAATACTGATCGTAGCTGGCCTCTTTCAGCGCGCCTTCTTCGACGCGGTTCAGCACGACGCCTACAATCTTGTCGCGCCCGATGCTTTCGATCGCCTGCTGCACGAGCCCGCATGGCGTCGAGCCGGCGCCGATCACCAGCACCGCCGAATCGACCATCGCGGCAAGGAGGTGTGCATCGGTCAACAGGGTGACCGGCGGCGTGTCGAGAATCACCCAATCGAACTCCGCGGCGGCCTTTTCGATAATCTGCTGCATTCGGCCTGAGGTGAGGCCCGACATCGGGTCGTCGTCTGCGCGGCCGCCAGGAAGCAGCGACAGCGCCGGCGAAAGCGCCAACAACTGCAACGGACGATCGCCAGGCGCTTTGAGGCTTTCGCTCAGACCCGCGGCATGGGGCAGACCGAACAGCCGGTTCAGGGAAGGGCGCCGGAGGTCGGCATCTATCAGCAGCACACGGCGCCGGTACGATTCGCTCAGCGTCAGCGCAAGATTGGCGGCGGTCAGCGTCTTGCCTTCCTTCGCCTGAGCGCTCGCAATCATCACGACCTTGTTGCCTTTGTCCATCTGCGACTGGTGCAGGATCGCCGCGACGCGGCGGTATTGCTCGACCGCGATCGGCTCTGCATTCTCGTGGACCACGAGCCGCTCGAAAAAAATCGGCGTTGCGGCGTGCGCAACGACCGTGTGCGCCGCGGGAGCGGCGGGCGGAACTTCTGCATCCGGTGCAAACCGGAAGCTGTCCAGCATCTCGGCCTGCGAAGCTGCTTCGGTTTCGGGGGCTTTCATCCCCGCCTGGCGTAACGCATGGTCAATTCGGCTCATATCGGTCTACCCTTCCCTGAATATCGAATACCGCCGGCGCGGCCTGACCAACCCTGCGAACATGTCCCGAGGCGCGTGCCTGGGAGGCACCGGCCCAGACGGCTTCGCGGCCGGTGCGGGTCCGTTGGGCAACCCGGTGATCAGCGCCGGCCCACCGCCCAGATCGAAATCCTCGCAAACTTCCCTGACGATGTCCGCCGTCACCGGCCGCTGATTCAGCGCGAACGCGTTGATCAGGGCGTTGTGACACAGCACGCTGATGAGCCTCGGGATGCCTTGCGAACGCTCGTGGATCACGATTACCGCTTCGCGCGTAAAGAGTGTGGACGCGACCCCGCCTGCCACCGAGACGCGTGCAGTAATGTAAGCGCCCGTTTCCGCGAGCTCGAGCTGACGCAGCAGGCAACGTAAGCCGACCCGCTGCTTCAGCTGCCTCAGCGAGGGGTGATTCAACCGGTCGGCTAACTCGGGTTGACCCGCGAGCACAATGGGTAGAAGTTTTTCGCGGGTGGTCTCGATGTTCGCGAGAAGCCTGATCTCTTCGAGAAGCTCGTAGGGCAGGCTCTGCGCTTCGTCGATGATGAGCGCAGGCGTCACCTCGGACCGGCGCAATTCGAGAAGACACGCTTCGAGCTCGCCCAACAAACGCGTCTTCGACGAGGCCACGTCTGCTGGCAGCTGAAACTCCTTGGCAAGGAATTCGAGAAACTCGTCCCGCGTCAGAGTGGGATTATTTAGATAGATCGCCTTTGTCTTACGAGCGTCCCTCGCCTCGAGGGTCGCTCGAATGAGCGTAGTCTTTCCAGTGCCCGCCTCGCCGATCAGTACAGTGACGCCGGTGCGCGCAGAAATACCGTACTCGAGATTGCTCAGCGCCTCGCGGTGGCTGGCCGTCAGGAACAGATACTTCGGATCGGGCGTGAGGTCGAACGGGCGCTCGTTGAGCCCGTAGAATTTTTCATACATACAAGGTTCTCAAATCCACCGAAGCAGTCCGGTGAGGATCCCAAGCCGCCACAGCACAATACCCACGACACAAGACATAGCGGCGGCGGCAGCCGCAATCAGCAGACGTTTCTTCGCAACCTCGCGTTGCTCGGCCGGTGTGATGATGAAGGGAATTTGTGCGAGCACCGGCAGCGACAGGACCGCCGCCACGTCCTGCTGCGACCTGAAGCTCGAGTCGCGATATTCCAGAAAGGCCGCCAGGGCAATCCCGAAGGCGAGCCCGCCCAAAATACCGAGGAGATTGATGCGAATTCGGTCGGGACTGAAAGGCCGCTCGGCGGGCCTGGCAGGATCGAGTACTTTGAACCGCTCACCAATCTGACGCCGCTCGAGATTCGCGGCGACTTTGGACTCCTCGTTCTTTCCAAGCAGGTCGGCATAGATCTTCTTCATCGTCTCGTAATCCCGGGTGAGCTCTGAGAGCTCGGTTTCCCGGGCCGGTACTGCCTCGAGCCGAGCCTGGTAGGTTGCCGCCAGACTTCTCAGGCGCCGCTCTTCTGCTCGTTTTGCGGCGATTTGCCGGTCCAGGCTGTCGAGTTCGTTCTGGAGCACCCTCGCGCGGTTTCTCTGCAAATATTCGGCCTGAGTGGTTGGTGGAGCCGCTTCCGGCGTCACCGGCGCAGCCAGCGCTTCGACTTCGGCGCGCTGCTCGAGCCCGGAAATCACGCGCTTTTGCCGGATCACGTCCGGGTGCTCGGGCTTGAGGCGCAGCTGCATTTCAACCAGCTGCTTCCTGGCCTCGGCCAGCTGACGTGCGGCTGTCTGGCCGCCTGCATCGCCGCCGTCCTGTTGCTCCATCAGCTTCAAATCGGCCAGGGTTTTCTCGACGAGAAGCTTGCGGTCGGAATCCCGATTAAGAGATTCCACGATCGCCTGAATCTGCATCTGCAGGTTCTGAACCTGCTGGAGGTTCGCGTCGGCTTGCGAAGGAAGCTCGCCGGAGTAGCGCCCGCGATACAGTTCGAGTTTCTTTTCCTGTTCGATCAGCCGACGGCGCGAGTCCTCGAGCTGCACGGTGAGGAACTGATTCGTGCCTTCGGCAAGCAGCTCGCGGTCGCGCAGGTTCTCTTCAATAAACAGCGACGCCAGCCGCTCGGTGACGCGCATCACGACAATCGGATTCGCGCCGATGTACGCGATGCGGAACGCGTCACCCTTGAGCACTTCGACCTTGATGTCTCTGTTGCGCATCCGTTCGACGATATCTTCCATGATTTGCGTACGTCGCTCGGGTGCGTACAGGTTGAAATCCTGAATGATCTTTTCGAGACGTGTGCGACTGAGAATCTGCTGACTAATCGACTGAAGCCGGTCCTCGATTCTCGACGTGACCGTGGATCGGACGTAGGTTTCCGGTACCTGCTGAGGCACCACGAGGATCAGCGTCTCGGACCGGTATTTATTCGGAAGATAATGCGAAATGATGACCGCACCCAGACCGATCACCAGAAACGGCAGGATGATCGCCCATTTGCGGCGGAGCGCGATCCGAGCAATATCGTCCGGCGTATACGTCTTACCTGGTAACACGAGGGTTCCTTTCTTCGAGAATCGGGATTCTGAGGTTCAGTCCGGCACGAACGCCATGCCGGTCGAGGCCCCGGGCCAATCCGTCGGGAAGCGAGATGTTTTTATCGAACAAATAGTTGTAATAGAAGTAATGCCCGAACACCGCGAGCCGCTGCGAAAGAGCCACCTCGATATCCGCCGCTGCCTGGTACGATGAGAACGAATTGGCTCTGGACCCTAGTCCTAAATCACCGTTCGCGTAACCCGCTGAGCCCGTCAGCCGCACGCGGGGCGAGGTGTTTCCCCGGAGGTTCAGCGCCACCGAATCCGCGAAAAAGGGTTCGGCGAACCCTCCGACCAGACCCAATCCCCGAGCGTATGTGGTACTGATGTTCCAGGTCCGCCCAATCTGGTGAGTGAGCGACGCGTGTCCCGCGACGTTATAGAACTTCTCTTCGCCGTTATCGACCCCGGTAGAACCTGTGCCGAATCCGAAGGTGGTCCGCCGCGTGCGCGATAGCGGACGTGAATAGTCGAGACCGACATCCAGCGTGCGATTCCGCAGCGGCCGCAGCTCCCCGCGAACAAGCAACGGATAGTCGGCCCGCTGCTCGAGGTATCCGAGCCGCAACGCCGCGTAGCGCGTGAGGCCTCGTGAGTATCCGCCTCCGAATGTTTGGTAATTCAACTCGTAATCGCGGTCGAGGTATTCGTAAGAACTTCGACTGTAGCTGCCATTCAAGGCCGAACGAGCCGACAGGTTGTGCGTCACGTCGATTCCAGTCCGGTACGTAATCGCGTCGATACCCACAATCGCGTAATCCAATGTCGGAATCACTGGCGCGGCAATCGGATCGGGAGGAAGCAGCGAGAACTGGAACTGCGGCACATACCCGCCGCTCACCGAGAGATTCATCAGCGTTTTCCGAGTGACGGCTGCCCTGACGGACGCAGATCCCGTTACGGACGTTCCCGTGACGGGTTGAAGCGTTCGAAAATGCGTGGAGTTCGCTGCGGCGTCGCTGAAGAACGCGACTCGCTCCGACTTGGCGCCGAAGTGTACTGAGAAGTTGCCGCCCATCTGCGGTGCGCCGGTGCGCACGCCCGGAGCCGCAGTATTTCCTTCAAAGACGTTTGTGTCGTATCCACCGAACATCGATCCGGTCAACGTCAACTCGCGGCCATCCGCGCGGGACCCCGGCGGTGCGGGCGGCGGCTGCTGTCCGGCTGGTTGCACGACAATCGGCGATGGCGCGAGAGGGTTCTGCGATGGCGCCTCCGTCCCAACTTGTGCGGCCGCGGTAGTCCCCAGCACGCACAGGAATATCGTGGCGCCGGCGGCGAACGAATTAGACAGGTCCTTCATGGCACCAACACGGTGTCGCCTGGCTTCAGCAGGATGTTCTGCTTCAGGTTTTTTCTTTCCGTCATCTCGCGATAGTTGAACCGGTAACTCACGGGTGTGTTCTTCTCGTTTCGCACAATCACGATGTTTTTTGCATCTGCATATTCCAGTAATCCGCCGGCCATCGAGATGAGCTGAACCACAGTGGTCGGCGACGTGAGCAAGTACGGCCCGGGCCTGGCGACCTGCCCCGTTATGTAAACGCGCCGGCTGTTGATCTGTTTGACGACGACCGTGATGTTGGCGTCTTCAACAAAGCGTTGGGCAAGCGACAGCAGCTTCTTCTGAAGCTGTTCCGGCGTGAGCCCCGCCGCCTCGACGTCCTGCAGGAGCGGAATCGAAATGCGGCCATCCGGGCGCACGGTGACTTCGCTCGAAAGATCTTTCTCCCGCCAGAAGATGATGATCAGGACATCGTCCGGTCCGATGACGTAGTCCGACGGCGGCGTCACGCCGGCTTGCGCCGCGATCTCCGCCGGCGTCGGCGTGGCCGGCTGTGCGGGTGCGCCTGCCGCCGGTGCGGCCGGTTTCTGCGGCGCGGGTGCAGGCGCCGGAGCCGTTGGGGCCGGTTTCGGGGGTGCGGCCTTGCCGCCGTCTTGCGCCGACACAAGCGTGCTCGAACCCAACATTGCCACCAGGGCGATCACCTGCACCACGACCATCGGGTTTTTCACTGCACTCGTCATGTGTGTCATTGTTCGACTCTATCTTCAGCTCTAGCGGTAGTCCTTGAACGGTAACTGGCAGTCGTGTTTGCGGAGAAAGTTCAAAAACTTCTTGTATTCGTGCGCCTGCATGTTGAAGATGCGCGAGACAATCTTGTAGTTGCCACGCGACTCTTCGAGGCCTTTGCGGACCAGGTCGCGGACGTTGCCGCGCGTGATCTCGCGCTGCATGTAAAGAGGATAGACGACGGTCCAGAACGACTCGCGCTCTTCGGTGAGCCGCTTGTACAGGTCGTCGGCAATCGTGCGGCGGCGTTCCCGCTTGGGACGAACGCCCACGCCCTTCTGCCTGCGTACTTCGGGAGGTAAATCGTCGATGACGACCGTCGCGCCGCGTCCCCGGACAATGAGCCGCTCGATGACGTTTTCGAGCTCTCTCACGTTGCCGGGCCACGAATGATCGGTCAGCGCCTGGCGCGCCTCGGTCGAGATCTCCGGCATGTTGATGCCGTTGTGCTGGGTAAAATGTCTGAGGAAGTGATCGATCAGCGCCGGGATGTCCTGCTTGCGCTCGCGAAGCGGCGGCACCGCAATGTGAATGACGTTGAGCCGGTAGAACAAGTCTTCGCGAAACTGCCCCTGGGAAATCAGGTCGCGCAGATTCTTGTTGGTGGCGGCGATGACGCGAACGTCCACGCGGCCTTCTGCCCGGTGTGCGCCGACTTTCTGTAAGTCGCCGGTTTCGAGGAAGCGCAACAGCAAGCCCTGCATCCGCAAGGTCATCTCGCCGATTTCGTCCAGGAAGATCGATCCGTCGGCCGCCTGCTCGAGCTTGCCAGGCTTATCGCGATAGGCGCCGGTGAAACTGCCTTTCACGTGGCCGAACAACTCCGATTCGAGCAGCGTCTCGGGAATGCCGGCACAGTTGACCGCAACAAACGGCCGGTTGGCTCGAGGACTGTGCGTGTGGAGCGCGGTGGCGACCAGCTCTTTACCTACGCCGCTTTCGCCGGTTACGAGTACCTTGGCATCCGAGCGAGCGACGCGATCGATTTCTTCGCGAAGCTCCTTCATGGTCGGACTATCGCCGATGAGCCCGTCGAACCCGTTACTTCTCATTAACATGCTGTGTGTCTCGCATCTGATGTCGGTCGGCGCGGGCCTACTCCCGCTGGCCGCCGAGAAAATCGTCAAGCGTTAACCGACTGGGTTCGTCGAGCGACGTAAATTCCGCGCCCGCCCGATAACTGCCTGCTTTCGGCCCCGTCGAGTTTCCTCGTCGAACGACCACGTCGGCAGTAAACGCGCGGTCGCCGAGGCGCATCCGCAACTGCCCCGTCTCCCCTGCCGTCATCGCAACCGGCGCCGCGAAGAGCACACCGGTCGTGCTGATGTCGATCAGCTCGATCGTCGACCACGTCGGCCACTGAATCTCCGACGGGCTCGGCGGCGTGACGCGGGCTGCGCGCCGCCGGTCGACTACGCTCCTGGTGCTCTCCCGCCGTGGCGGCACATGATCGGCCGTCAGCAGCGTGTCGGCTTCCGCGAGCGGCTGCCCCCACTCGACGGCCACCTGATAACGGCGGTGCGCGACGTCGGGCGCGACACGCCGCACAATGGCTCGCACGTCGCGCAATTGCCCGTTGATCGCCACGCGACCGTTTGCGCGCGTGCCGGGCAGCATCGGCACCGGCGATTCCATGAGCGCTCCTCCCGCTCCGAGATTCAGGAGCTTGAGTCGCTGCCAGGTTTCAAGTGTTCCGCTGAGGGCGCCGACGATCTCAAAGCGAGGCCCTCTGCGCCGATCTCCGATCCGTTTTTTCACCGGGCCCCTACGGCACGCGTGGGCAAACACCAACGCGGGCCGTCCCGTGTCGATGTCCCCCAAGTGCAAAGATGTCGCCAACGAAGAAGAAAGTCACTGCGAGTGGAGAACTCCGCGAATTAAGGGATTTCTACTTTGTGTTCCGTTTTGATGAGATTATTCGGCGGAACAAAGCAGATAAAAGTCTCCCTAGTAAAGGTCTTTTATGTCCTATTTCACGTCTCAAGTCTGCCCTGTTTCGAACGCTCGCGATGATCACACCAATACCAGAGAGTCGGTCAGAGGCAACGCTAGTGCCAAAAAACGATTACAAATATCGAAGTAACTGAGGGACCGGGCATTGGGGCATGTGAAGGAATCTCCCCGAATAAGGACGTTTGTCTGCTTCTATCTTGACTTTACTGAACTCCCGAGGAAGGTCTTTTGACCGCATTTCGCCCATTTCGACGTGAGTGCTCTGCTGACCCACTATCGGGATTTCTCGGCTTTTTGTCTCCCACATAGCGACTTATGCAAAACCCGTAAACGATTCTCTCGATTTTCACAATATTTTCTTCGCTTGGTGTGGACTGCCGCTTGCAACATCGCGCGCGGCACACATATAGGTGGCTGGATATGCTCTCATCGCCGAATTCGACCCACAGCAAACGGCGATCTATCGCAAGGCGATCGAGCGGCACGGGATCGAAGCGGTACTCATTCGTGAAGGCAGCGCGGCTACGCACGTCCTCCAGACGCGCGGCGCTCCGACTCTACTCATTTCCGATTTATCTCTTCCGCAGGCGGATGGGTTTTCCCTGATTGCGGAACTGCGGCGCATCTCTCCCCCCGATCGGACGGCGATTCTCGTGTTTTCAGCGCATCCCGAGCTGAGGACTGCCGCGTGGAACCTCCGCAGCACTCTGGGCATCGCCGAGGTCGCCGATAAGAATCAGCCGCCGGACGCCATCGCGCAAGCCATCGACCGTACGCTCGAAAAAATCACGCGGACGTTGCCGCCGACACGCGGGAGTGACAAAGAGGACGAGCTGCTCCACAAGATCATGGTTCGCACCTCGAAGGCGTTCCGAACCCCCTTTGTGCTGCTTTCCATCGAGTTTCGCGAGCAACGCCGCATCACCGGCTACCTGGCCGTCGATGAACGGCGCGGCGGGTCGCAGCTCTGGCCCGTCTTCCAGCAGGTCAGCAGCAGCCGGGAGCCGCTCGTGGTTCCCGACATCACTAAACACGCCCTCTTCGGGATCAATCCGCAAACCCCGGCGCTGCACATTCAAGCCTTCGCGACGGTCCCGCTGATTACCTCGTCGGGACGTGCGGTGGGCGTCATCGGCCTTCTCGATTTTCAAGCGCAAACGCTGTCCGCTTCGCAGCTCGACCTGCTGATCGGCGCGGCTCGCAAGATCGCCGACGAGCTCGCGAATCACTATCAAGCCGAGCTCGCCGAGCCGGAGTATCTGGAAGTATGGCGATCGCGGGAGCAGTGGGCGGCGCTCGAGCGTCTGGCGTTAACTGACAGGGTGACCGGACTGGCCAACCGCCACGCGGGAGAGCAGGCCCTCGAGCGCGAGTTCGCCCGTGCGCGTCGAACGGGAGCGCCGCTCAGCCTGGCCTTGATCGATCTCGATCAGTTCAAGCAGGTGAACGACCTGCACGGCCACGCGACTGGCGATGAGGCGCTGAAGCAGGTGAGCTCGATTCTGACGACGACGTTCCGCGCGTCGGACTTCGGGATTCGGTGGGGAGGCGACGAGTTCCTGGTCCTGCTGCCCGATGTGCCGCTGGCTGGCGCGATTGCGTTTGCCGAGCGCGCTCGCGCGCAGGTGGAGGCGCTGCCGTTTCGCGGCATCGGAAGTTTAAGCATCTCGGCGGGTGTCGTGCAGATCCAGGATGACGAAGATACCGCCGCCGCCATCAGAAGAGCCGACGCGGAGTTGTATGAGGCGAAAAGAGGAGGGCGAAACCAGGTTCGGGGCGACCAGGATGCTCGAAAGTAGCACATCGCGTTTCAAAATAGCGCACGAGTTTTTGGACAGAATGACCTAGTTTCTCGGGCAATTACGTCGGTTTTCGAAATTCGTGAGGTTCGTGTTCGAATACGGTTCAATTCAGGCTCTTCCCGCCACTCGACGCCGCCCCTCCGCTGAGGCAGAACCTCTGTTGAATCTGCAAGTTAGAGCGGTGCGCCGATTTTCATACCGACGCGAAATGGCTGGTAGCAAAATTGCTATCTCCGCTACCCGCGAATGCCAAATCCTCTGCAGCTCATCGGCGGCAGCGCGCACACCCAGCTCGTGCGCGAGCATATCGATACGGCCAGCCGGTCGGACGCGAAAGTCCTGATTACCGGCGAGAGCGGCGTTGGGAAAGAAGTCGTCGCTCAGCTGATCCATCACGGAAGCCGGCGCCGTGAAGGCGGGCTCGTGACGATCAACTGCGCAGGCGTTCCGGACTCGCTGCTCGCATCGCAACTCTTCGGTCATGTGCGCGGAAGCTTCACGGACGCCTACAGAGATCATCAAGGCTGGCTCGAGCAGGCGCACCGCGGCACGATCTTCATGGACGAAATCGGCGAGATGAGCGCGCAGATGCAGTCGCTTCTGCTGCGCTTTCTCGAGAACGGCGAGATTCAGCCGGTCGGATCGGATCGGCGGACGACGATCGTCGATGTGCGCGTGATTGCGGCCACGAGCCGGAGGCTTGTGGATCGCATCGCGACAAACGATTTTCGAGAGGATCTGTTCTATCGGCTGAACGTCATCCATATCGAAATTCCGCCGCTGCGCGAGCGGCGGGAAGAGATTCCGGTACTGCTCGATCATTTCCTGCGGTTGTTCAGCACCAATCATGGGGTGGCATGCCCGCGGCTCAGCCTCGATGCGATCGACGTGCTGGTGGCCTCGGCGTGGCCGGGCAACGTGCGTCAGCTGCGCAATCTCGCGGAACGCCTCGTCGTCCGTGCCCACGAGCGCGTGGTGACGGCTGCCGATCTTCCCCGTGATGTCTTGTCGAGCGGCCCGTGTCCCGTCGCGCCGCAGCCTGTTGCCAGGCCGGTTCCCGAAGTGCTGTTCGACCGTATGGTGCGGGAGGGCGAAACGTTCTGGATGGCGGTCTACAACCCTTTCATGGCGCGCGATCTCACGCGGGAAGATCTGCGCGCCCTTGTGGCGCACGGGCTGACGTTGACCCGCGGGAGCTACAAAGGCCTGGCGCAGTTGTTCAACGTGCCGGCCGACTACAAGCGGCTGCTGAATTTTCTTCGGAAATATCATTGCCACCTGCCGATTCACGAGTTCCGCGCCACACTCCCTGCTCCGGTCGTTGAACGGCAGCTGCACAGAGCCGTCGGCGACTAGTGCCGCGGATCGCTGACCCGAGGTAGACTTCTAGAGGAATCCCGTTTGCACAGCCTCCGCACGGCAAGTGCGTTGGTGCTGAAATTGCAGCACTTGTGGACACTTTGTTAACCAGCGACTCAACGTCCATGCTTCAGGGCTTCCCCGCCGAAACCGGCGTCACGCGCGTCAAGAAAGAGCCGCCGAAGCTCGAGGGCTTTTATTCTGAAAAGGCTCAGGCACTCGACAAGCTGCTCACCCTCGATAAGACGCTCGCAGCTAAGCAGACTCAGCGAGCCATCAGCGGCTTCGGATCTGAGTTAGCCGTCGGTGGACTGCGAGCATCACAGCTGGCGCCGCTGGGGCTGGGGCCGCTTGGGATCGACGCGCTGCGGCGATGGGCGACGTTCGCGGCGCCCGTGTTAACCGTGCTCGCGGCGATTGCGCTCGCACTCGTCGCGAGTTGGCGAGCCGTGCCGACGACACCACCGATTCAGCCCGCGAGCGCGTCCACTGATGTCGTGGTGCCAAAGGCCGAAGGCGCTGACATCATGCTGCCGGCCCAAACTGCTACATATCAACCACCGG
>Ga0068859_100003184_pt1 | contig 16694 bp, 13 predicted proteins | sample KBSSwiS22_FD_66585 | JGI IMG/M metagenome (GOLD analysis project Ga0068859, IMG submission 66585) | Switchgrass rhizosphere microbial communities from Kellogg Biological Station, Michigan, USA - KBS Switchgrass S2-2 | ecosystem: Host-associated > Plants > Roots > Rhizosphere > Soil ...
TGGGCATAAGGCCAATAATGGTTACGGTACCGGGGCATTGCTTCCTGGGCTATTTTACCAGCGATACCACAGCTACGAGTATACGCTTTGTGGAAACCACCATGATGTCGGGCAACTCCTTCATCAGTAACCCCAAAGCGGCGGTACAGAAATATAATGATGTGCTTACTAAAATACTTCCCCAGGGTGTAAAATTAACCGACCTGAACAAAGCTTACTACCTGGAATTCTTAAATGCACAGTTGGAAGGGGATAATAAATATAAAAAGAACATGGAAAAGTATGGCGCTGCTAATGTAAACCTGCTTAATGTAAATGAGCTGAGGAAGTATGTTAAGCCGATACCGGTTTATGAGTAAAGTAAAAAGTTGGTATATAATGCTTCAATCTGAAAAGCTGTCAATCCCGATAGCTATCGGGACTGACAACCTTTGGTTTGAAAAAATATTGAACAGCCATCACAAGTGTGCATAAAAGAAACCCCGCTTTTACTTTTAAATGCTCAAAATAATTTGTACTTTACTATATGTACCGGTATGTATTATTTGTCACGCTTTTAACCAGTTGTACCATGAGCAACAACGATAAAAAACATACGTCAAAAACAACAGTGCTAAGCGAAAATGATTGCCACAGCGACCGTAAAACTACAGGCACCATCAGCAATAAAGAAGGTGAAATATTTTTACTGGATAATGTGAATTTTGGTATCCATTCTAATGGGTATGCCAAACCGTTATTACCCTGTAATCTTCCGGCGGCATTACAAAAATCCGGGAAGAAAATCATTTTCAGCGGAGCCATTAAAGAAACAAAACCAGAAGAGCTATGGGCCGGGGAGCCTTTTGTGCTTACTAAAGCCGAAGAAAAATAACAGGGGTAGTGTGCAGCCCAAAAAATAAGGACAGCTTTAAAACTGCCCTTATTTTTTTTTGACATGCAACCGCAAAACTTATGGATTATCAAATCCTGTATCACGCTTTCTGTCTTCTTTCTCTGGTGCCAGAATCTTTGCAGCATCTTTAGCTATCATTTCTTTTACTTCTTGTTTGATAGGTTGTTTGTTAAAGTGTGCTACTAAATTCTTCACTGTAGTTTCCGCAGCTTTTGTATTGCCTTCACGCTGATACGCTTTGGCGAGTATTTGCATGCTCTGGTTTAAACTGATATTATCTAATCCTTTTCCAACTTTTGATTTTTCTATTACATCATTCAGCAATGTTTCACCCGCTGCAAAATCAGGCAACCTTACTTCCATTGTTTTTTCTGCAGTAATGGTTTTAAATGTGCGTTGCTGATTTACCCCTTTTACAAATTGTGCATACACTGCAAGCGGATGATCTTTATATTTATCAGCCACCAGGTTTATTGCATCAATACCTTTTTTAAGGTATGGTGCATCAGATCCCATAAAAGCAAATAAATGTCCTGCATCATCGGTCAGCAGCAGGTCTGCTACTTCATCATCCTGTTTGGTGGCAGGATATTTTACCCTCAGGGTTAATGTATCAGATACCACTCTTGATCCGTCTTCGTGGTAATATACCGCACGTATCTGGTAAGTACCCGCCTGGTCAAATATCAATCCCTGCTTACCGTAACCAATATACGAACTTTCATAAACACCCGGTGTGCTGCTGTTTAAAACAGCGTATTCAGGTTCTATGCACATTTCTGCCAATGGTTCATACACCAGTGTTTGGCCACCCGGCTTTTTAATACCAATGGTAACAAACCCATAGTTGGCATGTAAGCTGCTGATGACACGGTTGTTCTTAGTACTGGTGGTTTTCAGTTTTGTTTCCAGTACAACAGGTTCACCAAGCAGGTAGCTGCCTTTAGCTTCCAGTTGCAATTCAAGGTTAGTGCTGTTTTCGATATTATCTTCAAACAATGAACCAATATCCTGTAAAGAAGAACCCACAGTAAACGGGTTGCCACCCATGATCACATTATTCCTGAATCCGTGGCGTATATGTGTCAGTTCTGAAGTATCAAACCGGAACGGGAAATTATTCCAGAAAGGAACAGCGCCTCCGGGATAACCCCATGGATAATTCATCCATGATAATGAACTTGGGATATTGGGTTTAGGCGGGGTAGCTAAACTTTTCTGCCATGAATGCAGCAAGTTAAAACAGTGTCCTAATTCATGCGTGCAGGTAAACAACTGTAATCTTGTTGTTCTGCAGATGCGCCTCCAATACCCCTGTAAAATACAGCAGCTCCCTGGCGTTGCAAACCTGTTTGATCGAACATGATACCATATAAACCTGGTCCGTTAATATGCTCATAAGCATGTAATAACCAAACATCCCATGCAGGGTTATTTTGATACAGGCTGAAATGATTTACCATTGCATTATGTAATTCTGCATTGGTCCATTTTGCATCCGGGCCGGCCAGCGCCATCGGAACCACGTTGCTGATGCCGGCGGTATTCATTTCCACACCTGCTTCGCCATAAGCTGCATTTATGCTCAATACCCTTGCAGGCCCGCCTGATGGCAATGAGCCTGTATTATAAGAAACAAATGGCACCACCCCTGATGTACGGTCCTGCTCCAGCCTAACGGTTCTGAATGCACGACTAAAATTATTGCATACATACATAGCGCCCGGTGCATTAGTGGTTACATGGTACCATTGCAATGTTGCAGGTGCCAGTGACTGAAATACTAATGTTTGTTTGATGCTAACTTTAAGTTTGGTATAAGAAGTGGCCCATGTGGTGGAAGTATTACCGGTAATAGTAATGATACCGTTAACTATAGTAGTAGCAATGCTGTCTGCTATAAATGAGCCGAAGTAAGATTTTGTTTGCCCGGAGATCATGTAATAATCGCCGCTTACTTTTTGTAATGCAGTAGCGCCGTCAATATCCACTCTCAGCTCCACTTCAAAATTTCCCAGTTGCCCGCGGTAGCGCCCATACACTTTATTTTTTATAATGGGTATTGGCGGAATAGGCAAAGCGGCAGTGGTATCATCAGCTCCCATTTCCATTTCCTCTTCCACCATAGCTGTTCTCATTTCTTCTTGTTCAGTGGCAGCAAAATACTCCTCAGTTAATGCGTCTTTTTTTTCTTCTCTCTCCGGGGATGTTCTTTTGGGTTTTTTAATAACGGGGATTGACACGGAACTGGTGGAGTTGGGTTCGGCAAGTGCGTCGGTGTGCCCGTTACTTTGTTGATATTTCATACTTACTAAAATTTAATTGTGATACAATTTTATTCCAATAATTCTGGCAATTCACGTTTACATTTTGATCTCTCCATAAATTTTTTGTTTAAAGGTTATTTAATATTTCCGTACCATTCACGCAGGTACAGTTTGACGTTTTATTTTGAGTTAAATAAAAAATCAATTGCTGCAAATTCTGGTAAGCATTAAGCAAATACTGGTGGTCTTAGAAGGAAAACGAAATCCATTCTCGAAGAAGTCCGTTACTGAAATACAATCAATCGATGCCGGTTAAAGTTTAAGAAGAGTAATTGGCATGTTTCATTTGGGACGTCGAAATTAAGCTTCTCCTAAAAAATATACAAGCCTTTTTGATAAAAAACTTATGAACATTTTTTATTTTACCCTAACAGCAAGTCATTCAATAAAATAAGATAACCCGAATGAAAATTTACAAAAGCAACTTCGTAAATTTACCGTACGCATTGTAAAATAAAATGTGAAGCGCCGCAAAATAATACTGCAATACAACTTTAAAAATAACAACGTTTTATATTGAAAAAAAGCTGGTCACTTAAATAATACATCCATGACAGGCACCGGAATTACAACACTACTCCTCATTATTGCAAACATTGCTTTTTCGTACAAAGGATTTACCAACGAGGCTTTCTTTGATGGCTATAAATTTGAAGTAGATAAAATTTTAGTGAACAAAGATTATAAAAGATTGATCACATCCGGTTTCTTACATGTTAGCTGGACACACCTGGTATTCAATATGATGACGCTGTATTTTTTTAGCGGATCTGTAGAATTTTATTTTGGGGGTGCTAAATTCCTGGTCATTTATTTTGCAAGCCTTATCGGTGGCGACATGTTATCCTTATTGGTACACCGCCATCACGGCGACTACAGTGCTGTTGGCGCTTCGGGTGCGGTATGCGGAATTATTTTTGCTTCTATCGCTGTGTTTCCCGGAATGAGCATTGGGTTTTTCGGTTTACTGCATATACCGGGTTGGCTGTTTGGAATTATTTATGTGTTGTTTTCCATTTATGGCATCCGCTCAGGAAAGGATAATATTGGCCACGATGCACATTTAGGCGGCGCCCTGGTGGGAATGGCAATAGCACTGATAATGAAGCCAGCTGCTTTTCTCGAAAATTATTTTACCATTTTATTGATTGCCGTGCCCACGATAACCTTTATTTATTTCATAACAGCAAGGCCGCAGATTTTACTGGTAGATAATTTATTTTACCGAACCAATAAAGACCATTATTCTATCGATCATAAATACAACGAAGAGCGAACAATGAGGCAACAGCAAATTGATTCCATTCTTGATAAAATTGCAAAGCATGGCATGCACAGCCTGAGCAGGAAAGAAAAAGAACTGCTGAAAGAATATTCACAAAAGATAGATTGATGGTGGACGACGGACCACTGACGACAGACGACAGACGACCAGAATTTGCTGTTGCCCGTCGTCTGTCGTCAGTGGTCTGTGGTCTATGGTCTATCGTCCGTCGTCCGTCGTCAATATTCTTACACAACTTTTATTAAACCTTACATCATTCCCACATTATCAAAGTTTAAAGGCTGTAAATATTTCTTTTCCCTTTATCTGCCTTACTTTCACAGTTACTGTTGCATAGTTTAATATAACGTGCTGCTTTACTAAGCCGCCTGTTATATTTTATTTAGCACTTTAAAAATTAAGTGCTGTTGTTATTTGCAGGCTTTACAACAGTGTATTAATAAAACATATCATGCTACCTGGTTTTATAGACGAAATGCCCCTTGCAATCATCATCAGCGAATCGATGAAAGGCAATCAAAAAATGCAACAATTGCTTTACAGAAAATTTGCTCCTCTCATGTACAAACAATGCCTTTCCCACACCAAAAGCAAATCTGATGCAGAAGACCTGTTGCAGGAAAGCTTTATCAAAATATTCCGCAATCTTGATAAATTCAGGGAAGAAGGAAGTTTTGAAGGCTGGTTAAAAAAGATCATATTCCGTACAGCCGTGAGCCATTTCAGAACCACCGGAAAAAAAGCGCACAACCATCAAACAGAACTTAGCAATCATATTGAAGATCGTGACACAAATATTCTTGACACACTGGCTCAAAAAGAGATCGTGGAGATTGTTACCAAACTGCCTCCCAGTTACCGAACAGTATTTACCATGTTTGTAATAGAGGGATATAACCACAGGGAAATTGCAGGCATCTTAGGTTGCTCAGAAGGCAGCTCCAAATCGCAGCTCAGCCGTTCCCGTTCACAATTAAAAAGAATACTTACAACTGCATAAAAAAGACTGTCTCAACAAGATTTTAGAGACAGCCTTTTTGGGTATCCCTGGTCGGTCTGCCGCCAGGTGAAAAAATATTAAATCAGTATGCTTATTTCAAATATTGCTCATTCGCTTTATCGGTACTAAATGAATAAGGGAAAGCAGCAGCAGCAACGCCCCTGCTGGTTGACGGTGCAGCACCCATTATCAAATTAAATGTGCCGCCTTTGAGTATATCAAAATGGCTGAGCCAGTTTTTATCATACACTGCTCCATTCAACATTGCATTTTGAATGTATTTATTATCTGCACTGTTAGCAGGTGCGTTAATGATAAATTGTTTCCCATTCTCTAAACTGATGGTCATTTTTTTAAATAACGGTGCCCCTAACACGTACTGGTCGGTAGCCGGGCATACCGGATAAAAACCCATTGCACTAAATACATACCATGCCGATGTTTGGCCGTTGTCTTCATCACCACAATAACCATCGGGTGTTGCTTTGTACAAACGGTTCATGGCTTCACGTACCCAGTACTGCGTTTTCCAGGGTTCACCTGCATAGTTGTACAGGTATATCATATGTTGTATGGGCTGGTTACCATGTGCGTACTGGCCCATGTTTGCAATCTGCATTTCACGTATCTCGTGGATCACATCTCCATAATACGTATCATCAAAAATTGGCGGCAGGTTAAATACACTATCCAGCATTTGTACAAAATTCTTTTTGCCACCCATTAAATTGATCAGTCCGTTCATATCATGAAAAACGCTCCAGCTGTAATGCCAGCTGTTACCTTCGGTAAATGCATCACCCCATTTAAAAGGATTGAATGGTGATTGAAAAGTACCATCTGCATTTTTACCACGCATTAATTTCGTTTCAGGGTCGAATAAATTTTTATAGTTCTGCGAATGTTTTGCATACAATTTAATTTCTTCCGCAGGGCGGTTTAATTTTTTTGCTAACTGAAAAATAGAAAAATCATCGTAAGCATATTCTAATGTTCTTGCCGCATTCTCATCAATCTTTACATCATAAGGTACATATCCTAAGGTATTGTAGTAGCTTACTCCTTTACGTCCTACTGCACTTATTGGCCCTTCGTTACTGGCGCCGTGCTGCAATGCTTCATACAAAGTATTGATATCATACCCACGCAAACCTTTCATGTATGCATCGGATACAACAGAGGCAGAGTTATTACCGATCATAATATCTGCATAACCCGGGCTGCTCCATTCCGGTAACCATCCGCCTTCTTTATAATCGTTCACCAAACCCTGCTGCATTTCTTTATTGATGGAAGGATACACCAAATTTAAAAATGGATATAATGCACGGAAGGTATCCCAAAAACCTGTACCACCAAACAAATAACCAGGCATTACTTTTCCGTTGTAAGGACTGTAATGCACAATATTTCCTGCAGCATCTTTTTCGTATAGCCGGTTAGGAAAGAACAGGGTGCGGTACAAACAAGAATAGAATGTACGCAACTGGTCAACTGTACCACCTTCAGGTTTTACTTTACCTAAAGTTTGGTTCCATATTTTTTTTGCTTTTGCTTTTATGGTTTCAAAATCGTCGTTGCCAATTTCTTTCAGATTGATCTCTGCTTGTTCAAGGCTAATGAATGACGACGCCACTTTTACATTTACTCTTTCGCCTTTGCTGGTTTTAAATCCAACAATAGCACCAGTATGATCTGCCTGTAACTCCAAAGTATCTTTTGATAACTGGTTGCCACGCCATGCCGACGCAATCGTAAATGGTTTATCAAAATACAACACAAAATAATTTTTAAAGCCGGGCATTTTACCACGACTGTACTTGCTGCTGTAGCCAATAATTTTATTTTGGGAGGGGATGATCTTTACATAAGAGCCTTTATTAAATGCATCCAGCACTACGTAAGCACTGTCAGTTTTTGGAAAAGTAAAACGGAACCTTGCCGCACGTTCTGTAGTGGTGATCTCTGTAGTTACATCATGATCGGCAAGGTACACGCTGTAATAGTAAGGCGTTACTGTTTCTGCTTTATGTGTAAACCAGCTGGCCCTGTCATCCTGTGTAAAACGCATAGCACCGGTTACAGGCATAATAGCAAATTGCCCGTAATCATTCATCCATGGCGAAGGTTGATGGGTCTGTTTAAAGCCGCGGATTTTATCAGCAGCATATTGATACTGCCATCCATCTCCCATCTTGCCTGTTTGCGGTGTCCACATATTCATGCCCCAGGGCACAGCAATAGCGGGATAAGTATTTCCATTACTAAGATCAGGTTTTGAATCGGTGCCCATTAATGGATTTACATAATCCACCGGATCGGTTTGTGCCTGTACAAACTGATTGCTTAACAGCACGAGAAGAACAAAGAATAATTTTTTCATGGCGGAAAGTTAAAACATAAATTGTTTACGTGATTATCAAAGGTTGTCAACTTTTGAAAAGTTGACAACCTTGCTAAAAAACAGTACCTTACTCATATGCTTCGCTTGCTATGGAAATTATACTGGAAAATAACCGGCTGGAAAGTTGTTGGCGATTTCCCTTTTCAATACAAAAAAATGGTATTGATTGTGGCACCACATACCAGTTGGAAAGATGTGGTGGTAGGCTTTGCAGCGAGGAATGAATTAAAAATTTATCATGCAAAATTTTTAGGTAAGAAAGAATTGTTTGATGGCCCGTTTGGATTTTTATTCCGCTGGCTGGGCGGCACACCGGTGGATCGTTTTAGCAAACAAGGTATGGTGGAACAGGTAACCGCATTGTTTGCAAAGAACGATTCTTTTTTGTTAGCCATGGCGCCTGAAGGCACACGTAAACGGGTGGATAAATTACGCAGCGGATTTTATCATATTGCCAAACAGGCACAAGTGCCCATACTACCAGTTGGATTAGATTTTGAAAAAAAAGAAATAGTAATAGGAAAACCATTATTTACTTCTGATGATGAAGCGGCAGATTTTAAAACCATCATCGCATTTTTTGCAACCATCAAAGGCGCCAACCCCGGGTTTGATCTCCGGCACTTAAAAGATACTGAGTAGCGGTTTAATTTGGGTTTGCGCTGTGCCATTCATGCTATTGTTTATGCCCTGTAATTGTTTTATTTTTCCAGTACAAAACCTTCTGTTATGAAAAATAGATCATTATTGATACTGCCTTTTGTTATTTTATTGCTGGCAGCAGGTTTCAGGTATGGCAGCAACATGTACAAGGCCTCCACAAAAGCCTCCGCCGCAGCTTTTTTTAAGCACAAGCAAGCCATACAATGCTCACCCGACTGGGCTTATTTAAATGAAGATAGTTTGGCAAAAAATATTGGTGTGCTGCCCGGCTGGGGCAATTACCGGTGGACCATCAACAGTAAAAGTGATAGCGCTAAATTTTATTTTAACCAGGGCATCAATATGTATTATGCCTTTCACATTATTGAAGCGATGGCCTCTTTTAAAAAAGCAGCACTGTTTGATAACAACAATGCCATGATATACTGGGCGCAGGCATTGGCTTACGGCCCCAACATTAATGATATTGAATACGCCGCAACACCAGAAGCTTTTGCTGCTGCACAAAAAGCTGCCGGCTTAAAAGCCAGTTGCACCACAAAAGAAAAAGCTTTGATTGATGCAATGGCAGTGAGATACAGTACCGACAGCACTATCAGCAGGGCAACACTTAACCAGCACTATGCCGATGGCATGAAAACAGCTTACCAGCAACTGAAGCAGGATGCTGATGTTGCAGCTTTATATGCTGATGCTTTAATGTTGCAGCATCCATGGGATTACTGGAAACATAACGGCGACGCAGAGCCGTGGACACCTGAAATATTAGCGGTACTGGAAAATATTTTAGCATCACACCCCACACATCCCGGTGCTAATCATTATTATATCCATTCAGTTGAAGCTTCGGGTAATCCGCAGCGTGCACTACCAAGCGCCAACAGGCTGGGCACAATGATGCCCGGTGTGGCACACATGATACACATGCCCTCGCACATATACATACGTAGTGGCTACTACAAGGAAGGCATTACCGTAAATGAAATGTCTGTTGCCGGTTATAATAAATACCTGGCTTTATACCCGGATGTGCAGAATAATGCGCCGCTGTACCTGTTTCATAACCTGCACATGCAAGCCGCCTGCGCTATGATGCGCAGCAACTACAGTTACAGCAACAAAACAGCCATTGAGTGCAGCAATAGTTTTGATACCAGCTTTCTTTCGATACCACCACCGATGGGCAATTTTGTGCAATACATTTATATGACGCCTGCATTTAATAATGTGCGTTTTGAAAAATGGGATGCTGTTTTAAATGCACCGCCGGTAAAAGAACAACATCTTTATGCCAGTTTGATCTGGCACTGGGCAAGAGGCATGGCTTATGCAGGCAAAAACAACATCACCAAAGCAACAGAAGAATTAAAAATAGTGGAGATCGCAATAAAGGCGCCCGACCTGCAGGTGGTGATGCAACCATTTAATTCGCCGGCTGATGCCGCTAAAGTGGCTATAAAAATTTTAGCCGGCGTAATTGCCGAACAGCAAAAAGATTATACTAAAGCAATACAGCTGCTAATCGATGCCGTTAGTAATGAAGATGCCATGATCTACGATGAACCGAAAGACTGGCTGCTTCCGGCAAGAGAATACCTGGGCAATGCATTATTGAAATCGGGCGGTGCGGCAAAAGCCGAAAAAATATTTACTGAAGACCTGAAGGAAAATCCGAATAATCATTGGTCGTTATATGGTTTATATCAATCGCTTTTAAAACAGAAAAAAAATGCAGCGGCTGCAACAGTAAAAAAACAATTTGACAAAGCTTTTGAAGGTGCTGATATAAAAGCAGGCGATATTATTTTTTAAACACGGAGTTGTCTCAAAAAGAAGCAAGTTTGTCGCATTGCCTTTATCGAAATGTTACCAGGTTTGATTCCTTTTGAGACAGCATCAATAAATTTTTACATGCAGATAAAAGAAGCCATCACAGAAGAAGATTGTATACAATGTTTTGAAGTAATGAAAGAGCTGAGACCACACCACAATACTGAAAGTTTTGTTGCGGCTATAACACAGATGAAAAAGGAAGGATACCATCTTTTGTATATAGAAGATGATGGCATTGCTGTTTGTGCAGCAGGCTTCAGGTTTACCACCACTTTGTATGATGGCGTGATCATTGATTTTGATGATTTCGTTACTTTGGCCGCTGCAAGAAAAAAAGGGTATGCGGCCCTGTTATTTGATCATCTCGTAAGCATTGCAAAAGAGAAAGGAATAAAAACGATCCATTTAAATTCGGCACATCACCGCTATGATGCACACCGGTTTTATCTCAATAAAAAAATGAACATCATTGCTCATCATTTCAGGATAGCCGTATGAAAAAAATCCCCGGCTGGAATTACCAAACCGGGAATTGTTTATCTGTACTTTGCTTAACTCTTGTTAACCTCTTCTTCCATGGCCATTACCATTGCCGCGGTTCCCGTTTCCTTCATTGCCATTACCGTTACCATTTGAACGTTGCCCCTGATCATTCCTTCTTTGTTCCATTGCAGGTTGTTGTTGCTGCTGTTGTCTTTGTTGCCTTTCTGCCTGCTGCTGTTGCGGAAAATTGTTCTGCGGAAAATTATTTCGTTGTACCCTTTTTTCATTCGGCATATTGTTGCCTGGAAACTGGTTGCCGTTTTGTTGCGGGTTAGGATTCACATCCCTGTTAGGCTGACGATTGTTATTATCATCACGCCTTCTGCCCCATGGATTGTTACCATTACCGTTTCCGTTGTTACCATTATTATTATCTGTTCTCGCCTGCTGATCGTTATTCCTTCTTCCCCATGGATTGTTACCATTGCCGTTTCCGTTGTTAGCATTATTATTATCTGTTCTCGCCTGCTGATCGTTATTCCTTCTTCCCCATGGATTGTTACCATTACCGTTACCGTTGTTGCCATTATTATCTGTTCTCACCTGCTGATCATTATCCCTTCTTCCTCCATTGTTATTAGCATTACCGTTGTTACCATTATTATCCGTTCTCACCTGCTGATCATTATTCCTTCTTCCTCCATTGTTATTAGCATTTCCGTTGTTACCATTATTATCTGTTCTTACCTGCTGATCGTTATTCCTTCTGCCACCATTATTATTAGCATTACCATTTTGGTCATTATCACTTCTACCCTGCTGGCCATTATTTCTCCAACCACCGTTATTTCCATTATCATTCCGGTTATCACGGCGGCCATTATCATTGTTGGCTGCCCAGCGTCCTCCTCTATCCCTGTCATCAATTCTTCTTTCCTGTATGTTGTTATGCGTATAACGTTGCACTTCATTTCTTTCAGGCCCCCTCATAAATCTTCCCCTGTCGCCACTATTACCATAATAGTTATTGATCACTACTGCATTTCTAAAACCCCGGTTTCTTTCCGGTGATACATAATAACGATTGATATCCCGGTCGCAAATATTACGCCTTGGTATAAACGTCCACCGGTCGTAAGGAATGCTTCCAAAAGAAACGTTAATACTTACACCATAACCAAGTGGTGCCCATCCATAGTAATCATCATAAGAACTCCAGCTTACCCATGCAGCACCCCAATCATAGCCTGGTATCCACATCCAGCCATAGGCATCATCATATTCCCAGCGACCATAGTGAAATGGCGCCCAGCCCCAGTCAAAATCCGATACCCATGCCCATCCGTAATTAGTATATTCCCAATGCCCGTCAGTATAATAAGGCCTGAAACCCGGATCGTTGTAGACCCACACTTCTCCAAACCTTGGATTGGTCATCCATCGGCCATAAGGACTCAACTCACGCTGAAATATGGAAAAGTTTACAGATACAGCTTGCGCTTTTACTTCGGCAACAGGCGAAAAGCCCATCACCGCTATAAAAAACACTACTGCTAATTTTAAATTTTTCATGTTTAGTGATTTTAATACAGTGTTTAATACAAATCCTGTGCTATAGACATATAGCTAATGCTAAAGTTTGTTAACGAAAGGAGAATGTTTGGCGTGAGACGTGAGTGGTGAGGCGTGAGTGGTGAGACGTGAGTTGAAAGAGTATTCGCATTTGCAGAGTCTGTACTCACGATTCACGACTCACAATTCACGACTCACAACTCACGACTCACCAATATGTGAATTATACAACTTTATTAGTTCATTATATAAAACTTCTGCATGTGCGTTGGATACCTTTGCAACAGTTTTTTTGGGAAATTGGTTTCTTTATTAAAATGAAAAAATGGAGTTATTACCGGGGCTGGATCTTTATCCTGGCCCCTTTTATTTTCGTGAGTCGTGAATCGTCAGACGTGAGTAGTGCATTATTGACCATTCACTATTCACCATTCACGACTCACGTCTCACCACTCACGACTCACGTCTCACCACTCACGACTCACCACTCACGTCAAAAAAAAACGCTTCAGTTGCCTGAAACGTTCTTTTTAAATTATAATTCTTATGCTTATTGTTCTTTTGCAGCTTCATTCTCGGCACCTTTTGTACCACCCCTGTGTGTAGCTTTTATAGAAGCAAACTTTATTTTCAATCCGGCTATCTTCATATTATCACTGCCGGAAAGATCTTTTTCAATCACATTCTTCCTGGTATCCAGCGCTTCGTACAATACTTTTATCTCATCCCAGTCTTCCCTGCTATAATTATTCTTATTATCAGCAACCGTATTTACAAAGGTTTTGTAAACACTCAATGCATTGTCTGCAGTAACCATTTCCATTTTCATATCGGCACCCACTTTACCTTCACCAAACAGTTTGCTGCGCAATACCTGCCTGTAATCAGGTGCTGAAGCAGCAGCTTTGGCTTCCATTTCATTTTCTTTAAGTTTAGCTTCATACTTGGCTTTTAAAGCTGCGTACTTCACTTTACTTTCTTCTACTTTAGCTTTATCATCAGCTTCAAGTGTAGCTACATTTTTTTCTGCCAGCAAAGCTCTTTCCTGGTAACCATTATCAACGGCCGACCAATTAGCTACTGTATAAACCGGTGCAAGGCTTTCTACAGAATCAACATATTTGTTTAGGTTAACAGCATCCTGTTTACCATCAGTTGCTCCGGTATTACATGCTGTAAATCCCGCCGCTACAGTTACCGCAGCGATAATTAAAGTAATTTTTTTCATTTTATTTTTAATTTGTGTGATACCACAATGTCAACATCTGTGCCATGTATATTTCACCAACTATTATGGCAGCTATACAGCATGGGCAAATAACAGGTGTTTGAATAAGATAAATAATGAGTTCGTTAAATGGAGAGTGATAGCCAGCAATACTTTATGTGTAAAAGGGTAGTTGCGATTCTACCAAACCTGTAAGAATATTTTTACAAGCTGGCACATTGCAATGTGCGAATTATATAAGCAAATTCCTGAATTATGCAAGTACCGTTATTCCTGTTGTCAGTAAAAGCTGCCAGGTTATTATAACACTGCTTTGTTTACAGTCGTTAAAGTGCATTCAAATTAATTGATAAAACTTAAAACAGTAAATGTGTGAATTATACAAGATAAATACCAAATCTTGTAAGCAATACGGCCTGTGTTGTTATTACCTTTGTAGTGGTTTTTCATAGGATATTGGATTAAAAACGGGGCTGGATTTTCATCCAGGCCCCTCTTTTGTGAATGGTGAATAGTGAATGGTCAATAATACACTATTCACTATTGACGATTCACTATTCACGACTGACGATTCACGCCTCACGAATTAGCCTGCGAAATAAAGTAGATGTTTAAGATCACATACACCAGCAGCAATACCTGTGCTGCAACCAGGTCAAACCTGTTAGCTTGTTTAATTTTATTTTGCTTCACCAGCCTCAGCGTGTATGCGGTACAGGTAATTACAGCAAAAATGAAAAAAAGCGTAAGCCCATGTAATGTATCCACCAATGTAAAAGAAGTAGATTCGGGCAATGCAGAATCAATGATATATTTATTACCGATCACAGCAAATAAAGAACCCACGCTTAACCCGAAACGGGAATCAATACCATCTGCATGAATATAAAAACAAATGTAGGCTATTAAAAAAGCAACATACATGCCCAAAAACATTTTCCAGAATAAGCCTGAGGCATCACGTTTTATACCAATCCGCACCCTGTAAGCACTGTATTCAGTATGTGGCTTGCTAAGTGTTTCATCACCAAAACCTGTTTCATAAACCTTTGTTCCCATTGCAATAATAAAACTGTCGATCTTCCACCCGCTCAATGTAAATCTTTCATCATAATGTTTGCCCAATGTATCTGGTGCAAAAACAAGTGCATGTGAATCAAACTGTGAATTTTCGAGAGAGAGCCGGAGGTTTTGCCTGTCGAATGGAAAGTTGCCGATCTTCCAGGAATCCTTCATCACACATTGCAGTTTCATCAAAATATAAACTTTGTCCCCTGATGAATCAACAGTAGAAAATGATTTGGTAAAACTTTTGGCTTGTGGTATTTCCAGGTTTTGCAAAAAATCAAATTCTTTGTTTTTATATTTCAGCCACAGCCAAAGGTTAACCGTATATTCTTTCTGTTTAAAATCAATATCGTGTATACTGGTTACATAAATTCCCGTATACACTGTATCGGGAGGTGCATCTCCTGCAAAAGACCGCACACTAACCAGGGAAAAGCAAAAGATCAATGTGCAAACAAGGAAACGTATCTTTTTCATTCACTAATTTTAATAATGGGAAAGATAGATAATTGATGATGAAAAAAAAAGTGGTTTTTACTAACCCATCGTTAAACTCCGCAACATTTTGCCACCTGTCATTTTAGCTATTGCATTTCTGTGCTGTAATACTTAAATTACAAATTCAAACTAAACTAAACCTTCTTATATGAGACCTTTACTTTGTGCATTGCTGGCCTCCTTTGTATACATTTCGGCCACAGGCCAGGGAAATCCGCTTTGGTTACGGTACCCGGCCATTTCACCCGACGGGCAAACCATTCTCTTCAGTTATAAAGGAGATATTTATTCCGTGCCTTCATCCGGTGGTAATGCCACACCGCTTACTTTAAGTGAAACTTATGAATTTGCGCCCGTGTGGAGCCATGATGGAAAAAGTATTGCCTTTGCATCTGACCGTTACGGTAATTTTGATGTATTTGTAATGCCCGCCACAGGTGGTGATGCAAAGCGGTTAACTTTTCATTCTGCCAGGGAGATACCCAGCAGCTTTACTGCAGATGATAAAGCCATACTGTTTGCTGCGGCAAGGCAGGATGTAGTTACTAACACACAATTTCCTATTGGCATGATGAGTGAATTATACAGTGTGCCGGTAACCGGCGGAAGGATCTCCCAGGTGTTATCCACCCCGGCGTTGGATGCTACGGTTAATTCAACCGGCGATAAACTCATCTACCATGATATCAAAGGTTATGAAAGTGACTGGCGCAAGCACCATACGTCAGCGGTTACACGAGATATTTGGGTATATGACATGAAAACAAAAAAATATACACAGCTATCTGCTTTTAAAGGCGAGGACCGCAACCCGGTATTTGACAGCAACGATAATGACTTTTATTACCTGAGCGAACAAAGCGGCAGTTTTAATATATACAAAAGCAGTTTAGCAAATGCCGGAAGTTCCACTGCTGTTACGCATTTAAGCAAACACCCGGTACGTTTTCTTACCCGTGCTAAAAATGGCACTTTGTGTTTTAGTTTTGATGGAGAAATTTACACCGTAAAAAATGGTGGCGAGCCTTCCAGGGTCACCATTCGTATTGCTGCAGATGGCCGCACAACAATTGATAAGATCGTTCCGGTAAATGGGGGCTTTACCGAAGCCAAATTATCGCCTAACGGAAAAGAGTTTGCTTTTGTATTCCGTGGCGAAATATTTGTTAGCAATATTGAGGGTAGTACCACCAAACGTATTACCAATACACCCTGGCAGGAAAGAAGTGTAAGCTTTAGCCCCGATGGCCGTTCGCTGGTGTATGCTGCCGAAAAAAATAGTAACTGGAACGTATACACGGTTTCAATCACCCGAAAAGAAGAACCTTACTTTTATGTATCCACCGTGCTTAAGGAAGAACCTGTAGTGGCTACTGTTGCGGAAGAATACCAGCCCGCATTTTCTCCCGATGGCAAAGAAGTAGCGTACCTGGAAAAC
>Ga0068859_100003185_pt1 | contig 16692 bp, 14 predicted proteins | sample KBSSwiS22_FD_66585 | JGI IMG/M metagenome (GOLD analysis project Ga0068859, IMG submission 66585) | Switchgrass rhizosphere microbial communities from Kellogg Biological Station, Michigan, USA - KBS Switchgrass S2-2 | ecosystem: Host-associated > Plants > Roots > Rhizosphere > Soil ...
CCACGCCGGCGGGTGCGCCGTTCACCACGACGACCACCTTGCCCTGCAGCGACAGCCCCGCGAAGTCGTCGCGCTTCGGGTTCGCGAGCGACAGCCCGTAGCCGACGAAGACGATCTCACCGTCGGCGGTGCGCTTCGTCGGGGGAACGCCGGCGCCGAGGTTGAGGAGCGGCACGATCTCGGAGCCGATCTTCACGGGTCGCGAGCTGCCTCCCTCCTGGACCGTGATCCGCGTCCCCGGACCGAACAGCTCCTTCTGCATCGGCACGCGCTGCGCGAATCCGCTGTCGCCGGCCGGCTCGAGCCCGAGCTGCTTCAGCCGATCGACGAGGAAGCGCATGGCGCGGGTGGCGTCTTCGGTGCCGGTTTCGCGCCCGTGCATGGAATCGTCTGCAAACGCGAACAGGTCGCGTCGAAGCTCGTCGGCGGTCACGGCGCCGATGGCTGGTGCCGCTGTTGCGGGCGCGGGAAGCGTGCGCGGCGGCGCGGTGCAGCCAATTCCGAGGGCAAGCAGGGCGACGACGGCACGGCGCATGGACGAGCTCCGATTCTCGCGAGACGAATGGCCGCTCCCTTCTGGCGCGGCGCGTGATGTGAGGCGTGAGGCTAGTCGCTGCGTGAAGCGCTGGCAAGCGATGCCGTGCGCGTCACGCCGCTGAACGCGTGTTCCACCGCCGGGTATGTTCCACCGCAGCCGAGTGCCTCGTCGAGGGTGGCGAGCGTCCCGTCGCCTCACCTAGCTTTCGAACCGTTCGCCCTCGCGCATCCAGGATTTCGTGCTGTACTTCTGCATCCCCGCCTACAACGAAGCTCCCACCGTCGGCCTCCTCATCTGGCGCCTGCGCAAGGTGTTCCAGGAACAGCCGCGGGAATACGAGGTGCTCGTGTACGACGACGGCAGCACCGACGCGACGGCCGACACGCTGGCGCCATATCACAAGGTGATGCCGCTGAGCGTTCTCGGCGGCACGCGGGTGGGCTACGCCGCGGCCGTCGACGCCCTGTGCCGCGAAGCCTCGCGTCGCACGCGCTACCCTCGGCGTGATGCCGTGATCCTCCTCCAGGCCGACTTCACCGATCAGCCCGAGGATCTGCCCGAGCTGCTCAAGCGGTTCGACGGCGGCGCCGACATCGTCGTGGCCGAACGGCCCGCCGACGCGCCGACCGTGCCGCAGCCGGTGCGCACCCTGCGCCGCGTGGCCCCCTGGCTGATGCGACCCTTCGTCTCGGTGGCCGGCGTCCGCGATCCCTTCGGCACGCTCCGGCTCTATCGGGTGTCGGTCATCCGTGATCTGATCAAGGAGCGTGGCGACGCCCCGCTGCTCCTGGGCGAGGGGTGGTCCGCCAACGTCGATCTGCTGCTGCGCGCCGCGCCTCACGCCCGACGGATGGAGACGGTGGAGCTCGCGCCTCGCTACGACGTCCGCTCGCGGGAGACGCGCGTCCGGGCGTGGAGCGACGCCATGTCGCTGCTGCGCTTCGCGCGCGGCGCGCGTGGCCGCAGCGTCCGAGCCGCGCGCGCATGATCCGATTCTCGGCGCGGCGATCGTGGATGCTCGTGCTCGCCGCGCTGTGCGTCGGAACTTCCGCGTCCGCGCAGGACAGCGCGCGCATGCCCGTGCCGTTCGCCGTCGGCGAGCGGCTGGAATACGACGTCAAGTTCAGCAACATCAGGGTCGGCAGCGGGACGATGGAGGTGACGGGCATCGCGCACGTGCGTGGGCGGGAGACCTATCACACCGTGTTCACCGTCCGGGGAGGCACACTCTTCTACCGCGTCAACGACCGGTACGAGAGCTGGATCGACACCCGCACGGGAAACTCTTTGCGCTATCTGCAGGACCAGCACGAGGGCAGCCGCGACGTCGAGCGCAACTTCGAGTTCTTCCCCGAGCGCGCCGTCTTCACTGAGAACGGCGAGCCGGAGCAGCCGTCGGTACCCAATCCGCTCGACGACGGCTCGTTCATCTACTTCCTGCGCACGATCCCGCTCAACGTCGGCGAGACATACACCTTCGAGCGCTACTTCCGTCCCGATCGCAATCCGGTGACGATCCGCGTGCTGCGCCGCGAGCGCATCCGCGTGCCTGCCGGCGAGTTCGACGCCATCGTCATCCAACCAGTGATCAAGTCGCGCGGCATCTTTGGGGAAAGCGGGCACGCGGAGGTCTGGCTTTCGGACGACGAGAATCACATCATGCTGCAGCTGAAGTCGGGCCTGAAGGTCGGATCCCTCAACCTGTACCTCAAATCGTACCGTCCACCCCCGGGGCGGACGACGCCCAAGCCGTAGAGCCGGCCGCGTCCTCCGCCGCTGCCGAGGCCGATCTCTCGGCCGTCCGCACCGTTCCCGTCGCGGTGCGCGAGAACAAGGTCAGCGCGCGCGACTTCGCGCAGCCGCCGGCGGACGACCGTTCGTTCCGCGCCTTCCTCCACGCACTTCCGGACGTCCTCGTCGCGCGCGACTTCCGCGCCGTCGTGAGCGCCGTGGCCGACGCGGCACGCCGCGGGCGTGGTGTCGTCGTGATGCTCGGCGGCCATGTGGTGAAGACCGGGCTCGCCCCCGTGCTCATCGAGTTGATGCGGCGCGGCATCGTGACCCACATCGCGATGAACGGCTCCGCCGCGATCCACGACTACGAGGTCGCTCGCTTCGGCGCGACGTCGGAGGACGTCGCCGCGGGCCTCAAGGACGGTACCTTCGGCATGGCCGACGAGACTGGACGCGAGATGAACGAGGCGTTCGTCGCCGGGATGCGCGACGGACTCGGGATGGGAGAATGCCTGGGCCTCGCCCTGGAGCGACAGCCTTCACTCGCCAACCCGGAACTGTCGCTCCTGCTGGCGGCCCGCCGCCTTGGCATCCCGCTCACCGTCCACGCGGCACTCGGCGCCGAGATCATCCATCAGCACCCCGCCGCGAACGGCGCGGCGATCGGCGACACGAGCCACCGCGACTTCCGGCGACTCGCGGGCTCGCTTCCCCGCCTCGACGACGGCGGCGTCGTCCTCAACCTCGGCAGTGCCGTGATCATGCCCGAGGTGTTCCTCAAGGCGCTCACCATCGCGCGCAATCTTGGCGGCGGAAAGCCCGAACGCTTCACCAGCGTCGATCTGGACATGCAGCGCCACTATCGCCCGCGAATGAACGTCGTCCAGCGCCCCACGCTGCACAGCGGAAAAGGGTACGAGATCACGGGGCACCACGAGATCATGGTTCCGCTACTGGTTTGGGCGGTGGTTACGGAGTTGGGCTAGGTGGGCACTGCCGTACTACTTCGTACTCCGTACTACGACGTACCGGGACTGGCATACCGGCCCCACGAATGCGCGGCGGGTCACGGGATGTTGGCGATGAGCTTCGCGAGCATGCGCTGGATGGTCTTGAGCTCGCCGAGGTAGCGCTCGCGTACCTCAGGCGTCATGTAGCTCAGATCCGCCGCGATCAGGAGGTGATTCTCGACCTCAGCCGCGGAGCCCGACGCCATGTGCAGGTATCGCACCGTCTCCTTGCGCGAGCTCTTGCCACAGCCTTCCGAGATGGTGGCTGGAATAGAGAGTGCCGCACGGCGTAGCTGACCGCTCACTACGCCGCGATCGCGGCGAGGGAATGCTCGAGTGAGCCGGTCGATGCCGATCGCGAACTCCCGCGCTCGCTGCCACACCCTCAACCGCCGGAAGTCGTGCATGACGAAAGGGTGTGCGTCGCTCGAGGAGCGAGGCACACCCTTTCCGTTTATACCGCATCACTCCAACGCCCTGAGGCGTCCAAGCATTCGTGGGGCCGTTATGCCAATCCGGGTACGTCTGTTGTACGAAGTACGACGTCGTACGGCAGCGCCCAGCCCGATCCGCCTAGTACGAACTGCCAGACCACTTCTGCCGTAGCCTCCGCGCCGTATCCGGCGAGAAGATCCTGATCACGAGGTAGATCAATCCACCGATGATCAGCACCTTGATCGCCAGCGCGAGCAGCACGCCGAAGATGCCGAGTGCGACACCGAACAGGCCGAACGCGATTCTCAGGACGAAAAGCCCACCGATGGCGAACAGGCCGATCATGAAGATGGTGCGAAGCATGGTGCAGTCTCCCGAACTGGTCTGACTCCACGTACGCGCGTCGGGTGAGATGGGTTTCATCGCCATCGCCCCCTCACCCTGGAACACGCTGTGCCCGGGAGTGAGATTGCTCACATGAGCCCTTCGCCCGCAAGACGGCGCATGAACCCGTGAGTAACACGGCGGACGTCCTCGTGCTCGGCGGAGGGATCGCCGGCCTGACCGTTGCCCTCGAAGCTGCGCGGCGCGGGCTGAGCGTGATCATCCTCGACACGCCTCGGCCCGGCGCCGCGTCGCGTGCCGCCGCCGGCATGCTCGCTCCATCCGCCGAGGAGCTTCCGCCGGAGATCCGCGACGCGGCGATCGCCGCCCGCGACCACTATCCGGCGTATCTCGCTGCGCTGCGGGAGCTCACGGGGATCGAGGTGCCGCTGGACCGTGGCGGAATTCTGCAGCTCGTCGCCGAAGCCGACGCGGAATCGGCGCGTCGTCGGGCGCCGGCGGAAAGCGAGTGGCTCGACCCCGTCGCGCTCGCCGACCGCGAGCCCGCGCTCGCTGGCCATCACGGTGCGCTGCTTCACCCGTTCGATGGCGCCGTCGACAACGTGCTGCTCATGGACGCGCTCGAGCGGGCCGTCGCGAACACCGCCGCAATCAAACGTGTGTCCGCCGACGTGCTCTCCATCGATGCCGATCAGCCGAGCGCCCTGACGCCCACGCGCGGCCGGTTCTCCGGCACGCGCCTCGTCGTGTCGACGGGCGCGTGGGCCGGCGGCCTTCCGGGCTTGCCGCGCCGGATCGCCGTCCGCCCGGTGCGCGGTCAGCTACTCCGCCTGGCCCAGTCGCCGATTCGCCACGTGACCTATGGGGCGGGTGGCTACCTCGTCCCGCGTGTCGACACCGTATTGGTGGGCGCCACGAGCGAGGAAGCGGGCTTCGAGAACGAGACGTCGCTCGCCGGTCTGGCCGTCCTGCGTGGCATAGCCGCGCGCGCCATCCCGGCGCTCGCGAACGCCTTCGTGGTGGACCACTGGGCCGGGCTCCGCCCGATGTCGCTCGACACGCATCCGATCCTGGGAGCCGATCCCGAGTCGCCCGCATTGGTGTATGCGTGCGGCTACTCACGGAACGGCATCCTCTTCGCCCCCTGGGCTGCGGCACAGCTCGCCAACGTGCTGGTCGGCGACGCCGCGCCCGAGCTGGCCCGGTTTCGAGTCGACCGGCCCCGGTTGGCGACTGTCGGCAGCTGACGCGTCGCGGGGTCGCAGGCTGGTCGAACACCCCCCGCCGCCGTGCCACGGTGGGCCGAGAATCGCGCAGAAAGCGTTGTCGCGACGGGCCTTCCAACCGCCCTGGAACCGCTAACCATCTACGTGTGCTTTGTCAGGTTAGGTACACTTACCTCACCTCGCGTCGACCGCTACCTTCCCGCTGAACATGGGCGAACCCCTCTACCAGATCATGGGCCGGCATCGGGCCGAGAGGCTTCCTGAGAGGAAGCCCTCCTGGCTCAAGGTGAAGGCGCCCGGCGGCCCGAACTACCTGCGCCTCAAGCAGCTCATGCGCGACCTCGACCTCCACACGGTCTGCGAGGAAGCGCACTGCCCGAACGTCGGCGAGTGCTGGGAGCACGGCACCGCGACGTTCATGATCCTGGGCGACGTCTGTACGCGGAACTGCGCCTACTGCGCCGTGGCCCACGGCCGGCCGCCGAAGTTCGATCCCGCGGAGCCGGAGCGCGTCGCGGAGGCGGCGACGACGATGCGGCTGCAGCACGTCGTCCTCACCTCGGTCGACCGCGACGATCTGCCCGACTTCGGGGCGTGGGCATTCGCCGAGACGATCCGGCAGATCAAGGCGCGCAGCCCCCAGACCTCGGTCGAGGTGCTGGTGCCCGACTTCCAGGGCCGAGAGGCGTCGATCCGCGAGGTGCTCGAGGCGGAGCCCGACATCTACAACCACAACACCGAGACGGTGCCGCGGTTGTACAAGAAGTGCCGACCCGGCGGGCGCTACGCCCGTGTGATGGACATCTTCACCACCTCGAAGCGTCTCGCCCCCCACATCCCGACCAAGACCGGGATCATTCTCGGAATGGGAGAGACCAACGAGGAGATCGTCGCCGTGATGAAGGATCTCCGCGCCGTCGACGTGGACATCCTCACCCTCGGCCAGTACCTCCGGCCCTCCGACGGCCACATCCCGCTCGACCGCTACGTCACACCCGACGAGTTCCGCCGGTTCTACGAGATCGGCATGGAGCTCGGCTTCCGTCACGTGGAGAGCGGACCCCTGGTGCGCTCCAGCTACCACGCGTGGGAGCAGGTCCAGGCGGCGGGAGTATGAAAACGATGGTGGGGAGTGGGAAGTGGGGCGTGCCTGCTGTCGCTCCTGCGACGCCCTCACTCCGAACTCCCAACTCCCCACTCCCCACTCCTTACCAAGTAGTGAACCCATGACCGCCACCCGGACCGAAAAGAAGCGTAAGTCCGACACCGCCGCGGCTCCGCAGCAGGGTGACCCGACGCTCAATCTCGAGCTCCTCCGCTCGATGCTCCTCCAGCGCCGGTTCGAGGAGCGGACCGCCGAGGCGTACGCGCTCGGCAAGATCGGTGGGTTCTGCCATCTCTACATCGGCCAGGAGGCGGTCAGCACGGGCACCATCTCGATGCTGCGCCCGGACGACTACATCATCACGACGTACCGTGATCACGGGCCGGCCCTGGCGCGCGGGATGACGCCGCGCGCCGTGATGGCGGAGCTGTTCGGCCGCCAGGACGGCTGCTCGCGAGGCAAGGGTGGTTCGATGCACCTGTTCGACACCAACACGAACTTTCTCGGTGGACACGGGATCGTCGGCGGTCACGTGCCCCTCGCCGCGGGAGTCGGCTTCGCGATCAAGTATCGCGGCGGCGATCAGGTCATCGTCTGTTTCATGGGCGAGTCCGTGGTGAACACCGGCGCGTTCCATGAGGCGCTCAACATGGCGGGGCTCTGGAAGCTCCCCTGCGTGTTCATCATCGAGAACAATCGGTACGGCATGGGCACGGCGCTCGAGCGCGCGTCGGCGATCCACGACATCTACGAGCGCGGCGCCGCGTACAACATGCCCCGCAATCAGTGCGACGGTCAGGACGTCTTCGCCGTCCGCCAGGCGGTGGGCGAGGCCGTGGAGCGCGCACGAAAGGAACAGATCCCGACGCTGCTCGAGATCCGCACGTACCGCTTCATGGGCCACTCGATGTCCGACGCGGTCAGCGGCACCTACCGCCCGAAGTCGGAGCTCGAGGAGTACATGAAGCGCGATCCGATCACGCTCCTCCGCACCCACATGCAGGACGCCGGTCAACTCACCGACGAGCAGCTTCACAAGCTCGACGAGGAGCTCAAGGCGATCGTGCAGGACTCGTGGGACTTCGCCGAGGCCAGCCCCGAGCTGCCGGCGGAAGCGCTCTATGAGGATGTGTACGCGGATACCACGACGTGACCGTGAGTTGGGGAGTTGGATCGTGAGGTGGTGAGATGAAGGGATCTCCACGCCGATTGTAGCCGGAGCGCTCATCCCACGACCTCACCCTCCAACGAACCAACTCACCAGCATGCCCCTCACACCACCTGTCCTCGTTCATCGATGCCGGTAATCACATACAGAGACGCCCTCGGCGCCGCGATTCGCGAGGAGATGCAGCGCGACGATCGCGTCTTCCTCATGGGTGAGGAAGTCGCCGTCTATCAGGGCGCGTACAAGGTGTCCAAGGGATTCCTTCAGGAGTTCGGCGAGATGCGCGTCGTCGACACGCCCATCACCGAGCTCGGGTTCGCGGGGGTCGGTGTCGGCGCGGCGATGGTCGGTCTGCGCCCGGTCATCGAGTTCATGACCTGGAACTTCGCGCTCCTCGCGCTCGATCAGGTCGTGAACGCCGCCGCCAAGATGCTCTACATGTCGGGCGGCCAGTACAAGATGCCGATCGTGTTCCGCGGTCCGAACGGCGCCGCGCTGCAGCTGTCCGCGCAGCACTCGCAGGCCTGGGAAAGCTGGCTCGCCCACATCCCCGGCCTCAAGGTCATCGCGCCGGGCACGCCGTACGACGCGAAGGGCCTCCTCAAGAGCGCGATCCGTGACGACAACCCGGTCTGCGTGCTCGAGGGAGAGATGCTCTACAACACGAAGGGCGAGGTGCCCGACGAGGAGTATCTCATCCCGCTCGGCAAGGCGGAGCTCAAGCGTGAAGGCGAGCACTGCTCGATCATCACGCACGGCAAGATGGTGCTCGTCGCCATGCAGTGCGCCGACCAGCTCGCGAAGGAAGGCATCAACATCGACGTCGTGGATCTGCGCACGATCCGCCCGATGGACGTCGAGGCGATCGGCGAGTCGGTGAAGAAGACCAACCGCGCCGTGGTGCTCGAGGAAGGGTGGGAGATGTGCGGCGTCGGCGCGCAGGTCGTGGACTACATCCAGCGCGACTGCTTCGATTATCTGGACGCGCCGGTCGTGCGCGTGCACCAGGCCGACACGCCGATGCCCTACGCGAAGGGCCTCGAGAAGGCCGCCAAGCCCGACCTGCCGAAGGCGATCGCCGCCGTTCGGAAAGTGATGTACCTCGACTGACCTCACGAGTCACCGTCAATGGCAACCAAAGTCTTCATGGAAGCGCTCTCCCCCACGATGGAGGAGGGGCGCCTGGTCAAGTGGCTCAAGAACGAGGGCGACGCGGTCAAGAGCGGTGAAGCGCTCGCCGAGGTCGAGACGGACAAGGCGATCATGGAGCTCGTCGCGCGCGGCGACGGCGTGCTGCGCAAGCGGCTCATCAACGAGGGTGACAGCGCGCCCGTCGGGACGCTGGCGGGCGTGATCGCCACCGCAGACGAGAACATCGACGCGCTCATCGCCGGCGCCGGATCACCCGCCCCGGCCGCGGCAGCTCCCGCGCCCGAGAAGGTCGTCGCGGGGCAGCAGGAGACCGCGGGAGCGTCCTCGGTGCCTCGCAGCGGCGAGGAGGCGCAGGCCGAGGCCAGCACGCCGCCGCAGCAGAAGGTGGCCGACATTCCTCCGGCGATCTCCGGTGGTGCGCCGCGCACACCGGTCGCGCCGGCCGCGCCGGCCGGCAATGCCGCGCCCGCGAAGGGAGACGTCCGCTCGTCACCGCTCGCGCGCCGCCTGGCCAGCGAGCGTGGCCTCGATCTGAACGGCGTGCAGGGCTCCGGGCCGAACGGCCGCATCATCAAGCGCGACATCGAAGCCGCCGCCGCAGCGGGCGCCGCCGCTCCGCGTGCCGCCGCGGCAGCCGCGCCGAGCGCGCCGGTGATCCCGCGTGAGGGCGACTTCCACGACGAGCCCCTCTCCAGCATCCGCAAGACGATCGCGCGCCGCCTCGGCGAGTCGATCGGTCCGATCCCGACCTTCTACCTCACCGCGGAGTTCGACCTCACGCGCGTGATGGAGATGCGAAAGGCGATGGCGGAGCTCGGCGACGAGTTCAAGGTCTCCGTCAACGACGTGCTGCTGAAGGCGACCGCCGTCGCGCTGTCCCAGCATCCGGAGGTCAACGCGCACTGGCTCGGCGACAAGATTCGCTACCACAACCGCGTGCATCTCGGCATGGCCGTCGCCACCGCCGACGGTCTGATCGTCCCCGTGATCTGGGACGCCGACCGCAAGCGCATGAGCGAGATCTCGCGTGAGGCCAAGGAGCTCGCCAAGCGTGCGCGCGAGCGGAAGCTCAAGCCCGAGGAGTTCACGGGCTCGACGTTCTCCGTCAGCAACCTCGGCATGTTCGGGATCGACCAGTTCACCGCGATCATCAACCCGCCCGAGGCGGGCATCCTCGCGATCGGCACGAGCGAGGAGAAGCTCGTCGTCGTGAACGGAGAGTCCGTCGTGCGCAATCGTGTGCGCGTCACGATGAGCTGCGATCACCGCATCATCGACGGCGCGGTCGGCGCGAAGTTCCTCCAGACGCTGCGGCGGCTGATCGAGAATCCTCTCATGCTCGTGTACTGACCATGGCATCGTTCGACGTGATCTTCATCGGCGGTGGCCCCGCCGGCTACGTGGGGGCCATCCGCGCCGCCCAGCTCGGCCTCAACACCGCCGTCGTCGAGCGCGAAGGGCTCGGCGGCACCTGCGTGATCTGGGGCTGCATCCCCGCCAAGGCGCTGCTCGAGGCGGCGTACATCGCGGAGAAGATGAAGAAGGCCCCCGAGTTCGGCGTCACGCCGGGCGAGGTGAAGCTCGACTACGGCGTGGCGATGAAGCGCTCGCGCGCCGTGAGCACGCAGAACTCCAAGGGGGTCGAGTTCCTGTTCAAGAAGAACAAGATCACCTGGATCAAGGGCACGGCGAAGCTGGCGGGCAAGAACGCCGTCACGGTGAAGACGGCCGACGGCAAGGAGGAGAAGCACGACGCCAAGAAGGCCGTCGTGATCTCCACCGGCTCGCGCGTGAAGGGGCTGCCGCAGATCGGGCTGGAGCTGAACAAGAAGACGGTGATCTCGTCGGACGAGGCGCTGATCCTCGAGAAGACGCCGAAGTCGATCGCCATCGTCGGCGCGGGTGCCGTCGGGTGCGAGTTCGCCGATGTGTTCTCCGCGTTCGGCTCGCAGGTGACGTTGCTCGAGGTCATGCCGAACATCCTCCCAGTCGAGGATGCCGACTGCTCGAAGGAGGTGGAGCGCGCCTTCAAGAAGCGGAAGATCGACGTCCTGACCGGCGCGAAGATCTCCAACGTGAAGGTCGGTAAGGATTCCGTCTCGATGACCGTCGAAGCGGGCGGCGAGAAGAAGGAGCTCAAGGTCGACATCGTGCTCGTCGCCGCCGGCCGCGCGCCGAACATCGAGGAGATCGGGCTCAAGGAGGTCGGAGTGAAGCTCACCGACCGCGGCTTCATTCAAATCGATGAGAGGATGGCGACGTCAGTCGCCAACCTGTACGCCATCGGCGACGTGGCCGGTCCGCCGATGCTCGCCCACAAGGGCGAGCGCGAGGGCGTCGTCGTCGCGGAGGTGATCGCCGGCCAGCATCCGCACCTGTTCGACTACACCAACATCCCCGGGGCGACCTACTGCCACCCCGAGGTCGCGTCGGTCGGGCTCACCGAGCAGCAGTGCAAGGACCGCAAGCTCGAGTACAAGGTGGGCAAATTCCCGTTCATGGCGAGCGGTCGTGCGCGTACGTCGGGCGAGACGGAAGGGTTCGTGAAGATCATCCGTGGCGCCAAGTACGGAGAGATTCTCGGTGCCCACATCGTCGGCTCGCACGCGACCGAGTTGATCCACGAGCTCGTCGTCGCCCGCACGAACGAGTACACGGTGGAGGAGGTGGACCTCGCCATCCACGCGCATCCGACGCTGGCGGAGGCGGTGGCCGAAGCATCGCTCGACTCGCTCGGGAAGATGATCCACGCGTAGGATGCCGCAGCTTCTCGTCGCCGATCTTCGCACACTGCCCTACGCGGACGCACTGGCGCTCCAGCGGTCGGTGGCCCGGGCGCGGATCAGCGGCGAGATCGGCGAGGACCTGCTCCTCCTCGTCGAGCATCCACCTGTCGTCACCCTCGGACGCTCGTCCAAGGAGCGTCATCTCCTCGCATCGCCGGCACTGCTCGCCGCACGCGGCGTCGAGCTGTTCGAGGTGGAGCGTGGGGGCGACGTCACCTTTCATGGTCCCGGACAGCTCGTCGGCTATCCCATCGTCGACCTGAAGCGACACAAGCAGGATCTGCACTGGTACCTGCGCCAGGTCGAGGAGGCGCTGATCCGCGCCGTCGCGCCCCTCGGCATCGTGGGCGAGCGCAGCACCGGCTTCACCGGCGTGTGGACCCAGGGACGCAAGCTCGCCTCGATCGGTGTCCACGCGCGCGACTGGGTGACGTGGCACGGCTTCGCGCTGAACGTCACGACGGACCTGGCGTACTTCGACCTCATCGTGCCGTGCGGGATCGCGGCGGTGGAGATGACCTCGGTCGCGCGCGAGCTGTCCACGCCGGTCGATGCGCACGACCCACTGGGTCTCGAGGTGCGCACGCGCGTCGCCGACGCATTCGGCGAGGTGTTCTCGCTCGAGCTCGCGACGCTGCACCCGGACGAGCTGACGCGGTTCGCAGCCCCGATCGTTCAGGTCTAGTTCCGCCGTCGGCTGCATCGCGCGGGTTCGGCGGCCATTCGGGCCGATCCCTATATTGTGGCCCATGGCCGACGAGCCACGTCTGTACCGCCCGCGACCGCGGGACCTGCCCCCCAGCGACGAGCAGAAGCTCACCGCCTCGCTCAACCCCGATCAGGCGCGTGCCGTGACCTTCGGCGACGCGCCTCTGCTCGTCATCGCGGGCGCGGGCACGGGCAAGACGCGCACGCTCGTCCATCGCGTCGCCTTCCTCATCGAACGAGGGGTCGCGCCGGAGCGGATCCTCCTGCTCACGTTCACCCGCCGCGCCGCTGGTGAGATGCTCTCGCGCGCCGAGCGTCTCGTCGGGCCGGGTGGCGCGCGAGTCCATGGCGGCACCTTCCACTCGGTCGGGCACCGACTTCTGCGGCAGTTCGGCGGCGCCGCGGGCCTCCCGGCCGACTTCACGATCATGGATCAGGGCGACGCGCAGGACCTGATGCAGCTCGCCCGCGGCGCCCAGGGCCACGCCAAGTCGGCGAAGCGCTTTCCGAAGAAGGAGACGCTTCACTATCTGTACTCGCGGCACGTCAACACCGAGCTGCCGATCGACGAGCTGCTCCACCGCGAGGTGCCGCACTTCCTCGAGTACGAGGAGCAGATCGTCTCGCTCTTCGCCGACTACACGCTGCGCAAGCAGGAGCGGAACCTCGTCGACTACGACGACCTCCTGCTGTTCTGGGCGACGATGCTCGAAGCCTCCGCCGACCTCGCCGCCCGCATCGCCGGATTGTACGACCACGTGCTGGTCGACGAGTACCAGGACACGAACCTGCTCCAGGCACGCATCCTCCGCGGGATGTGCGCCGCCCATCGCCGGCTCACCGTCGTCGGCGACGACGCCCAGAGCATCTATTCCTTCCGCGGCGCGCACTTCCGGAACATCCTCGACTTTCCGAAGTCGTTCCCCGGCAGCACGCTCGTCACGCTCGCCCAGAACTACCGCTCCACGTCTCCGATCCTCACGCTCTCCAACACGCTGATCTCGCGTGCCGAGGAACGGTTCACGAAGGATCTGTGGACGACTCGCGAGGGAGGCGAGAAGCCCTGGCTCGTGACCGCGAAGGACGAGGCCCAGCAGACGCGATTCGTCGTCGACCGTGTGCTGCAGCTGCACGAGGGCGGGATGCCCCTTCGCGAGATGGCGGTCCTCTTCCGCGCCGGCTACATGTCGGCCGATCTCGAGATCGAGCTCACCAACCGGAAGATCCCGTTCGAGAAATGGGGTGGGCTCAAGTTCCTCGAGGCGGCGCACGTCAAGGACGTCCTCGCCTTTCTGCGCGTGTCGGACAATCCGCGGGACGAGGTCAGCTGGTACCGCATCCTCATGCTGATGCCGGGGATCGGCGACTCCACCGCGCGCGCCCTCATGGCCTCCATGCAGGAGCGCGCCTGGGATCCCGACGCGTTCACGCATCTGCTCGCGCCGCCCCGGGCTCGGGATGCGCACCGCTCGCTCGCCACGCTCCTGCGCCAGCTGCGCGGCGTCGGCGGCGTTCCGGAGGGAGAGGAGGGCGGCGCCAGAGTGGCGAACGACATCGCGGCCATCCGCGCGCTGTACGACGCCGTCCTGAAGGAGAAGTACGATCGCCCCGAGGCTCGCCTGGCAGACCTCGATCAGCTGCGTACGATCTCCGCGAGCTATCCCTCGCGATCGACGTTCCTCGCCGCCCTCGCGCTCGATCCACCGTCCAGCACGCAGGACCTCGCGGGGGGAAGCGAGTCGGAATCGGACGCGCTCGTCCTCAGCACGGTGCACAGTGCGAAGGGGAAGGAATGGAAGGCGGTGTTCCTGATCTGGGCCGTCGACGGATGGTTCCCTTCCTCGCGCGCCGTCGAGGACCCCGACGAGCTGGAGGAGGAGCGGCGGCTCATGTACGTCGCGCTGACTCGCGCCAAGGACGAGCTGGCCATCGTCTACCCCATGCAGGTCTACGGCACACGGCGGGGGTCGGACTACTCGATCGACCAGCTGTCGCGATTCCTCGACCGCGGTGTGCGCGCCACGATGCAGCGCATCGTGGTCGAGGAGCCCGGCGAGCCGGCGGCAGCGGCTCCACTGCCGTCGGGTCAGCCCGCGATCGACCTGCGCGCCATCATGCGCGGCCGCTTCGCGAAATGACCTCAGGGCGGCACTGAGTCGCGGGCCAGCGCCCGCACGGCGTCGAAGGGATGCTTCCGGTCGGCCTTGGCCGCCCTGACGATCGCGTCGACCGACGCGCGCAGGTCGCCCCCGTGCCGCGCGAGCACCGCATCGAACGTATCGAGATCGGTGAGATAGACCCGGCGCGCCATCAGCACGGCGTTGTCGATCCGGATCCGCTGCACCGAGCCGACCTTCATCGTGCGCAGCTGCGGCCCGACGGTGTCGCGCAGCATCGTGCGCGCCCTCGCGTAGATCGAATCACGCGCCGCGATCCGTGCCGCGACGCGCGCCGGCTCCTCACCGGGCATCGCCTTGAACGTCGAGTCGACCCGGGCGTAGAGCGACGCCCAGAACCGCCCCAGTACCTTCTCGTCCTCCCAGCGGTCCGCAACGGTCTGCGCCGCCACCGCTTGCCCACGCGACCGGAAGAACCGCTCGGCGCCGCGCGCGCCGACGAAGTTCGCGAAGCTCTCGTTGAACACCGCGCCGCCCGGCGCGTAGAAGGTGTTGTGGGTCAGCTCGTGGATGACGGTGTTGGCGACCGTGAGCGAATCGGCGCGCAGAGTGGTCGGGAGCAACGGATCGTTGAACCAGCCGAGCGTGCTGAACGCCGACGCGACGCCGAGTCGTGCGTCGAAGCCTTCGGCCGTGAGCTGACGCTCGGCGGCGCGCGCGGCGGCGAAATCGAAGTAGCCCTTGTACGGGACGCGCCCGACCACGGGGAACCACCACGTGCGGGCGCGCAGCTTGTCACGGTACGCGCCGGAAAGCAGAAGCACGAGCGTGTCGCGGTCGAGCCGGCTGTACGTCGTGAAGCTCTGACCGGTCTCCAGCCCCAGCGAGTCGTGCGCGAACGCGCGGGCCGCGAGCACGAGCGCGAGCTTCGCGCGCAGCGCCGGGGTCGTGGTGGAATCCCCGACGAGGCGAGTGATCGGCGTGCGGCGCGCGAGAATCTTTCCCTCCTCCCATCCGGCGCGCAGCAGATAGCGGCCGGTAGGTGCCAGCACGAGGTAGCCGACGATCACGAGCGCGACGACGGCGAGCGTGCGCGCCGCTCGCCGTCTCCACTTAACTCGTTGATTTTCCGTCACTTCCACGTCATGTCCGCCAGGGCTCGTCCTTTGACGCACCGGGTCGCGGTCGCTATTCTTCCTAAGATGTCCTTCGTCCATCTCCACTGCCACTCGGAGTACTCCCTCCTCGATGGCGCGAACCGCATCGACGATCTGATCGCCAGGGCGCTCGAGCTCGAGCAGCCCGCGCTGGCGATCACGGATCACGGGAATCTCCACGCAGCCTGGGAGTTCCAGGAGAAGGCCAAGAAGGCGAAGCTCAAGCCGATCATCGGCATGGAGGCGTACGTCGCCCCGGGCGATCGCCGGGTGAAGGGACGTGCCACCCCCGGCGCCAAGCCGTACTACCATCTCGTGCTGCTGGCGCGCGACATGGCCGGCTACAAGAACCTGGTCAAGCTCTCGTCGCTGGCCTACACGGAAGGCTTCTACACCAAGCCACGCGTCGACCGGGAGCTGCTCGCGAAGTACAGCGAGGGGCTGATCGTCAGCTCGGCGTGCCTCGCTGGAGAGATCGCCACCAAGCTCGAGGTGGGCGATCTAGAGGGAGCGCGTGAGGCGGCGTCGTGGTATGCCGACGTCTTCAAGGACCGCTTCTACCTCGAGGTCCAGGCACACGACTCCGAGGGTCAGGCGCGCCACAACGCGGGGATCGTGCAGCTGGGCGCGGAGCTGAACCTGCCGATCATCGCGACGAACGATGCGCACTTCCTGCGCGACACGGATCACGACGCGCACGACGTGCTGCTATGCATCGGTCTGGGAAAAGACTACGCCGACCAGAATCGGATGCACTACGACCGGGGCCTCTACTTCAAGAGCGCTCCGGAGATGCAGTCGCGATTCCCTGATCGGCCGGACGTGCTCGAGAACACGCTCCGGATCGCCGACGAAGCGGGGTTCGCGTTCGAGAAGAAGTACTACGTCCCGTCGTTCCCGTTGCCGCCGGAGGTGAAGAGCGAGAACGAGCTGCTCGTGCAGCTGGCGACGGCGGGCGCCCGGGAGCGCTACGGGCCGGAACCGTCGGCGGAAGTCATGGACCGGCTCGACTACGAGCTCGGCGTGATCACGAAGACCGGCTACGCCGGCTACTTCCTGATCGTGTACGACTTCATCAAGGCGGCGCGCGACCTGGACATTCCCGTCGGCCCTGGCCGCGGATCGGCGGCGGGCTCGATCGTCGCCTACGCGCTGCGGATCACCGACGTCTGCCCGCTCAAGTTCGATCTCCTGTTCGAGCGCTTCCTGAA
>Ga0068859_100003187_pt1 | contig 16692 bp, 24 predicted proteins | sample KBSSwiS22_FD_66585 | JGI IMG/M metagenome (GOLD analysis project Ga0068859, IMG submission 66585) | Switchgrass rhizosphere microbial communities from Kellogg Biological Station, Michigan, USA - KBS Switchgrass S2-2 | ecosystem: Host-associated > Plants > Roots > Rhizosphere > Soil ...
AAACCCCCTTTTGCCAGGGAGGGGGGTCGTGGCTGGTTGTTTCTCGCCTCCCATCATTGCAACGCCTAACCAGCACGCAAAAACAGCAATCCTGTCGTGTTTGGTAACCGAACATCACAAGGCGGGAGATTTCCTCTGAAGATTGCGATTGCATTCTATCAGCCTTCCCGCCATTCTTTTCTCAGCCTTGCCGGATGGCAAGAGCAAAGCCTATCACATAACAAACAAGCATATCATGACAACAGGAACACCACTACCCCGTCGGGAACTTCGAGAACCAGCCTTTCGACGATACGAAAACGCAATCGCCATAGCTTGCCAGGGAACGGTTGAACTCAACCCTGTGGAGTTTATGGATCCAAGTGGGTTGTATAAACCACTACAGGCAGCCACCTTCATACAAAGAATGCGGGATGCCATGAGGGGGTTTAAACTCTATAGGTATAGGACAAGTTTGATACCAGATGGGTATGACCTCACAAGGATTAAGTTTGTCGAGTTGAGTAATGGTAATGTGCTTGTGCAGAACACGACGCAGGACTATGAGAACAAAAGCAAGCCGCCGGGGAGAAAGATGTTGGATGTTGATCCGAACGATCCATTCAACACATCTAAGTGGAAAGCGAAGAAGGTAAGAACGGGGATGCAAACGTATACCAGAGAGATGCATATCAAAGATACGGTGACAGTTGAAGAGGTTATCACAGCAGCGATGAAGACATCGTTTGGGGATAACTCAAACCCACCAAGAACGTTAATACGATATGATACAGTGGAGGAAGAACAAGAAATCTTGGCGCTTGCCGATACGTTTAGAACCAAGGGGGTGAATGGAGACCTTGTGGTACAAAAGGATGAGTTTGAGGAGAAGGCGTACTTGGTGTTTTGAGGTTAAGTGAGCAAGCAATCTTCATGCCAAGCGGGCGAAATAAATCTTCCCCGGAGGCGAAGAAAGAGCTTGCCTCCCCTCTTGCCATCCGGCAAGCTCGCGCCATGCCCAACCCAGAGGCTTTCTCCCCAATCCAAGCGCAGCCTTGCGCCCAGAGCGGGAAAGCCTCCCCGGATGGGAAAACAAGAAAGGACAAATGAACCACACCTACAAGAAACGGTTAGAGGCTGGCCTTGCGGCGCTTGGGTACACATTCGATCCAATGGATCGAAGCAAATACAGTGCGTGGACAAAGCCAACGGCAACCGGGCAAGTTAAACTCTTCGTTGGCACTGCCGGCGCTTTGCGTAAAGGGGAATGTGCAAGTCGTTCCTTTAGCGTGGGCGACCCAGCACAGCAAACCCCAATCTACAAGCACATTCTGAATACCGGCGACAAAGCACTTGCTGTGAGCATTGTGACGGTGAACAAAACCGATTCAACCTTTGCGGGCTTCTAACCTTATGGCCACCCCATCAAACAAATCACCACAACTCACAGACTTCCTTGAGCAAACAATGGGTCGCACCACTGCAATCAAGAGCGACACATGCGCCACCTGTGGCAAGCCCGCGACGCAGTTCAAGGACGACCTTTCCCGTAGGGAATACACCATCTCTGGCATGTGCCAAGCCTGCCAGGACGAAATATTTGGTTAACCAAAAACAGGGTGAGCCTGCCTGCTTTTCAGGCTCAGCGGAGTGGGGAACGCCGCGACATAAAGTCAACTAGTCCCCCAACCTACAGAACCATGAAAGAAGTCATTAAAGAAGTACTCGACAACGGCGCAGGCAAAAGCTTCCGCGTTCCCATTCTGGAGTATGCCAGCGTGGACGAGGCTGACAAGGCTGCCGGCCGTGTTGGCGCAACCCTCGATGAGTGCAACACGAACCTGCATTATCGTGGCACCTTCGCCGACGCACGGGAACTCATCGTGGAGTGCGTGCAGGAAATCACTCAAATCCCCTTCCTCACGGTGGAGAAGGAGGTCGAAAAGGACGGGAAGAAAAGCAAGGTGACGGTGCGGGATACCGACAAGGACAGTGATGCCAAATACGTGAAGCGTGCCTTGACCACCAAGGCCGACGCCTTCGACGCGGTGCAGAAGCTCGTGGAGCAACGTGCCAGGGGTTACACCTACAAGGATGAGAAGGGTGCCGAGGTGAAGGTGCCGGCGATTGCCACCGACATCACCGTCAAGGTTCGAGTGCCCAGGGTGCTGAAGCTTGCACAGAAATACAAAGACGTTGCCGCGGAGTTTCTTGCCGGCAAGAAAAACATCGCCAAGTTCAACGCTGCGGCCGTCAAGCTGGGATTGGCAGAGTGGGCACCAGACAAAACCAAGGACGCGGTGGCCAACACGGAAAGCCTGGGTTGGGCGCTGAAGGCATTTCAGGATGCCCAGGACGCGTTCAAGGGAATGTAGTTCACAACCACCTGGGGATTCGCCTTGCGTGTCCCCAGTAGGTTGGGAATTACCCCAGCAAAAAAAAACATGAGATGCTATACAATGATCGAGTGGCAGTTGATTGATCAACTGCTTCAAACCGTGCCCCGTGGACAAGATGGGATGCTTCCATACGATCAGTTCAAAAAAATGCCTCAGTGGGCGAAGTTGATTGAAGGGCGACCGGAGGCAAGCGTGAGAACGGCCTGCTTTCGCCGGTGGCAGAAAAGCCTGATCGAGGTGAAGGTGCCAGAGCCAACGCCGACAAAGGTGCAACAACTAAACCACGCCTACAACTTTTGTCCGAGCTGTGGGTTCAAGTTGAATTGATAATTCACTCAGCCCACAAGAGATTGTGGGTTGACTTGAGTTATCAACAAGAAAGCAAAGGACAAACATGAATCCAGAAATCAAGACAAAGTGGGTGGAAGCACTACGAAGTGGACGTTATCAACAAGGGAGAGATCGTCTTCGTAGCCCCGATGGCAAACTCTTCTGTTGCCTTGGAGTGTTGTGCGACTTGGTTGATCCCACAAAATGGGGGGAATACCTTTGTGAGGACCTTTGTTTCCTACCTCCCAACATCGTTGAGGTTGCCCAAACCGTTGTTAGCGACCCGCGTGTGACGATTGAGATAGAGGGTTTTATTTCGTCATGGTCTCTCGCCCAGGTAAACGACTCCGGGCTCAGTTTTGACAAAATCGCTGACCTTATCGAGGAACAACTATGAGTGAGATCAGCAAAGAGGCGGTTGAGGCAGGACAGCGCATTATCGGCTGGCTGTGCGCTGATGACCAAGACATCGAAGCAGATAATCGGTTTGTAGACGCACAAATCCAATCCGCCATCGACAAAGCCACGGCGGCGAAGGACAAGCGCATCGCTCTAATGGAAGAGTCTGGACTATGGCAATGTGGACGGATTGCCGAGATGGAGAAAATTTTGGACAATACAGCACACGCCAGGGTTAGTTACAAACTACAGGACGGCGACATTCATTACACATGTCATCCGACTTGCCCCCGTTGCGCCTGGGAGAAAATAAAGGGGTTGAAATCGCCAATCCTTTCCAACCAAACCCTTTTCTTCAAACCATGAAAACCTTCCTCAACCTCTCCATCTCTCTTGACTCCGACCTCCCGTTGGACGAACTTTACACGGACCTCAACGACCGTCTTGAATACCTCTTCTCCGAAGAAGCGTTGAAGGTTTTCAGCATCACCTGGGACCGCGCCCAGGCTCTCCACTTTGTGCAAGCACAGAACAATGCGCCGACGAGGGTAGGTGGTTCCTCTTGTCCTCCACCTATTGATTCCTCTGTCGCCACTGTGCTTGCACATTTCAATATACCGTTGCCAAAACCCAAAAGGGGAGCACCCGAGTGGCGCACTCCCCTAGGACAGTGTTGGGGGGAAGTGCAAGGGTTGCCAGGACTCCGGGGCAAGGTTATCGCCACCAACGGCATCATCGCCTTCCTCGTGCGGGAGGATGGAAAGTGGTGTGACATCCACTGGGATTGGTTCATCCCCGACAAGGAGGAAGATCTTCCCAGTGGGATTGAAAAACCAAAGGGACGGACCGCGAAAACGACAACGAAAGTGGAGCAATGCTTCGCAGGATTTTAAACCCAAATACAAAAACATGAGCACCACTATCACAACCAAAGTTTCATGTGGGGACAAGATTTGGACTCCCTTCCATAAAGACCCTCTCACGGTTGGGCAAATCCGCGTTTGTCTCACAAACTCCAAAGGTATCAACAACGGCTATGTGGAACGAGTGCCAATAGCATTTGACAACTACAAGCCGCAGCAAGACTACTTCGAGGAATACATGTGCGAAGAGACTGGAATCGGAAGCGGGAGTATCTTCCGTTTTGGAGAATCCGCTTTTCTTACTCAAGTCGAGGCACAACAAGAAATGGCGCGAAGAAAGATTTCTTAATGGTAATATATGAACAATAACACAACAAAATTCGAAAACCCCTGGGCTGGATGTGAAAGCACGTCCGGCGAAGCCTGCCGACTACAAACCTGGATTCCCCTTGCGGAATACAACTTTCTCAAGTTGATTCGCCCGCGATGTGGGACGGTTATGGCAGCCACCAACACCCTCCTAAAGAAGTTGATCGACGAACTCCGCAAGCAGGGCATCACCAGCATTGAGCAGCAAGGTGAGTTCGAACGCTTCGTTGCGGAATGCGTGATTGTGGTGCCGGCGAGGCCACGAAAGAAAGTGAAGGTATGAGCGACCAACCAGACCTCTCTTCCGAAGGTCCCCTGGAAGGGTTAATTGAAAAACCCATGCACCTCATGACGCCAGAGGAGCTTCGCCAACACGTGCGGCGCATACAGGAACTCCGCACAAGCTCCCAGGCGTTGAATGCCTTTCGCCAAGGTGGGGAGAAGGTGGAAAAACCAACGGTGTTTGATGAGTTTTAACAACAATGCGAGGGTGGCGAAATTGGAAAACGCCTGGGGTCGCCCCCCAGCACTGTGAGTTCGAATCTCACCCCTCGCTCCACTAAAAGGACAAGACATGCTCCCCCTCCCACTAATCAACGGTGCCCTCTACGTCTCCTCCTCTTTCTTGGAGACGGTGCAAACATGTAGTCGCATGAGCGAACTCTACAAGCTCAACGCTCGCGCCATCGTCACCCCTACCAGTGCTCTCAACTTTGGCAAACACATTCACAGCGCGATGGAAATGCACTACCGCTTAAAGGAGTTCAACCTCTCAGAAGAGGAGGTCTCCCAACGAGTTGCCGCACTCCTCGCCCACGAGTTTGAAAAGTCCCCCAACGAGACAGATGACTTCCGCACCCTCAACTGGGCAGTGGAACTATACAATCGATACGCTTCCTCCCACCGATTTGAAAACCACAACCTCCTACAATGGGATGAGCCTCGCCCCTGCAAGTATTGTTCGGTGACCGAACACGACAAGCCGGCGGAATATGCCCAAGCGGTGTGCCCCTGGTGCAACGGCACCGGGAAGAGCAAAATCATGTGTGAGGTGAGTTTTGCAATACACCTCTGTGATATAGCCCTAGGCCCACTTACGTATTTCAACTCTGATGCACAAAACTATTATTGGAAGGAAAGTAAGATTGGAGTAGGTGATGCTCTCTATAAGCAAATGATTAGAGGTAATCATGTTATTCCCATCTACTTCCACGGCTACATCGACCTCCCCATCGAACGTTCTGGCCAATACTGGACAAAGGACTTCAAGACAGGTAGCCAGCTTGGACAAAATTATTGGGACGACAAACGCGTTTCCGCCCAACAAAAAGGATATTGCTGGGCTTTCCAGTCCCTCACGGGACTCCCCATCACCGGCCACATCGTCTCCGCTATTCGCACAGCCTCCCCACCAGAATGGGTCCAAAAAGGCGGTGAGGGTAGGAAGCGCAATGGCGAACCAAAGAAGCTCACCGACTGGTGGAACGACGCTCTCCAAGAGGAGTCCTTCTTCCTTGGTGATGGAGAACTCGACGAGTGGAAAGGCAATGCGATTGCTCTCGTGGAGGAGTTCTTTTGGCACTACAGTAGGGGATACTTCCCCAAGAAAACATCCTGGTGTGCCGGCAAGTATGGCCGCTGCCAATACTGGGACGTCTGCACCACATTCCCACCCAAAGATCGATCAATGATCTTGGAGAGTGGGTCATATAAAAACAAGGAACAGAGGATTGCGAAATGAGCCTATACACTCAATCAGGAAAAGAAATAGGACAAACATTTGCTAAGGAAAAATGTTGGTCCCTCTCCCAAGCTCTCGTCTTCATCTCCAAGCTTGAACCAATTCTTCGCCAACATGGCTTCCACTCTGGCATCACCGGAGGTTGCCTATATGAAGGTTGGTCAACCAAGGACCTTGACATTATCATCTACCCTCGTAAAAAAGCGGTTGACGACTTCTCCAAGGCACAAGCCTGTATCGAGGAGTTTCTACAACACAAGCTTTACCTTCACCGTTTCAAATACGACGGTAAGGTTGTTTGCCAAGCCGAATACGAAGGCAAGAGGATTGACTTCTTTTTCATGAGTTAGCAAAAGGACACCCCATGATCTTCCGTTTCAAGTTCGAACCACGAGACCTTTGGATTGGTATCTATTGGACAAGAGAAGTAACATTCTCTATCTTTGCTGTTAGAGTTCTAACAAAGGTCTACATTTGTCTCGTTCCCACTCTTTGTATTAAGTTGGCGTGGGAAAAGAAAAAAGCCCCAAGCTTTTGCATTCTTGAAACAAAGACGTTTCACACAACTGGTGGACATAATTTTCAATCAATACCAAAGGACAACAATGTTACGTTCATCCCCCACAAGCATTAAACCCCCCGACTCCAAATCCATCCTCCTCATCGGTCCCCCCGGTGGAGGCAAAACCATCCTCGCCATGTCCTTCCCGGAGACAATTTTCCTGGATTGTGATCGCAACCTCGACGGTCCCGAGAGAGTTCTTCGAGGAGACAAAACCCACAAGGGCCTTATGGCCAACCTTGACTATGGGTATATCCCCATCGGCATGGATGACAAGGGTAACCCTCGTCCCACCAACGAATGTTTTGACTATCTCCTTGACGTTGCCATCCCAGAGGTCAAGGCTGCACCCGGCAAAGCAGTCTCCTTCGACTCCCTCCTCCACATCAACGAATACATCATTACAAAGGTGATGAAGGACAAACGTATTGATGCGTTGGAAACAAGGCACTACGAGGACATCAAACAAAAATACTACACCCTCCTCGCTCGTGCCCTGCGAGAGATTAACAAGACTGTCATCGTCACCTGCCACGAGAAAGCCATCTTCAAATCCGGCGACAGCAAAAACATGATGGAGAAGATTGTTACCTCCTACCAACCTCGCGTAGCGGGCGACACAAAAGACGCCTTGGCGGGCTTCTTCACGGATTGTTGGCGATGCTGGTCCCAACCAGGCCCCGCCGACCGAGTCGAGTTCTGTCTTCAAACCAATCAAGACATAAAATACCCCTTCCTCAAAAACTCCCTTCAGATGGAACCGAAGTACACCGTGAAGAGCGGGGAACTAATGTGGAACCAGATCAAACACCTCTTCGTATGAGCAACTTCATCTTCAACGACCCCAACTTCAACCCCAACCTCTTCGATCCCATTCGTTTCAAACAAATGTCTGCAATGGCCAAGGAGCGGCATGAGAAAATGCTTGCCGACGGCTTGAAGCAAATGAAGTTCCCACGGGCAATGCTACCCTCTGACATCGAAGCACTAATCACCGAGGTGAATCAGAGAGTAAAGCTTGTCGCTCAGTATGCAAACCTTATCGACGCGGAGGTGAAGGCGAGTGGGAAGGACCACAACAAAGCCATGTTAATGGCCGACCTCCAAAAGAAATTCGTCGAGAACTTTTCACATTACAACAAGGATCAACTCCTCGTGGTGTTGACCAAATTCTTCACCGAAATGGTGATGCAGGAGATTGTATAACCTTATGAGCACTGGCCGCACCCCCGATTGGGACTTCTCCGCCCTTAACAAAGACACCGGCGCCCAAGGTAAAGTTGGCGCTGGGTGGAACAACGACGACGGAACCATCTCCATCGTTCTCAACCCTTGTGTTGTGTTAAACGCCAACGACTCCCTCTCCATCCGTCTCTTCAAACGAGGCGAGACATACAAACAAAAGCCTCGTCAAACCCCTCCTGGCCAATACGCCAACGCTGACGAAGTCTTCAAGGCGCAGGAACGAAACGAACCATTCTAACCATTTGCCCACAAAGCAAACGCCCCCAGAGCGCATCTGGGCTACACGAAACAAACCTATGTCACGAATACTAACAGACCATAAACTGAACGGGCTTAACGAGTCAATCGAAATTCAAGTGCTTGACGAGCCTGGGCAGGGTGGCGCTTGTCACGATTACCTTATCCAGCCGATGACGCTCCCAGGCGACCACCTGGAGGGCGCCGTCAATCCGTGCCGTATCAAGTTCCAGAACGGGCCGATCCTTGAATCTGGAGTCAACGGCGTGAGCCAGGAGGCGCTGCTGGCTGTCGTCATTGACCGACTCCGGTCCTTTCAGGCAGGGCCATTTTCCACCAAGGAGAATGCTGTGGCGTTGACCCACGTCGAGACGGCACTGCTCTGGCTGCAAAAGCGCACGCGTGACCGAATGGCCCGTGGCGTCGAGGGCACCAACCAAAAATAATTTCGTCACAAACGAAACGTCCCCAAGACGTACTTGGGCTAAACGAAACAACCAAACAAAACAAAACACATATGTCTGACCAAATCGACCCCCTGGCAATCCCCGCCGGCGACCTCAAAGAACCCACCTTCCCCGTTCTCAAGGAAGGACTCTACCGCTTGGAAGTCCGAGCCTTCGATCTCGTGGAAGGTGACAAACCTGACGCCAAGCGTATCTCCATCAAGCTTGCCCTCACGGCGGACGGCAAGTTTCAGGATGGCGGTCCTGCCCACAAAGGCTTCGCCTTCAGTGTCCCCATCTTCATCACGCCGGGGGAGAATCGCACCGCTACGCAAGTAGCCGAGCAGGTGGCCATGCCCATCAAAGCAGCACTCGGCCCCAAAACTCGTGTCATGGCCAAGGACTGCCTCCAGGACAAATCCCTCATTGTAGGGAAGGTGCTCGACGCACAAGTCGGCATCCGGGAAGGCAAAGGCGAATACAAGGACACCTTCTCCAACAACATCAAGAAGTGGATCATTCCCAACTAAAGGAGGTGATGACCTCTGACGCCTGAACCATACCCAGGCATTCCGTATCGCCCCGGAGGTGACTAACGGGGCAACACTTTTATGACCCACCCCGAACTCGTCGCCGCTCTTTGTAAACCTGGAGAGGACATCCTTGCAACCCTCACCCCAGACAACGCCCACCTTATCCACATGCTTCTTGGTCTCCAAGGAGAAGTGGGTGAACTTGTTGACGCTTTCAAGAAAGGTATCATTTATGGTCAACCTTTTGACTTCGAGAACATTTATGAGGAGCTTGGTGACATTGAATTCTTTCTCGAAGGCATTCGCCAAACTTACACTATGTCACGGGAGTATGCCATTGTATGCAACATCAAAAAGCTCCAAAAGCGATATGGTGACAAGTATTCCAACTCCGCCGCCAAGGAGCGAAAGGACAAACAATGAGGCACCACCTCACCTGCCTCACCCTCAACATCCTTTTCTGGCTCCTCGTTGTGATGCTTGTTTGTTTGTTAACCTAATGTTTTCCATCCGGAGATTTTGCCCTACGAAGCATTGCAAGCTTGCCTGCTATGATCACCCTTCCCGCCTATAAAGGCTTGCTGGCGAGCTTGCCAGGGGCCAAGGCGAGGCGAGCATCCGAGGCGATGCCAGGGGCAAAAGCAAAGCACAAGAGTAAATCTATGACCCAAACAATCCCCATCAATGAAATCCTCGTCGAAGACCGACAGCGCCTTGACCTTGGCGATTTATCAGACCTGTGTGCTTCTATCAAAGCGCATGGACTCCTACAACCACTTGTCATCAACCAAGATAAACGCCTTATTGCTGGTGGACGACGGCTTGCCGCTCTTAATCTCCTTGGGTGTAGAGAGGCTCCGTTCGTCCTACGAGAAACTCTTTCTTCGAGTGAGTTGCACATTCTCGAACTCGAAGAAAATATTCGTCGTAAAGACATGTCCTGGCAAGAAAAAGCCCTCACCATTTTCACCATCCACTCCCTCGTCTCCGCCAAAGCATACGCCGAAGGACAAACGTGGTCCTACGAAAAGACCTCCTCGATGATGCAACTGGTGAAAAGCGTCATCTCCGAGAACATTCTCATTGCCCGCTTACTCAAGGAGGAACTTGACGAGGCAAAGCAGGTGAAGCCCGACGCCCGCTTCTTTGCCTGTGAAAGTCTCTCCGACGCCATTCGACTTCTCCTTCGCGACAAAGAAGAACAAGGTCTCGCTCTCCTCCGTTCCCAACCACCCTCTCCCACCCTTCTCGAAGAGGAAGTCCAACTCCTCCACGAAGTAGAGCAAGCAATCACCTCCCCCGACGCCTTGGCGGAAGCCCGCGCACGCTATGCGTCCAACCCTCTCAACACCATTCCCTTTGACCAATACTGGGCAGAGAAGCAAGCAATGGCGGTGGATCTTCGTAACACCATCTACCTCTCCAACCGTCTTTTCTTGGGTGACGCCATCACCTTCATGTTGGAGAACCCTGGCCGCTTTGATCACGTCATCACCGACATCCCCTACGGTATCGACATGGCCATGCTAAACCAGCAAAACCCCCACGGCTCCATCACCGACATTGACAAGGTTGAAGCCCTCCACGATGTTGAATATAACCGCACTCTCATCGCCGCGTTCTTCCCCGCCGCTTTTGCCACCATGCGCCCCCAGGGTTTCTGTATCACCTGGGGTGACCAAATGCTTTGGCAATACATGTATGACAATGCCGTGGCCGCCGGCTTCTCGGTGCAAAGGTGGCCCATCACCTGGGTGAAGAACTCTGCCATGAACCAGTGCGTGGCCTACAACACCACCAAAGATACCGAAATCGCCATCGTTTGTCGTAAGAAGGGCACCACAATGGCCTTCCAACCTGGCACCTCGGTTATCTCCTGTGGCCATGACGAACTCTCCAACTCCATCACCCATCCGTTTGCCAAACCCTTCGCTGTATGGGAATTCCTCATCCGTTTAGCCTCCATCGAGAGTCAATCCGTCCTCGACCCATTTGCCGGCGGTGGAAGCGGCACCATCTCCATGCTTCGAATGAACCGAAATGCCTTTGCGGTGGAACTTGACCCCACCCACTTCAACTCTCTCACGGAGAACGTTAAACAACACTTCTTATCCCAAAACCCCAACGCAACATTCAAATGACCTTCCGCACCTACATCACCATCCCCGTCAAAGTCACCTTCTCCATCCGTCCAGGTGAGGAGGGTCTCCGCGACAGCATGGGCGTTCCCGAAACCCCCGACATCGACCCTGAAGTTGAAATCCACTCTGTTGAATGTGAGCACCACGACCTCACTGCCGAGGTCCCCAATGATGAGATGGAATCGTTGATCGAACAAGCATGGGATCACCAAAAAATTCATGGGTAAAGCACAAAAGGAGTGGGCACGTCGAACCCGCGACCTTTTGTTCTTCTACCTGGGAAAGGAGTGCAAGTCCTGTGGTTCGACAACAACCCTTGAATTCGACTGCATCATCGCACAAGGTGATTACCACCACCGTATGGACACCTCCGCCAGAATGTCCTTCTATCGCCGCCAATACTTCGAGGGCAACCTCCAGGTTCTCTGCACCAAATGCAACACCAAGAAATCCATCAAGGAGAAGAATGACCTATTCAGTCAAGACAACTACCCATTCTGAAACATATGGCCAAGCTCAAAACGTTTGACCTTTTTGACAATGAACCGGCTACAGAAAAAACAGAGGAAGATTCACGAGTCGTGGAGTCAACTCCGCAAACGATACTTGGAGCTAAGGTTTCCAACATCTTCCCCACCATCACCGCCTCCTACCGTCTCGCCATCATCGGAGAAGCCCCTGGAGCAGACGAAGAGTATCTGGGACAACCTTTCGTTGGAGCGAGTGGACGATATCTTGACACGCTTCTATCCAAGGTAGGTATCCTCCGCAATGCGTGCTTCATTGGTAACGTTTGCCAGCATCGTCCTCCCAAGAACGACATCTCCCTCTTTGCCAAGGACAGCAAACCCATCGTTGACGGTCTCGCCCAACTCCATCTCGACCTCCAACAATTCAACCCCAACCTTTGCCTCCTCCTCGGTAAGACTGCTCTCTGGGCAGCCAAGGGGGTGTATCAAATCTCCGACTGGCGTGGCTCTCTATTCATGGCCACCTCGGACAACTTCATAACAGGTAAATGTTTGGCCACCTTCCACCCCGCCCATGTCCTTCGCTCCTACGAATGGACACCCATTGTATTGTCCGACCTTCGTCGTGCCCACAAGGAAGCCCATGCACCCACCCTCACACCTCCTACTCGACGTCTGCACCATCGCATTGATTTTAGCGACCTTATCACTAATCTTGATCGGGTACAAAACTCTAGAGGAAAGTGGGCGTGTGATATTGAAGGAGGAGTGGCCAGCGTTTCTTGCCTTAGCTTCAGCGATTCTAGCGCTTATAGTTTTATTGTCCCACTTGCTAAGCTAGATGGCTCCTCCTACTGGACGGAGGATGAAGAGTATGAGATCTGGTATCGCCTCGCCCGCATTTTCGCCGACCCTTCCATCACAAAAATCTGGCAAAATGGTCTCTACGACCGTTTTGTCCTCCAATGGACCCACTCCATTCTCGTTCGTTCCAGCGACGACATCATGTTGAAGTTCTGGGAAGCCTACTGCGAGCTTGAAAAATCGTTGGCCTTCCAAGCCTCCATCCTTACCGAGGAGCCCTACTATAAGTTCCAACGTAAATCCACCGACCAAGACACCTTCTACCGTTATTGCTGTACCGACAGCGCCCTGACAAAGGAAATTGACGAGAAGATCACCAAGATTCTCACCCCCGCACAGACAAAACACTACACTTTCAACGACGAGTTGTTAGACCCTCTCCTCTACATGGAGAGTCGAGGTATCCTTTACAACGAACCCTTGGCGAAAGCCCGCCTCGCCGACGTCGAGTCCCACCAATACACCTACCAATCCGCCCTCGACGACATCGCTCGGTCCCTTGGAGCACTCTCAACAATAAACTTCGACGTCCCCAAGCACGAAATCGTTGCCCAGGTGAACTCCATCTGTGGCTACAAAAAGGACCCATCCAAGCCGAAGAAAACCTTCGTCGACGACGGCTACTACCCCATCATGGCGGAACTTCAACGTTCCTCTGAACTCTCACCGGCTCTCCGTGGTCGCATCGCCTCCCTTTGCGGTTGCACCATGAACACAAAATCCCACAAGAAGTTTCAAGACTTTCTCTATGGCACCTGCTCCCTCCCCATCCAGTGGAAGAAAGACCTCAAAACCAAGGAACTCCGCCCCACCACCGACTATGAAAGCCTCCTTCGCCTATCTAAGTCCCATAACCATCCTGCTCTCCATCTTGCTTTGGATCTGTCTCTATGCCGGACCCGTGCTCAGATGTTGCGCCTTGTGCCTCATCGTGGGAGGATGCATTGTTCCTATATACTTGTCGGGAGTGAAACGGGACGAGTGACTTCTCGTAAGTCCGTTCTGTACACAGAGGGCAAACAAGTCGGTGGCAACATGCAAACTGTGCCCGACGAGTGGGAGGTGTTCCCAGAGGACCACCCCGTTCGCCAAGGCATGCGTGACCTCTTCCTTGCCGACGAGGATTGTTACCTCGCCAAATGTGACCTCAAGGGCGCAGACGGATGGACAATCGGCGCCTACATGACCATGCTTGGCGACTCCACCATGTTGGATGACCTCAAGTTTGGGGTGAAGCCCGCCCAAGTCTGCGCCTACATTCTTATCAAGGGCGAAGCCTCATACCTCCGCCTCCGCAATGACCGTGCAGCGCTCCACGCCACCGTCTCCACCGAGGTCAAAAAGGAAATGTGGGAGTACTTCGTCTCCAAGATTGGTATTTGGGGAACCTTCTACACTATGGGGCCTCGTGCCCTCGCCAACAACATCTTCATTCAATCCAATGGTAAAGTTAACCTATCAGAATCCGAGGTCCGTGACTTCCAGAGGTGTATCCTGGTCCGTTACAACGCTCCGCTTTGGCAAAACTGGATGCAACGTCAGATCCAAGCTCACCCATACCCCTTTCAGCTCACTGCATCCAACGGCTTCACACGAAAGTTCTTCGATCGCAAGTCTGAAGTCTTGGGTGAGGCGCTTGCCCATCTCCCTCAGGTCTACACCACATATGCTACTCTCCTTGCCGCTCGACGACTCTGGTATGACCCTACCAATCGACTTGACCACACTCATGGTTGTCGTCTCCGAGTCGAACCCTTACATCAGGTTCATGATGAACTTCTTGTGCAGTTTCGCCGCACCGACGTGGATTGGGCAAAGACTAAAATCCGTGAATGGTTCAATAACCCTATCCTTATCGCCAATGCGACAATTACAATCCCCTATGATGGTGCCTATGGTCCTGACTGGGGGATGTCTGAAGAGACTAAGGTTGGAAACATTTAGAGCGTTATGAGTAAAACAAAAAGTTATTCAAGGGCAAAGTGTTCACATGGGAAAGTAAAAGTGAGGCAAAAAGAATTATGTCCTGTCTGTCAGGGGATAATCATCTTGGTTGTGCCAGAAAAAGGAAGGATACGAATTAGCTGTGCGGAAAAGGATATTTGGTCACGCGTTCCAAAACACCTCGACCCAAAATACTTTCACGCCAAAGTGGTAATACAACATGATGGCACGTTTAATCCTCCATTAACAAAAGAGGAAGAGGAGACGTATAAAAAGTGGTTCAGACCCCTTTAATTGTGGACTTCATTTCCCAATACTGTCTTGCCAACTCCGGCACCGAGGTTCCTATCCGCTACCACCGTTGGTGTGCCGTCGCCCTCCTTGCTGCCACCCTTGGTAGACGTGGTTACATCGACCATAAGCATTTTGTTTTGTATCCTTGGTTCTACTTATCGTTGGTGGGATCGTCCTCCATCGCCAAAACCACCGCGATGAACCTTGCCAAGGCAATGTTTCTCCGTTGCTTCCCCAACTTCCCCCTCGGCGCTGCCATCTCATCCCGCGAACAAATCATCAAATACATGTCCTCCTTGGACTGTCAACGCACCTATCAGGGAGCCGACGGTCAACCAATCGACTGGCGACCCTACGCCTGCTTCGTCAACGAGTTGTCCAACTTCATGTCCTTCAACCCAGGGAATATGATTGAGTTCCTTACCGATATCTTTGACCACCACGGCTCTCCTTGGAAGTCTGGTACCATCGCCCGCAACGTTGAACCTATTCCCAACCCCTACCTCTTCCTCATCGGTTGCACCACTCCTGGTTACATTATCAACTCCTTCAAAGTGTCCATCATGGCAGGAGGATGGGCGAGGCGAATGTTATACGCATACGAAACTGAAGAGGTGGCTCCCGCCAATCGCATCACCTTCCCCATGAAATCCAAGGTGGCGTATATCGCTGAGGCGTGGTGTGATGCCCACTTAACCAAGATCGAGGCAGAACCCGAATTCCAGTTCACCTTCGCCCCGGATGCCCAATCCTACCTCCATGAATGGAACACCACCCGCACTTGGGAAGATGATGAGATCCTCGGGGGGTACCACAAGAACAAGGTCAACACCGTTCAGAAGATCGCCATGTGCCTTGCCTACGCGAAGCCCACCCCTTCCCACATCCTCACCAAAGAAGATCTCGCTCTCGCCATTGCGTTCCTCCAAGCCAATGAGGACAACCTTCCCAAACTCGTCGTCGCTGCTGGCCGAAACGAACTCGCCTACTACCAAATGAAACTTATCGAGTTCTTGGAAAAACGTGGGGGGTGGATCGGTGCCAAAACCTTCCTATCCACTGGTCGCCAGAATCTCACCGAGAATGAATTCGACTCCACCGTGCGTCTCATGGAACGCACCGATCAAATCATTCGCTTCACGCACCCAAGCCTCGGCGCAATCGTGGCGTTACCTTGGAAGGCCAAACTCCTTGAGGAAGAAATGAAAAATGGTGATGTTCGGTCACCGAACGCGACTAACGCCGAGAAGCCAACTCCTTAACCATCTTCGCCCTTGCAACCTGTGCTGCAATCGTCATCTGTCGTTGAAACAAATCCTGCTGTCCCGTCTGTGGTAGCCGTCCAAAATTTGGTGCCTTCGACAACACATCGATCCTCTGCTTATACCCTTCGAGGAGAAACTTCTCGTATGTCTCCATCTCCTTCTTCGACAGCACTACGTTCTGTTTCCCCACATTCACCGTATCCCCATGTCCAGGCAACCTCAACGCATACCGAGAGAGGAACGTCTTTGCCTGTTCATCCAGCTGTTCCTCCACCCTCGCCCCTCTCTCCGCTTCACTCTTAATGCTTGCTCGTCCCGCCCCCGCTTCCTCATTCCTCGTCATGGGTTCCTTCGTCTTCTTCAACTCCCTCTCCGCCTTCACCCTTTCAGAGAGATTGTAGGTCTCCTTGTTTCCGAACAGCTCCTTCGCCTTCTCCGTGGCCTTCTGCTCATGCGTCTTGAAATACTTTCCTTTCATGACGTCTTGTGCAATCTCTCCCAAATAACTCGATCCTGGCACTCCTGCTAGTTCTCCGGCTGCCGTCACCCCTTTCACCATCGCCAGATTCCTCGTCTTTCGGTCCTCTGCCCCCACAACCTTCGTCCCGCTT